>Ga0209949_1000029_pt1 | contig 88782 bp, 75 predicted proteins | sample SalPonC_black_MG_FD_185711 | JGI IMG/M metagenome (GOLD analysis project Ga0209949, IMG submission 185711) | Salt pond soil microbial communities from South San Francisco under conditions of wetland restoration - Salt Pond MetaG... | ecosystem: Environmental > Aquatic > Marine > Intertidal zone... | reverse complement strand
TTTGCGGGCTGATCAGCTGCGGCTCCTCCTGAGGTACACTGAGGTGCAGCAGGTGAATGGGCCGCTCCAGCGCCGTATTTTTTGGAACATGGATAAAAATGCCTTTGTGGGCGAAGGCGGCGTTCAGGTTGAGAAAAGGATCGTTGGAATGCTCGACCCACTGGCTATAATACTTTTCCACCTCCGCCTTGTAGACATCCTTGTCCATGGCTTCTTCCACCGTGGTCAGGATAGCTTCGCCGGCCAGCTCCTGCACCTGTGACAAAGACTCGTCGTAGACGCCATTGACAAATACCAGGAGGTTGACGTCCAGGCCTTCGTACAGGTAAGGCTGCAGTTGCGCTGCGTTCAGCTGCACCGGCTTGGGGGCAACATACTTCGGTTTCAGCAGGCGCGTCACGCTGGTGTATTTCCAGTCTTCATCGCGCCGGGTGGGAAAATCCAACTCCGGCAGCCGCTCGATAGCCGACCGGCGAAAGGCGTAGAGCGGGCGGCCTTTCTGACCGTTTAGGGAGGACTCCTGCACCTCGAACTGAGTAGTGAACCAATCTTTTATATCAGCGAATTTATCTTCCGCTACAATTGCCATGATTATTACTTTTTTGATCTGCCATTAAGAAAACAAGCTCGAAAGTCAGCCTTTTCAGGCCATTGCGTCGGCTGCCTCCTTGATCCAGTCGTAGCCTTTTTCTTCCAGTTTGAGCGCAAGGTTTTTATCACCTGACTTGACGATGCGCCCCCGGTAGAGCACGTGTACATAATCGGGTACGATGTAGTTGAGCAGGCGCTGGTAGTGCGTCACGATGATGAAAGAGCGGTCCTTACTACGCAACTGATTGACCCCCTCAGCAACGATTTTCAGGGCATCGATATCCAGCCCCGAATCCGTTTCGTCCAGGATGCCGAGTTTGGGTTCCAGGACGGCCATCTGCAGAATTTCATTGCGCTTCTTCTCACCGCCGGAGAAGCCCTCGTTCAGGGAGCGGCGCAGCATGTTTTCATCCATGCCGACCATTTTGATCTTTTCGCGCAGCAGCTGCAGCATTTCCATGGCGTCGAGTTCTTCTTCACCACGCTCCCGGCGAATAGAGTTCAACGTTTGCTTGAGGAAGTTGGAGTTGCTGACGCCCGGAATTTCAATTGGATATTGGAAAGCCATAAAAATACCTTCGCGGGCGCGCTCGTCTACTTCCAGCTCCAACAGGTCTTCACCTTCAAAGGTGACGGTACCGCCGGTCACTTCATATTCTTCACGACCGGCGATGACGTTAGCCAGCGTGCTTTTACCGGAGCCGTTAGGTCCCATAATAGCGTGAACCTCACCGGGTTTTACTTCCAGGTTGATACCACGCAGAATTTCTTTGTTTTCAATCTCTACTTTGAGATCCTTAATAGTCAGCATAGTTTATATACAGTTAAGTGGTTGTTAATGGTAAAGAGATCTCAGCGAGCGGCCGGTGGCGGCAGCTCGCTGAAACGATTCATCTGTTCCCTTCTTCAGTACGGCATTTTAATTATCCGACACTGCCTTCAAGGCTGATTGCCAGCAGCTTTTGTGCTTCTACGGCAAACTCCATGGGCAGCTCGTTAAAGACTTCTTTACAGAAACCGTTGACAATGAGGTTGACTGCGTCCTCCTCACTCAGGCCACGCTGCATGCAGTAGAAGATCTGATCTTCCCCGATCTTCGAGGTCGTGGCCTCGTGTTCCATCTTGGCGGTTTTGTTTTCCATCTCGATGTAGGGAAAGGTATGTGCGCCGCAGCGATCCCCCATGAGCATGGAGTCGCACTGAGAGAAGTTGCGGGCATTTTCTGCGCGCTTACCGATCTTTACCAGCCCTCGGTAGGTGTTCTGGCTGCGGCCGGCGGAGATTCCCTTGGAAATGATGGTCGAGCGGGTATTTTTACCCAGGTGGATCATCTTGGTGCCCGTATCGGCCTGCTGGAAGTTATTGGTCACGGCGATCGAATAAAACTCGCCCACCGAATTATCGCCCTTGAGGACGCAGCTGGGGTATTTCCAGGTGATTGCCGAGCCGGTTTCCACCTGTGTCCAGCTTATTTTCGAGTTATTCCCTTCGCAGAGCCCGCGCTTGGTAACGAAGTTGTAGATACCGCCCTTGCCTTCACTGTCGCCGGGATACCAGTTCTGCACGGTAGAGTATTTCACCTGTGCGTTATCGGCTGCTTTAATTTCGACGACGGCGGCGTGCAGCTGATTTTCATCGCGCTGAGGAGCCGTACAGCCTTCCAGGTAACTGACGTAGCTGCCTTCTTCAGCGACGATGAGCGTGCGCTCAAACTGTCCGGTATTCGCCGCGTTGATGCGGAAATAGGTCGACAGTTCCATGGGACATTTGACCCCCTTGGGGATATAGCAGAAGGAGCCATCGCTGAATACGGCAGAGTTCAGCGCTGCGTAAAAGTTATCCGTGTAGGGCACCACCGTTCCCAGATGTTCGCGCACCAGTTCCGGATGGTTTTGTACCGCTTCGCTGAAAGAGCAGAAAATAATACCCATCTCACCCAGCTTCTCCTTGAAAGTCGTCGCTACGGAAACACTGTCCATAACCGCATCCACCGCTACGCCGGCCAGCATTTTCTGCTCATCGAGCGGAATGCCCAGCTTTTCAAAGGTGCTCAGCAGTTCGGGGTCTACTTCGTCGAGGCTCTTCAGCTTTTTCTTCTTCTTGGGAGCCGCGTAGTAAATCATATCCTGAAAATCGACGGGCGGATAATTGACGTTCACCCACTTGGGCTCTTTCATCGTCATCCAGTGACGATAAGCTTTCAGACGCCACTCCGTGAGCCACTCCGGCTCGTTCTTCTTTTTGGAAATCTGCCGGACGACCTCTTCGCTTAAACCCTTGGGCAGGGCGTCCATCTCGATATCACTTGACCAGCCGTACTTGTATTCACTCTTGGTATGTTCCTCGAGCGTTTTCATTGATTCACTCATATATCGTGCTTTTTTTTCACCGCAAATAACGGAAATTATCCGAATTTACACAAAAAAGTATACATTAAAGTGTACAAAAAAGTACAAGAAAGGTTTGACGAGGAAAGGATTTTTTTACCGGTAATTTTTTCCGCCCGGTAATTTATATCTTGTGGCCACAGAACCTGTGCCCCGCAGGGAATTGCGAGGATAGGAAAAAAACTCTTTAATTAGAAAATCTACAGGTACAAATACTTCTTTTCGGGAATTGTTTTCGGAAGAAGGTAAAAATGTAAAAGCCGCTTTCAACTATGACACCAGCAGGCAGCCAACCGGTTACGGCAACGGAGCAACACTGGATCCGGCAGTTGATCAGCGATCACTACGGATTAACCCCCGAAATCCTACAGGTACTCCCGGGAGAGGCAGACCGGAACTTATACGTAAAATGCAACGATGGAAGGGAGTGGGTGCTAAAAATTGCCCGGCCCGGGACAGTAGTGGAAGGGGTGGTCCTACAGCGAGCCATATTGTTACATCTGCAGGAATCAGCGGTATCGGAGCTTACCCCGCGGCTGCTCCCCGGCAAATCGGGCGAGTACTACCTTCGCGTCAACGGACCAGAGGGAGAACCCCGGCTGGTCCGGTTGCTCAGCTGGTCGCCGGGTCGCCTGTATGCTCAGGTAAGGCCCCATTCCGAGGCTTTGCTGACCTCGCTGGGCAAGGCCTGCGGGCGACTGAGCCGCAGCCTGCAGGATTTCGATCATCCCGCTGCACATCGCTTTCTCAAATGGGATCCGGCGCAGGCCTCCTGGTTGGGTGGACAGCTACATCAGGTGGAGGGGGCGGGCCGGCAGGTGCTGGCGCGGGATTTCTATGATCTATTTGAAAAAAAGGTGGAGCCCGCTCTGAAGCAACTCCGCTACGCAGTGAACCACAATGACCTGAATGATTACAATATACTGGTCGAGGATGGCGCCGTAACGGGCTTTATCGATTTCGGAGATGCGGTGTACACTCCGCTCATCAATGAGCTGGCCATCGCGCTGGCCTACGCCCTGATGCACCACCCCGATCCGCTGGCTGCCGCTATCCCCGTTGTGAGGGCTTACCACCGGGAATTTCCGCTCACGGAAAAAGAACTGGCGCTGCTTTATCCGCTGATCGCGATACGTCTGCTGGTCAGCGTCGTGAATTCGGCCATCAACCGGAAGGCAGAGCCCGATAATGAATACCTGCTGATCAGCGAACAACCGGCCTGGACCCTACTGGAGAAGCTGAGAAGCATCCCGCCGGCCCTTGCCCATTACTCCTTCCGCTGGGCCTGCGGTATGGAGGCCTGCCCGGCAGCCATCCCCTTTCGACGCTGGATCGACAGCAAGCCCCTTTTTTCTCCTTTGGTCGATGCAGATCTACAGAGTGGACCGGTAGCGAAGCTGGACCTCAGCGTCGGCAGCCTGGATCTGGGCAACAATCAAAACTTCGATGATATAGAGACTTTCGACCATCATATTCAGGAAATGCTGCGCGAGCAGGGGGCCCGGGTGGGCGTAGGAGGTTATGGTGAAATCCGCCCCTTTTACACCAGCGACGCCTACATCACTGAGGGCAATGAAGGACCGCAGTGGCGAACCATACACCTGGGTCTTGATATATGGATGCCGGCGGAAACCCCTATCTATGCCCCCCTCGACGGTACGGTTTACAGTGTGCAGGACAACGCCGGAGAACGCAACTACGGGCCGACCATCATCCTGAAACACCGCATCGATGAGGAACTCAGCTTTTACACGCTCTACGGGCACCTGAGCCGCATTTCCCTGAGTGATAAAATTCCGGGAAAGGCCATCAAACAGGGAGAGCGCATCGCCACGATCGGTCCCCGCCCCGAAAACGGCAACTGGCCGCCGCATCTGCACTTCCAGGTCATGCTTGACCCTCTGGATATGAAGGGCGACTTTCCGGGCGTCGGGTTTGCGCAGCTCTGGCCGGTATGGCGCAGTCTCTGTCCGGATCCAAACCCGCTGGCCGGCCTTCCCCCCGCCGGCCCCGTTCCGGAACTGGACAAAGCAGCAATATTGTATGGCCGCAAGCAACACCTGGGGCCCAACCTCAGCATTTCCTACCGGGAGCCCCTGCATATCCTCCGCGGCTACAAACAATACCTGTATGACCAGCAGGCTCGCCGTTACCTCGACACGGTCAACAACGTGGCGCATGTAGGTCACGAGCATCCGCGTGTGGTGCGGGCAGCCCAGCGGCAGATGGCCGTTCTGAATACCAACACCCGGTATCTGCACGAGCAACTCGTCCGGTACGCCGAAGCATTGCTGGCCAGGCTGCCTGCCCCGCTGGAAGTGGTCTATTTTGTCAATTCCGGCAGCGAAGCCAACGAACTGGCGCTGCGCCTGGCGCGCACCTGTACCGGCAGGAAGGATATGCTCGCCATCGAAGTCGGTTACCACGGACACACTACGGCTTGTGTAGACGTGAGTTCCTATAAGTTTTCCGGAAAGGGCGGACCGGGAGCGCCCGCTACCACTCATGTAGTGCCTATTCCCGATCCTTATCGCGGCCCCTTCCCGCGGGAAGATCCGGATGCAGGAGAAAAATACGCGGCTTATATTGGAGAAACAATAAAGCGGTTACAGGCGACGGACACTCCCCCCGCCGGGTTCATCGCCGAAAGCATCCTCAGCTGCGGCGGCCAGGTGGTGCCGCCCCAAGGGTACCTAAGCGCCGCTTACCGGCAGGTGCGGGAGGCGGGCGGCCTGTGCATCGGCGACGAGGTGCAAACCGGCTTCGGGCGCGTCGGCACCCACTTCTGGGCTTTCGAGCAACAGGGTGTGGTGCCCGATATCGTAACCATGGGCAAACCCATAGGTAACGGTCATCCCCTGGCTGCCGTCGCCACCACCCGCAGCATCGCCGAAGCCTTCGACAACGGTATGGAATACTTCAACACCTTCGGCGGCAACCCGGTCTCCTGCGCCGTCGGCCGCGCCGTCCTGCAGGTTATTGAGGAGGAAGGACTGCAGCAAAACGCACTGCAAACCGGGGCTTACCTCAACGATTGCCTGCATCAGTTACAGGAACTCTATCCCATCATCGGCGATGTGCGCGGCCCGGGGCTGTTCCAGGGCTTCGAGCTGGTCACCCATCCGGAAAAACGCACGCCGGCCACCCGCCAGGCCGGGTATCTGGCCAACCGCATGCGGGCCCACGGCATCCTGATGAGTACCGACGGCCCCTTCGAAAATGTCCTCAAAATAAAACCGCCCATGTGCTTTAGCCCGCAGAACGTGGATTTTCTGACTGAAATGCTGGATAAAGTATTCAAGGAGGATCCGATGAGGTGAAGCCTGGGCGCTTAGCCTCAGCCCCGTACTCCCTGAGCAAAATCGTGACCCCGCTTCCCTCTATTTCCCGCAACCCTATCCTCCCATTCTTCGTACACCAAATGATTGACAGAATTTTCGTAGTTTTCCGCAAATCCCGTTCGCATGTTGGAGAAGCAAGCCCTGTTCTGGATATTCATCGCTATTTTCACCGTCACCGCCACTATCACCCTGCTTGGTATTACCGGCGTCATCAAAACGATTAAAGAGCAGTACCTCAAGGCCCTGTTCACGGCGCTTATCCTGGAAGTAGTTGCCGCCGTACTCGTGCTCTTCAACAATATGGACTTCGGAGAACGGCAGGGGCACAGCCTGCAGGGCATTCTGACCCGCGCCGGGGTAATGCATACCCTGCCGGCGCAGACCGATCACGAAACCTATATCATCAATCAGCTGAGAGAAGGAAAGCAGGTCGCCGAACTGGAAGCGCAGCTCGATTCGCTTACTCAGATACTCGAAAGCCGGGAACGGGAACTGGCCGAATTTAAAGCAGAAATGGCAGAGCTCGACAAGAGCTTCTACATAAAGATTACCCGCCTGCGGGACCTGATCAACGAATACAACGGTTTTATCAACATCGCTTACCAGGATGCCGAAAAACAGAATGTATACCGCCTGCTGGTCGATATCTTCGAGACACTGGGGCAGGTATCCAATGACACCCGGCTGTACCTGGACGACCAAAAAGAGCAGATCAACACGACCGCAGTACAAAAAATATATACCCGTTTCCGGGCCTCCTACGGCCGCCCCGTCGAAGACCTCAACCTCGTCTATATCGACGAATACGATACCATACAGATGCTGCGCAATTACCTCAACATCATCCAGCCGGTGCGTTGAGCTATTAACTCTTGCCATCTATCCCCCAACTTTCTGAGCAAAGCGAAGCAGTTAAGAGACTCTAAGTACAGGGAATTTAATCTTGTCGGATCAAAAAGACGTCAGAAACCAGATATCAGACGCCAGACCTTCCCAAAGAGGAGTATCCGGTCGTCAAAACTTCGTTCCTTGTACTTAATGCCGAAGCCACTAGGGCTTCCACCGGAAGTTCCAGGTAACGGAGGGGATGACCGGGAAGAGCGCCACCTTGTAAGCGGTAGCCTTCGCCGTACCGGCCGCCTGATCCGTTTCGAAGTCGTAGTAAATGAAGAAGGGGTTCAGGCGGCTGTAACTATTATATAAAGAGAAGCTCCAGGAAGAGGTGAAGTCTTTTTCCGAATCCGGTCGGGGAACAAAGGTTGCCGACAAGTCGAGGCGGTGGTAATCTTCGAGGCGGGCGCTGTTGCGGGGGCCGAATTCCTGCACGACATCCTGTCCGATAAAATAGAGGCTTTTCACCGGCGTGAAAGCCCGGCCGGAACCAAAGACGAAGGCGGCGCTGAGCGACCACTTGTCGCTCAGCTGATAATTACCCACCACGGAGAGATCGTGCCGCCGGTCGTAGATGGCCGGAAAGGTTTCGCCCTCGTTGATATCCGGAAAGCTGCGTTCCGTCCGGGAAAGTGTATAGCCGATCCATCCGTTGAGGCGGCCCTTGCGCTTTTTTAGAAAAAGCTCTACCCCGTAGGAGCGGCCCCGCCCGAAAACGAACTGATCTTCCAGTTCATCGGCGGCATTGTTGACATAGTTTTCTCCATAGTCGATCTGATTGCGCAGCTTTTTATAGTACACCTCGATGGACGACTGGTATACGCCGCTTCCGAAGTTCTGAAAATAGCCGAGTGCATACTGCAATCCAATTTGCGGTTTGACAAGTTCCGAGCTCGGCACCCATACATCGGCCGGCAGGGTGCTGGTAGAGTTGCTCACCAGGTGCAGGTACTGATTGGTAAGGGTCACCCCGGCTTTCAGCGAAGCCGAGGCCGACAGGCTGAGGCGGGTGCTCAGGCGCGGCTCCAGGCCCCAGTAGGTGACGACGGGTTCGCCACGGCTGTAAGCAACGGAGTCGCTTCGGGAAAGGTAGGGGCCCAGTTGGGTAAACATCGACAGGCGCAAGCCGGCGTTGATGCTGAGCGCCGGCGTGAGGCGCCATTCGTCGAGCAGGTAGGCGGCAGCCTCATGAGCATACTTTGGTTCCAGCTCGTTGGTGAAGCGCTCGTCACCCAGGCGGGCTTCCGCGATATTCGGGGTCAGTTCGTGATGCGTGTAATGCAGGCCGAATTTGACATTGTGGTTGAAAGCCGGAAAGTAATCAAAATCGACTTTGCCGTTCCAGTCTCTGACACCGGAAAATACCTCTATATTAAAATCGCTCTGCCCGCCGTTGAACCCGAAATCGTATTCATTGTAAATAGCTGCGGCGTTCATAAACAGCTTGTCGCTAAACAGGTGGTTCCAGCGCAGGGTCGCGGTGGCATTGCCGTAGGGCAGCTCGAAGGAGAAGTCGCGCTGATTGTTGTTCAGCTGCAGTACGTCGCGACCGAAGTAGGCGCTGAGATAGAGGCGGTCGCGATCACTGAAGCGGTGATTGACTTTGGCATTGAGGTCGTAAAAATAGTAGTTGCTACCTGCGAAGTCGGTGTTGTTTACAACCGGTTGCGCGAGGTCGAGCGCGTAGGTTCGCCGGGCCGACACGATGAAGGAGCTCCGTTCCCGGATCAAGGGCCCCTGGGCGGTCAGCCGTGAGGAGACCGCGCCGATGCCGCCTTCGATGAGAAAGTCTTTGTCGTTTCCTTCTTTCATCTGCACATCTACTACCGAAGAAAGGCGCCCGCCGTAGTTGGCCGGCATCCCTCCTTTAATCAAGGTCGTATTTCTGATGGCGTCGGCGTTGAAAACCGAGAAAAAACCCAGCAGGTGACCGGAGTTATAAACGACGGCTTCGTCGAGCAGCACCAGGTTTTGGTCAGGGCCGCCACCCCGGACGTAAAAACCGGCGGTTCCTTCCCCTGCCGACAGGACGCCGGGCAACAACTGTATGGCCTTCAGCACATCGACTTCTCCGAACAGGGCCGGCAATTCCTGCACGTAATCCATCGGCAGTTCCAGGGTGCCCATTTCTGTGCTCTTCACATTGTCCTCCGCTTCGCCGGCAACGACCTCCACTTCCTGCAGGCTGACTCCTTCCGAGAGGGTTATATTGAGGCGGCGGTCATTTGACAGGTCGATAGTCTCCCGCTTTTCCGCGTAGCCGAGATAGGAAAATACGAGGGTATAGTTCCCCTCCGGAAGGGTAAGCGAGTAAAAACCATAGGCATTCGACGCCGCTCCCCTCTCCGGCATTTCCACCGGATAAATATTAGCTCCGGTCAGGCTCTCCCCACTTTCGGCGTCGCGAACGTAACCGCTGAGGGTATGGCTTTCCTGGGCTTGTATATAATGGGAAAAGAGCAAAGCCACAGTTAGAAGCAACTCTACTTTATTTATTACAGACAGCATGTTCTTCATCCTGATCACTACTTTAAACGCTCTGTAAACGAATAAAGACGGGAAATGCTTAGCAGCCTGCATACTTTTTCTACAGATGACGGAATCGACGGCGCCACCCACCTTTGGAAAGGCATACGGATTCTCTAAAATTTCACTTCAATGGGATAAGCTTAAAGCCCTGCTGCTTGAGCAGTCGCAGGACGCCCTTTCCCCCCGCCAGATGCCCAGCGCCGATAGCGACGATCGTCGTCTGTTGATGAAGCATCGGGCCGATGCGTTCAGCCATAAGGGCATTACGCCGGTAAAGCATAAGCTGACGCAGCCCCTGGGCGCCGCGTCGCGCCGACTGATACAACATCCGGATATTCTGTTGTTCGTACAATTCGGTCATCCGGAGCAGGTGCCGGCGGTGGCGGCCAATATGACGGCCCAGAGCGAGTAGCCCGCTGATTTGAACGGACAGGGGAATACGCTGAAGGATTTCCAGCTGTTCCAGATAGGTTTCTATTCCCAACAGTCTTTTTCCACGTTGCTCGGCAGTAAGAAAAAGATGCTGATCGAGTGCGAGGGGCATATCACGTGCAAGGATTCGTTCATCAACTAGATTGACGATGAGGATAGGTTTGTGATGACGAAGGGGGTGGATATCGATCCCTATTGACTTGCGGATGATCCGGCGCAGTTTCTCGTATTTTTTGTCGCCGATCAGTTGAGGGAGGGTCATGCCCCTGGGAAGCAATAAGCGTTGAGGATCTACCTGAGCATCCATTTCCTGCAGGTTGAACTCGGTCGCCAGGGCCTCGACCTGCTCGAGCCGGTCCAGTACGGGGTCCAGCAGCCGAAAAGCTCTGCGATCGCGCACGTGCATCGTACCGAAGAGGAAGGAGGGACCGGGCAGCCCCGCCCCTTCAATCTGCCATAAAAGCGTTTGCTTCTTGTCCTTCATAAACGAGCGATCCGCCAATTGCACAGCACAATTGCGGACCAGATCTCTTTTTTGATGATATTGCTAGAGCCGATTATTCGTACTTATAAGGCAAGACCTTGGAATCCTTTACGGTAGACAGTGTCATGAGGGTCTTCAGCCGCTCAATTTCTTCAATCTGAGAAAGCGTCTTGAAGAGCAACTGCTCGTAAGTGGGGATATCTTTGCAAATGATCTTAATGAGAAAGTCGGCCTCTCCGGTAATGATATAACACTCAGTGATCTCCCCGATTTCCCGGATCTTTTCCAGGAAGTGGTTCAAGGCATTTTCTTTTTGCCAGGCCAAAGAGACCAGCACAAAGGTTTTGACGTTCAGGCCGATAGCCTGAGGGTTCACCTGAGCATGATAGCTTTGAATAATGTCGTTCTGTTCCAGTTTTTTGACACGTTCCAGAGTGGGTGCCGGCGAAAGGCCAATCTTTTTTGAAAGATCCAGATTGGTGATTTTGCTGTTCTCCTGAAGAATTTTCAGAATCTTGAGATCTATCTTGTCTAGTTTATCCGGCATTGGTTATTTCATTATGCTTTAAAAAAATCAATGTAAGATAGGGAGCAAAAAAACAAATTACAAGCCGAACGGCCAAAAACCTACGTAAATTTTTTATTAATTCCCCTTACCAGAATTAATTGCAATAAAATTCTGAAAGAGAATTAATAGAAGCAGCTGATTACCAAAACATAGCGGTTTGTCTTTTCGCGCGTCGCAGAATGCGTTTACGAAACCTTGCTGGCCAGCAAGGTTTCGTAAACGCGAAATCCTGTTAGGGGAAGATACCCAGCGCCAGATAGTCGGAGCTGATCTTGTTGATGGCATTGATAAAGGCCGCCGTACGAAGATCTTCCACTTTGCGTTTGCGTTTCATGATCTCGCGAATCTGGTGATAGGAGGTGATCATGGTTTCCTCCAGGCCGGAGCGGACCAGGTCGATCTCATCGGCGCCTTTAACCAGGAGGCTGCGTTCCTTTTGTCCTATCGTATGACCGGTAAGGCGCTCCACCAGGCTGACGAGATTGTCATAGGTTTTCTGATTGAAGCGCTTTTCCATTCTGCCGAAGCGCATATGAGAAAGGTTTTTCAACCATTCGAAGTAAGAGACAGTCACCCCTCCGGCATTGAGATAAACATCGGGGATGATTATTTTCCCCGCCTTGATCAGTTCTTCCTCCGCCTGGGAGGTCGTCGGGCCGTTAGCAGCTTCGGCGATGATCTTGGCCTTTATTTTATGAGCATTTTCGATGGTAATCTGGTTCTCGAGGGCCGCCGGAACCAGGATATCGCATTCGAATTCGAGCACGGCGCGGCGATCTTTCTTTTCAAAATTCTGAGCACCGGGATAACCGAGGATAGAACCGGTTTCCTTGCGGAAGCGGAGCAAATCGTGGATATCGATTCCCTTGGGATCATAGATAGCTCCTTCCACTTCGGAGACGCCGATGATGCGCGCGCCGCCTTCATCCTGTGAGATCATAGCGGTGTAGGATCCCACATTACCCAGACCCTGAATAACCATGGTTTTGCCTTCCATGCCCGGTTTCAGGCCCAGTTTTTTCATGTCTTCCTTGATGTTGACGGCTTCGCGGATGCCGTAAAATACACCGCGGCCGGTAGCTTCCGTTCTACCGCGTATACCGTTCTGGTTGACGGGTTTGCCGGTGACGCAGCCGGCGGCATCGATTTCTCCACCGTGGAAGGTGCGGTACGTATCATAGATCCAGGCCATCTCGCGGGCCCCGGTACCGTAATCCGGAGCCGGCACATCGATCGAGGGACCGATAAAGTTGCGCCGGACCAGTTCAGTGGTGTAGCGGCGGGTAATTTTCTCCAGCTGGCCGGGCGTATATTCCCAGGGATTGATTTTCACTCCGCCTTTGGCGCCGCCAAAGGGAACGTCTACGATAGCACACTTGTATGTCATGAGCGTGGCCAGCGCCATGACCTCCTCCTGATTGACGTGATTACTGTATCGAATACCGCCTTTGGTAGGTGACCGGTGATGGCTGTGCTGGACGCGGTAGGCCTCAATTACTTTCACTTCATTCCCGATTTTTACGGGGAACTGCATCTGATATACCGCGTTACACACCTTGATCTGTTCGAGCAGACCGTCGGGCAGTCCGGTGTGCCTCGCCGCTTTATCAAAGTAATTTTGAACGCTTTGATAAAAGCTCGGTTTCGGCTTAGTCATGATCCTTAATTTGGTTCTCTAATCTGGTTAGTTTCCTGTCTAGGTAAATCAAAAAAATAACGATTCCAATGAAGATGGCGACAATCACGACCACCACCACGTAAATCTTTCCGATACTACGCATAAAATCAGTGGACTCCGGCTGAGCCAACAAGCTGTTGGATAAGAATAACTGCAAGGTGAGCCAAAAGAATAATTTACGTTTCATGGAATCTTTTTTGCTGGGCCAAAAGTCGTAGATTTTTTTTATTAAACCAGCCGTTGACTGTATTTTTTTTCACTTTTTCAAACGGTATGACGCTCCCACATTTTGCTGCTCAGCTGCTGAGCCCGGTAATACAAGCTGGCCATCCAGTAGCCGAAAAGGGTCCAGCCGATAACCGCCGGGTAAAATACCATGCGCATGGTATTGTCGAGATCCTGAGACCCAAAAGCAGGATTGCCTCCCGCTCCCGGATGCAGGCTGTCGGTCATTCGAGGAATCACGTATATCAGTGGAATCAGCGTAGCGAAGGCGAAAATATTGTATACGGCGCCCAGGCGCGCTTTCCTCTCCGGATCTTCAAACGAATTGCGCAATACGAAGTAGGCGAAATAAATCAGCAGGGCAATAGCCGTCATATTCTGTTTGACATCCCAGCTCCAGTAAGCGCCCCAGGTGTTCTTCGCCCAGATGGCGCCGGTGACCAGCCCCAGGATGCCGTAGAGGATACCCACGGTAGTCAGCGCCACCGCCTTTTGATCATCCGCTTCCCGGAAACCGCGCAGATAGCGAATACTGAACACCACCGAGCCAAGAAAGATAAGCACCATCCCCAGCCAGAGGGGAACGTGGAAGTAGGTGTTGCGAATCGTCTCTGACAGGATATTGCGAAAAGGGAAAGTCATTTGCTCCTTTTCGTGTAGGCGTCCGATCTCATCGGAAGGCCAGAGCGCCTGCCCCTTAGCCGGCGCGACAGAATCCTGCGTGATGAATACCGCGCTGGGTAATACCGAGGCCCCGTTATGGGCATCATCTACGATGAGCGTGAAGTCTTGTACTTTTTGATTCGCGGGTAAATAATCCGGTATCCGGAAGGTCAGTTCCAGTTGCCGTTCACTGAGCACTTCGGTTTTTTCGGCAGCCAGCGCGAGGTCTTCCTTCATTTTCAGCCAGGCGCGCAGCCCTTCCGCACCGCGGGTGTAATCCGTATTATACCCCGTTACCTGCAGCTGAAGGAGTTCGCCCGTACCTCCGCTGGAAGGGCGCACCTCCAGTATCCCCGGCTTTAGCGGAACGACCATGCCGGCGATGAAAGTGTACAGCAGCAGCACCACACTCAGTATTTTCCACCAGTATTGTAGAATCATTATGCTTTATTTATGAAGTAGATTAACCTACTTTTATTTACAGGGTAATGCCTCAGTCTCTCCATAGAAAAGGATACAACAAAAAGGCCATACCGACCAAAATGAGATCGATAGCCAGCAGGATCAGGATGTCTGATTCCGTATCGGTATCCTGCAACAGCCCCAGTGCCTGAGCCGAGAGTTTGATCAGGGTCATCAGTATGGGGATGACCAGCGGAAAACTCAGTATGGCCATAAGCGTGGCGCTGTTGTCGGCCTTCCCCGAAATAGCGGCAATAAAGGTGAAGGTTATCGAAAAACCGACACTGCCCAGGAAAAGAGCCAGAAAAAAGGCGCCGGCGTCCCGTACGGGGTTGCCCGCCACCACGCTGAAAGCCAGCCAGCTCAATAAACTCAACAGCAGCAATAATCCAATGTTGTACAGGATTTTAGATAGTATGACCGCTGTTGGATTGACCAGCTGAAAGTAATACAGCTGCCGGTTACTGTTTTCCTGTACGAAGCTTTTCACAATAGCGTTGACCGAAGCGAAAAGCACCACGATCCAGAACAGGGCGTTCCACACATTGGGCTGCACCTGAATAAAAGAAGTATAGACGATAAAAATCGTGGAAAAAACGTAGAGCAGGATACCGCTGATCGCGTATTTTGTACGCCATTCCAGGGTCAGTTCCTTCCCTAACAACCAGCCGATCTCTTTTAATAGCTTCATTGGCCGCAAAAATAATATCTTTCTTCCTGCTTTACAGCATACGGCGCATTTATATTGGACTGCTTTAACCCGGCGAGGGGTCCTGCAGCGGAAGGAAAGAGCTATATTTTCCTCCAACACTCCCATTTAATCCCAACTTTTCCTAAATTCGCATACCGGAATATCGCTCAAACCGTTAGGAATCCACTCGAATTATTGTCGCAGTTATACTGACGTCGAAATGGTTTGAGAGGTGTCTCAAACCAATTTACGTCGGGTATAACAAAATTTCAATTCGCTTCGAGAAAGCAGATAGAAAAGGTTAAATAGGATGCTGAGATTAGGGATCTTACTTCTCGGATTAATGATTACTTTACCTGCTACCGCCACGGAAAGCAAAAAATATTTCCAGGCGCCGGCCCAGTCCGGGGATGGTATTTATTCACTGCTACGCCGTTACGGTCTGGACAATTACTCCTGCAATTTTGAATGCTTTTACGAACTCAACAAGCTCGACAGAAACGAGCACCTCATTGCAGGACGAAAGTATTTTTTACCAATTCTTATATACAGCTTCAACGGACGAACGATACGCTCCTCCATTGAAATAGATGACTGGGAAATGGCGGTGCGTATTCAGAAATACAACGAACAGATGCTGGTCAGCGAGTTGCGTGAAAAATCATTTACCAAAGACCGCATTCTCTGGGTGCCCTATCACGAACTGAACTGCCCGGACGAACTGCTCGCCGTAACCGAGGCCGAGGGCGGCGAACGCGATGAAGACGGTAAAACAATCGAGGGCGGCAATCGCCGCTTTCCCATCTTCGGCGAAGCCTATGCCCATACCCCGCTGAGTAGCACCAAGTTGCGCGGGCAGGTGTTCTATGTCGTCAGTGGACACGGCGGGCCCGACCCCGGCGCCATGGTCAACCGAAAGGGCAGTATGCTCTGCGAAGATGAATACGCTTACGACGTCGCACTCCGCCTCTGCCGCAACCTCATCGCCCACGGCGCCACCGCTTATATGATCACCCGTGACTACGACGACGGCATCCGCAGCGGCGCCAGCCTGGGATGTGACTATGACGAAGTGCTCTGGGGCGATATCAAGATGGTCCGCCAGCTCAAAGCCCGGCTTTTTCAACGCTCTAACGCCATCAACGCTCTTTACGAAAAACATAAAAAGCAAGGCGTAGCCCAACAAAAACTTCTCATCATTCACGTCGACTCCCGCAGCAAAGGCGAGCAGATCGACCTCTTTTTCTACCACAAAATCAAGGATAACGATAGCCGTAAGCTGGCCCTGCAGCTGCACGATACCATGAAAAAGAAGTACCGCAAACACCGCTCCAGCGGCAAATACCACGGCTCTGTCACCGCCCGCGATCTTCATATGCTCCGGGAAACCTCGCCAACCGCCGTCTATATTGAGCTGGGCAATATCCGTAATGGATTCGATCAGCAACGCATCATCCTGGAAAGCAACCGGCAGGCGCTGGCTAACTGGCTGTACGAGGGATTGATCAAATGACCACCCGAATTATTCAAGGGGATTCCGCCGGGCCTTCTCCGTAAAGTCCTTGCGCCAGGCACCGCCAAGAATCCCCGTGAAACAGTGAAACCTTAACTCACTTTCCATGGAAATTCACCGTAAATTTGTATATTAAGGAGGTGGACAACAAGGAAAAGCCATGCACAACAGATTTGTACCCAGATATCAACAGTACTCTACAGAAAAGCTCGTTGCCATTCTCGCCAAACGAAGAGAGTATCAGCGGGAAGCCATAGAAGCGGCCGAGTGTATACTCGCCGAACGGCGGATTCCTGCCGACACCTACATTGACTTACTGAACCGGCAGGAAGCCCTGCTGGAGGAAAGCGCGTGGAAAAGTGCCCGCCGGGTAAAAGAACCGCTTTCCTCCTGCGAGCAGAGTTTTATCCTGCTATTTCCGCTGCTCGGCTTGTTCGGCGGCCTGATCGCTTACATGCACTACGAAAAAAACGGTTTTACACTTAAAGCCAGACAATCCGCACAACTGGTCGCTTTCGGAATCCTCCTTTGGAGCGCCCTGCTCTTTTTCCTTTCCGGAAATGGGTTCTAATTAATCCGGCATCGTGGGCGGTTCCAGTAATTTAAAAAACTGATCGAGTTTGGGCGTGATGACAATCTCCGTACGACGATTGATGCTACGGCCGGAAGAGGAGTCATTGTCCGCTTTCGGCAGATATTCCGACCGGCCGGCGGCGGTCATGCGCTCCGGAGCCACGTAGTATTCTTCCTGCAATAAACGCACCACTGCAGTGGCCCTTCTCACGCTGAGATCCCAGTTGTCTTCTACACAGGAATTGGAAATGGGTACATTGTCGGTATGCCCCTCTACCAATACATCCAGGTCCTCATGATCATTGATGACCATCGCCAGTTTGCCCAGTACCTGATAGGCTTCCCTGCTTATCCGGGAACTGCCGGAACGGAACAACAGCTTGTCGGAAATAGATACATGTACCAGACCTCCCCTGACTTCCACCTGCACGTCTTCATCGTTGATATTGCTGAGAGAGCGCTTCAGGTTCATTACCAGCGCCAGGTTGAGTGAGTCTTTGGACTGTATTTTGGTCGTCAGGTCCTGTATAAAAGCGTACTGCTGATTGATGGATTCCAGCGATTGCTGAATACTTTCCGCTCCCGCCTTATTGACGACTGAGAGGTCAGACATACGGTCGAGCAGACTGGCATTAGTCATCTGCAAGTGTTGCAGCTGTTCTTCCAGTTGCGCTACCTGTTCCGTCTTCAGAGACAGTTCTCGCTCCAGAGATCGCACCTTCTTCTTATTGCAGGCGCTGAATAACAAAGGCGCCAGCAACAGCATGAGGAATTGAAATTTTTTCATAGTCAAGAATGCGTTGTTTACTTTTATCAAACTGAGTTGAAGGCCGATTTAGTATACTTTCGTAAATATTATGTTGCCGTCGAGTCGTTAAAGCGGGTAGAAAACCGGAATCAGTAAAGTGGCCAGTATCCAGAAGATCAGATTCAGCGGAGCCCCGACTTTAAGGAAATCTGAGAAGCGGTAATTACCGGCACTGTAAATCATGGTGTTTGTCTGGTAGCCGACCGGCGTCATAAAGGAGGCCGAACCGGCAAATGTGATGGTCAACAGCAAGGGCATGGGATCTACGTCCATGGTGCCGGCAACTGAGATGGCGATAGGCGCCAGCAAGGCGGCAGAAGCATTGTTGGACATGACTTCTGTAAGCACAGAGGTAAGCAGGTAAAGCCCCGAGACCAAGGCAACGGGACCGTAGTTTTGCCCGATGAAGTTTATGAGAAAATCGGCCATCAGGTTAGCCACACCACTTTTTTTCATCGCTGTGCCCAGGCTCAGGGCGCCCGCCAGCAGAAAGATCACTTTCCAGTCGATCGCTTCGTAGGCTTCCTGCATATTGATGACCCGCAGAACGTTGAGCACTACAATCCCCGCGATAGCGGCGATCATAATACTAAGAACATTGATCGTAGCCAGCAGCACCACCGTAGTCAGCGTTACCAAAACGATGAACAGGTTTCTTTTATCCACCCCCTTTATTGCCGTTTCATTAATAGAAACGAAAGGCGCCTGCCGTTCCGATTCCATGCGCCGCAACTGTTCAAATCCCGTACGGTTCGTTTGCAGCAGTACCATATCGCCGGCCCGCAGGGATATATCCTCCAACTCGGTGTGTTTGAGGCGGCCGCGCTGTCGCAGGGCGAGCACATTGGCGGAGTACTTTTCAGAAAAATTGAACTCATTGAGCGTTTGCCCTTCCAGAACGGAATTATTCAGTACGACCACTTCCAAAAGGATAATTTCCTCCTCGCTGAAGGAGGTATCCTGAAGGCCGGTCGCCACCCGCAGTTCTTCCCGTTTGATCACCGATTTGATATGATCAATATCGCCCCGGACCAACAGGCGGTCGTTTTCCTGAAGTACCGTTCCCCGGCCCGGCTTGTCGATCAGCCCCTCGTCACGGCGTATCTGCAGGATGTCAATATCCAGACCGTCTCTGTGCATCGCCTCCTTGATCGTTTTACCGGCCAGCCCCGAATTGGGAATTACTTCCATCTCGGTCAGGTAATTGGCCATTTCATAGGACTGGGAAAAAGGAACTCCACTCATACTTACAGGTATCAGCCGCCGACCGATAGTCAGCATGTAAAGCAGCCCCACGCCAAAAATGACCAGTCCGAAAGGGGCCATGAGGAAAAGACTGAACGGTGATAATCCATTTTCCTCAGCAATACCACTGACCAGCAGGTTAGTAGAGGTGCCGATCAAGGTACAGGTTCCTCCGAATATAGCCCCGAAAGATAAGGGCATCAGGTATTTGGAAGGCGCCTCCTCCACTTTCTGAGCGGCATTGGAGATGATGGGAATGAGGGTTGCTACAACGGGCGTGTTGTTGATGAAAGCAGATACAGTGCCCACGGCCACCATCATAACGGCAGTAGATCGTTTATATCCACGTTCGATTAAACTTCCCAGGTTTGGGGCAATCGCTTCAATAATACCGGTTTTAATCAGGGAGGCGCTTAGTACAAACATCGCCGCCACCGTTACCGTGGCATTGTTAGCAAAGCCCTTTACGCCTTCCGAAGGTGTGATGACGCCGCCTATTACTAAAATCGATATAAGAGACAACCCCACCAAATCAACCGAGAAATACTCGGTAGCGAAAAGGACGATGGCCAGCAGAATAACAGAAATGGTGATAATTGCATCAATTCCCATGAAGGCTCGTTATAGCTATTCTGCTGACTCTATCAATCCGGAGTGCTCTTTTGTTCAGGATTTCCGATTGCTCTCGTTGGAAAGGATATCCGAGTAATACTTTCCGTCTTTTCCTTTTGCCAGGACCACCCCTTTATAATCCAGATACGTCCACTTCACTGTTTTTTGATTCAGCACCAGCTTCGGCGCTTCAATATGCACAGCTTCCCGGCAGTTTCTCATCAGTATTTCGCGTGCTTTCGCCTTAGAAATCTCTTTCATACAGCAATTTGTCGCTTTATTCCTACAAAAAGCTTTTGTGTAACAAAATTATCATAATGGTTTTCAGAGAAGACACAAATTTAGCGAATATTCCCATTATCCGAGACTTATCCCAAAAAGTTTTACCTCTCCTCTCCCCAATTATCAGGACAACAACAGGAAAAGCCCTGTAAATCCAAGTGTTTATCCTATATTGCGCACCGAGTGAAATTCATGCGGAACAGAGATTTAAGGTGATCATGACCACTTTTCCCTAAAGACCGGAACCTGCCAATACCAATGATAGATTTTTTATATCGCACACCTTCAGGTAGTCAAAATTATATTGTTGTATGCTTGTTTTTCATACTATTAATTGGTCCATCGATTCTTAAGGGACAAAGCCGGATCGGACAGTGGCTGCAACGCCTGGATTCCATTCGCAACGAACGCCTGGAATCCGGCAAACCGGTATTCACGCCTTTCATTTCGCCTTCCTACGCCCCTGAAACGGAATTGATGCTGACCGCAGGCGGGCTGTATTCATTTAAAACGAATCCTCGCGACAGTGCCCTGGAGCGATCCTCTCTTCCCTTTTCCCTGGGCATCAGCACCAACGGTTCCATAATCGGAAGCCTGCGCTCCAATATTTACGGCCCGGGTAGCAGCTGGCGCAGCAACGGAGAGATATGGTTCCGCGATATGCCCGATCACTACTGGGGGGTAGGCTACCAGAATGCCGTAGACCGAGAGCAGTCGGACAGTATTACAGGCTATCATCGCACCTTCTGGCGCGTCCGGCAGGCGGTCAGTTTTCACCTCGGTAAGCAGTTTTTCACCGGCCCCCTCATCGATTTTAATCAAACGGTCGCTACGGATATTAGTCCGGTCATGGAAAAAGATCCCACCATACAACAGCAGGGAACAGATAACCGGAACATGGGATTGGGGATCGTCCTTGCCTACGACAGCCGCGATTTCGGCGAAAATGCTTACCGGGGCATGTTTCTCAACTTCACCTTACTCCACTATGAAAAAATTCTGGGTGCCGATAACCGCTACACCAGCCTTGAAATCGATTACCGGGGCTATCTTCCGCTGGGACGGGAACGCCGCACACTCGCCTGGCAGGTACGGGCCCGCGACACCTTTGCCGAAGTTCCCTGGCCGGAATTGACTATGGTTGGCTCCCCCTTTGATCTGCGCGGTTACTACTGGGGGCGTTTCCGCGACCAATTCGGCGTCTTTGGCCTGGCGGAATACCGCCATATGTTTCAGCGAAAGCATCCCAATGAAGATGGTAATCGTCAAAGTGCACATGGCTTTGTATGCTGGATCGGAGCAGGTACCGTAGCTCCCGGTGTGGGAAAGATCAGCTACTGGCTGCCCAACGCCGGCATCGGCTATCGCCTGGAAATACAACCGCGTATGAACCTGCGCCTGGATTTCGGCATCGGTAAAGGCAGCAGCAGCTTCTATGTGAACTTTGCCGAAGCATTCTAAACCGGTTGTAATTCCCTTCTATTCCTTGAACGAATGAACGGTTGACCAAACTCAGGAACCTCAGAACTTCTACTCAATCGAACGCATGCCCTTCTCATGCGTTACCAGAAAAAATACCAGTTATCAAAACAAAGCAATATGAACTACCGAACACTAGGAAAGACCGGCTTCAACATCTCAGAAGTATCTCTGGGCACCTGGCAGCTCGGCGGCAAATGGGGCGCCGGCTTCGATGAGGAGCTCGCCGAACGAACACTAAAGAATGCCATCGACGAAGGAATCAACTTCTTTGACACCGCCGACGTCTACAAGGATCGTAAGAGCGAAGCCATAGTTGGCCAGGTGGTGCGCAATCAGTCGGAGCGAATTTATGTAGCCACCAAGTGCGGGCGTCGCATCTCCCCCCATGTAAACGAGGAGTATCAACCCGACGTCCTGCGCGGCTTCGTGGAAGATAGCCTGCGCAATACCGGGCTGGACACCATCGATCTCATTCAGTTGCACTGCCCCCCTACCGAAGTATATTACCGTCCCGAAATTTTCGAAGTGTTCGAAAGGCTGCGCGAAGAAGGCAAAATTCAGCATCTGGGAGTGAGTGTAGAAAAAGTGGAAGAGGGCCTCAAAGCCATAGAATTTCCCAATGTTGCCTCCGTACAGATTATTTTCAACATGTTTCGCCAACGTCCCTCCGAATTGTTTTTTCGCGAAGCAGCACGAAGAAACGTAGGCATTATCGTGCGCGTACCGCTGGCTAGTGGTATGCTCACCGGCAAATTCGACCGCAGTACGACCTTTGAGGAAGGCGATCACCGCCATTTCAACCGCGACGGATCAGCTTTCGACAAAGGCGAAACCTTTGCCGGCATCCCCTATGAAGAAGGCATTCAGGCTACGCGCAAACTCAAGGCGGTTTTTCCAGACCTCGATAACCTGGCACCCGCCGCCCTGCGCTGGATACTGATGTTCCCGGAAGTGAGCTGCACCATCCCCGGCGCTTCCAAAGTGGAGCACGTCAAGTCAAACGCACGAGCTTCCGAATTTCCCCGTCTGACACAAGCGCAAATCGATGCCGTCAATGAGATCTACGAGGAACACATTAAGCAGCATGTGCACCAGCGCTGGTGAAGAAATTCCACTAATTAAATTGTGTAAAATTCACAATAAGTCGCAAAGTCCTTACATTAGCCGTTAAAAGCAAAACCTATGGAATTAAGTGCACCGGTCAGGGAGTTGATGTCAACCGATCTGAAATGCCTGGCCCCCGATGATCCGGTCAGTGAAGTGGACCGGGTGTTTGAGGAACATCGCATCCACCATATTCCCGTGATCAATAATGAAAAAGCAGTAGTCGGCGTGATTAGTAAATCAGATTTTCTTTACCTGCTCAGAGGTTTTACCGAAGATAAAACCGATCGCTTTCGCAAAAAAGCCATGATGCGGGCCTTCAAAGTAACGGAAATCATGACGGAAAATCCCGTCACTATGACCGTGGACGAGCCCATCAGAAAAGCCGTTTCCTTGCTCGCTGAGAACCGCTTCCGCGCCATTCCGGTCGTTGACGAAAAAGGGGAAATCGCCGGTATCGTGACCACCCACGATATCATCGATATGGTCAATGAATGGGATGAGAAATGAAGAAAAAATAGAAAAACCATCCCGGGGGATAGTCGCTTTGCGATTATTTCACCGGGATGGTCCGATCATGTCCCGCATGAGAAGTGCCATCGAACACAAAAAGAAAATAGGATCATGATGACCTGCACCCATCAGGCGTATCGAGAAAGGAATGGGTTTTGCGATCCTCTAACCTGCTAACTTTTCAACGGTCACCCCTCCCCTTTTTGCGCAAGCACATCTCTTACCACTCCCCAGATATCGAATTCCATATCCGGTTCCACTTCTACCGGCGGAAAATCGGGATTGGCGGCCAGCAGGATGATGCCTTCTTCTGAAAACTGCAGCCGACGTACGGTGAACGACCCTTCCAGATAGGCGATGATTTTGGCACCAGACCGCGGCTCCATGGCCCGGTCGACGATCAGGATATCGCCGGGTAATAGCCCCTCCTCCGCCATCGTATCCTCGGTGAGCTGAATAAAAAAAGTACTGCCCGGATTTTTGATCAAAGCCAGGCTCAGGTCGAGACGAACAAAGTGATAGTCCTCCCCGGGTATGGGAAAGGCACTGCCGTCTTCTTCGATAAACATGTAGGGATCCATATCTCGCAGGGCGATGATCGGCACCGTGTGAAACGCTTCAAAGACAATCATGATGCACAGTGTTTTTCGGCTCAGTTTCCTTCGGAAACTGCTTGATTAAACGAAGAAACATAAAACCTCGCCACTCTGCCGCAGCCCAATTCGTAGCAGCTGGAAAGAAAGGCTTTTCAAAGATACATATCTTTTTAAGAATAAAAACTTTTTGTTTTAATTTGGCTTTATTTTTTTCAAATGACACACTTTTGGTTAAACCCGGCTGTAATTGTCTTCTTCCCAACACTTACCCCAATAATTTCCCTGGAAAAAAATCCCGGGACCCTTGCCCGTCTTTAAAACGACATCCGAATTTAAGATCAACCTTTATCATTAGAGTTGTTGCCGAAACAGTAACCTTTGAAACCTTCCGATCAGGTTTGGTATCGGAGGAAATTTGCATTCTGGAAAAAATCATCAATACATCGGTAAGCGGCAGTATTCCTGTCCTGCCGGATCGGGTGAAAGCAACCCGAAGAAGAGAAGAGCAAAGTATCTCTTCCTCCTCAGGCGAACCCTGCTGGGGGGATCCAGAACGTATAATAGTTAATCCGGACATATGACACTAGAACTACTCCAAGAAATGCTTCCTCCTCCGCTCTACGAAACGGAGCTGCCTGAAGGCGAAGCGATGCCGCTTTTTCAAAAAGTGATCTCGCTGCCTCGTATCCACGGTTTAAAACGAGGAGAGGCGCCGCCCCCGGGCGGACTCATATTTCTTCTGCGGGAAGGACTACTCCGGATCGCTAGTCGCCGGGATGTTACTCATCAGGTAACGAAATATTTTGTTAAAAGTCCGCAGTTGTTCGGCGAACTGGCGCTCATGGCCCGGGAAAAGGAATACGACATTGCCGAGGCGCTCAGCCACTGCTGCATTTCCGTGTATCATGCCCCAACCGTAAAGGAACACATGATCGCTCAAAACGACTTGTCGCAGTACATCTGGAACCTGCTGGCAGGGCGCTTCAACCTGATCCGGGAGCAAATGCATTCCTTTACAGAAACAAATCTGGAAGAACGCATCCTTGCTTTCCTTAGCAACTATATCCGTCAGGTCGCCCGTGAAGAGCAACATTCATCACATGCAGACAATTTTCTCAGCTACTTCGATATCGCCTTCCACACCAATGCCAGCCTGCCGGAAGTAAAGAATACGCTTGAGCAACTGGAGAAAAAAGGGAAAATCACTTATTCCGAAAAGAAGATTATCCTTCACCATGTTTGAACATCTTTCTCATTGTTGCCTTTAATTTACTGGATTATCAAATACCTGAACCCAGCTATGGCCTACCAACCTATTGAAGATTATGGCATGATCGGCAACATGCGAACTGTCGCACTCATCGGTAAAAACGGCAGTATTGACTGGATGTGCTATCCTCGATTTGACGCGCCCAGCCTATTCGCCGGTATCCTGGACGATGAAAAGGGCGGGCGTTTTCAGATCGCTCCGGTGGAAGAAGATTACACCAGTAAGCAATTTTACTGGCCCGACACCAATGTACTCATCACGCGTTTTCTTACCGGGAAGGGCGTTTGCGAGGTCACCGACTTCATGCCTGTCGGCAAAACGGAGATCGGCGAAGGAGAAAACCGGCTGGTGCGCATCATCAAGATGGTGCGCGGTCATGTACCACTGCAAGTTTACTGCCGGCCGGCCTTTGACTATGCCCGCGCTGAACATGACATTGTCATCAACGAACACGGAGCCGCTTTCCACGGGCCGGATCTGAGTATCGGCCTTTCCACCTCCGTTCCGCTGAAACAAAACGGACAAAGCGTGCATACCCGCCTGGAACTCGATGAAGGAGAAAGCGCTAATTTCGTCATCAAAGAAACCGAGGAACACGGCGCCTGCCGGATATGCTACTCCGATAAAGTAGCCGAGAAGGGCTTCCGCCAAACGGTGAATTTCTGGCGTAACTGGCTCTCGCACTGCAGCTACAGCGGGCGCTGGCGGGAGACAGTCTACCGCTCGGCGCTGACACTGAAAATGCTGACCTACGAGCCCACCGGCGCCATCGTAGCCGCTCCTACCTGCAGCCTGCCCGAACACGTAGGCGGCGAACGCAACTGGGATTACCGGTATACCTGGATTCGTGACGCCGCCTTTACCCTCTACGCCTTCATGCGCATCGGCTTTACGGAAGAGGCCGCCAAGTTCATGCACTTTATTGAGAACATCTGTGAAGATCCCGAGCATACCGGCCAACTGCAAATTATGTATGGCATCGACGGACGCTGGGAACTGGATGAAGAGCACCTTGATCACCTGGAAGGATACCGGGGCTCCAGCCCGGTGCGCATTGGCAACGACGCCTATGACCAGCTGCAGCTGGACATTTACGGAGAACTGATGGATTCCGTCTACCTCTTCAATAAATACGGCAGCCCGATCTCCTATGATTTCTGGAATACCCTCATCCGGCTCGTCGACTGGATCGGAGAAAACTGGGATCGCAAAGACGAGGGAATCTGGGAGGTACGCGGGGGCAAAAAGCACTTTACCTACTCCAAACTCATGAGTTGGGTAGCGCTTGACCGCGGCCTTCGACTTGCCGACAAGCGTTCCTTTCCCGTTGAACGGGATCGCTGGATGAGCATCCGCGACAATATTTACCGCACTATCATGAATAAGGGCTGGAACGAGGAACGGCAGGCCTTCGTACAAACCTACGACTCCGAAACCCTCGACGCTTCCCTGCTGATCATGCCGCTGGTCTTTTTCGTCTCCCCTACCGACGAACGCATGCTCAAAACTATTGACGCCATAGACAGAACGCCCGACAAGGGCGGCCTGGTGTCCAACAGCCTCGTCTACCGCTACAATATCGAAGAATCGCCCGACGGCCTGCGCGGCGAAGAAGGCACCTTCAATATCTGTACCTTCTGGATGGTGGAAGCCCTGACGCGCGCCGGCCGCTTCGATGAAAAACGCCTGGAAGACGCCCGCCTTATGTTCGAACAAATGCTCGGCTACGCCAACCACCTCGGCCTTTACGCCGAAGAGACCGGCGCCCGCGGCGAAGCACTGGGTAATTTTCCGCAAGCCTTTACCCACCTTTCTCTGATCAGTGCGGCATTTAACCTTGACCGGACCCTGGGTTGAAATCACTGCGCAGATACACTGCTTGCTAGTGCCTCCGGCACTAAGTACAAGGAACGAAGTTTTGACGACCGGATACTCCCTATTGAAAGGTCTGGCGTCTGATATCTGGTTTCTGACGTCTTTTTGATCCGACAAGATTAAATTCCTTGCACTTAGTACACTGTCAAAACGGAAAGTTACTTATTTGACAGTGTACTTAGAGCGCCAAAGCTCTTAACCCTGACACAAATGTTTGAAAAGGGTTAAGCAATACTACTGCCTAAACTTTTTACGGAGAAAACTGTAAAATGAAAGTAACTGCTCATTTTTCCACGAATAGAAGCACAACCAAACCAACATGAGTTTCATGAACCGGCTTTTTAACAACGCCGACACCGGCCTGCCTTTCAACTGGCAAAACCTGAACAGCCTGGAGCAAATAGACGAAATCAAAAAACTATCTGAGGATAAACCTGTCGTCATATTCAAACATAGTACGCGCTGTGGTGTCAGTCATATGGCCCAGCACCAGCTGGAGCGCGACTGGAACTTTCAGCCCGAAGAGCTCGATTTTTTCTACCTCGACCTGATTCGCCACCGTCCGGTGTCCAATGCCGTCGCTGAAACCTTTGAGGTACGGCATCAGTCACCACAGATCCTGATCATCAAAAACGGAGAAGTCGCTTTTCACACTTCCCATCACAGGATCGGCGTGGAAATTATCCGGAAGCAGATCGCTGAGGAGGAGGAAAGTATTTAAGTGACTGTTGCCCGCTTTTATTTATCTTCGCCGCCATGAAGAAAACCATCATCGCCGCCAAATCTGATAATGATGTCATCGGGCGGGACCAGGAGCTGGCCTGGGAGTTGCCCGCCGACCAGCATTTCTTTTTTAATCAAATCCGGGATTGCTTTCTGCTGACAGGAAGAGCGTCCTTTGAATCTCCACAGGGCAAAGATATTTTCGCAAATCGCGATGATGTCATTATCGTCACCCGGCAGAAGAAATACCGGGCCGGAGAAAAGCTAGTAGCTCACTCTGTTCGGGAGGCTTTCCGCCGCGCCGAAGCGGCCGGCGCCGAGCGGCTGTGTATTCTGGGCGGAGGCGAAATTTACCGGCAAACCATAGACCTGGCCGACGAGCTCATCATCACCGAAATACACGCCCAATTTGAGGGAGACACGTACTTTCCCCCCATCGATCCCCAGCGCTGGGAAGAAGACCGACGCGAAGACTACGCCGCCGACCAGCACAACCCTTTTGCCTATTCGTTTGTCTTCTATAAACGACGATTTATCGATTGATACCCCCGACCGGCGTGACTATTCCCTTTTACCGGCGTCCTGATTTTCAGTTGTTAAGGTTTGTTGCATGCAGGTTTTACCTTCTCATGATCAACTAAACCTGATTTTTCTTTATTCATCTGCTAAAGACGGCGCTTCCGGAAAAGGAACAATACCCTATACTATAGATAACCGTAATGATAATTTGGACTGCATTCATTATTCTTATTCTGATATTGCTGGCGCTGGATCTCGGCCTGTTTAACCGCACACCACACGCAGTCAGCACCCGGGAAGCGCTGCGCTGGACACTGCTGTGGGTCGCGGTGTCCCTCTTGTTCGGAGTCGTGGTCTATTTTGCTTATGAGCAAGGCTGGCAGGACAGTACCATGAGCGGCAGACAAGCGGTGCTCAAATACCTGACCGGCTATCTGGTGGAGAAATCACTGAGCATGGACAACATCTTTGTCATTGCCATGATCTTTGCCTATTTCAAGATTCCCAACCGGTATCAGCACCGGGTACTGTTCTGGGGCATTCTGGGGGCGCTGGTTTTCCGGGGGCTCATGATCGGCGTCGGTGTTGTACTTATCCAGCAATTCACCTGGATTATCTATGTATTCGGCGCGCTGCTGCTCTATTCCGCTTACAAGATGTTGCAATCCGGAGAATCGGTCCACCCGGGTCATAACCCGGTTATCAGGTGGACCAAGCGCTTTTTTCCCGTCACCAAAGAACTTCAGGGCGATCGCTTCTTCGTCAAACGCCGGCATATCACCGCCGCCACCCCGCTGTTCATCGCGCTGATGGTTATTGAGACGACCGACATCATGTTCGCCGTTGACTCCATACCGGCCATTTTCGCCATTACCACCGACCCTTTCATCATCTTTACCTCCAATATATTCGCCATCCTGGGGTTGCGGTCTATGTACTTTGTGCTGGCTTCCATTCTAAACAAGTTCTATTATCTGAAGTACAGCCTCGTCGGTATACTCTTCTTTGTCGGAATCAAGATGATCCTTCAGCATCATATTGAAATACCGGAATTGCTTTCCCTGAGCATCATCGTATTCTTTCTGGCCGGTGGTATTGTCGTCTCTCTGTTAATGGGTGACAAACAACCCGAAGAGGTCCCTCATGATCAGGAAACACTCGAAGAAGAAACAGCCAAAGCGATGGAAAAGCGGGAAATCGAACCGTGATTCGAAGCATCGTGTTGCATTATTATCTTACTATTGTCATTCGATGGCCACACATCTTTATTTCCACCCGGAATAATATGCTTTCCTTCGCCAAAAAAGGATTTGCGACTAGTGACTAATCGCGTCCTTTGCGTCTTATCGTCCAGTTTGGAATCAACGCCTGGGATCATAAGCCGGGAGTACAACACGAAATGCCATAACCATGATTAAAGATCCAGCGGCAAATGGCGCCTTTCACCTGCAGCCGGAATTGGAAGAACAATACCGAATCATACTCAACAAGAGTAACAGCCTGGAAGAGCGCCTGGAGGCCTTCGAATTCATTGCCGAATCGGAGGTAGGCGACACGCCGCTCATACGGGCCCGCAACCTGGAGCGCGAGCTGGGCATCCGGCAGGTCTATCTGAAGTTCGAAGGGGGTAACCCCACGGGAACCCAGAAAGACCGGATCGCCTTTGCCCAGTGTGCCGATGCCTTGCGCCGCGGCTTCGAAGGCATCAACCTGGCCACCTGTGGCAACTACGGCGTAGCCTGTGCGCTCGGCGCCCGTTTTGCAGGTTTAAAGTGCAATATTTTCCTTCCGGAAAATTATCATACCCGGCGGGTGGAAGCGATGAAACAGCTCGGGGCGAGCATCATCCGCCAAGGGAAGAATTACGAAGAGGCTGTGGCTTTTTCCCAGGAAGACGCCGCCAGACGGGAATTCTACGATGCCAACCCCGGAGGAGAGAACACCCCCCTGCAACTGCGCGCCTACGGTGAAATCGCTTATGAAATCTACGACGAGTTGCGCGACGCCCCCCGGATTGTAGCAGTGCCCGTTTCCAACGGCACGGTACTCGCAGGCATCTACAAAGGTTTTGTCAGCTTATACCGGCGGGGAAAAACTTCCCGCATTCCGATGATGGTCGCCGGATCTGCTTATCGCAAAAATCCGATCGTACAGGCCTTCCTGCTTCAGAAAGATCACTGCGAAGATTTGCCGGCTAGCGTCATTCGCGAAACCGAAATTAACGAACCCCTCATCAACTGGCACTCCTTCGACGGTGATGTGACGCTTTCGGCCATCCGCGAGACCGGAGGCTGGGCACGCGACGTCACCGATAAGCAAATGACGCAACTAACTCGGATAATCAAAGAGGTGGAAGGCCTCAATGTATTGCCGGCTGCTACCGCCGGACTGGCTGCACTCTCCTCTCCGCCCGATCTGGCGCTGGTACAAAACGATCGCTTTGTGGCGGTGCTGACAAGCCGGAAATGAAAAATATGAAATCCGAAACAGGAAATTCAAAATACAGAAAACCTCTTATGAAACCCAACCAAGTATTAGACGGTAACGCCATCGTTTATTGCGAAGGCGCTTTCAATACGCCCGAGGGCAAAACAGCCCACGGACTGGTGCGCTTCACCGAGCGCTACCGGGTCCTCTCCGTAGTCGACAGCAAATATGCCGGTCAGGACGCCGGCAAGGTGCTCGACGGCAAAGACAGAGGCATTCCCGTTTTTTCCAGCATCGAGAAAGCGGTAGCTGCCGCCAAAGAGAAAGACACAGCAGCTCAATGGCTGGTCATCGGCCTGGCCCCCGACGGAGGGCGCCTGCCCGGTGCCGCCCGCGAGCACATCCGCAAGGGCATCAACCTGGGCCTGAATGTCGACAGCGGCCTGCACGATTTTCTCAACGACGACCCCGAGATCGGCGGCTTCGCCCGCTTCAAACAAGTACGCATTCGCGATATCCGCAAAACGCCTTCGCGCAACCTCCTACACGCTTTTACCGGAAAAATAGAATCCGTTAAAGCGCTCAAGGTTGCCATTCTGGGCACCGACAGCGCCGTAGGCAAACGCACTACCGCCTGGATCCTGCTGCACGCCCTGCGCGATGCCGGCTACCGGGCCGAGCTCATCGGTACCGGACAAACAGCCTGGATGCAGGGCGCTCGTTACAGCATCATCCTCGATTCGCTGATCAATGACTTCGTCGCCGGCGAAATCGAACACGCCGTAGTTACGGCCTGGGAAGAACGCCGACCCGATGTCATCGTCATCGAAGGGCAGGGCAGCCTGATGAACCCCGCCTATCCCGGCGGACTGGAAATTCTGGCCGCCGCCCGTCCCGACCTCGTCATTCTGCAACATGCTCCCAAACGCAAAGACTACGACGGCTTCCCGGGCTACCCCATCCAACCACTGCCCATACAGATTCAGGCCATTGAGTTGCTGTCGGGAAAACCAGTCAGAGCCATTACCATCAACCACGAAATGATGACCAAACTCGAAGTCGCCGAATCTGCCCGGCAAATCGAAGAAGAAACCGGCCTGCCGGCCTGTGATGTCTTATTACAGGGCACCGCCCAGCTGTTGAATCTACTGGCTCCGCTCATCAGCGGAGCGCCAACGGAAATGAATGATCCGGTTTAAAGAACTGTCGCTGGAAGAGATTTATCAGCGGAAATATTAGCAGGATAGCAGGAAATATTTTTAAAAAAAAGTGACCTGCCTCTCTTTTGGCAGTCTTATTGCCATCATTTTTCACTCAGTAACGGTAAAAAAGAAAAAATGAGCAATACGATAGTAAGATTCTCTGACGCCGACCTGGAAGAATTCCGCCGGCTTGTCATGAAAAAGATGCAGCGGGCACAGGAGCAACTGGAATTACTGCAGAACCAAATTTACGAAGTCACCGAAAACGGCGACGGCGATTACGGCCAGGATATGATGGACGACAGCAACACCAATACCGACGTGGAAATGCTGAACAGCCTGGCCATCCATCAGCGCAAATACCTCCGCGAATTGGAAAACGCCCTCAGTCGTATCCGGCACAAAACCTACGGGATCTGTGAAGTTACCGGCGAACTGATCGATAAAAAGCGACTGCTCGCCGTACCGACAACCACCAAGAGCCTGGCCGCCAAACTCGGCGTAACACCGGCGGCACCGAAAGTGGTCGTTGCCAGTGAGAACGAAGAAATGGAAAACCGCCCGGCGCAGCGGCAGGAACGACAGGTGATCACCAAGGTCATCCGGAAAGCACCCGCCAAAAAAGCTCCGGAATTCCAGATGGAGGACGAGGAAGAGGAGGAATTCTTCTTCGACGATGAGGAGGAAGACGATAACAAGGAAATCCCCTTCCAGGATATGGACGAATTTTCGGATGAGGAAGGGAGGTTCTGAATGCCTGGGTGTTTGAGTTTCCGGGCGCCTGGGTTTCAGGCCGACCTGGCGAAAGAGTTTCGGACAAGAGTCCAGGAACTTTTACCTGTCTGAGGAAGGAAGATGGGCAAGAACTCGATCACTCTCTAACGGCTATGTTCTTCCGTATCCGGATACCATTTCTTCAGCCATTCCAGCGGGACTCTCAGATAGAAAGCCAGCAGCAGGAAGAAATCGATCGCCACTTGCCGGAAGAAGCCGTTGCGTTCAAAGCGCCGGGCGGAGGTGAGCAACGGCTGTTGAATCTTAACAAATTTGCCTCTACGCCGCAATCTTCGTTGAAAGGCCAGGTCTTCCATCAGTGGAAGCCCGGGAAAGCCGTCCATCTCCAGGAAAGTAGATTTTCGCAAAAACAAGCCCTGATCGCCGAAGGTGAGAAAAGACAGGTTGAGCCTGGAAAAGGCGGAAATCACCCGGTACCCCCACCCGTTATTGTCAAAGCGGGTATAGAAGCTGCCGGCAACAGCTTCCTGATGTTCGAGCACCTCCAGGATGCGCAATAGAGCATCAGCGGGAGGCAGGGTATCGGCATGCAGAAAAAAAAGGATGCTTCCGCTGGCCGCCGATGCCCCCTTATTGAGCTGCCGTGCCCGGCCCCGCTCTGCGGTCAGCAGGCGGATGGAAGGAAAACGGCGTACGATACGCCTCGTCTCGTCAGAGCTTCCCCCGTCTACAATGAGTAATTCGTAATTGCCTCGCAGCTGTGTCAATCGCTGCAGTGTTGCCGGAAGGCCCCGGGCCTCGTTTAACGTGGGAATGACAATCGAGATGTCCGGTGAAATAGAATTATTGATCACAATAGTTTGTTAGCAGATTTTTTTTCGACGTAATTTAATTTGAGAACGCTGATGCCCGGATCGACGGGGATCAGGAATTGTCTCAGTATCCTCTCAGGCCAATCAGGTCAGCAACTGACTGCCGTCAGGCGAGTCGTACTGACTCGAACGTGGGTTGTATTCTCAAATCTCACCTCAGTATAAAGTGTTTTTCTCCGGGCCGTTTTGATTCCGGCAAAGAACCAGACGCATCAAATTTTGCCGGCGATATTCTCAAATGTCTGTTTTTTCTCTTACCTTTTCCGTCCTAAAACCAACTTTAATCCGTTTTGAAAATTCAAAGATAACGTGAAAAAAATCCTGTTTCCCACTGAGTTTTCCGGTCATGCCGACCACATGTTTCGCTATGCACTCGAATTGGCCGATAAACTCGATGCCGAATTGATTTCCATGCATGCCTATGGCCGCCCGGAAGGATTTTCTATTGGTGATGACGAAGCCAAGAAAGAACGCGTACTGGAGAAGCTGCACCAGTTCGCGGAGGAGCATACCCCGGAAGAATATGCCGACATAAAAATATCTTTTACCGCCGAACTGGATTACCCCTCCGACGCGATTATCAACGTAGCGGAGAAAAAAGATGTTGACCTCATCGTACTGGGTATGACGGGAAAGACCAACGATGTCAATCGGCATCTCGGCAGCAATGCCTTGAAAGTCATCCGCGCGGCCGATTGCCCGGTACTGGCTATCCCCGCCTCGGCAGATTACCAGCACATTGATAAAATCGTCACAACCACGGACTTTGACTTTGAGGATCTCATCGTTCTCAATTTTCTCAACCATACCTTCCCCGATGCCGAAGTCTGCGTAGTTCATGTCCTTGACAAACCCAGGGAACGCCAGCAGGCGGAGAAAAAAATCAAAGCCCTGGTGACTGCCTACGGTCAACACCAGAAGGTCAAATTCGGTCTGTTGGAAGGAAAGGACGTGGAAAAACAAATAGAGCAGTACGTAGAAAGTGAAAAGGCCAATTTGCTGGTGATGACTTCCCACCGCCGCAGCGTTATCCAACTACTGCTGGAAGGCAGCACGGCGCGCAATATCGCCAAACACACGAAAACACCTTTGCTTGTGTTTAGGAATGATTAGAGCCTGCATCAATCCGGGAACGGCGCGTTGAAAATGGGCAGCACCCGCAAACCTTTGCGGTTGCTGCGCGCAATATTGAGCAATCCGATCTGAAAACCACGCAGCTCATCGGCGATGTTGAGAATGCCGATCGTCAGCCCGCGTTGGGAAGCCTGAACATTGTTGAAAGCGCTTACTGCCACTCCTCTCATTTCCCCGACCAGACCGGGGTCGAACGGTTTTACGCGGTGGTAGACCGGCGCCACCGTCAGCCCACCGATGTACTCACTGCGCACCGTCAGCGCCACGGTAATCCCCTTGATATCGGGAGCGCCGATGCCCAGACCGGCAATGTTGATGCCCCGCATAACGACTCCGCTACCCATACCCAAGCCCGCCAGGTTGAGCCCGATCAGTTCCGTCCCGGCGCCGATCGCCAGGCCGGCAATATTTACACCGATGACCTGATTGCCCGCACCGATACCCAGACCACCGATGGACACTCCCTTGACACTTTCACCGGCGCCCAGGCCTAAGCCGCCGATGTTCACCCCGGTTACCCGCTCACCGGCGCCAAGCCCGAGCCCGCCGATATTGATTCCCCCCACACTACCGCCGGCCCCAACGCCTAAGCCGCCGATGTTGAGGCCGTAAACGTCTACCCCGGCTCCGACTCCCAACCCGCCGAGGTTTATTCCGCGGATCGTCTCAGCTGCCCCAACCGCACCGATGCCGATGGAGATGCCGTTCTGCCGGGCGCTGCCCGCCGCCACCGGCAACCCGATCGCCAGACCGTTGACCTCCCCCGTCATGTCGAGCCCCTCATTCGGTGGCCATACCGTCACATTGATGCCGTTGATCCGGATAATATTTTTATCCACCGGATTTAGCCTTATCCCGGTAAAACGCTGCGAATTGCCGAAACTGATACCGAAATGCCGCGCAGGAATGTTGACCTGAGCTCCGAGCCCAACGGAAAAAAGAATCAAAAATAACAGGAACGGATTGGTTTTCCAGTTCATTTTAAGTGGAAGGTTACTTGGTAATGAAAAAAGGATGCAGAAAACCACCATCACGGAATTTCCCCATTTCTGCATCCTTTCATGCAACCATCACCCGGCAGTTAAGTTCGACGAAGGGCAGTGGAGAAAAAAACTTTTTATAGCAAAACCACCTCGAACCCTTCAATACCCCTCATTCTGCTGAATATCGTATGCCTCCAGTTCTCTTTCCGGGATGGGCAGGATGAGCGAGGGCGCATCCCAGGGCAACCCGCCGATAGTTAGCTGCCAGCGTTTGAAGTCGTGCAGGCGGAAGCCCTCGAAGGCCAATTCCCGCTGTCTTTCCAGGCGGATATCCTGCCGCGTGGGGTTGCCGATCGGAGACAGTCCGGCGCGTTGGCGCACCACGTTGATGTCGTCTGCCGGAGCGGCGCCGGTAGTAGTACCAGCTTCGAAGTTGCCCTCCGCGCGGGTCAGGTACATTTCCGCCAGGCGGACGACCGGGATGTTCAGCGTCGGTTCGCCGTATTTGGCGCACTGTATCTGTCCGCTGTTCTGGGTGCCTACACCGATGTAGTAAAATTCGCTGACATTGACGATGGTTGCCGACTGCGACAGGTCGGTTTGCAGGCCACCACGCAGGTCTCCCGCTTCGAAAATCCGCAAATGCGGTTCCTGCACCTGGATATCGCCCCGGCCGGCGCCGTTGAGGCTGGCGTAGAAGGTAGCCAGCCCGGCGTTGCTCATGCCCGCATTGCTGAGGGCAGTCTGCTGGATGGCGAACACATCTTCGGAAGTATTGGCCGAATTGTTGAATGCACTGAGCGGATTGCCATTCAGGCTGTACAGTCCCGACTCAATCACCCGGCTCGCCGCTTCTGCGGCTTCGCGGTATCTGCCCTGCTGCAGATAGACGCGGGAGAGGATGGCCGCCGCCGTGTGGGTGGAAATACCGGTACTGTTACCACCAAAGGATTTCAGCAGGTTTTCGGCCGTCGTCAGGTCGTCGAGGACCTGTGCGTAAACCTCCGCCACCGTAGAGCGGCCCAGGTTGGCCGTGCGTTCCGCATCCTCGACCGTAGTGACCGGTTCCAGAACGAGCGGAACGCCGGGATCGGTATTTTCCGTGCCGGTCCCCCAGGGTCTCGACCAGAAGCGGACCAGATTGAAATACAACATGCCCCGCATGGTGCGCGCTTCCCCCTCTACGCGATCGCGTTGGTTCTGATCCGCGGCGACGTCCAGGTTGGCCAGCACATTATTGATATTGTTGATCGCCTGGTACGCGCGCAGCCAGTTGCGGTTGACCACGCCGTTGGTAATGGTAATATCCTTGCCGAAGATTTCCTGGTACGTATTAAAGGAACCACCCCATATGACATTACTGTCGGCCGAGAGCAGTTCGCTCATGATGTTGAAATCGCCGCCGTAAAGCTCGCCGGCAAAAGAAGCGCCGAAGGTACCCTTGATCTCAGAATAGGCGCCGTTGAGGGCGGCTTCCAGATTCGAGGGGCTGGTAAATACTTGATCGGACTCCAGGCCCTGCCGGGGCTGAATATCCAACTCGTCGTCACAGGAAGGAAAGAGCGTCAGGGTAAGACAAGCTAAACAGATATATAATAAGGTGTTGATTTTCATGGTCTTTACTTTTTTTGAGTTAAAGCTTTTATTCAAGCCAGATCAGAGACCGATATTCACGCCGAAAGAGACGGTACGTTCCTGGGGAGCCGTGTAAAAGTCTACCCCCTGGATGATGTTCTGGTTCGTCGTGCTTCGGCCTGTACCGATAAAGTTGACTTCGGGGTCCCAGCCTTCGTAGTCGGTCAGCGTCCAGAGATTGAAACCGGAGATGTACACGCGCAGGCTGCGCAGTCCTACCTCCTGCAGGAGACGGCTGGGTATATTATACCCTATGGAGGCGCTTTTCAGACGCAGGTAAGACCCATCGGACAGGTAGCGTGAACTCGTATTGTTCCCGATATTGCTCACCAGTTGGGCCCGGGGTACATCGGTGATATCACCCGGTTGCCGCCAGCGATTCAGCTGATCCTTCGTCTGGTTGTCCACGAAGCCCGAAGCGTTGTTGGACTGGAATCGGCCGGCGGAGTTGTACACATCGTTGCCGACCACAAACTGGAAGAAGAAGTTCAGATCGAATCCTTTGTAAGACAAGGTGTTGCTCATCCCTCCTACAAAATCCGGTGTGGGATCGCCCACAACCAGGTTGGGTGCGGCATTAAAACTGGCAGTGGTTCCTCCTTCCCCATCGTCGTAGAGCGCATCTCCGTTTTGAGGATCAACGCCGGCGTAGCGGCGCATGACGAAGACGCCGAGCGGCTCGCCTTCGCGTACCCGGTTAACGCCGGCGATGATATCGGCATCGCTTTGGAGCCGGGTTACCCGGTTTTCGTTGAAGGCGATATTAAAATCGGTCGACCAGCTGAAGGTCCCCACCAGGTTGCGGCTGCGCAGCACGGCTTCAAAACCTTCGTTCTCTATTTCGCCGACATTTTCGAAAATGGAAGTGTAGCCGGAAATGCCAGGCAAGGGGCGGCTGAGCAGCAGATCATCCGTTAGCTTCTTGTAGTAATCGAGTTCGAGCGTCAGGCGATCGCGGAACAGCCCGATATCGAGTCCGATATTGTACTGCTCAGTATTTTCCCATTTCAGGTCGGGACTGGGCAGTGTGGTGGGAGTGAGGCCGGAAACGGTCGTATAATTATTGCCAACCCATAGCCCCAGGCTGCCGAAGTTGGCCAGCGGCGCGTTACCGGTGAGGCCCCAGCTGGCGCGCAGCTTGAGAAAACTCAGTGTCAGGTTGTTGTCCAGCCAGGGCTCGTTAGAGATGATCCAGCCGGCGGAGACGGCCGGGAAGACCCCGTAGCGGTTGTCGGCACCGAACTTCGAAGAGCCGTCAACGCGGCCGCTGGCCGATAGAATATAGCGGTCGCTGAGCTTGTAGGTCGCTCGCATAAAATAGGAGAGAAAAGAAAAGCCGTCCTCTAAGGAAGAGGTAAAGATCGGCTCAGCGGCATTGGCAATGGTACTAAGTTCATCGGTCGGAAAGCCGCGGGCCTGCAGGCTGGTCACATCGCGCTGTGAGCGCTGATAGGACATCCCCAGGACAGCCTCCAGGTTATGAACGTCGCCGAAAGCCCGGTCGAAGATGAAAAAATTATTGGTGGTGTAATTGAAGACCCGCACGGCCCGGCTGGAGCCCTGCCCCGCCGGGGCGCCGTCGAGCGTCCGTCGCCCCTGGAAGACCTCCTCACGCTGGTCCAGCAGATCGGTGCCGAACTCAGAGCGGAACGAGAAACCGGGGAAAAATTCGTAGGCAGCATTGATATTACCCAGGCTGCGGAATACGCTGGTGGTGAAGCCAGCGTATTTCTGCTCGATCAGGCCGTTATAGTAAATGGTGTTGGGGTTGGGCTCGCCATCTTCCAGAAAAGCCGGCTGGGTAGGCGCCAGGGCGACCAGCTGCAGCGGCGTAGCGAAGGCCGCGTCATTGGACACCCGGTCCAGCACGCTGCGCACCAGGTTGATACCCACGCCAAAACGAAGGCGCTCGCCGACATCCTGGTCTAAATTCAGGCGTCCGCTGATGCGCTCAAATTCATTGCCGATCAAAATCCCTGTCTGATCGTTGTAACTGACCCCGGCGTAGTATTGCGTCTTTTCATTGCCGCCGGACGCCGACAAGTCGAGCTGTTGCAGTCCGGCCTCATCGTTGAAAGCCTGCTCTTCCCAGTCGGTATTGGTTTCAAAATCAGAATTAAAGCCGTCGATCAATGCGTCTTCCAGTATCTGGCGGGCATCGTTTTTGTCCTCCTCCGTAGCTGTAATCGGGTCGATACCCAAAAAACGGAGGGTAGCCTCCGTATACAGTTCGCGGTATTCCCCGGCGTTCAGAAAGCCGATCATCCGGGTAGGGTCGCTGAGGCCGTACTGATAATTCACATCGATATTTGTGCGGCCCGCCCGCCCGCGCTTGGTCGTGATGATCACCACTCCGTTGGAAGCGCGTGAGCCGTAAATCGCAGCGGCCGAAGCATCTTTAAGCACCTCGATCGACTCGATATCCGCCGGGTTGAGATCGGCCAGCGGATTGGTCGGCTGATTATTGGACACACCCTGATCTTCCTGTGTCACCGGGATGCCGTCGACGACGAACAGGGGTTGATTGCTCGCCGAAATCGAAGAGTTGCCCCGCACGCGTACCTTGATGCCTTCCCCGAGCTTGCCACTGGCCCGCTCGATGAATACCCCGGAGGTGCGCCCCTGAATGGCTTGCTCAAAACTATTGACCGGCAGGTTTTTGATTTCCTTAGAGGTCACTTTCGCAATATTGCCGGTCATTTCCGAGCGGAGCTGTGTGCCGTAGCCCACGACCACGACCTCATCCAGGCCGATAGCTACTTCCTCCATCTCGACGTCGATAACATCGGAGGTTCCGATTTCGCGCCTCTCCGCACGGTATCCGGTATAGCTGAATATCAGGGTGTTATACCCCTCCGGAACGGTGAGCTCGTAACTCCCGTCCAGGTCGGTCACCGTACCGGAAGCCGTTCCTTCCACGAGGATATTTACCCCAATGAGCGGCTCCCCGGTATGGTCCGTAACAGTTCCTCGAATAGTTTTTTGGGCAGAAACCCAGTAACTACCGCATAGCAATAGCAGGGCTACAGATATACATCTTAGCATGATCTTTAATTTTGGTGAATGGAATAGCCGTTTTCTGCTGTTGCAGAATAACGGTTAATGCTGTAAGCCTTGTTTGTTACTAATCCGAGGCGAAATCGCCAGTGGCGATGATGTGATTAAATCGGTGATGAGCCGGACTTTTTGCGTCGCTTGACGTCCGGACAGTTGAGCGTGAACCATTGAGCAGATACATTCCTCCCGGAATGCAATTATTCAATATAGATTTTGTAACCATAACGAGCAACAGAGCAATGGTGCTGCATCGCAGGTAAGCAAGATTATGTAATGGGGATGACAAAAGAGAGCTGGGTGCTGGGTGCTGGATGCTTGATGCTTGATGCTGGGTGCTGGATTTCCCTTATATTGAATCAATTTTCAGGTAACACCATCTTTATGAAAACACGCTTTCGCAAAATACTCAGCTATACCGGCAGGACTTTACTGGGGCTTTTCTCCCTGATCGTCTTGTATTTTCTTCTGGTGCTTCTTTTGGGACTCATTCCCGCGAATCCAGGGTTTGAATCGGCAGAAAAGGGGGTTCCCCTGTATGTGCTGTCCAACGGCATCCACACTGATTTTGTAGTGCCCACAACGCACAAAGCCATCGACTGGCGATCCGTCGTCAGTCCGGAAGCTTTTGCTGCAGAGGCAAACCAGGCTCCTTTTATCGGTTTCGGTTGGGGCGATAAGGGATTCTATCTCGACACGCCAACCTGGGCGGAATTGAAGGCTTCCACTGCTCTGCGCGCCGTTTTCCTTCCCAGCCCGACCGCCATGCACGTCACCTATTATTCCCGGGAACCAACAACCGGCGAAAATTGCCGGCGGGTGACCATCAATGAAGCACAATACCAGCAACTCATCCAGTACATCCGCTCTTCCTTCGAGACCAACAGCGATGATGTCCGGCTCATCCCCGACAGCGGTTATACCCCACGCGATAATTTCTATGAGGCCCTCGGAAGTTACCATCTATTCTACACCTGCAACTCCTGGGTTAACCAGGGGCTGAAACGCATCGGAGTGCGAACGGCGGTGTGGTCGCCCTTTGATAAGGGGATCCTTTATCAGCTGAAAAAGGAATGAGGGATTGCCCGCCCTCCCGATGCTTCTAAGTCGGCACTATAGTGGACGAGGAAGAAAAGTCGAACACCCAATCTCTCGTTCTCTTAAGGTGACTTTCATCATTGCCCAGCCATTGCTGATGTCCTTTCTTTGGCATATCAAGTTTATCGAATATAATATTGTAGAGAAGTAAGAAAACATCGGGTGGTAATAGCTGGTTCTGAAAAGTGAGCCGGGAATATTTTTCAGTTTCTGCTACCCGGCTATACAGTTGTTAAGAAAACCGTCGTCAATTGATGTCGGCATCTTTAGGCTTAACAACCCTGCACCCCTATATTTTGCCTAAATATACCATACCGATTAATATGCACTATTCTCCCCACGCTGCCACGTATTATTTTTTCATATTCGTACTCATCCTGTCGGGGAGTTTCATTCCTTCTCTTCAGGGAAATTCCTTGCATAAGCCAAAGGACCTTTCCCCGCCTACTCCCGAAAACTTCCGGGCCCAGGGTTACGACAGCCACGCCGAGCTATGCTGGTTATCAGTAGAAGGTACAACAGCCACCCGGATCATTATATACCGATCCACCGATAACGGAGAAAACTTCCTTGAAGTCGCCCGCCTGCTGCGCAGCGACACCCTTTATATTGACTGGGTGCGCCCACTGGGTACGGAGCTCGATCTGCAGTATCGCATCAGCACCGTAGACGTCACCGGGGAGGAATCGCCTTTATCAGCCCCGGTGGAGGCCGTTGTGCGGCCGATGAGTGATGAGGAACTACAGGAAATGGTGCAGGAATACACCTTTCGCTATTTCTGGGATTTTGCCCACCCCGTATCGGGGCTGGCCCGCGAGCGCAGCAACGGCAACAATCCGGACCTGGTCACTATGGGCGGCTCGGGCTTCGGCATAATGGCCATAATCGTCGGTATTGAACGTGGATTTATCACGCGGGAACAAGGGCTGGACCGTCTCTTACGCCTGGTGATTTTCCTGGAGATTGCCGACCGCTTCCGCGGCGCTTATCCACACTGGATGAACGGGCAGACAGGCGATGTCATCCCCTTCAGCCAGCGCGACAACGGCGGCGACATCGTCGAGACCGCCTTTCTGTTCCAGGGATTGCTCTGCGCCCGGCAGTATTTCGACGGCGATGATCCCAGCGAATTTGTCCTGCGCGACAAGATTACCCGTCTGTACCGGGAGATCGACTGGAACTGGTATCGCAAGCAAAACCAGAATATCATCTTCTGGCACTGGTCACCGGATTTCAACTTTGCCATCAACCTGCCCGTACGCGGATGGAACGAGACCATGATGGTCTATCTACTGGCTATCGCCTCCCCCACCAAGGGCATTCCCGCCAGTTTGTGGGATAAAGGCTGGGCCGGCGGCAATTACGTCAACGGCAATGAATACTTCGGCATCGAACTGCCCCTGGGGCCTCCCCGCGGCGGCCCGCTCTTTTTCACCCACTATTCCTTTATGGGCTTCGATCCGCGCGGCATCAGGGATGATTATGCCAATTACTTTGTGCAAAATCGCAACCAGACGCTGATCAACCGTGCCTATTGCATCGACAATCCGGAGGGCCACGAAGGCTACAGCGAAGTGAGCTGGGGCCTGACGGCCAGTGACGACCCACTGGTCGGCTACCTGGCTCACGAGCCCACGCGCGAGCGCGATAACGGAACCCTGACACCTACCGCCGCCTTGTCCTCCATGCCCTATACGCCCGAAGAATCCATGGCTGCACTCCGCCACTTTTACCGCGATCTGGGGGAAAAACTGTGGGGCCCGATGGGTTTCTTCGATGCCTTTAATCAGAACGAAGACTGGGTGGCCGATTCCTACCTGGCCATCGACCAGGGCCCCATTATCAATATGATTGAAAATCACCGCAGCGGATTGCTTTGGGACCTCTTTATGTCCAGCCCTGAAATTCCACCGGCACTGGACGCTATCGGCTTTGTGGAAGACAGCCTGAGTACCGCTGTCCATCCCCTTTTATCGGAAAAAACAATAAATGTAAACATATTTCCCAATCCCGTCCGGGAAGCGTTGAACATCCAGGTCCATACTTTTGATAAGGAAGTCCTAAGCCTTCAGTTAATCGACAGTCGCGGACGAGTCATCCGTGATATCGTGCGCGAGCAATCCTTGCCGGCGGGCGTCCATAACCTCACCACCAAACTAAGCCCGCTTCCCGCCGGCCTGTACTTCCTTCGCATCCGAACGCTGCGGAGCCGACAAATGAAGAAAGTCTTTATTATCAAATAAAATAATTTTTGCATCATGAGAGCAATTCTACTTACCCTGAGCCTGCTGCTCGCCCTAACCAATTGGGGAATCGCACAGGAAATCCTGGAAAACTTTGAAGGCGGCGCCCAACTACCCTGGAATGCCGCCGACGGTACGTTTACCGTAGTCGATAATCCCCCCGATCAGGATACCCTGATGATCAACGCCAGCGCCGAGGTTGGCTCTTATATTAAGGAAGAAGGAAAAGCCTTCAGCCTGCTCATCGCCGAACTCGACAATCCGCTGGACCTGTCGACCAACAACCAGTTCCGCATTATGGTCAACGCGCCGGTAGCCAGCGCCTTTATCCTCAAACTAGAAGGATCTGGTGAAGCCATCGAGGCGACCAAAAACATCGCCGTGGCTAATCAGTGGATCGAGTACACTTTCAACTTTAGCGCCGCCAGCGATTTTACAACGCTGAACAAGATCATCCTCTTCTTCGACCCCGGCACGGCCGAAAGCAGCGACACTTACCTGTTCGACAACCTGCTGGCCGAACCCAACCCTTGTGAAGGCGTCATGGAAGATGCCAGCATCCTCGACGACTTCGAGTGCCAGCGCAACGTGCAGTACGGCTTTCCAGGGCTTACCGATATTCAAGCCGTGGATAATCCCGATCCCTCCGGCATCAACACCAGCACCCGTGTGGGTGAGTATACCGACCGGGAAGGAGCTTTTCACGCTATGGTTATCCCTTTCAGAAACGACATCCCCTTAGCCGACCGAAATGTCGTCAAGATAAAAGTCTGGGCCCCCGTAACCGGAAGATTACTGGTCAAACTGGAAGGCGGCGCTTCGGCAGCGATAGAAAAAGATGCCCAGGTGGAACAAACCAATTCCTGGGTAGAATATTCCATTGACTTCAGCGACCAGGCCAACGCCAATCATCGACAACTTACCTTCTTCTTCAATGCCGGGGAGGCTGATGCCGCCGGAGATATTTACTACATCGACGACATCCGGCTCGTAGAAAAAGAAGTCGTGTCCAATGTCCTCGAAGATTTTGAAGACGGCGCCAATCTGACCTGGCTGTCACTGGGCGCTGAAGACGTCTTCGGCACTTTCGACGGCGTGATCGAAAACCCGGACAAGACCGCGCCCAACACTTCCGATAATGTGGGCTCCTATACCAAGGGAACTTCTGAATTCGGCGGGCTGCAAGCCGACCTGCCCCTCGACTTCGACCTGGGCAGCGCCGCACAGCTCAACCTGCAGGTCTGGGCCCCTGCCAACGCCAGCAGCCTGGAAATGCGCCTGTTCAGCCCCAGCCAGGGTTTGCAATCGGTAAGCCTGGATATCGAACAGGTCAACACCTGGATCGAGCTAAATTTCAGTTTTTTAGAATTCAGCGACATCGACGACTTCGAGCGCGTGGAAATCGTTTTCGACCCCAACCTCAACACCCAGGATACCTGGTTCTTCGACAATCTCAGCCAGGGTGAGGTTACCGCCAACCCCTGTGAAGGCGTAGACCCCGATCCGAATATCGTCGACGACTTCGACTGCCAGCGTAATATCGCTCCCACTACCGGCGCCGACCGCCTGGAGGTCATCCTCAATCCCGATCCCTCCGGCATCAATGGCAATGCCTCCGATCAGGTCGGGCAGTATACCGATCCGCTCGATCAATTCTCCGCCCTGGTTTACGACTTCGGCGGCCCCATCGACCTGTCTATCTTTAATCAGCTTTCGCTAAAAGTATGGTCCCCCAAAGCTGTACCCCTGGGCTTTAAGCTCGAAGGCGGAACCAGCGATCCGGTCGAGCTGACCATGGATGTTATGGAAACCGAACAATGGGTCGAATACGTGGTCGACTTCAGCGGCCAGGCCGACGCCAACCACACCCGCCTGGTGCTGTTCTTTAACTTCGGGCAAACGCCGACGGAGGAAGACATCTACTTCATCGACGACATTGCCTGGCAACGCGCACCGATCATGGGTTGTGTTTCCAACTTCGAAACACCGGAATTCACTCTGGACGAATGGCAATACTTCGCCAACGGTGAACTTGCCGATCAGGTCGTGAATGTCGTAGTTGACAATCCTGATCAAAGCGGCATCAATACCAGTGCAACAGTGGGCGAATTCATCGAAAAGCCCGGCGGCGAACCCTTCGCCGGCATGTTCCACGTCAGCAACAATGAATTCAGCCTGCCGAACGACAACAAGACCATGCGCATGAAGGTCTGGATGGACAATCCCGGACGCGTGGTCCTGAAGCTGGAGCGCAGCTCCAATGAAGCCCCCAACACCGGCGACGTCTTCTCCGAAACGGACTACAGCGGCCAGGGCGAATGGCAGGAACTGACCTTCGACTACAGCGGTATCGTTCCCGATGACGCTCTCTACACGACGGTCACCATTATCATGGATTTCGATGACGTTCCAGATGAAGATAAGGTATACTACTTCGACGATATCGTCATCGGCGACGCCGACTGCGCCGTGACCACGAGCCGCGCCCGCGTCGAGCTGCAGCGCCTGCAGGTATCACCCAACCCGGCCTACCGCAAGCTGATCATCCAGAATGCGGAAGGACTGGAGCGCTTCGTCATCTACAACATGCTCGGTCAGCCGGTGCAGACAATACGCACTACCGGCCAGTACGGCATGGAGATCGACCTGGCTGATTTCAGCAAAGGTGTGTACATCCTGAACGGTTACGACCGCACAGGGACGCTCAGAGCGACGACGAAGTTTGTCAAGCACTGATAGTTGAGAAGTTTAGCACCCCGACCACTTCGTGACCAAGCTGTTTAGTTTAGGAGCCCCAATGAATCTGCGGTTAGTCCTAAACCAGGCCCCGACAAAGTCGAGGGGCGTCTAAACTTCTAAACCAGCAGCCCCAGCGGGGCTGTGTCTAAACTAAAGGCGCCGGGATGAACCCCTCCACGGGGATTTGATGATCCCGGCGCTATTTTTAAAACCCATTATGAAAGAACCTTTACGCTCCTATTCCACTATGCGCTATTTAAAAAAAACCATACAGTTTATTGCTCTGCTGTTTGTCGCATTCCTGATCAATTCCTTCGCTGTAGAACACCTGCGAGCCATCGATCCTCCTGAGGACCGGGAACAACAGATGGAACCGAAGCAGGTTTTGCCGCAAGGCTATCATCTAATGAATTCCATACTGAACCCTCATCTCCACCCTGCAATCCGGGGGGCGGCTATACAAAATTCGTCGAATATTGACGAGTGCGTCGATTCGGTACAGGAACTGATGAATCCGGAAGCCGGGAAATCGAAAAAAGTTAGCTTCTGCCTGCCCGCGGACAATCTGCAATTTTACAACCGCGATACGGAATACGTGACCGATCTGGGCAAGTTCCAGTTGTTCGCCGGTCCCAAATCGCAGGAGCTGCAAGTGGTAGAAGTCCCCCTGGAGTAGGTGCAAAGCGCCCGACGCTTTACGCCCTGCGAAAAACCAGCCCCATTATTTTAGGATTAAAAGATACTGATATGAGGATATTGCAAACATCACCCAGTCCAGTGCAGCGGCAGCTATTGCTCCTATGCGCCTTCTTCCTGACCATTGGTGTGTCCGCCCAGCATACGGTTAATGGAACTGTTCTATCCGCCGAAGAGGAAGAAGCGCTGATCGGCGTTAACATACTTGTCAAAGGTACCGATAGCGGGACCATCACCGATATCGACGGCAGCTATCAGGTCGAGGCGCCTAGTCCTAGCGACACCCTGGTTGTCTCCTACGTGGGGTATAAAACCCTGGAGGTGCCGATTAACGGCCGGAGCACGATTGACATCAATTTGTCCCTTCAGCTGGAAGTGCTCGAAGAGGTGGTCGTGGTTGGTTACGGGGTGCAGCGAAAGAGCGACCTGACCGGCTCCGTATCCACGCTGAAGCCGGAAGAAGTGACCCGCATTCCCAACGCTAACGTGGAACAAAGCCTGCAGGGTAAAATTCCCGGGGTACAGGTCACTCCCGTTTCCGGGGAGCCCGGCGCCGGGGCGGCTATCCGCATCCGGGGGGTGGGCACTTTTAATAACGCCTCCCCGCTCTACGTAGTCGATGGCATGCTGCTGGACAACATCGACTTCCTCAACCCCAACGATATCGAGTCCATCAATGTGCTCAAGGATGCCTCCGCCACCGCCATCTACGGCTCGCGGGGCGCCAATGGCGTAATCATCATCACCACCAAAAAAGGTACGGCGCAAGGACGCACCGCGTTCAACTTCGACTCCTATTACGGCTGGCAGGAACCGGTGACCACTATCGATCTGGTCAACGCATCGCAGTACGCCCAGCTGGCCAATGAGGTGTCGGTCAATCAGGGCGGCGATATCGTTTATGATAATCCCGACGCTTTCACTGAGAGCACCGACTGGCAGGACGTCATCTTCCGAACGGCCCCGCAGCAGTCGTACCAGTTATCGGCCAACGGCGCCTACGAGAATATCAGCTTCAACCTCAGCGCCAACTACTTCCAGCAGGACGGCATCATTCGCGGCTCCGATTTTGACCGCATCACCTTGCGCCTGAACGCCGAATATCAGCTGCGGGAAAATGTCACCTTCGGCCACAACGTCACCTTTGTCAACAGCAACCGGAACATCGCACCCGGCGTACTCACCTCCGCCTACCGGGCTGCCCCCATCTTTGCCCCCCGCGATTCGGCAGGCAACTTCACGGATACCAATCCGGTTGGCAACCCGGAAGCCTCTCTGTTTTATCTGGACAACAACGTGGGGCAAACCAATCGTACCGTCGGCAACCTATACGCAGAAATCGATATTCTCCCGGAATTGCAGTTCCGGTCCAGTTTCGGCCTCGATCTGGAAAACTCCGAGAGCCGGAATTTCGCACCGGTCTTTTTTGTCTCTCCACTGCAGCAAAACGAAGAAAGCAACCTGTTCAGAGGTTTCAACAAGCGCCGCAACTGGCTGTGGGAAAATACGCTGACTTATACGCAGGACTGGGGCATCCACGCCCTTACCGGCCTGGCCGGCGTCACGGCTCAGGAAAACCGCTTTGAGTTCCTCAACGGCTCGCGCCGCAATATTCCTGAAGATCAGGAAGAACTCTTTTACCTTAACGCCGGCGACGTGGAGACCCAAGCCAATTCCAACGGCGCAGCGGAGTGGTCCATGTTTTCCTATCTCTTCCGGGTTAATTACAGCTTACTGGACCGCTACCTGTTTACCGCCTCCTTCCGCGCCGACGGCTCTTCGCGCTTCGGTCCGGAAAACCGCTTCGGCTACTTTCCCTCTTTCGCCGTCGGCTGGCGGATTATGGACGAGCCCTGGATGGAAAACCAGCGCGTATTCAGCCGTCTGAAACTACGTGCGGGATGGGGCGTGATCGGCAACGACAAGATTTCCGAATATCCGGGACGGCCGGTCGTCACCCCTAACCTCAATGCCGTCTTCGGGCGTAACCAAACCCTTCAGACGGGCGCCTCTATCGTCGAACTCGCTAATCCCGAGGTGCGCTGGGAATCCACCGAGCAATATAACCTCGGATTGGAACTGGGGTTCCTGGATGATCGACTGCTGGCAGAGATAGACCTCTACCAGCGAGTGACCGACGGCATTCTGCTGCAGATCGAAATTCCCGATTACGTGGGGGTCGACGCTCCACCTTTCGTCAACGCCGCCGATATCCTCAACTCCGGCGTTGACTTCAAGCTCGACTGGCGGGAGCGCGTTAATGACAAATTCTCTTACAACCTGAGCTTTATCGGCTCTACCGTTTATAACGAAACCCTGGAACTCGGTCAGGGCAAAGAAGCCCTCGACGGTGGCGGCCTGGGTTATAACGGTATCCTGGGCACCCGGACGGTGGTCGGCCAGCAGGTTGGGTCCTTCTTCGGATATAAGGTGGAAGGTATCTTTCAAAACGAAGCCGACCTGGAGCAGTTCCCCACCCGGGGAGGTGAAGTGCCCGGCGATTTGCGCTACGCCGATATCAATGGCGACGGCGTCATCACTGGCGCCGACCGCACCTTTATCGGTGACGCCATCCCCGATTTCACCTACGGATTTACCCTCGGCGCCAACTACGCCGGCTTCGATCTGACGGTGGAATTTAACGGGCAGACCGGCGTCAGTATCTGGAATGCCAAAAAAGCCGCCCGCTTCGGTATCTACAACTTCGAGGTCAGCTATCTCGATCGCTGGATGGAGCCCGGCAGCAGTACCACCGAGCCGCGCGTCACCAACGGCGGGCACAATTACCTGCCCTCCGAGCGCTTTATCGAAAACGGCAATTTTATGCGCCTGCGCAATATCGTACTCGGCTACACCCTGCCGGCGGAGCTGACCCAGCGCGCCAACATCAGCAACCTGCGTTTCTTCGTCAGTGGTACCAACCTCGTCACCTGGACCGATTACAGCGGCTATACCCCCGAAATCGCCGGCCAGAACGGCGGCCAGGATGTGCTCAGTGCGGGAATAGACCAGGGCGTTTATCCCATACCGAAAACGGTCACGCTGGGATTAAACGTGGGCTTCTAATGGCATCACGTACCTTGCGCCAAATTTTCGAACCGAAAATTTCATCCAATGAAAAAGCTAATCAACATCCGACATATTGCGCTGCTGCTACTCTTCCTGATCACCGGCGCTTGCGGTGACGAGTTTCTGGAAAAGAAACCTCTCGTCACCCCTACTACCGAAACCTTTTTCGAAACCGAGGAACACGCCATACAAGCCACCAATGCGGTGTACAACCTGCTCCGCAGCTGGGAGGTCCACGTGTTCAGCTATATAGCCATAACCGACATCATCAGCGACGATGCCGACAAGGGCAGTGAGCCTAACGATGCGACCTTTCTACTGGAAATCGACAACTTCAATTTCGACTCCCGCAACGTGGCTTTCTCTACCGTCTGGCGCGGTTACTACCGGGGTATTTACCGGGCCAACCTCGCCATTCAGAACATCCCGGACATAGAGATGGACGAAACGCTGAAGGCCCGCCTCATCGGCGAAAACAAATTTCTGCGAGCCTACTTTTACTTTAATCTCGTGCGCTGGTTCGGCGGCGTGCCCCTCATTCTGGAACCCCTGCAGCCCGGTGAATACGAACAACCGCGCGATCCCGCCCAAGCGATTTATGATCAGATCATTCAAGATCTGGAAGGCGCCGCTGCCGCCCTTCCCGCTTCCTACGGCGGCTCCAACATAGGCCGGGTCAGCAGTGGCTCTGCGAAAGGCATGCTCGCCAGAGTATACCTCACCTTACAGGACTATCCCAACGCTGAGCAATACGCGCTGGAGGTGATCAACTCAGGCGAATACGAGCTGTTTCCCGACTACGACCTGCTTTTTCAGGAAGCCGGCGAAAATTCCTCCGAATCCGTTTTCGAGGTACAGAACGAAGCCTTTGAAGTAGGCGACGGGGGCTCGCAGTACAATCAGGTGCAGGGCGTGCGCGGCACCCCGAACCTAGGCTGGGGGTTCAACCGCCCTTCCGATGACCTGGTTGCTTCCTACGAGCGCGGTGACCCACGGCGAGACGCCACCATCCTCTACGTCGGCGAAGTGCTGCCCGACGGTTCGGCTATCGTGCAGGACAACCCCAATATGATCAACGAACGTTATAACCAAAAGGCCTGGGTGCCCGATCATCCCGGCGGACTGGGTAATGGCCCCGGCAATATCCGAATTCTCCGCTATGCCGATGTGCTGTTGATGGCCGCCGAAGCGCTGAATGAGAACGGCAAATCCGCCCAGGCACTGCCCTACCTCAATCGAGTGCGCGCCCGGGCCCGCGGTGATCGCAGCGTACTGCCCGATATCACCAGCGCGGAGCAGAACGAGCTGCGCGAAATCATCTGGCGGGAGCGCCGCTCCGAACTCGCCATGGAGCAACACCGCTGGTTTGACCTGCTGCGCCAGGACCGGGCTGCCGAGGTGATGAAAGCCGTCGGTAAAGACTTCATCGAAGGCAAACACGAACTGATGCCGGTCCCCGCAACCGAAATCGACCTGAGTGGTGGGTTGATACAGCAGAATCCGGGGTATTGAAGGCTGGGTGCTTGATGCTGGGGGCTGGATGAACTTCCGCTAACCGGCGCCCTTAAGGAAGAAAGAATAAATATTCCTACCATGGGACACTGGACCTACAGAGCGGCGGCGTTTGTCACCCTGGTCATCGGGGTAGTGGTGATCCTTTACTACGGCAGTCCCTTTTTACAGCCGCTGGCGTTCGGCGCCCTTTTCGCGATGCTGATTCATCCGATGGAAACGGCCATGCGTCGCAGAGGCCTGCCGAAATTTTTTTCTATCAGTATCAGTGTATTGCTGGTCATGCTTTTTCTTGGCCTTATCCTGCTGTTGATTTCCTGGCAGGTTTCGGAACTCAGCCGGGAATGGCCCGACATTCAGCAGCGAATCCGGGAAATGGAAGCGGCGGCCCGGTCCTCCCTCAGCAGCCTGTTGAACGTACAGGAAGAGGATCTTAGCCGTATGATGCGTCCCTCGGCGGGTATGATCACCACGCAGGTGATGAACCTTACCTCGCAGGCCGTCAGCATCATGGGTGATTTATTATTGATCCTGGTTTTTACCATTATTTTCCTGGCATCTCAGAAGCGATTTCAGGCTTTTACCCTGGAAATATGGGGAAGAGAAGACGACGAGGAATCCCGGACAATCATGCATGCCTCCAGCAGGATTGCTCACCGCTATCTGCGCGGCAAACTGCTGGTGTTGCTGATTCTGGGCCTCATGTACGCCGCCGGCTTCCTGCTGGCGGGTATTAAGTTTGCCATTCTGCTGGCTCTACTGGGGTCCCTGTTGTCGCTTATACCTTACCTCGGCAATGCTCTGGCAGGCCTGCTGGCCATTTCCCTGGCGCTGGTATCCGGTGGTGGGCTGACAGCCGTTCTGCTTATCATCGCCATCATGTCGGTCACTCAGGTGGTGGAAAGTTACCTGCTCACGCCACTCATCCTCGGCGACCAGGTTGATCTGAGTCCTTTCGGAGCTGTGATCAGTGTTTTTGGGTTCACCATGGTCTGGGGCATCAGTGGCGCCGTTATTGCCATTCCGATGACTGCCATCATTCGCATCTATCTCGCGCAGTCTAATCAGTTGCAGGCCCTCGGCCGCTTACTCGAGGAACGGTAGTGCTTCAATGTTTAGGACGCCGATGCCGTGATTAGCGACGGCGGCTCAAGTCGCAGCTGATCCCAACCGGCCCCGGCGCCTGCTGGCTTGGTACCTGGCACCGGCCAAGAACTGTGGACTTTCACCCGACCAAGCTTCACTCGGCTGGATCGACCCTCGACCATTATTGAACATCCCCCCACTGGCATCGTTGGAATAAGTGAAATCAGTTATTTGATTAATCAAAAGCAAAAGTAACGATATGAATTATTTAGGTCTAGACGAAAAGAAAGTAACGCGAACAGTCAACGATATGAATCGCCTGCTTTCCAATTATCACATTTACTACCAAAATCTCCGGAACTTTCACTGGAATATCCACGGTGAAAATTTCTTCGACCTGCACAATAAGTTTGAAGATTTGTATAACGATGCCCGTGAGAAAATTGATGAGATTGCCGAACGGGTACTTACACTGCGCCATATTCCACTGAGCCGGATGAGTGATTACCTGGCTATGGCCAAGGTTGAAGAGTCAGACATACTGCAGACTGACAAGGATATGGTCGATAAGATTTTGGAAGACCATGAAATACTCATCAGCAACATGCGCGAAGTAATCCGCAGTGCCGATGATGCCGGAGATGAAGGAACCATCGATATGATCGGCGGATTCCTGGAAGCCCTAGAGAAGCGTAGTTGGATGCTCGACGCCTGGCGCGAACGCAAGCTCGAAGCTGCCGAAGCTTAATCCCTCTTTCTTCTTAAAATACGGCGTCATGAAAACATGGCGCCACTCTTTTTTTTAACAAACCTTCTCAAGGCTTTCCTTCTCTACCAACTGGTCCTCCTTTTGATCTCTAACTGTTATCCGGATTACAGAAAACAAATACAAATATTTCTTTTTATGAGTAAAAAAATGAAGGAACAAATAGAGAACCCTCAAAATCAACAGAAAGAAAAGAGAGTCAGCAAAATCCCTTTCAACTTTTATTCGTTTGCGGTTAGTCGGGGCTTGCTGGCTGGAATACTAATGGGCCTCTACGTCCTGATGCTGGAAGTGTTGGGAGCCGGTGACAGCCTGGCGCTCAAGCTACTCAAATACTTCTTTTTGGCCATTGTCATGTACCGGGCGCTGCGCACCTATAAATTTGTTTCACCGGCTGGAAAAACGTTTAAAAACGGCATTGTCATGGGAGCTGGCATTACTATTGTCAGTGGCCTCGTCTTCATAGCCCTTCACCTGCTTAGCTTTTTTATCGACCAGAGCATTGTGTTCGACCGCTTTACACTAAACAGCCGGGTGACCGATTTTCCCAAAGCATTGATGTTGAGTTGGGCCTACCTGCTCGAAACATTTGTGATAGGGATGACCATTGCCTTTATTAGTCTGCAATTTCTAAAGGATGCAGCGCCTCCGAAGTAAATAGAAGCCTTGAAAACAACAAGTAGTAAAACAAATTAAAATCATGGAAGCAAAGAACTATAGAACATTATCGGAAGCCAGCAAAAACCTGCACCAGCAGGGCTTCGCCGATCGTTTTGAAATGGAAGGTAAAAAACTAAAAAACCTCGAAAACGAGAAGTATTATAACCCGGAGGATATGCGTATCCGGGAAATGCATCGTTTTGAGGGAGTTTCCAACCCAAGCGATATGTCGGTCATATTTGCTGTAGAATGCGATGACGGACGGAAGGGAACGATCATCTCCTCTTACGGCACTTATGCCAACCGCGACCTGCTCAACTTCATGGATGAAGTAGAACGCACGTTTTAAATCAACTTCTGTAGAGCACCTGACTTTCTTGAAAGCGCGGAAAGGCCTCCTTGGATCGAGGTATTTTCTCCGTATTTTTCAAGAAAAAAGTTAACGCGATGAACCAACGTCCGATTAGTTTGCAGCGCATTACCAATGCACTTATTGCCCTGGTTATTCTCGTCTATTTCCTCATAGTCGCCAAAGCGCTGCTTATTCCATTGGCTTTCGGTTTTCTTTTTGCCCTGGTTCTGTTGCCGGTATGCGATTTCTTCGAGCGTTTCATTCCCAATAGAATCATCGCTATCCTGCTGACCTTTATAACTGTATTACTCCCCCTGCTCGGCATTTTTTTCTTTTTTGGATACGAATTTATCCGGCTGGTCGACAGCATTCCTTCTATCGAGGTACAGCTAAAAAAGGGGATCAATAATATTATCAACTGGACACAGGAAAACCTGGATTTGGGCGTTGAGGAACTGACGCAATGGGTTCAGCAAAACCTTACCACCCTGATTGAAGCCCCGCTAAGCTTCCTGACCAACAGCCTGAGTTCCTCCACTACCCTGATTGCAGGACTGGTCCTCAGCGCGCTATACACTTTTTTCATACTTTGGTACCGCAGCTCTTTCCGCAATTTTTTCATCTACCAGTTTGGTTCTTCCACCCGCGAAGAAGCCGATACGCTGCTCAACGATATACAGCGGGTCATGCAGGAATATTTGTCTGGCCTTGGTCTCGTTATGCTCATCCTCGGGGTGCTCAACAGCAGCGGCCTTTGGCTGATCGGTATTAAATACGCACCTTTCTGGGGATTTCTCGGGGCCTTTCTGGCCATCATTCCCTACATCGGCACTACATTGGGCGGCATTTTGCCCTTTCTCTACGCACTAGCTACCACCGGAACTTTCTGGCAGCCTGCCGCCGTTGTGCTCCTGTATTGGGGGGTACAGCAATTGGAGGGCAATGTCATCACGCCTAAGGTAGTCGGCTCCAGCGTTCAGATCAACCCTTTGGCTGCTATTTTGGCCCTGATCGCCGGTGGCCTGATCTGGGGCATTGCCGGATTGATCCTCGCTATTCCTGCAATGGCTGCTTTAAGAGTTATACTCAGTCACATCGATTACTTCAAACCGATAAGCGAGCTGCTGGGAGAACATCTATACTCCAATCATCAGATTTTTAAAGAAAAGTACGATTCCGAGCGTTTCCGGGTTATCAATTTTTTCCGGAACCTGGGGCCTGCACCAGAACAGAATGCGAGGGAAGAAGAAGAGTGATCAGTAAGTTTCTCATTTATATGGTGACGATGTAAGCACAATTCCTTTTGAATAGGCAGGAAAGTCGGAAGCGAGTGTAGGGAGCCCGCTTCTGCGGGCGGAAGGCGGAAGTGGGAAGGCAGCGTAAGGGCAAAAAAAAATGACATATCCGGGAAGATATGCCACGCTTTAACGTAGATCTTTTGGGTTTTCAGAATTCTCAAGAGTTAATGAAAATCAAATGAAGTAGTTTTTTAGAATTTAGAATTGTTCCCCGATTTGGTATCATAGTTTTAGCGCGGACTAGAAGGTTTCCGTGGCAAAGCGTTCACGCAGCAGTGCCTTTAGCTTTTTGCGTGCAAAGAAAATGCGACTTTTCACTGTTCCCATCGGAATCTCCATGTGGTCGGCAATTTCATCGTAATGATATCCTTGATAGAACATCATGAAAGGTACGCTGTAGGATTCACCAATTTCGTCAAAAAGCTCTTCCATTTCCTGCATAGTCAACCTGGAATAAGCGCCGTTAGCGACTGTGTTCTTATTCTCAATGGCGAACAAGAAGGTATCCAGTGGCTCATTTACAGTTTTACGCTTCTTCTCGCGCCGGTAGTTATTAATAAAGGTGTTCCGCATAATCGTTGTCAGCCAGCCCTTGAAATTAGTACCGACTTTAAACTTATCACGGTTACCGAAGGCGCGCAGCGCTGTTTCCTGCATCAGATCTTTGGCGTCTTCTTTATTACGCGTCAGTCTCAGTGCGAAGGAAAAAAGCTTGTCTTCGAAACTGTTGAATTGTTGAATGAATTGTAAGGTGCTCATAAAGGTGTATTTAATTCAAATTTAAGACGATTGCTATAATCATTCACAATTTCTGCAATTTCTCAACGAGGAAAAGTTCGATATGTTCACAATATAAGCATTAATAACACAAAATCCTATTTAAGGCGTCCTTAATTTAAACAAAAAAGTAAAAAAAGATGGTAATACTAACAATTCACCCGGTTATTGTGAATCGGAAGAGCTGTTTTTTTCAGAGATGGCGCTGATGATTGCCTCATTGTGAGCCAGCAGATGTTCCATGAGAAGTAAAAAATTTTCGATATCGGCGCTCAGGCGCTGGGCATCTTCGTTTAGATCTTCAAAACTCTCCAGCTTGAAGCGATAAAATACTTTGAACCCTTCGAGCATTTTCCGAATACGGATGGAGCGCTCGATAAACTTTTGAACACTCTCTTTATCCTTAATATCCAGCTTCAGTTTGCCAATGGCCCGGGCATCGATTTGCTCTATATTTTTTAGGTTGTCCACCTCACTAGTCCCATTACCACTGATGGCTTCCATGTCTTTTTCGATGAGATCGGACATTTCCACGCCGAACAATTTGGAGAGCTCGACGATAAAATCCAGACGGGGCCGCACATTTTTACTTTCGTAGGCTGCAATACTACTACGCTTCACACCCACTTTATTGGCCAGAACTTCCTGACTCCATTGGCGGCTTTTACGAAGATATCTTATGTTTTTTGAAAGATAATTCATCCTTTTTTCCTCTAATGGTTCAGCGATCTTATTATTTCACTGCAATCAAAAATGACAAAAAACACCAAAAATTGTGCACATAAAAAACGTCAAATGCTAATATAGTATAAAAATCGGTGTCTTTTGTGAAAAAGAGGGACATTTTGTTACTTTACTGAACATCGACACAGATAGCCCTGTTCAAAAGATGATACAAGAAAGAAAGAAACTGAGACAGCTGAAAAGCTGGTACTTGTTCATCAAAACAAATTAGATTATGGATAATGGAAGTAGAAATGGATTGTGGTTTTTATTTGGCATGGCCGCGGGTGTAACTGCCGGGCTTTACCTCAATTCGGAAGAAGGAAAAAAAACCCGCCGCCAGGCTGGTGACCAGATTAACGAGTTTGGAAAAGATCTGGAAAACAAAGCTAAAGATCAGTATGAGCATCTTTCTTCCAATGTAAATGAATACGTAGACCGGGGTAAGCACTATGTAGATGACGTGAGTTCTTCCGTCAAGGAAAGTGTCAATAAAGTAGCCAATCGTTCTGGATCCATACTCGGCAAATCGAAGAATCGCTACGGTGAAAATGTCGAGAAAGCTAAACGGAAAATCAGAAAAAGAATCAGGAAGCTCGAAGAAACTATTGAAAACGAAATGGGATAAGATAAGTTCTTACCCACAAAATGGGAAAACGGCTTGTGATGTACTGCTCATAGCGTTGCAAAAGCCTTTTCCCATCTTTTCGTTTCTGAAATCCAACAAACTCCGATTAGTTAACCGACACTAAATACTCGACATTCAAGAATCCGGCACTTTGAAATTCGGGAAGTTAAAAACGTTTTGGAAGCTCATCAAGCGATCTGCTGTTCAATTTGCTACTGACAATCTCTTTGTTCAGGCAGCCGCGTTGTCTTACTATACGATTTTTGCCCTTCCCCCTATCCTGCTGATCATTCTGCGAACCACCTCCCTGGTATACCAAAAAGAAGCCATACAGTCTACCCTTTTCGGAATGATAAGTGATATTATCGGGCGGGACAGTTCACGACAACTGTCAGAAACGATCGATACGCTGGGATTGTTCGAGGATACCTGGTGGGCTACCGCCGTAGGTATAGGCGGTTTATTCATCACCTCTACCACCGTCTTTATTACCATACAGAATTCTCTGAACCGGATCTTCCGGGTTAGAGCAAAACCCAAATCAACCGTATTGAAGCTGTTGCGCGACCGGGTGCTGTCTTTCGCTTTTTTACTTTCCATGGGTTTTATTCTGTTGATTTCCTTGCTCATTGATTCGGCGCTTACGGCGCTGGGTAATTACCTCTCGATTTTAATTCCGGGTATTTCGATCATTTTAATTACCGCCGGCTCCATATTACTGCCGCTGTTGATCATCACCTTTCTCTTTGGCAGTATTTTCCGTTTTTTGCCGGATGCCAAGCTCAAGTGGCGGGAGGTCCGGATGGGAGCAATTCTGACCACGCTTTTATTTTCCGCCGGCAAGTACTTGATCAGTTTTTACATTGGCCGAAGTCAGACAACCAACCTCTACGATGCAGCCGGGGAAGTACTGATCATCATGCTATGGGTATTCTACGCCGCCAACATATTTCTTTTCGGCGCCGTTTTCACCCGCCAGCATGCCGAACATTACGGCCGGGGAATATTGCCTGCCGATTACGCCGTTCGCATTATACAGAAAGAAGAAGAGGTAGAGGATTGAACAACAGCATACTCGACGTAAATTGATTTGAGAGGTTTTCCGAACCAATTAAGTCGGTATATGCCGGCGATAAATGTCAGCATAGCTATAGACACAAGCGATTTTTCAAGTAAGCAATATGCATAGTAAGCAAAAAGATAGAAAACGCATCATTATCATTGGCGGTGGTTTTGCCGGGTTGGAAGCAGCCAAGCGACTGCGCAGCCAGCCGGCGGATGTGCTATTACTCGACCGAAACAATTATTTCACTTTTCAACCACTTCTTTATCAGGTAGCGATGGGAGGATTAGAGCCCAACTCGGTGGCCTACCCTCTACGGCGGATTTTCAAAAACACCGGCAATGTGAAAGTCCGCGTGGCCGAAGTGGAAGGTATTGCTCCTGACGAGCAGCAGGTGTACTCCAGTATCGGCAAACTGCCCTACGATTACCTCGTGATCGCCACCGGTAGCCGGCCCCAATTTTTTGGTTTGAATAAGGACCATCTCCTGCCGCTCAAAACAGTTCCCGATTCGCTGCGTTTGCGCAATTGGATATTACGGCGTTTTGAAGAAGCGCTGGTGGAAAAAAACGAACGCAAAAGAGAGGCCCTGTTCAATTTCATCGTGGTCGGCGGAGGGCCTACGGGCGTGGAACTGGCGGGCGCCCTCTCGGAAATGAAGCGCTGGGTGCTCCCCAAAGACTATCCCGACCTGGAGACCGAACGCATGCAAATCTATCTGCTGGAAGGGCTAAACCGCCTGCTCCCTTCTATGTCGCAGAAAGCTTCAAGGAAAGCCCTGCAGTACCTGGATAAAATGGGCGTGCACATCGGCCTCAACAAGCTCGTCAGCGACTACGACGGTCGCTCAATTAAATTCGGCAACCAACACATTCCCAGCAGGAATATTATCTGGACGGCAGGCGTAGAAGCAGCCCCGCCGGAGGGATTCAGTGAAAAATCCTTTGCGATAGATCGCCGCCTGGTCGTCGATCTTTACAGCCGGGTACGGGGAACGGAAAATATATTTGCTGTCGGCGATGTAGCCCTCATGCCGACCGACAACTACCCCGAAGGCCATCCTATGCTGGCGCCCGTGGCTATGCAACAGGGAGAGCACCTGGGCCGAAACCTGGTCAATATCGTCAAGGGTAAAGCTCCGAAAGCATTCAAGTACAGCAACTACGGCGTAATGGCCACCATCGGACGTAATAAGGCAGTAGCCGACCTGCCTGGAGCCAAAATCCACGGCTTCCCGGCCTGGCTCGCCTGGATGGCTATCCATTTGTTCAAACTGGTCGGCTTCCGCAACAAACTGATCGTCATCATTAACTGGATTTACAATTATTTCACCTACGACAAGGCCCTGCGCCTGATTCTGACCAAGCCGAAAGAGGAAAAGGCCAAATTTAACAGGATCAAAGGCCCGGCCAAGCAGAAAGCCACCAAGCCGAGACGTCCCGCCTCTTGAACACTAGTACACTGTGTGAACGTTTATATATTGAAACAAAACATCAGCTATGCGATTCATTGCTATTGTATTGATTAACGGACTGCTCGTTTACCTGGCGGCCTGGCTGTTGCCTGGTGTCAGCGTAACGGGATATGGCATCGCCATCATAACCGGTATCCTGCTGGGCCTGGTCAATTTTTTCATCAAGCCCATCCTGACCATTCTCACCCTACCCATTACCATTCTAACACTGGGGCTCTTCCTGCTCTTTATCAACGCCGCAATGGTATTGCTGGTCGACTGGCTGATCACCGGCTTTGAAGTCCGGGGCTGGCTATCGGCCATCCTCTTTTCTATCATTTTGGCCCTGATGAACCTCTTTGTTCCCACTTTAGAAGAGTAGTTCCATTTTCGGCAACCCTTAAAGAAATATAACTATGAATAGCAGCATTAAACTTCTTATCCTCTCTGGTTTGATCCTCTTTGGCGCCTGCGCCGGGGATTCTCAGCAAGCAAGTGAAAAAGCCGGCTCCGATCAGGCCGAACAGCAAGCTCAGGTAGCAGAATTTCGCGAACAGCTCGACAGTCTCGATAAAACTGTACTGACTCGCATTGAGCAACTGGAAGACAGCCTGCAAAGTGTCGCTGCCGATCAGCGCGAGGCCGTAGAACGCGAAATAACCTACCTCAGAGAAGTCCGCGAAGAAATCACTACCCGGAAAGATAATCTGAAAATAGAACACCGGGACAACTGGCATTTCTTCCGGGAGAACATGGAAAAAAGCCTGGTGGAAATTGAATCCAGGCTTAATCGAACACAACAACAATAAAATTCATTATATAATAAAAGCAACCGAGATTATGGCACAGATTGATGTAGATGCATTAGAAATAAGACAAGATACATCCGAAGGTAAATTTTACCTCGATATGAAAGGTAGCGCAGAGGCCTACTTAAAATACGACCTGCATACTGATCAGAATCCCAACGTCGTCGAATTTACGGAAACTCATATTCCCGACGAATTAGAAGGCATAGGCCTTGACAAGCGCCTGGCTATGGAAGGTATGCTGTTCTGTGAAAAGACGGGCTATCGCATTTATCCTACCTGCCCGACTTTCAACGGTCACTTCAGTAAGCATCCCGAATTCCATTACCTGCGGGCAAAACGTTAACGATCAACATTTTTTTACAATTTCCTGATCGAAATGGCGGTGATTCTTCACGGAATTGCCGTCATTTTGTTATTTTCGCAAACTTCTGGAAAAGTGGCGTGGCAGGAATCCTGTTTCATTCCGGTTTTGTGTGCCGGGAATTCCGCTCTTCCTTACCGATTGGGGGCTTATTGAAGAAGTACCATTGTAAAACTCGTTTACGCTTTCATGCCGAAGAAAGAACACATCATCCCGGAGAAGGAAAAAATCACCCTAAGTCGTTTTGCATGTAACCTGAAGTTACTGCGCACTATACGTGGTGTAAGCCAGCAAAAACTAGCGGATACACTCCATATCAACAGAAGCAATATCGCTTCCTGCGAAGCCGGTATCGTCCAACCTTCCGCCGAACGCTTTCTGGCCATTGCCAGATATTTTGGAGTCTCCCCGCTCGTTCTTGCCACTGAAGATCTCTCGCAGCATCCCACCGAGCACCTGCCTACCTCCTCTCCGGTGCTGGAGACGAAAGAGATCAGTGAAAAGCTGGACTCTCTGGTGCTAAAAACTATGGATCTGCAAAAGGTGATAGAGGGTTTCAAGATTTTCTACGAAGTGAAAAAAAAGCACTCCTCCGTTAACCCGGATCTGCTCTCCCTGTCCAATGACTTTGAGAACCTGCTAAGTATCCTCGAGAATTTACTGGAAACCAACTGGAATTTCCTTCAGGATATTCAAAAAAAAGAGGATTCCAGTGAATGAAATCCTCTTGTTACTGTTTAACTTATTGGTTCCGGGTTCGCTTATTGAAAAGCAGCGTTCATTTTAGAATCAGCCTCCGGCATTTCGTCTTTCTCGACATCGTACACCCGGCCGCCTTGCTCAAAAGTCTTAACGGCGGCTCTTTCTACCAGATCTTCGCTATCGGGACGGTGCCTGTCATGCAATTTAACCTGTTGCTCTTCTTCATCGTAAACGCCCCATATATGGGCCTTTTTCCGGGTAAACAACACTTTAACTTTGCCCCCATAGGCGGCATTGATCACTTCGGCTTCCTCTGAAGTAGCTTTGTCATCTTCTTTCATATCTGAAAACTGCTCGCGGTAATTGTCCTTGATGGTCTTGTGATGCTCCGTGAGTTGTGTCCAGGCCCGGGTGTGCAAAAACTCATTCGACAGGTCCACAGGATCTCCTTCTACGTGAAAACTCATCGTATCGGGATAGTTAGTAATATCCAGAAAGACGGGAACCAGCCGTTGAGGTGCGGCGAGAATAAGCGGTACCCGCAGGCCTTCCAGCGCGATATTCAGCCCTTCATCGATTTGACGGAAATACCCCCGGATATCGCGAATTTCCTTTGGCGCCTGTTCTCCCCGGCTATGCTGTATCGGTTTAGCAGTGGGGCCTTCGCCGGTGTACATACGCACATCACTTTCGGCGTAGGCTGTTTTCATCGCTTCAGCGAAATCAACCGGGATAAGATTTTCGATTTCAATAGGACGCAGGCTGTATTGGGTCCCTTCGTACAGGTTGATATCATTGTGGCCAAGCGCGAGCAGAAAGAATCGACCCTCGCCACTCAGCACAGGCAATACAGGGCGCAAATAGAAGTGACGACCTACGTATATAAAGGATTCGAAATCGACCGGCAGGATATAGTGCTCGAAAATCTCGTCCGAAACGTACACAGCGAGGCCGTCCGACAGGTAAGTCCAAAAGCCTCTGTCGTCCAGCAATTCATAAGCGCGGTGGAGAAATTTAAAGGCTTCCTCTTTACTTTTGCCACGCTCCTGTAAGCGGGAGGCAGCATCCTGAAGCAGTTTTTCGAAGTGTTCCCGTGCTTTCTGGCCGTCACCCTCGCGCTGGGTAGGCATATAAAGAGTGATGCAATGTTGCCCTTCAGCTTCTCTCAGGGCTTTAAATTGTTTATCCGTAATTAGCATATGGTGAATGGCTTTAAAGTTAGCGCCAATTTTTCATCCGTTTTTCGGATAACAGGTTTCCTGGTAAACGGACTCAACAAGTAAGTTGAATACTTGTTAATCTTTGGCAAACTGATATTTTCCTATATGTTGTTGCATTTTTTCAACGCATGTTCAGGTCCCGATGTTCAAGCGCCAAAAAGACTAATGTGTTATCATGAAACCTAAAAAGGTCATACAGACAATCGTTTCTCCTTTTCAGAAATTCATCAACCTGGAGGCATCAGGTGGTCTGCTTTTATTATTTGTCACCATCATCGCCATGGCCTGGGCCAACTCCCCCTGGGCAGATACCTACTTCCATATATGGGAAACAAAGATCACCCTGATTGTAGGAGGTACCGAAATATCCAATTCGCTGGTCCACTGGATCAACGATGGCTTGATGGTAATTTTCTTTTTCGTTGTCGGCTGTGAGATTAAGAGGGAGTTGATAGAAGGAGAGCTATCGACTTTCCGCAAGGCCGCCCTGCCCTTCTTCGCCGCTTTTGGCGGGATGGCGGTACCGGTTGCAATTTTTCTTTTACTCAACCAGAATGATGCTGCAGTCAAAGGCTGGGGCATTCCCATGGCAACCGACATTGCTTTTTCGCTCGGCATTCTGGCCCTGCTGGGCAATCGGATCAACCTGGGTATGAACGTTTTTCTGACCGCTTTCGCCATCATCGATGATATCGGGGCGGTACTAGTGATCGCTATTTTTTATTCCCAGGATATACAGTGGCATCCGGTGCTGATCGCCGGCATACTGCTGGGTGTATTGCTGATCTTCAATTACCTGGGTGTGAAAAATCTATGGATGTATTCGGTAGTTATCATCTTCATCTGGTACTACTTCCTCCAATCGGGTGTACATCCCACTATAGCGGGCGTATTATCCGCCTTTTGCATTCCTGCAAAGAATAAAATCCGGCTGGAGGTCTTTACAGAAAATGTCCAGGACCGGATCAGGCGCATCAGAAAGCGCTGGGAAGGAGAATCCAGTGGACGTTTTCTACCCAAAAAGGATATCAATACCATCAAGGATATCCAACGGGATACCCTGAAGGTACAGCCACCACTGCAACGCATGGAGGAGGATCTCAACGAATTTGCAATTTATTTTGTGATGCCTGTTTTTGCTTTCGCAAATGCAGGGGTGAGTATCTTCAACGGTGGATCCGGCCTGCTGACCAACCTGACCTTCAGCATAGCCGCCGGCTTATTCCTGGGAAAAGCCATCGGCATTTTCTCTTTCAGCTGGCTCAGCACTATTCTGGGCATTGCCGACCTGCCGGAGGGCACCAATTGGACACAAATCTTCGGCCTGGCTTTATTCGGAGGTATTGGCTTCACAATGTCCCTATTCATTGCCAACCTCGCCTTTGAACCCGGCGGTCTGCTGGATCAGGCGAAAATGGGCGTACTGTTCGGGTCCGTCCTTTCCGCCCTGCTGGGCTATCTTATCCTGTATCAATCTACCCAAGAGAAAGGCATCGGGGAGGAACAACAACAAGAGCAAGAGGCTTAACCGGGCTTATTCGCGGCTTTTCCGGCAGTGAAGCCGCAAACAACCCTCAGATATCGATCTCGATATTTCGTTGTTGAGGTACCGTTTCCAGCCGTTCCGTTTGCCGGGTCACCTTCAATATCTTGTCGTGCTGCTGCTGCAGCAGATCTTGGATACCGGCAGCTGTTTGCTGTCCTTGTCCCAGGCTTTCCCGGTAATAGTCGGACAGCGCCTGTTCCGTTTCATGACAAAGGCTAATGACCTCCAGCCGTTTATTGTCCGCCAGGGCTTCTTCCAATTCCGGCCAGCGTTTTTCAATCAGCGGCATAAGGCCTTCGGTATTCTTGTTGGGCATGGGTACCGGGCTCGTATTTTCGAGAAAGCGGCGCACCTGCAGTCCGAGATCTTCCCGGTAAGCGGCCAGGCTTTTTAACAAGCCGGCTAAATCATCGCTTTTCGCCAGGTCGGAGGCTTTGTTGTAATATTCCGCTGCCCGCTCGTGTCGCTGTAGCAGCGTATAAAGAATAACATATACCATTTCCGTTTTCATAATATTTAATAGTTATCAATCGAGAAATCCACAGCTGGCTTTTTGAACAGGATAATCACCTGAGAACAACGCCTGCCTATGGGGACTTCTCTTTGTATTAGAAGTACGACAGCGGTCAGCGGAAGGAAAATTACTCCTCGTAATTATTGATCAGCGTCTCCAGCTCCTGCCGGCTTTTGCCGATGCGGCGCTCAATGCGGCCGAGCAGGGCTTCTTCGCCTCCAGGGAGGAAGTCGAGATCTTCCCGCCGAAGCGTGCTAAAATCCTCCAGCAGCCGACGGCGTATTTTTTCCCAGTTCCGGGTTAGTTTTTCTTTTAGTTCTGGATCAATGGTTCGGTCACTCATATCTATGTCATTAAATTGAAAAATGCTGTTCATTTAGTGGTCTTCTTTCAGGGGATTGGGCGCCTCCCTGCCGATGTCCGGTTTGGTCGGCTTTCCGGGCTTTTCCTTATCGCGTTTTGGTTTTTCGGGTTTATCCGGCTTATCCGGTTTTTCCGGCTTATCCGGTTTGGGTGGTTTTTGAAAAATCATATCGTTTTAGTTTTTATGTTGAAAAATTAGCTGCACTACTCTTTCTGCGACGCTCCGTTACCGGTTCGGAGTGCTTGATCATCGAGCACTTCGTTGAGCCGCTCCCCTCCCTTGATTCCAAAATCCAATGTCCGGATAGGAAAGGGAATGGTAATATTATTTTCGTCGAAAGCTTTTTTAAGGGCCATGATCGCTTCGGAACGCGCCTGCAGGTAAGGCGCCTGGGAAGCATTCGTCAACCAAAAGCGCAGAATGAAATTGATGGAACTGTTTCCGAAGCCGGTGTAGTAAAAGTCTATATCCCGGCTATCATCATAAGAGCAGTTCGCTTTGATTGTCTCCAGCGTTAATTCCTTAACTTTAGCAAGATCATCACCGTAGGAAATACCGCATTCCAGCGCCACACGGCGCTCGTCTGTATTCGTATAATTCACCATGGGGTTCTGGATCACCAGTTTGTTGGGAATAGTCACCTGCTTGCCGTCATTGGTACGAATCAGCGTGGTCCGAAGTGTGATATTCTCAATAGTACCGAAGTAATCGTTGGTCTCTACCAGGTCGCCTATGTTGTATAGCTTGCGAACGGAGAGTAAGATACCCGAGAATAGGTTAACCATGGGTTCCTGCAAAGCCAGACCAACAGCCAGACCAACAACGCCTGCACCAGCCAGCAGAGAAGCCAGCACCGTATTCAAATTGAGTATCCCCAGCGCGATGAAGAAAAATAGAGCGACAAATACAAAAGTACCGATATTGGATACGACTCTGGTTATGGTGATATTATTGCTCATACGCCTCAGCGCATGGTGAAAGTATCTTCTGACATAACGAGCCAGCCAGAGCCCGAGACCAATAACCAATAGAGCCAGGATTAAATTAGGCAAATTAGTTATAATAGAATCTAACCAGCCTTCCAGTTTATCCGACAGATTATTCCACGACTCATTGAGCTGCTCTAATAAGGTTTCCATACTCAATTTAACTTGTTAAAGTAGCACTTATTAACCCAACAAAGCCTTATCAGACATGTTCATCCCAGCTTGCTTGCCAGCCGCTCATTTCCCCTTTCAAACATTACCCCTTTTTCCACTCGAAGCCATTGAACATCATTCTCAGGGCTTCGTTTTATAAGTGAATGTCAGCATTATTATAACAAACCCAAAAACGTCTACATTATGGCAATTATTAATTGGAGACCCGTAGAACGCAGTACGAATCTATCCAGATGGATGGATGATCTTTTCAATGATCGTATGGACAGAATGATGAGCACCACCACCGGCATTTCTACACCGGCCGTAAATGTGCTCGAAGAAGAGGACCGCTTCGAACTGCATGTCGCAGCTCCCGGACTCAAGAAGAACGACTTCGACGTCCAGGTAGAAAATGGGGTCCTGTCGGTGAGTGCCGAACGCGAAGAAGAAGAAAAGAAAGAAGAAGATAACTTTACCCGGCGTGAATTTAGCTATACCTCCTTCCATCGGCAGTTCACGCTTCCTGAAAATGTGGAGGATGAGGACATTAAGGCCGAATACGAAGACGGAGTGCTCAAAATCCGTATTCCCAAGAAAGAAATGGAAGTAAAAAAGCAACCCAAACAGATTGAGATCGGCTGAACAAGCACAAGCTAAGTTCAGACAGGCCCCTGTCTTCCAAGCAAAGGCAGGGGCCTTTCTTAATCCTAGGCTATCCGTAAAAAAATCTATAACTACCTTTTATCATATGGCATTCATTGGTACAGCTATTAAAACATTTATAGACCTCCGTCACGATTTAATGGGAGGATTGGAAGACGCCGGTAAATTGCAGCGAAAGGAGCTCCGAAAATTACTGGAAAAAGCCAGATCCACCTCTTTTGGAATTTACTACGGCTTTGATCAAATACTCGATTCCGATGATCCGGTTAAAGCTTTTCAGCAATCCATTCCCGTCTTCGAATATGCCCCTATGAACGAGCGCTGGTGGCGGCAACAACGCCGGCTGCCCAATATCACCTGGCCGGGCAGACCCAATTATTACGCACTCTCTTCCGGCACCACCAGCCACCGCAGCAAACGCATCCCCGTCACCGACGACATGCTGGAATCCATCCGCTCGGTCGGCATTAACCAGTTGGAAACTCTGGCAAACTTTAATTTCGATCCGGAAATTTTTGAAAAAGACATTCTAATGTTGAGCAGCTCCGCGGAGCTGCAGGAACACGAGGGGCATCTCGAAGGGGAAATCAGCGGTATCAACGTTCGCAACTTCCCTTCCTGGACCGACGCATTCTATAAGCCCGGGCAGGACATTGCCAAAATCGCCGACTGGGATGCACGAGTAGATAAAATTGCCGATCGCGCGCCCGACTGGGATGTCGCCGCGCTCGCCGGCATCCCCTCCTGGATATTGCTAATGCTGAAAAAAGTGATCGAACGCCATCAGCTGGATACCATACACGATATTTGGCCCAACCTCACCGTCTACGCCTCGGGCGGCGTAGCCTTCGAGCCCTACCGCGAGAGCTTCAATAAGCTCTGTGAACACCCGCTTATCGTCATGGACACCTACCTGGCCTCCGAAGGCTTCTTCGCCTATAATGCCCGTCCTGAGACAAAAGCCATGCGGCTGGCCCTGGAAAACGGTCTCTTCTTCGAATTTATTCCCTTCGACAAACGCGGTTTCGACGCTCAGGGCAATCTGCTGGAAGATCCGCTCTGCCTCAGCATCGATGAAGTAGAGGAAGGCAAAGAATATGCCCTCCTCGTTTCTACCGTAGCAGGCGCCTGGCGCTACATGATCGGTGATACAGTTCGCTTCACCGATAAAGACCGCTGGGAAATCCTGCTCACCGGCCGAACCAAGTACTTCCTCAACGTGGTCGGTTCCCAGCTCTCCGAAGATAAAATGAACCGCGCCATCCAGCAGCTTTCCGATACCATAGGCGTCAGCATAAACGAATTTACCGTGGCGGCCTTGCAGAACGAACAGGAAGAATACTTCCATCAATGGGTGCTCGGCGGCGAAGATACCTTCGACGAAGAAAAGGCAAGGGATCTGCTCGATGATATTCTCCGGGACATCAATAAAGCCTATGATATGGCGCGCGGCAAGGCATTGCGGTATGTAAAAGTGAAAAGTGTTCCCAAACAATCCATCTATGAATGGCTGGAGGAGAATAAAAAGAAGGGTGGACAAGTGAAGCTGCCCAAAATAATGAAACCGGAACAGATGCAGGACCTGCTCGAGTTCTTAAAGGCGAGAGTCGATGGTCGATAGTCCACCTCCTGCGGTGGCCGGGCTCTCCCCCCGGCGTATCAATACCCGCATCTTTAGTTGGGGCTAACTTCGCCGGTTCTTCTGTTTTTCTCAGTCTTGAGTGACCAGGGTGAGGAGAATCTTGAATTTTTCACCCCTACTGCCAGGGCCTCATTTCCGGCCGGTCCATACAAACCTCTTCCTCTACTTCCTGCCCCAGCATCAATTCCACTTCTTCCGGCGACATGTAGAAGCGTTCGATACGTGTCTTGTATTCATTGGGCAGGCTGGATTCCTCCAGGATAAACTTCTTGGTCTCCTTAATGTGTTCGCCAAAGCCGTGGTCGATCGCGTGCAGGTCGGCCATGCGCTCGGCCCCGATACGGAAATATTCAAAGGCTACGTAACCGAAGCCGAAGCCCATGAGGTTGAAACCTCCCCTTTTCAGATAATCTACCAAATGGCCGAGTTCGTGAGCGAACCAGCCGGCCAACACCGCTTCGGGTAATTCATCGACCCGGATATGACGGTTTATCCGGGTATGATCGTTGATGTCAATCTGGTAATGGCGCCGTCGCCTGTGAAAAAAATGGCGGTTTAGCACCGGCTGCGCCTGCATGGTCGTATGCCGCAGCGGCCGGTATTTTATCCGGATGATATGCGGATGTAAAACCGGAAACTGATGAAGGGTCTTCAGAAAGATTTCCTTGATCCGATCCGATTCGACATTGATAAAACGGACGCGCTTTTCGTAGGACATATGCTTTGAGTAAGGTTATTTTCAGTAGCAAACAACAAAAGCCTGAAAATCAATTTTTCAGGCTTTTGTCAGTGGAATCAGTTTTCAATCAGACGGACAGCCATTACTGGTCCATTCCGAATCCATAGTAATAAACTCCCGGATAGTTTTCATAAACTCCTTCCAGAAGTACGCCGCCGGAGCCTTTCTGCCTGAGATACTCTTTGAATTGCTTGACAGAGGTAACCTTCTGTCCATCCACGCCGATAATGATAAATCCTTCCCGCATTTTGGTTTCGCGGCTCAGTTTGCCATCGCGCAGATCGGTCACCATCACGCCGCCCTCGATACCCAGTTCTCTGGCCAGTTCATCACTGACGTTTTCGAAACTGGCGCCGAGCATGGCTTCCAGAGATCCTTCGCCACCTTCTGCGGCAGCCATCTGGGTAGCTTCCTCACGGCTTTTCAAGGTCACGTTGAAGGTACGGCGATTGCCGTTGCGGTTGACGATGATCTCTACCTGATCACCGGGTTCGCGCTGAGCGATGACCTCCTGCAATCCGGCGGGTGAGTTGACATCCCGGCCTTCAATCTCGACGATCACGTCACCGGGCTGAATACCGGCAGCGGCGGCAGCGCTGTTTTGCAGCAGACTGTCGACATACACGCCCTGTACTATATCCAGGTTTTCCTCTTCAGCCAGTTGGCTGTTTACACCGCGAATCATGACACCGAGATAGCCTCTTCTTACCGTTCCGTACTGGATGAGATCTTCAATTACTTTATTGGCAATATTGGAAGGTACGGCAAACCCATATCCGGAATAGGAGCCGGTGGGGCTGGCGATCGCGGTATTGATACCGATCAGGCCGCCGTCCATATTGACCAGGGCGCCGCCACTGTTACCGGGGTTGATAGCCGCATCAGTTTGAATAAAAGATTCTATGGCGTATTGATCGCGGAAGATGTTAATACTTCTTCCCGTCGCGCTGACGATGCCGGCTGTTACCGTTGAGTTCAGGTTAAAAGGGTTGCCGACTGCCAGCACCCACTCTCCTACTTTTACATTATTGGAGTTGGCCAGTGGAAGGGTAGGCAAATCGTTTTCCTTAATTTGTAAAACCGCCAGGTCGGTCGTCGGATCCGTGCCCACCACTTTTGCTTTATAGCTGCGGTTGTCAAAAAGCGTGACGTCAATTTCATCGGCCTTGGCGACCACGTGATTGTTGGTTACAACATATCCATCCTGAGTAATGATCACCCCCGAACCGGTACCCTGCCGTGGCTGCGGCTGTTGCTGAGGTCCCTGGAAATAACGGTCGAAAAAATCTTCCCCGAAAAAGTCGCGGAAGGGCTCCGGAATACGTTGCCGGGGTTGCTGGCTTGCGCTGACTTGCATCGTCGAGCGAATGTGGACAACGGCATTCATCACCTTTTCAGCCACCTCAGTGAATTCCGTGGAAGCCGGAGTATCACTTCCCATTTTCGTGTATTTCGCACTCGGCTCCGGTGTACTGTTTATATATTCTATTTGCACTTTTTCACTACGTTGAGTGAAATAGTCATAGGCTCCGATAGTGATCAAACTCACCAGAAGGGCTACGATGCCTGCATAAATAATTGTTTTTCTCATTTTGCGCTCAAATTTTAATTTAACAAATCGCCGCTTCAAGCCCGCCGCATAAATTCTGCAGACTCGAATATTACTTCTCAAAATCAATAGAAATGATTCGTTTTGACGCTTTGTCTATTTAAAAAGAGAACCCTGGGAGATGTTCAGGGAAAGAAGAAAATCTTGGGTGCCTGAAGGTCTGGGTGGGGAACATCGCCACTCTTGCATAATCCGGGTTAAAACAACTGGTCGATCCGGTTTTTCTGAATGGCTTGCCAGGCGGTGGCCCCGCACATCTGCACGACGAAGTGGAGGTCGGCAAAGCGGGCATCCCTGGTCAGTCCTTTTTGATAGCGGTAATAAATTTGCTGAACGATAACGGCGATCTTGAACATTCCATACACATAGTAGTAAACTACGTTGCCCACATCGCGGCCGCTTTTACGCGCATACCACTCCGCTATTTCCGAGCGGCTGGGATTACCGGGCAAAGTAGTGGGGCTCAGCTGAAACTGCTGCATGATTTCGGGATCATCGCTATTCATCCAGTAGCCCAGGCTGGTGCCCAGGTCCATCAGGGGATCTCCCACGGTAGCCATTTCCCAATCCAGTACCGCGATCACCTTTGTCCAGTCTTTCGGGTCGAGTAGGAGATTATCGTATTTGAAATCATTGTGGATCAGGGCTGTTCCGCTTTCCGGCGGCAGGTGTTCAGCCAGCCAGCGGGCGCTTTTTTCCAGTTCAGGCACCTCGCCCGTTTTGGCGTTGAAATAGCGCTTGGTCCAGCCTTTGATCTGCCGCTCATTGTATCCTTCCGGCCTGCCCAACTCGCCCAGTCCGGCCGCTTCGAAATCGAGTCCGTGTAATTCCACGAAGGTGTCCACCAATCCTTCCGCTGTGCCGCGCATAGTGGAAGCTTTAGGAACCATCTCCTTCGGCATCTTCGGCCGCAGGATCACGCCTTCCACCCGCTCCATAATATAAAATGTTGCCCCCGTGACACTTTCATCGTCACAATACAGCAGGGCCCGTGGTGCCTTATCCCAGTATTTCCCCAGCTGCGAAAGAATGCGGAACTCTCTCGACATATCATGGGCCGACTTGATCTTTGCCCCAACGGGCGGACGGCGCAGGACGAGCTGCCGCTCTCCCAGTTTGAGCAAGTAGGTCAGGTTGGAATACCCTCGCGGAAACTGTTCGATCTCCAAGGTGCCAGGAGTATCTTCCAGATGTTCCTGCAAATAAGCCTGCAGCCGGATGAGGTCGAGCTCCTCCCCTTCCCTGATATTGGTCGCCTGATCAATCCAAGATGACATGCAAATACTGATTTTTACTGGAGTTCGTTTAATCCGGGTTCGGAAACTTCAGCGGGAGTTTGAACAACTTTTCCCGTCGGGCAAAGCCAGACAACCTTTCAAGCTTTCGACTGATACCCCTTCAACACCTCCCTGGCTACGCGGCTCTTATGCACCTCATCGGGCCCGTCGTAGATGCGGGCGCCCCGCTCGTGCCGGTACCAGAACGACAGGATGGTATCGTCGGTGATGCCCAATGCGCCGTGCACCTGTATAGCGCGGTCGAGAACGCGCTGCAGCACGCCGGCTACGTAGAATTTGATGAGCGAAATGTCCACTTTGGCAGCATAATCACCTTCCGCATCGATCTTACGGGCCGCTTCCAGGACCATCAGCCGGGAAGCGTTGATCTCGGCGCGGCTTTCGGCGATCCAGTTCTGAATCGTTTGCTTATGGGCCAGGGGTTTGCCCGGCGACAATTCCCGGGACACAGCTCGACGGCACATCAGATCGAAGGCGCGTTCGCAAATGCCGACCCAGCGCATACAATGATGGATGCGCCCCGGACCCAGTCGCTGCTGGGCAATGACAAAACCGGCCCCGCGATTGCCCAGCAGATTAGCGGCCGGCACCCGGCAGTTGTTGTACCGGATCTCTCCGTGGCTCAGGTAGCCCTCCCCTGCTTCTCCCATGATGGGTACGTTGCGCACCAGTTCAAAGCCCTGCGCATCTGTGGGAACGATGATCTGACTGGCGCGCAGGTAAGGAGATTCTACCTTCGGGTCCGTTACGCACATGACAATTGCGAAGGCGGCGCCGTCGGCCGCCGTGGTAAACCACTTGTGGCCGTCGATCACCCATTCCTCTCCGTCACGCTCGCCGCTGGTGCCCATCATCAGCGGATTGGAACCGGCATACTCGGGTTCGGTCATCGAAAAACAGGAGCGGATATCGCCCGCCAACAGCGGACGTAACCAACGCTCTTGCTGTTCTTCCGTGCCATGCTCGATGAGAATCTCCATATTGCCCGCATCGGGCGCCTGGCAGTTGAACAGGTAATGACCAAAGGGACTGCGCCCCAGCAGCTCCGATACCTGTCCGAATTCGAGCAGGCTGAGCCCCAGTCCACCCCACTTTTCCGGTATCTGCGGCGTCCACAGGCCCAGCGCTTTTACCTTATCGCGCTTCTTGCGCAAAGCAGGCTCCATCTCGTTCCAGGATTTGTTCCGGAATTCGGGTTCAAGTGAATACACTTCTTCTTCCATGAATATCTCCACGCGTTCCATGATTTCCTTAACGCGGGCAGAAACAGCCGGGATGGGTGTAGTTAGAGACATAAGAGGTCGATTGTTGTTGGGGAAAGATAGGTAAAAAACGGGAGTAGGATACAACTTCCCACTTCCGCTTTCCGCTTTCCGCTTTCCGACTTCTCGGAGCGAAGCGAAGAGCCGTATGGCCGACTTCCTAGAACTCTCTGATCTTAATACTTCGGAACGACACCCGGTTACCATGGTCCTGCAGCAGAATATGTCCTTGGGTCCATTCGCCGAAGCCGGGCCAGTCTTTATATTTGCTGTAGTCGACCAGGGCGCGGAACATAGGAGTTTTGCGTTCATATTCCAGGACCTTAAAGCCGTTCAGCCAGTGTTCAACGTGATTACCGCGGCTGACAATACGGGCTTCGTTCCAGTTGCCGACCCCGTTGAAGGGTTTGCCGCGGCCGGGAACCGACAGGTTGGATGCCGGGATGAGATCGTAGAGCGAGGCGACAGTACGGTTGCCGGCCACACCCATTTCCGCATCGGGATGTTCTTCATCATCCAGGATCTGGTATTCAAGGCCGATTTCCGAACCCCCTTCCTGGTTGAGATCGGGATCCACAAAGTACTTGATACCGCTGTTGGCGCCTTCCGTGATTTTAAATTCCAGCTTCATCTCAAAATCGCTGAACTGCTTTTCGGTAATGATATCGCCAAAAGCCGCTGACTCCTGCCCGCTGGATTCCAGGACGGTCAATTCGCCCTCTTCAATCACCCATCCTTTATTGGGAAATTCCGGGGAGTTGCCGCTGCGCCAGCCTTCGGTAGTTGTGCCGTCCCAGAGCAGTCGCCAGCCTTGCTCCTGCTCCTGTTGGCTCAGGGTATTGGGAATGAGGTTTTGCTCCGGTACCGAGGGATGCATAGGCCAGCGTGCCGCTTCCAGCTCATCAGTCCGGAGGCGAATGTTGCGCCAGCGTACTTCACGCCCGGCCATGTACTCGTCGCCAATCGAATGTACCTGCAGGGCGATAAACCCCTGCGCCGTTTCGTTATCGACCACGTTCGCTGTATTCACCCCATTGACCCATATGCGCAGTTCATTGCCGATCGCTTCGATATGATAGGTGTTCCACTCACCGTTTTTAAAGGCTTCCTGCCCCATCGGATTTAGCGAAAGCGGATACAGCCAGCCGCGCCGCGCCTCATCGTAAATGCCGCCGCTGTAAGAACGGCCGCTGGGATCGATCTCCGCCTGGTAACCGTGCACCCGGCCATTGCGGTAATTGGGTGTGCTATTGCTGCGAAACTGAATGCCGGAATTGAGCAAAGGGTCTACCTTGACATCCACTTCCAGAATAAAGTCGGCATACAGCTCCTTTGTCGCCAGAAAAGTATTCGGAGTGTTCATGCGGGATACCCCGATGATCATATCATCCTCCACCCGGTATTCCGCCTCCCCGTTCAGTCGCTCCCAACCCTCGAGGGTTTTGCCGTCAAACAAGGAGCGCCAACCAGCTTCCTGAGCAGTTAAAACACTCGAAACAAAAACAAATAATAAAAGAAATTGACAGACATTTAGCGTCCGCTTCATGCGCTTATTTTTTATGATTTTTAAAATTGAATTGCTCACTTTGTACTTGATCTATAAGACCAATTTGAAAAGCTTTTACCCTTACAAACAAAATATTCCGTAGAATATTAGGATTTTACACTAATTCCCATCAAAATGTTTGGCGTGCAAAGGTTTTTTTCTATATTTATGCAAACGATTGCATAGACTTGGGAAAAGGAAGAACAACCATCCACGATATTGCGAGAGAGCTTAACGTTACGGCCTCTACGGTTTCCAGGGCGCTCAAGGGGAATTCCACCATAAGTGAGCCGACCAGGAAAGCGGTGCTGGCTGTCGCCAAAAAGCTCAATTACAAGCCCAACCACATCGCCGCCGCTCTGCGCAGCGGCCGGAGTAATATTATAGGAGTCATCGTTCCAGCGGCAGACCGGAGTTTCTTCGCTAAAGTCATCCGGGGTATTGAAGATGAAGTAGCCAAGGCCGGGTACAGTGTGATCGTTTGCCAGACCTACGAAGATTACGAAAAAGAAAAAGAAGTACTCGATACTTTATTGCGCACCCGGGTCGACGGCATCATTGCTTCTATTGCTAAACAATCCACTCAGTTTGATCACTACCGGCGACTGCGGGAAGAAGAAGTACCCCTGGTGCTGTTCGACCGGAAAGTAGAATCCCTGGGAGTTGGCGCGGTAACCATCGATGACTTTCGCGGCGCTTACCTGGCTACCGAACACCTCATTCAGCAGGGCTGCCGGCGCATTGCTCATTTCGCCGGGCCGCAACATATTGACATTTACAAGAAAAGGCTGCAGGGCTACCGGCAAGCGATGGAAGACCAGGGCCTTCCGCTGAGTGACGACTTGATCCTGGACTGCCCTTCCGATGTGGAAACCGGCAAGGCCTGCGCCGCCAAACTCCTACAACTCTCCTATCCACCCGATGCCATTTTTTCCTCCAGTGATTATGCCGCCCTGGGCGCTATGCAGTTTCTGAAAAACCGCCATATCAACATACCCCGGGAGATGGCGATTGTCGGCTTCGCCAATGAGCCTTTCACCTCGTACGTGGAACCGGCCCTCTCTACCGTCGACCAGCACAGCCACCGCATGGGCCGGCACGCCGCGCGCCTGTTCCTCCAGGAAATAGCCAGCCCCCAAAACGACGACCCCAGGAAGACCATTTTGCAACCGGAATTGATCATCCGGGCTTCTTCTTTAAAGAAGGCCTGACGATATACTTTACACGCAATGCAATCGATTGCATTATGAACTGAAAACCTGGTTTAAAGAAAAATAAGCTATCATGAAATACCAGCACCACCTAAACCTTGCCCCCCAGGACTACGGTCGTTGTTCCTCCGCAGAACTGGTAGCTATGATCCGCTACGAAGGCGATACCCAGGCCTTTGAGCAGTTGTATCAACGGTACTACCCGCTATTGTGCCAGCGGGTGCAATCCATGATCGGTTGCGCCTACAAATCGGAAGAAATCGTTTCCGATGTCTTCATCAAAATCTGGAACAATCGCCGGGACCTGACGATCAGCAGCAGCCTGAAGGCTTATCTGTATACGGCCGTCCGTAACCAGACGATTGACTACATCCGCAAGCAGAACCGGCACCGGGCCATCGACGGGGAAGTTCGCGTTTCGCTGCCTTCTGATTATACGTCGCCGGAAGAAGCCCTTATCTTCGAGGAGGTCCGGCAAGCGGTGGAAGCAGCCATTGATTCCCTTCCCCCACAGGGGCGGCATATCTTTCGACTGAGCCGGGACCACGGACTGAAGTACCGGGAGATTGCCGACAAGCTCAACATTTCCATCAAGACGGTAGAAACCCACATGCGGCGCTCCTTGATCGCCCTGAGAAGGCAACTTTTGCCTCAAGTAGCGAGCTAATTTCGCCCCGATCGAACATTTGATAATCATTTTGTCTTATATCACCATTAGAAACACTGTTTAAAATAGTGAAGTACTCTTTTAACCTGGAAGGAAAAGTAGCAATTATCACCGGAGGAGCTGGTGTATTGGGAGGCGCCATCACGGCAAACCTGGCGGCAGCAGGTGTCCGGGTTGGTGTTCTGGGCAGAACCGCCGGCAAAGTTGTGCGGGCCGCCCAGCAGATCAACGAGGCGGGAGGGCAGGCCAAAGCACTGATCGCCGATGTACTCGACCGCCCCCGGCTGGAAACTGCCCGTTCACAGCTACTCAATCACTGGGGACGTATCGATATGCTGATCAATGCCGCCGGCGGTAATATGCCCGGCGCTACCATCGGACCGGAGCAGACGATATTCGACCTTTCCCTCGATGACTTCGAGGCGGTCAGCCGCCTTAATCTGCAAGGCTCGGTGCTTCCATCCCTGGTCTTTGGGAAGGTGATGGCCGAGCAAAAAAAAGGCGCCATCCTCAATATCTCCTCCATGGCTGCTCAACGGGCGCTTACGCGTGTAGTAGGATATTCGGCTTCCAAAGCTGCTATCGACAACTTTACCCGCTGGCTGGCCGTGGAAATGGCCCTTAAATTCGGCGAAGGTATCCGGGTCAATGCCATTGCACCCGGTTTTTTTATCGGTGAGCAAAACCGCCACCTGCTCTTACAGGAAGATGGGCAATATACCGAAAGAGGCAATACCATCATCCAACAAACGCCGATGCACCGTTTCGGAGAACCTGAAGAACTCTGTGGCGCCGTTCAATGGCTCTGCAGCGATGCCGCCAGCTTCGTCACCGGCGTCGTCATACCTATCGATGGCGGTTTCAGTGCATTTAGCGGGGTTTAAGGCCCTTTTTTGATACTTAGCAGGAAAATTTGATCTCACAATATAAAAAACAGGGCTGTTACCTGTATATTACAGCCTATCAGACAAAATCGTATTACCGACAATGAAAAAACTGGAACAAACCTGGCGCTGGTTTGGCCCCGATGATCCGGTCAGCCTGACCGACATCCGGCAAGCCGGCGCCACAGGTATCGTCTCTGCCCTTCATCACATCCCCAATGGAGCCGAATGGCCTAGAGAGGAAATCCTCGAACGAAAGCACCTGATCGAAGCCGCCGGCATGCAGTGGTCCGTAGTGGAAAGCATCCCCGTTCACGAAGACATCAAAAAACGAACGGGCTACTACGAGCGCTACATCGAAAACTACCAGCGCACCATCCGTAACCTGGCGCAAAACGGCATACAAACCGTTTGTTACAACTTTATGCCGGTACTCGACTGGACGCGCACCGAGCTCACCTTTCCCCTGCCCGACGGCTCTACATCCCTGCGCTTCGATATGACGGCATTCGCCGCTTTCGACTCCTTCCTCCTCGAACGCTCCGGCGCCAAGAAGGACTATCCTAAGAAAATTGTCAAAGCCGCCGAAGAACGCTTCGACAATATGCGCCGTAAGGAAAAAGACCGGCTGACAAAAAATATCCTGGCCGGACTGCCCGGCGCAGAGGAAGAATACTCCATTGACGACTTCCAGGAGGTGCTCGACGAATACAAGGATATCGACGCAAAACAACTACAGAAAAATCTTATCGAATTTCTCAAAGCCATCGTTCCGGTAGCCGAAGAGACGGAGGTCAACCTCGCTATCCATCCCGACGACCCGCCCTTCTCACTGCTAGGGCTACCCCGCGTAGTGAGCAACGCCAAGGACCTGGACGCCGTCTTCAAGGCAGTCAAATCGCCGCGCAACGGCCTCTGCCTCTGCACCGGCTCCCTCGGCGTGGATCCGGACAATGACCTGCCGAAAATAGCCAAGAAATTCGCTAAGCAAATCCATTTCGCCCATCTGCGTAATATCAAACGCGAAGAGGACGGCAGCTTCTACGAATGCCCCCATCTCGACGGCGACGTGGATATGTACGCCGTCATGCGCGAACTGGTTACCGTCAACCAGAAGCGAGACATCCCCATCCCCATGCGCCCCGACCACGGCCAGCGCATCCTCGACGACCTCGAGAAGGAAGAAGGCAACCCCGGTTACTCCGCCATCGGCCGCCTGCGCGGGCTGGCGGAACTGCGGGGGCTGGAACTGGGAATACTGCGGGGAATGAAGTGAGAAATGAAGGCGAGAGAGGCGGCGCCTTTCAGAGCGCCGCCTCTCTTTTCGGCTGTCCGCTATTCGCGGCCGGGCCGGGATTTGGGATGAGCGCAGAGGTGTAGGCGGCGGAGGGAAAAGGGTTAAAAGAATGATATCTGGTAATATTTCCTTGCTAATCTTCAAAATCCTTTCCCAGTTTCTTTTTAACATGTCTGATAGAATCTTCAATAGCTTTCGCATTCGGATGCTCCTCGCCCCAAACCTAAACATTTGCCAGGTTCGATTGGCGAACCGCAATGGTGGCATGGCCTGAAGAGAAAAGCCCTTCCGTGAGAGCCAGCGCGCGTTCCTCTGATTTCGCGGCAGCGGCGTATTGTCCCAGATTTTCGTGTGGGGGTATTGACGGGATGATTTTGAGTCACCCCGTCAATTAACTGCAAAATCAAACTTCCATGAGACACAACGCCGGACGGCTCGCCGTCTTCCTCCTGATTTGCTATCCCGCCTTGTTCCTGCAAGCCCAGATCGAAAACAAGGGAATCGACATCACCCACTTTTCCAAAGATTACTACAGTATTCCCTTCCTCGACCTGGATCAGGACGAAAGCCGGCAGGTCGTGGTCGACAAAGAACCCGGGCAGTACCTCGGACATCCCACCACCGTAATGCCGGATGACGGCCGGACCATGTACTGCGTGTATCCCAAGGGACATGGCCGGGGCGCCATCGTCATGAAAAAAAGCGACGACGGCGGCCGGAGCTGGAGCGAGCGCCTGCCCGTACCCGCCAGCTGGGCTTCTTCTCTCGAAGTGCCTACACTGTATCCGGTAGAGGATGCGGCCGGTAACAAGCGGATTATTCTATTTTCCGGCCTGTATCCCGCCCGTATGGCCTATTCCGAAGACGAGGGACGAAGCTGGACGGAACTCGAAGCGGTGGGCGACTGGGGCGGCATCGTGGTCATGAGTGACGTAGTGCCCCTGAATACCGGTAAAGGACACTATATGGCCTTGTTTCACGACGACCAGCGCTTTTTCACCAAGGAAGGGCGTCCCCAGACCGACGACTCCATGCCCCTTTTTACGCTCTATAAAACCTTTTCCTACGACGGCGGGATGACCTGGAGCTACCCGCAGCCGGTCTTTCAATCGCGAATCATCCACCTGTGCGAGCCCGGCATCGTGCGCTCGCCCGACGGCCGGCAACTGGCCGTTCTGCTGCGTGAAAACGCCCGCCGGCAGAATTCCTACATCATCTTTTCCAATGATGAGGGCAAAAACTGGACGGATCCCACGCAACTGCCGAATGCCCTGACCGGTGATCGCCATCAGGCCATTTACGCGCCCGACGGCCGGCTGATCATCTCTTTCCGGGACAATGCGCCGGCCTACACGCGTTTCCGCCGTTTAAAAAATGAATGCAAAGACTGCAAAGAGGAATTTTTATACCAGCAGGCTGCCCCCCTCAGCCCGACTACCGGTGACTGGGTAGCCTGGGTGGGTACCTACGAGGACCTCCGGGGAGGCCGGGAAGGCCAATACCGCATCCGGCTTAAGGATAACACCCGCGGTATGGATTGCGCCTACCCCGCCCTGGAACGGCTTCCGGACGGGACCATCGTCGCTACTACCTACGGACACTGGGAAGAAGGGGAAGAACCCTATATCCTGAGTGTGCGGTTTAAGATGAAGGAGATTGATGAACGGGCGGGGGGAGACCGTAGGTAGATATGTTTACGAAACCTCGAAGGTGTATCGATTACTCATAAGTCGTTTTGGACAACTTCTACCGTTCATCTATTCGTCAGAATCCCGCTTTTTCTTAAAAAAGCGGGATTCTGCGGTTCTGAATGTCAATAAAAAAACGGAAAACTGCTTCAAACAGGCTGGAACCACAGAAGTAAGCCCCAACTAAAGATGTGGGTAATCAGCACATCTCGAAGGTTTCTTAAATGTACAATCCATCCCGCTCATTCCTCAAAATTCCTTACCTTAATTCTCCTCAATACAATACACTACAACCACCATATCAAAATCTGAGAAAGTATGAAAAAGGCTATCAACCTACTTACCCTGCTCTGCTTCGCCTGCCTCCCCCTCATGGCGCAGGAGGCCGACGAATCCCCTATGAACGAAGCCACCTTTAGCGGCCTAAAACTGCGCGGCATCGGCCCGGCCTTTTCCTCCGGCCGGATTGCCGACATTGCCATCCACCCCGAGGACGATAACGTCTGGTTCGTGGCCGTCGGCTCCGGCGGCGTGTGGAAGACCACTAACGCCGGCGTCACCTGGGATCCTATCTTCGACGACCAGCCCTCCTACTCCACCGGCTGTGTAACCATCGATCCGAACAATCCGAACATCATCTGGGTGGGCACCGGAGAGAACGTCGGCGGCCGTCACGTCGGCTACGGCGACGGAATATACAAAAGCACCGACGGCGGCAGCAGCTGGAAAAACATGGGACTCAAAGAGTCACAGCACATCTCCAAGGTAGTCGTCCACCCGGAAAATTCCGACGTCATCTGGGTGGCCGCTCAGGGGCCGCTCTGGAACAAGGGCGATCAGCGGGGATTGTACAAATCGGCCGATGGCGGCCAGACCTGGAAGAAAACGCTGGGCGACGACGAGTGGACCGGCGTCACCGATATCGTCATGGCCCCGCGCGATCCGGACGTACTCTACGCCGCCACCTGGCAGCGCCACCGCAACGTAGCCGCCTATATGGGCACCGGCCCCGGCTCGGGCATTCACCGCAGCATGGACGGCGGGGAGACCTGGGAGGAGCTGACGCGCGGCCTGCCCAAATCCGATATGGGTAAGATCGGCCTGGCCATCTCGCCGCAGCAGCCCGACATCATCTACGCCGCCATCGAGCTCGAACGCACCACCGGCGGCGTGTGGCGCTCCACCGACCGCGGTGCTTCCTGGGAGAAACGCTCCGAAGCCGTCTCCGGCGCCACCGGGCCGCACTACTACCAGGAGCTGTACGCTTCCCCTCACCAATTTGAACGCCTCTACCTGATGGACGTGCGCATCCAGGTATCCGACGACGGCGGCAAGACCTTCCGCCGCCTGGAAGAAGAAAACAAACACTCCGACAACCACGCCATCGCTTTCCGAAAGGATGACCCCGACTATCTCCTGATCGGCACCGACGGAGGACTTTACGAAAGCTTCGACCTGGCCGACAACTGGCGCTTTATCGACAATATGCCCATCACGCAGTACTACAAAGTAGCGCTCGACGATTCTGAACCCTTTTACTACATCTACGGCGGCACGCAGGACAACGGCAGCCACGGCGGCCCTTCCCGCACTGACGCCGGCGACGGCATCCGCAACGCCGACTGGTTCAAGATCCTGGGCGCCGACGGCCACCAGCCCGCCACCGAGCCCGGCAACCCGAACATCGTCTACGCCGAAACCCAGCAGGGCGGCCTGCACCGCATCGACCGCATCACGGGCGAGGAAATCTACATCCGCCCGCAGTCCGAGGCCGGCAAAGACTATGAGCGCTTCAACTGGGACGCCCCCATCCTGGTGAGCCCCCACGATCCCAAGCGTCTGTACTTCGCCTCCTCCCGCGTATGGCGCTCCGACAACCGGGGCGACAGTTGGACGCCTATCTCCGGCGACCTCACGCGCGATCAGGAACGCCTCACCCTGCCCATCATGGGCCGCACCTGGAGCTGGGATGCCGGCTGGGACCTGGGCGCCATGTCGAACTACAATACCATTACCTCCCTGGCCGAATCGCCGCTTGAAGAAGGGCTTATTTACGCCGGTAGCGATGACGGTATCATCCAGGTGACGGAAGACGGCGGTGAAAACTGGCGCAAAATTGAGGTCGGCACCCTGCCCGGCGTGCCCGAAACGGCTTTTGTCAACGATATCAAAGCCGATTTGCACGATGCCAACACTGTCTATGTTGCACTGGATAATCACAAGTTCGGCGACCTGAGCCCCTATTTGCTGAAAAGCACAGACAGGGGCCGCAGCTGGACCTCGATCACAGGCAACATCCCTGACAGGACGCTGGTATGGCGCATGGTGCAGGACCACGTCGAACCCAGCCTGCTCTTCGCTGCCACAGAATTCGGTATCTACTTCACGCTCGATGGCGGTGAAAAATGGATCAAGCTGACCGGCGGCGTGCCTACCATTTCCTTCCGCGACCTGGCCATTCAGCGCCGCGAGAACGATCTGGTCGGCGCTTCTTTCGGCCGCAGCTTCTTCGTCTTTGACGATTACAGCATCCTGCGGGAAGTATCGGAAGAAAGACTGCAGGAAGAAGGCGCGCTCTTCTCCACCCGCGATCCCTGGTGGTACGAACCACGCAACCTGGTCAGCTCGCAGGGCGCGGCCTATTACGCCGCCCCCAACCCGCCTTACGGGGCGGTATTCACCTTCCACCTCGCCGAGGGACTGACCACCATGCGCGCCGAACGCGAGCAGCAGGAAAAAGAGCTGCTGGAAGCCGGCGAGTCCGTCACCTTCCCCGGTTGGGAAACACTGGAAGTCGAGCGGCGGCAGCCCAAACCTACCATCTGGCTGACCGTCAAAGACAGTGAAGGTAATGTCATTCGCCGTATTGAAGGCCCGACGGGTAAGGGCTTCAACCGCGTAGCCTGGGACCTGACCTATCCGTCCAAGGGGGCCGTCCGTACAGGCCGTTCCAACGGCAACGCCGACGGGCTACCCGCCGTGCCGGGTACGTATTCGGTTACTCTGGCTAAGGAAGTAGACGGCGTCGTCACCGAGCTCGACGGACCGGTAGAGTTCGAAGTCAAACGTCTCTACGAAGGCGCGCTTGAACCCAAACCCACAGCGGAAATCGCCGCCTTTACCCGTGAGGTCGAAGAAGCGTACAAGACCTACTCGGCCGCCTCGATGGTGCTCTCGGAAAGCCTGGAGAAAGTCGAAGCTATGCAGACCGCCCTGGCCCGCACCCAGGCCGAGCCCGGCGCACTCGATAAGCAGGTATACGACCTGCGCGCCGAACTTCTGGAACTGGAGGAACAGATGCGCGGCGTACGCTCCAAACAGGAAATCGGCGAACGCAGCAACCCCACCGTCGCCAACCGCCTGTTTACCGCCTTCGACGGCGTAACCACTTACGGCCCGACGCCAACTCACAAAAGGAGCCTGGAAATCGCTCAATCCGGGCTTCAGGACATGAGAGGACGGCTGGATGAAATCCGCAACGAGGACATCCCGGCGCTGGAAAAAGCCCTCATGAACGCCGGGGCTCCGTGGATTGAAGGGGCGCCGCTGCCGGGGAATTAGAGGTGCTGGGTGCTGGATGCTGGGTGATGCCCGTTCTTGTTCCTCGGGACGGGTAAAGCCCATGGAATTCGCAAAGCGACCATTCCACGGGGTAAAGGTTCTGGGTTCAAAGATTGGCGGTTGAAAAGTTGAAGGTTCATTGGTTCAACAGGAGTTACGGGGTGCTTGATTGTTTGAGTTCCCCGTAATTCCCTCCGTATTTTCTTCACCGTTAAGGACGCAGGAAGGACTGAGTTGTCGCGGAGTTTTTTGTGCGTAAGATGCTCCGCAGAGACTGTTCAAAGTTCTGCGTAAAAGCTGCGTTCTCAACGGTGATTTTTCATATCAGTCCGGGATAGTTAATTTTCCTGATTTTTATTTTCCCCTTTCCGTCCGAGGCTGTCTCGTAAGTCACTTCACCGCTAAACTTGTCAAAGTTTCTACCGCAAAGAAGACGCCAGGAAAGAAACGCTTTGCGGTTCCTTAGCGGCCTTTGCGGTTATACTCGACGTAAATTGGTTTGAGAAATTTCTCAAACCATTTCGACGTCAGTATAATTATTCTGCAAACTGCCTTGCGGTTTTAGTTATGAGACAGCCTCGGGTAAAACATCCTAATTCCAACCTGGATTCAGGGTATTCACCGGGCCTTCCGTCTTCCACTATAGCACAACAATCCCCTGAAAAAGATTTCACATGATCCGAACTCGCGATAAGAATAAGGCCTTTCTCGACGAAGACTTTTTGCTGTACAGCAGCGTTTCCAGAGAACTCTATCACGATTTTGCCAAGGGCCTCCCGATAATTGATTATCACTGCCACCTGCCTCCCGATGAGATTGCCGCCGACAAGCAGTTCGACAATCTGACGCAAATCTGGCTGAATGGTGACCACTACAAGTGGCGGGCCATGCGCACCAACGGGGTGGATGAAAAATACATCACCGGCGATGCCTCCGATGAAGAAAAATTTCAAAAGTGGGCCGAAACGGTGCCTTACACACTGCGCAATCCATTGTATCACTGGACCCATCTGGAGCTTCGACGGTATTTTGGGGTAGAAGAACGCCTGGACGGCAATTCGGCGAAAGCTATCTATGACCGGTGTAATGAACAGCTGCAAACGCCGGCATTTTCCGTGCGCCGCCTGCTAAAGAAGATGAATGTTGAGACCGTCTGCACCACAGATGATCCCGTCGACGACCTGGACAAACACCGGCAGATTGCCGAATCCGGCTTCGAGATTTCGGTGCTGCCTGCCTTCCGCCCCGACAAGGCCATCCTCATCGAGAGCGATCACTTTGCCGACTACATCGAGCGGCTCGGCGCGAGCACCGGGCTGGCCATTAACAACTGGTGGGATCTGCTGGAGGGGCTGCAGCGACGGGTTGACTACTTCCATGAGCGAGGCTGCCGCCTGGCCGATCACGGCCTGGAGCGCGCCTACGCAGCCGACTTTGAGGAAAAAACGGTAGACGAGATTTTCAAAAACCGCCTCCGCGGAAAAAACATTTATCACGGCGAAGCCTTGGTCTATATGTCGGCTATCCTGGTACAGCTCGGCCGCATGTACCACGCCAAGAACTGGACCCAGCAGTTTCACCTCGGCGCCCTGCGCAACAACAACACGCGCATGATGGAGCAACTGGGTCCCGACACGGGCTTCGACAGCATCGGCGACTTCGAGCAGGCCCGTCCGCTGTCGCGATTCCTGGACCGGCTCGATCACGACAATCAGCTGACGCGGACCATCCTCTACAACCTCAATCCCAGCGACAACGAAGTGATGGCCACCATGATCGGCAATTTCAACGACGGCAGCTTCCCCGGCAAAATGCAGCTCGGCTCCGCCTGGTGGTTTCTGGATCAGCTCGACGGCATGGAGCAGCAGATGGAAATCCTGTCAAAAATGGGACTGATCAGTCGCTTCGTGGGCATGCTCACTGACAGCCGCAGCTTCCTTTCCTATCCCCGGCACGAATATTTCCGGCGGCTGCTTTGCCAGCTCTTCGGCCGCGATGTGGAGCAGGGAAAGCTTCCTGATGATGTGGAGTGGATCGGAAAAGTCGTACAGGATATTTGTTATTATAACGCTAAAAATTACTTTCGCTTTCCACAGCCGTCGCGGCAGGCAAGCGTCGCTTCCCCCGGCGGCTGATAGATAATTTCCCAGCACAAAAATCAACCCATGAAAAAAATAGTCACCTTCGGTGAAATCATGTTGCGCCTGACGCCGCCCGGCCATCTGCGCTTTTCGCAAGCCTCACAGTTTGACGTCGTCTACGGGGGTGGGGAAAGCAACGTAGCCGTATCCTTGGCTAATTACAGATTGCCCGTCGATTTCGTCACCCGGCTTCCCAAGAACGACATTGGCGACTGCGCCCTCATGGAGATGCGCAAGCGCAACGTCGGAACGGAACACATCGTCCGCGGCGGTGAACGCCTCGGCATCTACTTCCTGGAAATGGGCGCCGTCAGTCGCGGCTCCAAGGTCATCTACGACCGGGCCCACTCGGGCATGGCTACCATCGAAGCCGGAATGATCGATTGGGAAGCCGCCTTGGAGGATGCCCAGTGGTTCCACTGGACCGGCATTACGCCTGCCATCTCGCAGGGCGCGGCCGATGCCTGCCTGGAGGCCTTACAGGCTGCCCGGAAGATGGGGCTCACCGTCAGCTGCGACCTCAACTACCGCAAAAAGCTGTGGAAGTACGGCAAAGCCCCCGGAGAGGTGATGACCGGGCTGGTCGATCATTGTGATATTATCCTGGGGAACGAAGAGGACGCAGAGAAACACTTCGGCATTCATCCCGAAGGCGTCGATGTAACCCAGGGCGAATCGGTGGAGGCCGAAGCTTACACTTCGGTCTGCCAACAGCTAATGGATAAGTTTCCCAATGCCAAAAAAGCCATCATTACGCTGCGGGGCTCCATCAGCGCCTCACATAACAGCTGGTCGGGAGTACTTTACAACGGCGAAAAACTCCTGAGTACCGAAACCTACCAGATCACCCACATCGTCGATCGCGTGGGCGGCGGTGACAGCTTTATGGCTGGTCTAATCTACGGTCTGCTCATGTACGAGGAAGACCAGCGCGCGCTCGATTTTGCGGTGGCGGCCTCGGCGCTGAAGCATACGATTTATGGCGACGCCAATCTCGTCACGGTTTCAGAAGTGGAGAAGCTGATGATGGGAGATGCGTCCGGAAGGGTTTCGAGATAGGGAGTTCTTGAGTGTTTAGGTTCTTGCCTGCCCTCGTTCCCCGGGCGGGTAAATCCCATGGAATTCGCAAAGCGACTATTCCACGGGGTAAAAGTTCTTGGGTTTCCGAGTTGTGGGAAAGCCAGGAGGACCAGGAAAAGGTCCTCCTGGCGATAAATCCTGTCTAAAAACTCATAATATTGTAAATCTTGTCTAAAATTCTGTCCAGTGGCAAAAATATCCAGAATAGAAGTTGTTCAGCGCATGACGGGAACCGGATTGGTTCCGTTGTTTTACCATCCCGACCCGGAAGTCGGCAAGCGGATCTTGTCGGCTTGTTATGCCGGGGGCGCGCGGGTTATGGAGTTCACGAACCGGGGCGACTTTGCCCACGAGGTGTTCTCCCAGCTCAGCCAGTATGCGGCGACCCAGTATCCGGACCTGGCGCTGGGCGTCGGTTCGGTGATCGATGCCAGTACGGCCAGCCTGTACCTGCAGCTGGGGGCCGACTTCATCGTCACTCCGATGCTGGTGGAGGAGATCGCTCCGGTTTGCAATCGCCGCAAAGTGTTGTTTGCGCCCGGCTGCGGCTCTTTGAGCGAAATTTCACGCG
>Ga0209949_1000028_pt1 | contig 89024 bp, 75 predicted proteins | sample SalPonC_black_MG_FD_185711 | JGI IMG/M metagenome (GOLD analysis project Ga0209949, IMG submission 185711) | Salt pond soil microbial communities from South San Francisco under conditions of wetland restoration - Salt Pond MetaG... | ecosystem: Environmental > Aquatic > Marine > Intertidal zone... | reverse complement strand
CAAGAAGATGATTATCGTAGAATAATCACCTCATACAGACGGAGCTCCCGGTGATCACCGGGAGCCCCGCTCTTACACAAAAAGAGGGCCGAAGCGAATTTCGCTTCGGCCCTCTTTTTTTAATTAAATGATACTTACCCGAAGGGCATCGCTTATCGGGTATGTTTTCCGTTTGCTCAGCTCATCGGATTTTAAATCTCTTCCCCCTCAAAATCGGTTTGTGTAAGATAAATGATGACGATGCCAACGAGAATCATCAACAGGCGCATAACGAAGCCGAAAAGTGGTCCGGGAGCATCGATCCAGGTGAGAAAAGAAAGTTTGACGCCGACCAGGCTAAGAACGAGTGCGAGGAAGCCTGTGCCGGCCAGCAAAAATCCAACCAAAGTGAGCCAGCCCTTGTTGTTATTCATATCAAGAGAATTTTAGTAGATGGAACGCTATATTGTGGCCAATGGTTTATTGGAATTTGATTGATGAAGAATCAGGTTCAAAGTTACCTTATTTTAAGGCAATGAAATTCATGCAAAGTCTAGCTGATTTTTTATGCTAAAACTCATAGAATGCCCGCGGGATGCCATGCAGGGAATCAAACCCTTCATTCCCACAGAACAGAAAGCTGCCTACCTCAATCAATTGTTGCAGGTTGGGTTTCATACCATAGATTTTGGCAGCTTTGTCTCTCCAAAGGCTATTCCGCAAATGCGGGATACCGCATCCGTACTTGCTCAGTTGGATCTGTCCCGGACGAGCACGAAGCTGCTGGCCATCGTAGCTAACCGACGGGGGGCTAATGATGCTAGTCAATTTCCGGAAATTGACTATCTCGGCTATCCTTTTTCTATTTCTGAAACTTTCCAGCTGCGCAATACCAATGCGACAATTGAAGAATCATTGGGCCGGGTAGACCAGATTCAGGAGATTTGCGAGCGCAATAATAAGTTTCTGGTGGTTTATATTTCCATGGGGTTTGGAAACCCTTACGGAGATCCCTGGAATGTAGAAATCGTGCAAAAGTGGGTCGACCGCCTGGGGGCAATGGGAATTGGAATCCTTCAGTTGTCTGATACGATCGGTGTCGCCAGCCCTGAAAGTATCAGTTATCTTTTCAGTGATCTGATTCCAGCATATCCCGATTTGGAATTTGGCGCTCATTTTCACACGCAGCCGCACAACTGGAAAGAAAAAGTTGAAACCGCTTACGAAAACGGATGCCGGCGCTTCGATGGCGCTATAAAAGGTTACGGAGGCTGCCCTATGGCTAAAGATGACCTGACGGGCAACATGCCGACAGAGCAGATGGTCTGGTATTTTGAGGAACAACAAATCTCTCCGGGTATTGATAATGAGGCCTTTTTGAAGGCTATTAAAATGGCGCAAGAGGTCTTTCCCATATGAAATAGACTGGGAAAGTGATGAGCAGGGACCGGAAAGGGCAGGAATTCAAGGTAGTCCTGTGACGAAAAAAGAAAGGAGGTCGGGCAATTCAACCTCCCAAGGCTTCAAAACCAGCTATAATATCGAATAACTCTTCATCAATGGCATTCTGGCGTTCGCGGTGAAAAGTCTGATGCAGTTCCTCCAGCATTTCGCCGATATTTTTTTCCGCCCGTTGCATAGCTGCCAGCCGGCTCGCGTTTTCCGCGGCGAGCGATTCGGCACAAGCCTTAAACATAGTAACAAAAAGATATTCGCGGATCAGCGCACTAAGGGTTTGCTGACGATCGCCGATCACTTCCGGCAACATGCCGGTGATCCATTGGCGTTGCGTTTTCTCCAGTATCCATTTTCGATCCAGGGGAAGCAGGCGAAGCGCCGCCTGCTCGTAAACGGCGCCGCTGCGAGGCCGGTTGTGAAAAAGATAAAAATTCCCCTTCCGGGTTTTTTGGAGTAGTTGCCCCAGCAGGGGGGAGATGCCTTCCACAGAGTTGGGCACGTGGAAAAGTTCTTTCACGGGCAGGCCATCGTCGAGGAGGCGGGCATAGATACGTTCTCCTACCGCCCAAATTTCTTGCTCACCGCCAATTTTCTCCAGTTGATTAGCTACAAAATCAGTGAGCGCCTCGTTGAACTGGCCAACCAGTCCCTGGTCAGATCCGAATACAACGACGCCGGTGACCTCCCCGGTAGAAGAGAGGACGGCTCTTTGAGGGTGCAGGGCTTCTCGCCCCAGGCAAATACTCAAACCCAGCAAGACGGTCCGGTAATAGTCGGACAGTGCGTGTACGGAATCTTCGTACTGGCCAATGCTCGAAGCCGCCAGCGCTTTCATGGTGCGCACTACAGAACCTAGCTCTTCGGTTCGCTCTATTTTCTGACGCATACTTTCTATAGTGGCACTCATAGGGAAGGTGTTGATTCGGAGGAAGTACGATAAGGCGCTATAGCTTCCCGGGCAGTCTGTAAAATGGCCTCGCGATGCTCCTCGCTCAATCGTTCCATGGAAAAAAGCTGTTCGTGGATGGTTCCCGGAAGTTCATGCATGGCCTTCTGCACGGCTCGTTCCGCCTTTTTAATCAAATCCAGCGGAACATCATCAAAGAGCCGGCTGGTAAGGGCAAGTAAAACACCGACTTGTTCGGGAAGGGACAGAGGGCTCGATTGAGGCTGTTTCAGGCATTCCCGGATACGCCGTCCGTGAGCGATGATCTGCTTGGTGTGTTCATCCAGGCGGGTGCCGAAGCGCGCAAAGCTTTCCAGCTCCTCAAATTGAGCATAGGCAAGTTTGAGGTTGCCGGACACTTCGCGGTAGACCGGCCGCTGTGCTTTACCCCCCACCCGGGAGACGGATTTACCGATATCCACTGCAGGCAATACACCCAGTTCGAACAATCTCGGAGAAAGGTAGATTTGCCCGTCTGTGATCGAAATCAGATTGGTGGGAATATAGGCTGCGATATTCTGTGCTTCCGTCTCGATAATAGGAAGTGCCGTGAGCGACCCGCCGCCCAGATCGCTGCGAAGATGGGTGGCGCGCTCCAGAAGCCGGGAATGTATGTAAAAGATATCTCCGGGAAAGGCTTCCCGCCCCGGAGGGCGGCGCAGCAATAGAGAGATTTCCCGGTAGGCCCAGGCGTGGTGGGTGAGATCATCATAAACGATGAGCACATCCCGGCCTTTTTCCATAAAATACTCCGCAATACTGGTAGCGGCATACGGAGCAATATAAATCAGCCCCGGCGGATCATTCCCTTCGGTAACCACGATGCTGGTGTACGACAGGGCTTCCTGCTCGCGCAAAGTGGCGATGACCTTAGCCACCGAGGAGGCGCGTTGTCCGATAGCGCAGTAGACGCAAATCACGTTCTGGTCCTTCTGGTTGAGAATCGTATCGATGGCAATTGCTGTTTTTCCGGTTTGCCGGTCACCGAGAATCAACTCTCGTTGCCCGCGTCCGACGGGGACCAGCGCATCGATAACTTTCAGCCCGGTTTGGAGGGGTGTAGTAACCGGAGCGCGGTCAAGTATTTCCGGGGCGGGGCGGTTGACCGGGAGCCGCTTCGTAGCAATGACCGGGCCTTTGCCATCAAGGGGAGCGCCGACAGGATGGATCACGCGACCGAGTAAGGCCTCTCCAACGGGGACATCAATGACTCGTCCAGTGCGTTCTACTTCATCGCCGGTGTGCAGATCGCTGTGTTCTCCAAGCAGAACGACGCCGATTTCCGTTTCGTCAACATTGAAGGCTATGCCAAACAGCCCCCCCGGGAACTTCAGCAGCTCGCCGTAACCCACGCCCGGCAGGCCGCTTACTTTGGCAATACCGGTGGAAACGGTCATTGTAATACCGATCTCTTTTGGCTGCATAGCTGGCTGAAATTCAGCTCTCGCCTGCCTGAGCTGATCAAAGACCCGGTCAAAGAGCTGCTCCAGATTATCTTGCCGAGGATTCATTGGGCGCTGTTTTGGTTATCGGTTCAGGGGACTGCTCCTGTTGCTGGTCAATCAATTCACCGATCATACTTTCCAGAGAACGGAGGTAATCCTTAATACTCCAGCTCACTTTATAGCCACCGGCTGTAAGCGTTACGCCGCCAATAAGCCGGGGCGTCTTTTCAAAACTGAGTTCAATATTGGTACCGGCTATTTGGGTCAACGCGGTTTCAATCTTACGACGTTGTCCGGCAGGCATTTCAAAAGCGCTTCGCACAACGGTATCGCGAGGAGAACGGATGAGGGCCGCTTCCAGCGATTCTTTTTCCGCTTTTTCCATCTCCCGGAGCTGTTGCAGAAAAACATCCGTAATGTGTTCTTCGAGCCTGGCGGAAGCCAGGTCAGATAAAACTTTTTGTGCGATAGCAAATACCTCTCGTTGGGTACGCTCGACGATTTCCCGGCTGAGGTTTTCCTGTTCTTCCTTAAAGGAAGCTTCCAGCTGCTTCCGTAGTGCTTCCGCTTCTTTTCTGGCTTCTTCCAGCCGTCGTCTGCGAAGAGTGTCCGCTTCCTCTGTAGCTTCACTGAGCATGGATTCCCGCCGCTGTTCGAATTTCTCATTTTTGCGATGGAATTCCGCTTTTTCCTCCTTCGCTTCGGCCAGCTCGTTTTCCGCATGCTCAAGCTTGCTTTTGATCTTTTCCTCCCGTTCGTGAATGGCATTCAGGATGGGGGTATAGAGAAATCGTTTCAACAGCCAGACCAGGATGAGGAAGTTGACGGCTTGCGCAATAACGGTGAACCAATCAATTAACATAGGCTTGATCTTAAAAAGTATCCGGGCACTCAGCTGATAAACTGGTTCCAGAACGGGTTGGCAAAGATGAGAATCATCGCGATGACAAAACAGTATATCGCGGTGGACTCTATCATGGCCAGTCCGACAAATAAGGTTCTTGTAATAGTGTTGGACGCATCGGGTTGCTGGGCAAGAGAGCTCAGGGCGTTGGCTACCGCCCTCCCTTCAGCCAGCGCTGGTGCGATACAGCCGATACCCATAATAAAGCCGGAGGTGGCTATAGATACGATGCCAATAATTGTTGCACTATCCATCGTTTGATATTTTTATGGTTGTAGAATTTTTTGAACGCTGTCCGGAATCCTTCTTCTCCGCTCCTTCTCTTATCGCGGCGGCAATGAAAACGGCGGCTAGAATACTGAAAATATAGGCCTGTACCATGCCGGTGAGTAATCCCAGCAGGTTCATCAGAACAGGAAAGAAAAAAGGAGCGATAGACAACAGAATACTCAGTATCATCACCCCACTCATCATATTGCCGAACAGGCGTATGGCCAGCGCTATGGTACGCGAAACTTCGCTGATGATATTGAAGGGTAACATGATAAAGGTAGGTTGAAGGTAAGTCTTCAGGTAGCCGATCAATCCGGATTTGGCGATACCGAAAAACGGAACGGCGAAGAAGACACAGATGGCCAGCGCAGCAGTTGTCGACAGAGAACTCGTGGGAGGAACGTACCCGGGTACGATCGTTAAAAGACCGGCTGTGGCTATCAGTAAAAACAGCGTGCCCAGAAAAGGCAGGTACCGCTCCGTTTCGGGGATACCGACTTCTCTAATTTGTTTTTCAATTGTTAAGACGATAATCTCCAGGGCGCTTTGCCAGCGTGAAATCTCTATACCCGTCGTCAGACGGCGGGTAATCAGCCAGGAACCCAGCACCAGGATTAACATTAATCCCCAGGTACCCAGAATCGTGATGTTCAGCTTGAAGAAGCCGTATTCCCACAGTATTTGCGCGTCGGGGCTTATGTTCATGATGGTTCTTTTTTTATCAGGGAAGTCTGTTCTTCTCCTACTTTAGTGAAGCGGGTGAAAAGGAAACGGGCGATGAGGAATCCGGCCAGACAGACCAGCAACCGGTCCCAGCGGTCTCCCGCTACGAAATAAAATCCGGCCACCACAATGCCGGTCCTTAATAAAAGGCTGGCTGTAAACCAGATAAACGCATACCGGGAGGATACACCTTTTTTAATGGTAAGCCAGAGACCGCCAAAAAAGAGGAAGCCGAGTAAAAGGCCGGTGACCAGGGATAATAAGAGCATGCTGAATTCATTCATCTTCTGTAGTTTTAGAAGGTTCTTCCTGGTCCTGTTCTTTTATCTCCTCCATTTTACGGCTCACCCAGTACCAGGCATTCAAACAACCGAGCATCAAACCGGCAAGTAACAGCGCAAGGGTATAGGAGCGCTCGCCGGCAATCTGCTCATCCAGCCAAAGCCCTAGTAAGGTCAGTAGTACGGTCGGTACGGCAACCGACCATCCGATGAGCCCGAAAACCCCGAAACCTTGTAAGGCGCTTTGCTTGTCACCTTGCTTTGCTTTCAGCTTGCGCGACTCTTTTTCGCTCACCTGCCGTTGGAAGGCCTGCTTATCGTTTGTCTTGTTTTCTTCCATAGCTGAGGCTTAAATGGTTGTCCTCCTTCTCACCACTAGAGGGATAGGACTGGGTGATCTTAATCCCTGTATAACTCCTGCAATTGCCGGATAAACCCGGTTTCCAGTTTTACCAATACCGAACGAACATCCTTTTCCCGTTCCTCCAGTTCAAGAAATTGCTGTTCTACTGCTTCGTGCAACTGTCCCAGTTCTTTTCCGCCGATAGCTTTGCGTACGGAAACCAACACCTCCGCCCCGGCTTTTACCAGAATACCTTCATCGATGGCAAGGTGAACTTCACCCGCCGCTTCTGTTTCGTAGGTTAAAATACCCGGCGTGAGAGCCGCTACGCCATCCAGCCGGTTGGGCAGAATGCCGTAGGCGCCCCGGCTGGTTTCCGCAATGATGCGCTTGACCCCGGTTACCCTGTCAAAAACCCTGAAGGGAAGTAGTATTTTGAGATCCATGGATTTGTATTCCATAGTTGATTTTTATAAAAAGCTTCCGTTTTCGGCTATTGCTGTGTTTCTTTCCGTTTCTGCCTTGCTTCATCCACATTTCCGATCATATAAAGTGTACTTTCAGGATAATCTTTAAACTCATCCTGCAAGATGCGTTCACAACCATCGAGGGCCTCCTCCAGACTGACCGTTGTTCCTTTGATATTGCTAAATCGTTCGGTGGTGTAGAAGGGTTGTGTGAGAAATCTTTCCAGGCGGCGGGCCCGGTTCACTATCCGGCGATCTCTGATAGAGAGTTGCTCCAGACCCAGCATGGCGATAATATCCTTGAGTTCTTCGTACTGGGCCAGGGTGCGGCGAATATCCTGGCCCAGCTCGTAGTGCCGTTCTCCGATGACACTGGGAGTAGCCATTTTTGAATTGGATTGCAGCGGGTCAACGGCAGGGTAGAGCCCTTCACTGGCGCGTTTGCGCGACAAAACGATGGAGGCTGACAAGTGTGAGAAGGTGTGTACCGCGGCCGGGTCGGTCAGGTCGTCGGCCGGTACATATACGGCCTGAATGGAGGTGATAGCACCTTTGTCTGTATTGGCGATTCTTTCTTCCAGTTTTGACAATTCCGTGCTCATCGTCGGCTGATAGCCGAGCCGGGAAGGCATTTGTCCCATCAGTCCGGAAACTTCCATACCGGCCTGAATAAAGCGGAAAATATTATCGATGAGCAGCAGCACGTCGCGCCGTTCATCATCCCGGAAATATTCGGCCATGGTGAGGGCGGTGTGTCCTACCCGGAACCGGTTGCCGGGCAACTGGTTCATTTGCCCGAATATCAGAACCATATTGGGCAAAACGCCGGCGTCTTTCATCTCGTGATAAAGTTCCTCTCCCTCGCGGCAACGTTCGCCGATACCGCAAAAGATACTGACACCTTCGTGGTGTCCCACCATATTGTGGATCATTTCGGTCAGCAGAACGGTTTTCCCCACACCGGCGCCGCCAAAGAGGCCGGCTTTACCGCCTCTTTCCAGGGGGGTCAGCACGTCGATGACTTTAATGCCCGTTTCGAATACTTCGGTGACGGTAGAGCGTTTTTCCAGAGAAGGAGGCGCCTGGTGTACGGATCGCCACGCCACATCGGACAGTGGCGGCTTGTGGTCAATCGGTTGCCCAAAAACATTAAACATGCGGGAGAGAATAGCAGAGCCTACCGGAGCCAGAAGGGGAGAACCGGTATTTTCGACTTTCATTCCTCTGGCCAGGCCCTCGGTGGGCGTCAGAGCGATGCTGCGCACCACTTTTGCATTTAACTGAGACTGTACCTCAAGGACAACCCGGCCTTCTTTTCCGGTGCGTAGTATAGTATTGATGAGTGGCAGTTGATGACTGAAGCGCACATCCACTACACCCCCCCTCACATTGATTACTTTTCCTTCTTCCGGCGCCTCTGGCATAGTAGGAAGTTTTAGTTTGAATGGGGCAAATCATTTCCTGGACAACAGTTGATACGAAAATGATCTGTACTGCATTCCTGATTATCTCTTTATCCCAACATTTGCCTTCAGTTTGATGTTTACCTAACTCAACTGTTACCAGCTCATCATCCTTCTCTTTCAATACTTTTCGCCCCGGGCTCCCCAAATAAAAAAGTCCTTTCGCAAAGAACGAAAGGACTTAGAAGCTTTAACAGACAGTTCTTTTAAGAAGAGCTGATATTACATCATGCCGGGCATGCCTCCGGGCATACCGCCGCCGCCTGCGGGCATCTGACCGTTTTCTTTTTCCGGTTTGTCGTTGACGACAACCTCCGTGGTCAGCACCATACCCGCAATAGAGCCGGCATTTTCGAGTGCGATGCGGGTTACCTTGGTCGGGTCGATGACGCCGGCCTTTTTCAGGTCTTCAAATTTATCGGTACGAGCATTGTATCCCGTGCTGCCTTTGCTGTTCATCACGCGCTGCAGGATGACCGAGCCTTCCATGCCGGCGTTATTGGCGATGATGCGTAGCGGCGCTTCCAGGGATTTGCGAACGATCTGGACGCCAATGGTCTCATCTTCGTTCTCTCCCTTGAGGTTTTTCAGCGCTGCGATAGTACGGACGAGGGCGACGCCTCCACCGGCAACGATGCCTTCCTCGACGGCTGCGCGCGTGGCGTGCAGGGCGTCGTCTACGCGATCTTTCTTCTCTTTCATTTCCACTTCGGTAGCAGCGCCGACATAGAGTACGGCAACCCCGCCGGCCAGTTTGGCCAGGCGCTCCTGTAGTTTCTCGCGATCGTAGTCCGAGGTGGTGCTTTCGATTTGTTGCTTGATCTGGTTAATACGGGCTTCGATCATCTCATCGGAGCCGCGACCGTTGACGATCGTCGTGTTGTCTTTATCGATCGTGATCTTTTCAGCCGAGCCGAGGTGTTCCATCTCAGCGTTTTCCAGTTTGTAACCTTTTTCTTCACTGATGACGGTGCCGCCGGTTAGGATGGCGATGTCTTCCAGCATGGCCTTACGACGGTCGCCGAAACCGGGCGCCTTAACAGCGACGACCTTCAGGTTGGCACGCAGGCGGTTGACGACGAGTACGCCGAGTGCCTGGCTTTCGATATCCTCCGCGATGATCAGCAGCGAACGACCGGCGCCGACAACCTTTTCGAGGATGGGCACGATGTCCTGCATGTTGGAGATCTTCTTGTCATGGATCAGGATCAGCGGGTCTTCATATTCGGTGACCATATCTTCGGTGTTGGTCACGAAGTAGGGAGAGAGATAGCCGCGATCGAACTGCATACCCAGTACTTCATCGACATAGGTGTCCGTTCCTTTGGCTTCCTCTACGGTGATGACACCGTCTTTGGAAACGCGCTTCATCGCGTCGGCGATCAGTTGGCCGATCTGCTCATCGTTGTTAGCGGAAATGGAGCCCACCTGCTTGATTTTTTCAAAATCGTCGCCGATTACTTCCGACTGTTCCTGCAGATTGGCGATGACCGCCTTTACTGCTTTGTCGATGCCGCGTTTCAGATCCATCGGATTGGCGCCGGCAGTAACATTTTTCAGCCCGGCGGTGATCATGGCCTGTGCCAGCACAGTGGCTGTCGTGGTGCCGTCACCGGCGATATCTGCTGTTTTAGAGGCGACTTCTTTCACCATTTGAGCGCCCATGTTCTCTACGGGGTCCTCCAGTTCGATTTCCTTGGCGACGGTCACGCCGTCCTTAGTGATCTGGGGAGCGCCGAAGCTTTTCTGCAACACGACGTTGCGTCCTTTGGGGCCCAGCGTCACTTTAACGGCGTTGGCCAGAGCGTCGACCCCGGTGCGCAGTTTTTCTCTCGCTGTTCTTTCAAAGCTAATTTCTTTAGCCATATCAGGTTTAAATTTTGTGTTGTTCGGTTTTTAATAAAATAGAATTGAGCAGTGCGGTGTTCAGCTCATTGACCGTTTTCCAGGACGATCAGGATGTCATCTTCACGCATGATGAGGTAATCCTCGCCGTTGTAGTTGAGTTCCTGGCCGGCGTATTTACCATAGAGAACTATGTCACCGGTCTGAACGGTCATCGAATTGCCTTCTTTACCGGGACCAACGGCGACGATCTCGCCGCGCTGAGGCTTCTCCTTAGCGGTGTCGGGAATAATAATGCCACCAGCCGTCTTCTCTTCAGCCGCGGAGGGCTTGACAACGACTCTGTCATTGATGGGCTTCATACTCATAGTGCAATCGATTTTATTTAAGCAGTTGAATAATGATTTGAATTCAATATTGATTTACTATCATACCTTGTGCCAAATCCCGATTACATGACATTATTGCAGTTTTTGTCAGTTTATGGGATGAAAAACGCTGTCATCTGCCAGGCATGGTTGCCAAATTGGCAAGCTTTCAGGTCGAAATACAGATGGTCTATGATCTCATTAGAACTGCATTTACCGGGTGAGGCATAGTCAAAAAAAAGACCTGGTAATCGATAGGGGTCGACTACCAGGTCTTTTTTCGATTTATATGAGAGCCGGTTACTGCGTAAGCAGCTGCTCGGAAGCGGCGCCGGGTTCGCCGACCATAAGCGCTGTAACGATACACAGCACAAACAGGACGATAGCCAGATACCAGGTAATTTTTTCGATAAAATCGGTAGATTTGGCTGCGCCAAACATCTGATTAGCTTGCGAGCCGCCGAAAGTGGCGTCAACACCTCCGCCTTTGGGATTCTGAATCAGAATGGCTCCCATCAGCAAAACGCAAATCAGGGCGATAAAGACAGTCATGGCAGTCAACATATCTATTGTCGTTTTTGTAGCTCTTGAATGATCTGCGCAAAGTAACTATTTTTTTCAGGAAAAATCAAACTTAATCGCCGGTACATTTCGATAGCTTTTTCATAGCGTTCCTGCTGGACTAGTAACCCGGCCAGCGTTTCGGAAACGAGCTCTTCGTGTTCACGCAGACTTTGTTCGGCAAAACTGGCGACTCGGCTTTTCTTTTTCGGCGTTTTCTTGACGGGCTTGACGTTCTCCATCAACTCGTCCAGGTGTGGCTGCATATGGTCGGGCTGAAATTGCTTCACCCAGCTTTTGAACGAGGATTTGGGCTTAGGCTGAGGCCGGCCGGCGATCCCTGCTTTTGTCGGCCCCACCGCAGAAGACACTGCATACAACTGCTCTACAGCTACTTGCATTGCCGCCAGGTCTGCGAGTAGGACCGGAGCGGGAGAGAACGCTTCCCTGCTTTCTGAGGGATCGGGTTCCGTCCATTCGAGTATTTCAATTGCTTGGAGCCCACCGGCAAAATTCAGAATCAGTTCCCCGTCAGGGTGAAACGGCAACTCCGGAGATACTTCCGTACCGCTTACCGGAGCAGGTTCCTCCGTTGCGGTTTCATTAAGGTCGAGCGGGGGGATGAACAAGTCTTCCTCTTCGGTGAAATCCTCCTGCCGGGACTCGTCTTCCTGCACTGGCAGATCGGGGAAAAACGGACCGCTCTTTTCTGTGCTTTGTCCATTGGAGCTCGCCAGTGAGCTTTCCTCTTCCTCGCGCAGAATATGCAGCGGAATCGGTTCGCGGTCTTTTTCCAGCTTAGTTAAATCGTGTAATTCCAGGTAATCTTCACGGAGTTCAAAGCTGTCACTGAAGACGTCTTCCTGTGGTTGCAGATCCCGCATCTCCAGGTAAAGGTAGCGGCGGTCGATGCTGTAGGTTGCGGTTTTTTCCAGAATGCGTTCGAAATCAGCTCGCTGGTTGATGTGACTTTTCCTCAACAGCAGGTAGTGAAGGTTGCGGCAATAGGGATACTGCAATACCAGGGACTTCAGTTCCTGGTAAGAGAGCTGATAGAGCTGCGAAGAGTTCTTTAAAATGTCCGCAAAGTTTTCGGCATTCATTTTCCCGCTGTACTGTTCAATGAACTTTTAAAGTTACTAACATTTCCCCGGAAAAGCAACAAACAGAGGTTTTTCAGGATTGCTGTTGCAAAAAGGCCAGAAAATTACGGATAGCTCTTCCGCGATGGCTGATGGCGTTTTTTTCGGTCTGGCTCATTTCGGCGAAGGAGTGCTCGTAACCGTCGGGAATAAAGACAGGGTCATAGCCGAAGCCGCTTTCCCCTCGACGTTTTCGGCTGATATGGCCATTGACGATACCTTCAAAAGTGTGTTCCTTTCCGTTCTGAATCAGGGCGATCACGGTTCGGAAACGGGCTGACCGGTTTTCTTCCCCTTCCAGCTTTTTCAACAATAGATCAATATTGGCTTCGGGGTCTTTGCCCGCGCCGGCATACCGGGCCGAATACACCCCCGGTTCGCCATCCAGGGCGGCTACTTCCAGGCCGGTGTCTTCGGAAAAACAGTCGAGCCCATAATGCTCCACCACGTAGCGGGCTTTCAGCAAGGCATTGCCCTCCAGGGAGGGGCTGGTCTCCGGAATGTCCTCTTCGCAGCCGATGTCTTTCAAGCTCTTGATTTCGTAGCGCTCGTTAAGCAGCGCCTTGACTTCCAAGACTTTGTGGGGGTTGCCGGTGGCGAATACTAAAGTGTTCATAGATTTAGAATTGAAGGATGAAGCAGGACAGGAAGTGATTTGGGGCGGTTCCCCTGAAACACAAAGGCTTTAACCCGGCCCGGAGAACGAGCAGGCAAGCGATCAGGAACCAAGCCTCTCCGGGAACATTTCCCGCAACGCTTTCCAAAGCGCGGCGGCTCTTTTTTTCTTACCTTGTTGCCGCTCTACATAGATATCCTGCAGGTCGTCGGCGAAGAGGTAATGGACGCCGGCGTGTTCGACGGGATGATAGGGCGGAGGGGCGAATTGCAGCCCCACCTGGGCGGGTGCAGCACCGAATAGAATAGCTTTCTCAAAGGGGAAGTCGCGGCGAATGCCGGACAAACTAATGGGCTTGGCAGGTGTTATTACATAAAGAAGAATATCTTCGCGCGGATCGAGTTGTACGGCGCCCAGTATACGGCCCAGGAACTCGAGCAAGGACTCGTTGGCTTGCGCTGCCTGACATACGACCAGTACTTGCTTTTTCCCGTCACCCTCACAGCGATCTCGCCCGGCAGAAGCTTCCGGAGTTGCAATTATTTTGAAGTCTAAAAAAGGTGTTTTCAAAATATATAGGTTTAAATTCCAGTTCCTGCAAAATTAAATTCTATAAACAGGTTAAAGCCTTAGCTGAAATAGAATTTTTGAATAAAAATAATTAAATTTATGCTAAAATAGCGCAATATGAGTAATATCAAGATTTCCAAAACTAACAAATCCCGCCTTTCCGAAGTCGACTTTGACAACATTCCTTTCGGCCGCGTATTTTCCGATCATATTTTTATAGCCGAATACAAAGACGGTGAATGGACTAACCCCCGTATCGAGCCCTTTCACGATTTTCAGATGCACCCTGCTTCCATGGTACTCCACTACGGGCAGGCAGTGTTCGAAGGTATGAAAGCTTCTAAAAGTTACGAGGGTAAACCCTTGTTGTTTCGGCCGGAGCAACACGCCAGGCGTATCAATCGCTCTGCCGCCCGTCTGTGTATGCCGGCGCTTCCGGAAGAGCTGTTTTTGGAAGCCCTGCATGAATTGATTGCGTTAGACAGTGACTGGATCCCGCCGCAAGAGGGTAGTGCGCTGTATGTCCGTCCCTTTATGTTCGCCACCGATGAGTTTATTGGTGTCCGTCCTTCGAATACTTACAAGTTCGTCATTTTTACCGGGCCGGTAGGTCCCTACTATCCCAAGCCGGTTAGCCTGTGGGTGGAACGGGAACACGTTCGCGCCGTACGTGGCGGCACCGGAGAGGCTAAAGCGGCCGGAAACTATGCCGGATCACTATTGCCTGCTCAGAAGGCCCAGGAACGCGGCTTCGATCAGGTTATGTGGATGGACGGCCACGATTTCAAATACATCGAGGAGGTCGGTACGATGAATATCTTCTTTGTCATCGACGACACGGTGATCACTCCGGCGCTGAGCGGCTCCATTCTCGGCGGCATCACGCGCGACAGCATCCTGACCATTCTCAGCGAAAAGGGATACGATGTTGAAGAGCGCCGCATCAGTATTGACGAAGTGGTGAAGGCGTACGAGGCTGGTACTTTGCAGGAAGTCTTTGGCGCCGGGACGGCCGCGGTGGTCGCCCATGTCTCCAAAATCGGCTACGGTGACTTGGTTATGGAACTGCCGCCGGTAGAGGAACGCAAAATCGGCAAGCTGGCCAAGCACGAGATCGATGCCCTGCGCGCCGGTAAGATAAAGGACACGCACGACTGGATCGTTCCGGTAAAATCTCAGGCGACGGTGGATGCCTGAAATTTGTTTTAGTTTAGATGCCGCCCCGCTGGGGCGGCTGGTTTTCAGCATCGCCATTCTTTTGTAACTATTCAGTTACCGCTGCGCATCGATATTTTTTGTTTCTGCCACAGATCACACGGATTTTCACAGATTATCATCTTGGGAAATCCGTGTAATCTGTGGCTTTTTTTGTTATCCATGGAGAAGCAGCCTCTTCGGAGGCACGAATGGACTGAGTTCCGGCCTTCCTACTGTTGGAAGCGCATCCCCACCTTCACGCCGATGTCGTACAGGGAGCGGTTGAGCGAAACGTTATTTTCAAATAGACCGCCCAGCCAGAAGTGGAAGGTCGGCTGTAGAAAGAGCGTGGTGTTTTCGCTGAGGTGATTTTCCCAGCCCATGCCCGACTGTATGGCGAAGTGAAAGAACCGGAAGGGTGTTTCCGGCAGGGGGGCATCCTGCCGTTCGCTGGTATCGCCGAAGTAGCGGATTTCCTTAACTTGGTTGCTAACATTGAAAATACCCGTTCCGCCCAGTAAGAAATAAAAAGAGTTCTTGGTATCCAGCTTGTGCGCGAATTCGAATTCTACAGGCAGCAGGATGTTGAAGTTACGGTAGACGAATTTGTTTTGGGAAGCATTGTCCGGGTTAGGGGTATCCCCGGGAATATTCATCTTAATGGTTTGGTAACCTGTTTCGCCAAAGCCCAATCCGAAGCGGAAGCCCAGTTTTTCTCCCCGCCACCCGGCTTGCAACCCGGCGCTGAGTGAGAACTTGCCCGTCTCCAGCGAATCGAGGCGACGGATGTCATTCTGGCTGATGCTGGCATCCAGGGCAATGAGGCGCCGGCTGGAGAAGTTGGGATATAAGTTAAATCCCCAGGAAAAATCCTGGGCAATCGTACTCAGGCTCATCAAAACTGCAGCGAGGATAAGCGCGTATTTTCTCATCTATTTTTTCTCTTACAAATGCCCAAAACAGGGAAAGTATTGTTCTGTATCCTTATAAAGTTTGAAGGCTTACAGAAGAAGCTCAGGAATTCAATAAGCCCCGCTTTTTAAAATCCTTAACGATCGACTTGAAAATCTGTTTGGTTATTCTGTTGACGAGAACGTGAAAACCGAGCAGTCCCAGTATAAGGAGAAACGGGGAGAGGATAATCACGGGAATCATCAGCAGGAAGAAGGCAAGGATGAGGAGGATACGATAAAAAGGACTATCGCCCAGATAGCGGTTTACGGTGCGCCTTACTTCATCCTGCAGGGCGGCTTCCTGTTGCTCCTGTTCGCTTCGGACTTCTTCTTTTTTCGAGCCGGAAAAACTCCCTTTGATCATGGAGAGCATGACCTTGCGCACCCGCCGGCGCATGGGATATTTTAATTGCTGCAGTGCTTCGATGCTGATCTTCGGATAATCGGGAGCGGGAAGGGCACCGTTTTCAGCCGGATTTTCTGATCGGGCATTGCTTACGCGCAGGTCGGGAATGATGGGAAAGCAGGGGTGCTCATGTTTTACGTAGTGAAAGCGTTCGTATATTGGATTACCTGGTTTCCAGTCGCAGAAGGCGGGGCAGGCGATGTGCTCTTCCCCGGTCTCTTCCTTCCGGAAAACCTGCTCCTCGCGCACGATGAAGTGCTTTCGCAAAAAAGCCTGGCAGTTTTTGCGACCCAGCTGGAAGTCGTGCTCGCGGAAGTTGCGGCTGAAGAATCCGCCGAAGCCGTCCAGGGCGCCGCAGGCAATGGCGTAGGGTGTCCGCCGTTTGATCGTTTCCCCGTCCTGGATGACGGCCTCGCGTCGTACGGGAAAGACCATGGCCCGGCTGTGATCGCCGGTAAAACCGCGCGAAAGCTCGCTTTCCTTGATCATCGCCTGCCGGCGGATCGCCGAAAGGATGCGCGGCGCTGCCTGTTGAATGCTTTCCGGTTCGACATATTCCTCCTCTCCATTTTTTTCTTCAAAGTTGGGGAAGGGGTCAATCATGATGATGGCGTAGTTCTTGAAGCTGTTTTTACTATCCGTCGCTTGGACGGCCGGATGTTCACTTTGGTATTTTTCCTCCAGCACTTTAAGCACCTCTTCAAAAGGCTCGTTATTGATTGTGCCGCCGTCAACGGCCATGAAGTTGAAGGGTTTGGGTATGCTGCTCCATCGTATGTTGAGTTCCCGGCCGAACATGCGCTGAACCTGCGCCCGCAGGTAGGTATGGGAAATATGACTGAATTTGCGAGGTCGCAGCCCGATGGGAAAAGCGCCGGTAGCCTTGGCGGCCTCGATGACGGCTGTCCGGTCATCGGCAATCCGGGGATTGAGACGCAGCAAATGATCGAGTTGTGCCCGCGTGGGATTGATGGAAAAGTGGGCGATTCCTTTGTGAAGGTGCATCTTATGAGCGGCTTTCTCGCTGGGGGTGCTTTCTTTTCCACCGGCTGTATCCTGCAAGTCGACGGGACCGAAATCAATTTCGATGGGGATACCCCGGAGGCTACAAATGGTGAGGATCAGCTCTAGATCCTTGGAAATATAGCCCGGCCAGTTTTCAGCATAAATATCTCGTTCAATTCTAATTTCCTTAGCCCTGTCGGCGATCATATCGATAGGCTTGGAATTGAGCAGGGAAGGCACCTTATTGTCTACGATATCGTCGTTTTGAAGCATCTGCTGAAGAGTGATGGCCTCGCTGTCATTTAGGTTGACCCAGGCTTCGTAGAGCTTGTTGCCCTGTTTTGCTGGATTGTCATCATTCACCGGCGTGATGCCTTCAAAGAGCGCCAAAGAGGTGATGGCGGCGGTCATCCCGCCGGCGGAGGCGCCGCCAATGACTTCCAATACTACATCGTGCATGGGGATATCCTTCTGGTAATCGGGGTGTTCGGGACCTAGTTTCCGGTTTTGCTGCTTAGCCGTTTCCCAGCGCTGAAGCGTTTCCAGAAGATAATCGATAACGCCGGCCGTGTAGGCGCCTGCGGAAACAGCTCCGGCCATGGCGATGCCGATCCGGAATATTTGGTCTGGGTCGGTGTTCGTTGTCATATTGTTGTTATTAGGAGCCTAAAACTAAGGAAAATAGGGGAGGAGGAGAAGTATAAATTGGGTGGACTTTTGATGATCGTTCGATAGGGTCCTGCGATAGCTGGAGCTCAATGAGCAATGTGGCTGGCATGATCGTGTTCACCTTGTCTGGCTCAAGGGTATCCGCACACCAAATCCAAAAGTGGGGTGTTGGGAGAGCGGGTCTATGCCTAATTCAGGCCGCAGCTGCATGCTGAGATCGTCACTGATGTCAAAATTATTAAGGTGAGCGGCGACGAAGGCTTCCACGCCGTTGAGGAGATATACGGCAACGAGCCCGATGTAGGATAATTGCCGGTTTTTGTCAAAACCGTCGCGAATGGAGCGCAGGGCGCGCGTGTTTTGACCGAGTGGGGTGCCCGTAAACTCGTTCTCTTTCCCATCGAGGGTTAATTGGTAAGCCGTTTGGAAGCGGTCGTACTGCTCATTGTTGTAGTTGATAGCATAGACCAGACCGCCGATGGCGGCATAGACGAAAGGGACCTTCCACCAGTCTTTGTTATAGATCTGGCCGGAGCCGGGAACCACCAGAGACATCAGGCCGGCTTTTTTCGGATCGGGATACCCTTTTTTAAAAAAGCCCTCCTTTACCACAGGTGCTTCCGATACGATGGTATCGGTGAGAATTACCGTGGTATCCGGTTGCTGGGCTTTTAGGAAGCCCGTAGCAGCGATGTTCAGCAATAAAATGATCAGAATATTCCTCATACTGGGGCTAAAACGCGTAGCGCAGCCATTTTGTGAGCGTAAAAGCGAACTTTAGGATTTTTTTGACAATTACTCCTCCTCTATACGATCGATGAGCTGATTGAGTTCCTCAACAGACCCGAAAGGAATGACAATCTGTCCTTTTCCGTCACTTTTCAACTTCAGTTGTACGCGCTTGCTGCCAAAGAAACTGCGAAAATTCTGCTGCACGTTTTTGTAATCGTCGGGAAGCGTTTCCTTACCGGATTTTGACTTAGGGGCTTTATAGGCTTGAATCATTTTTTCCAGCGCTCTGACCGAGAGTTTTTTTGAACGGGTTTGATCGAAGAAGTGTTTGCGAAGGGCGTAGTCATCTACGCCGGCCAGGGCGCGGGCGTGGCCCATGGATAGTTCCTGGTTTTTCACCGCCTCCTGAATATCCGGCGGCAAGGTCAGCAGCCGCAGATGATTGGTGATGGTGCTGCGCTTTTTACCGACCCGTCCTGCCAGGGTCTTATCCGTCAGGGCGCATTCTTCCTTCAGGCGTTGGTAGGTAATGGCAATCTCTATGGCATTGAGTTGCTCGCGCTGTATATTTTCAACCAGTGCCATTTCCAGCATTTGCTGATCGTTGGCAATGCGGATGTAGGCCGGGATTTCTTCCAGGCCGGCCATTTTGGAGGCGCGCAGGCGGCGCTCTCCGGAAATGAGCTGATATTCGCTGGGACTCATGCGCCGCACGGTGATTGGCTGTATCAGTCCGTGCACATTGATGGAATCGGCCAGCTCCTCCAGCGCCTCTTCATCAAAATCGTTACGCGGCTGAAAAGGATTGACCTCCACTTCGGCAACCGGAATCATAGCTACCTGCTGGGACAATTCCTTGACCACTTTTTCCTGATCCTTCTCTACTTCCTCATCCATGTTGGACAGCAGCGCCCGGATTCCCATACCCAGCTCTTTCTTCTTGACCTTCTTCGCCATTGCTTATCGTTTTCTGTTCACTTTTGGATACGAATGATAACAAAGGTAAGAAATTTAGAGGATGGTTTCATGGGGCATGCTTGCCGTATTTGATGGATTGGCAGTACCTCTCCGTTAAGTTCCAGCAGTACGAGCCACACGCAAGACCATGAAGCGCTGAAACTATGACTCCACCCCGTTCCTTTTGTTCCTTTCCGTCAGGATAGGATCGTCATTCTTAAGGAGAAACTCGCGGGCGAGATTCAGGAAATTGATGGCCCCTTTGCTGCCGGCGTTGACCAGCACTACGGGGGCATGCATGTTGGGCGCTTCGCCGACTTTGGAGTTGCGGTGGACGATGGTGTCAAAGACCTGCCCTTTGAAAATATCGCGCACTTCGCTGACCACGACATTGGCCAGTCGAAGGCGGCTGTCGTACATCGACAGAAGGATCCCTTCGATCTGCAGATCTTTGTTGAGTTGTTGCTTAACCATTTTGATCGTGTTCTGCAGTTTGGTCAATCCTTCCAGCGCGAAGAATTCACATTGAACGGGAATGAGTACCGAATCGGCAGCGGTGAGGGCATTAACGGTGACCAGCCCGAGGGAGGGCAGACAGTCGATGAATACGTAATCGTAATAATCCCGCACTTTATCCACCACTTCCTTGATGACGAACTCCCGGCGAATACGACTGACCAGTTCCAGTTCGGCCCCCACCAGGTCGATGGAGGAAGGAAGAATGTGCAGGTTTGGTGTTTCCGTTTCGTAGAGCGCATCGGTGGGATCCAGGTCGTTGACCATGCAATCGTAAATATTCCCATCTACTTCCTCGGGGAAGACACCCACTCCGGAAGAAGCATTAGCCTGCGGGTCGGCGTCGATGATCAGCACCTTTTTTTCAAGGATGGCCAGGCTGGCCCCCAGGTTAATGGCGGTGGTGGTTTTACCGACTCCTCCCTTTTGATTGGCTATAGCTACAACTTTTCCCATGGCGATCGTTTTGTGAAAAAAGAAAAAGGGGGGAAGTAAGCTTGTTTCCTGTCGTGCTGCCTGTTCGGTGGTGTAGGGGAGGCCCCGGAAACAGCATTTACTTCCACCCTTTTCTAAGTCTACTTTGCAAATGGATGCTACCAACGGTCAGAAGTCCGCTGATTCACCGATTGGCAGCAAAATTAACGCTTTTCCTTTATCTTCGAAAGCCTTTTTGGCTTCATCGTGATTTATTTCGATAAAACCGAAGGTATCATAGTGGCATCCGATAATTTGGTCGCACTCGATGAAGTCGCTGGCGATTAAGGCATCCTTGTAATTCATCGTAAAGTTATCACCGATGGGCAATATAGCAAAATCGAGCGAAGGACAGGTCATTGGAATCAGTTTCATATCCATCGTCAGGGCCGTATCACCGGCAAAGTAGAAGCAGCCCTCATCGTTCCAGATGACAAATCCACCGGGATTGGCGCCGTAAGTGCCGTCGGGCAGTACGCTGGAGTGAATAGCGCTGACGTACTTGACGGTTCCGAATTCAAATTCCCAGTGCCCGCCGATATTCATAGGATGACCTTCAATATCTTTTTCGCCGGCCCAGGTGACGATCTCGAAACTGGAGATCAGCTTGGCCCCGGTACGCTTCGCAATGGGTTCCAGGTCCGCGACGTGATCACCGTGGCCGTGCGAGACAAGAAGGTAATCGGCCGGCACCTTTTCAATGTCAAGCCTGGCTTTTACGTCGGCATCAGTGGCTTCCTCACGGGCTTTGGTGGCCAGCTCATTAGGGCTGATATAGGGATCGAATAGAAGATGTTTGCCTTTGGTTTCTACCAAGAAGCAGGAGTGTCCCAGATAGGTCACTTTCATGGGTCAACTATTTTTTGGTTGTACAATAAAAATGTGCTTCAATATAATAAAGCAGCTCTCTTCCCAAAAGTCAGCATGAACCTTTTTGTTCAGGCGGACATTATATTGTCATTCTGACAAAACGAAAATTGAGCTTCTATAATGATAACCGTCATCTCCGGCACGAACAGGAAAAACAGTGAGTGTCTTACTTTTGCCAGGCAATACCAGGAATTGCTGCAAAATCAGACCAGTGAGCCGGTGAAGTTGCTGGCCCTGGAAGATATTCCTCACGACTGGTTTCACGCTGCTATGTACAGTTCTTCGGGCATATCGCAGAGCCTCATCGAGTTACAGGAAGAGTACATGATTCCCGCTGAACGATTTGTCTACATTATTCCGGAATACAACGGTGGTTTTCCCGGAGCGGTGAAATTGCTCATTGACGGCTGCTCCGTTCGTAAATACGGGCCTACCTTCAAGGGTAAAAAAGCGGCTCTGGTAGGTATCGCTTCCGGCAGAGCTGGTAACCTGCGCGGCATGGATCATCTTTGCGGGGTATTGCATCACGTCGGCACGGTCGTTATGCCTAACAAACTGCCTATTTCCCGCATAGAGGAACTGATGGATACTAACGGTAAAATCGTAGACGAAGCCACGCTGCGCGTAATGGAAGCGCATGGGAAGGAATTACTCGAGTTTTAAAAGGGTATCCCGGCCTAGGCCCTCTGCGCTCTTGCGTGCGCCCCTTTTCAGCGGGGTTAACCCTGACAATTGAAAAATTTTTGGATACCCAAATCGGCGCCGTCAGGTTTGGCAGAGTGCTGCCTGTCGCTTGTCGAAGCCTGGCCGGGGCCGCGCGAACTGTGAAAAGCGGTGGTCTTACCTAGTCAAAATTCACTACGAATGGCAGTCTCGCCTGGGCGCCTTTAGCATCGCGCAATTCCTTAATGAATTTAAGGTAAGGGTACCATTCCGGCGTTTCCTTTTGAAGTAACTGTTCGGCAACCATACTTTCCTCCATACCCATCACATTTTCCAGGAGTTCCTGAAGCGGATCTTTCACCTGCGGGTATTCGCTGAGACGGAAAGTTTCGATGCCGGCCATGCCAGCAGCGGTTTCGATGGCATCCTCCAGGTTGCCGATGCGGTCGACCAAGCCGATTTCCTCAGCTTTGAGGCCGGTCCATACCCGGCCCTGGGCGATTTCGTGGACGGAATTGCGGCTCATGTTCCGGTTTTCGGCTACGCGCTGCAGGAAGGTTTCGTACATCATATCGGTGCGCTGCTGCAGAAAGCGCTCTTCCTTCGGCGTTAGATCGAAGAAGGGAGTGATGCCGGCGGCGACGTCGGTGGTTTTGACCGAATCAAAGCTGATGCCGATCTTGTCGTCAAGCAATTCCCGTGCATTCGGAATGATGCTGAAAACGCCGATGGAGCCTGTCAGTGTTTTAGGTTCGGCAAAGATGGAGTCGCTGGCCGAGGCAATATAATAACCGCCGGAAGCGGCGTAGTCTCCCATGGATACGACCACCGGAATACCTTCCTGCCGCGCCAGGCTTAGTTCTTTCCAGATGTTTTCAGACGCCATGGCGCTGCCACCGGGAGAGTTGACGCGCAGGACGATGGCTTTGACGCGATCATCGCGGCGCAAATCTTCTATAATATTGGTATACTTCTCATCGCCGATCGTACCGTTTTCGCCTTTGCCGTCCAGAATGTTTCCTTCAGCATAAACGACGGCGATCTTATCCCGGACGCTGTAATCCTTATCGGGCGGATTGCTGCGGTTATATTCTTTTAGCGAAAGCATAGATACCTCTTCCTCTTCATCGAGGCCCAGGCGTTGGCGGAGCTCATCCATTGCTTCGTTGCGGTGCCCGAGGGCATCGACCAGGCCGGCCTCGAGCGCGCCTTCCGGCATGCCGCCCGTATAATTATTGGCAATCTCATCGAGTGCGTCCACGCTGATGTCCCGGGTTTTGCTGATATCGGAAAGGAAATCCCGGTAGATGGTTCCCAGATATTCGCGCGTCTGAAATTTATTCTGATCGCTCATTTCGTTCAGGCGATAAGGTTCAGTAGCGCTTTTAAACTGGCCGGCGTAGAAAATCTGCATGTCTATACCGATTTTATCCAGCATTTCCTTAAAAAAGGGGATTTGTACGGCGAAGCCGCGGAAATCGACGATGCCGAGCGGGTTGACGTAAATCTTATCAGCGGCTGAGGCCAGGTAATAGGCCCCTTGAGTGTAGTATTTGGCGTAAGCCACCACAAATTTTCCGCTTTCGCGAAAATCGAGTATTGCTTCCCGCAAATTGGTAGTAGAAACGATGCCGGAGGATGCCAGCATGTCTACGTCCAGAAAAATTCCTTTTACATTGTCATCTGTTTTGGCCTGGGTAATTGTTTCCCGGATTTCCTGAAGGCCGAGTATTTTTCTTCTTTCGAAATCAAAAGGATTAATTTGCAGATTGTTTGTTCTTTCGGGGATAGGCTGGTCGAAGCTGAGGTGCAGGACGGTGTTGGGTTTGACATCCTTAGGTTCATCGGACCGTTGAGCAATGCCGGCGATAACCAGGCTTCCGATTCCAAAGAGGACAAATACGGCTATAATGACGCCCAAGCAAGAGGCGAGTAGAAATTTGAGGAATTGTGTCATTCTTATTTAAATATTTGTAATCTTATCAAAGATAGTACGCCTGAGTAAGACGATAGTAGAAAATAGATAAAACGGAGCGTTTTTCAGATGACTGAGCGATATGTGTCGAACAGTCGAAAGCATTAGCACGCATTTTCCATCGTCCATTTGATCAACAGCGGGCTGTCGGGAATGTTTTCAGCAGTTTATTTTTGGCCCTTGGTAAAAAGTCAGCTATTTTCTCACTCCTAAAATACACTTTACGAATGAGTCGAAATTATCATCTTTTCATCCTTACGCTCTTCTTTTCCTTGGCCTTGTACGGTTGTGCAGAACAGGGAGAAGCGACGGATACAACGGCTGTGGAAGCGGAAACCGATGAGCCGGCCACCGAAGAACGACCGGCTTACGCCATTGTCATTCACGGTGGTGCGGGGACTATTCTAAAAGAGAATATGACTCCGGAAACCGAAGCGGCCTACCGCGACGCGCTCAATCAGGCGCTGGACATCGGAGAGGGCGTCCTGAAAAATGGCGGCGCCAGCCTCGATGCGGTGACACAAAGTATCATTTTCCTGGAAAACTCTCCACTGTTCAATGCCGGCAAAGGAGCGGTTTTTACAAATGCGGGCAAAAATGAACTCGATGCCTCTATCATGAACGGTGCTAATCTGCAGGCAGGCGCCGTTGGTGGCGTCACCATAGTGAAAAATCCCATCACGCTGGCGCGGGCCGTCATGGAAAAGTCGGAACACGTCATGCTGGTAGGCGGGGGCGCCGAAGAATTTGCCCGGAAGCAGGGGCTGGAAACCGTTGACCCGGAATACTTCTACACCGAGCGCCGCTGGAAATCGCTGCAGCAGGCCAAGGAGGCAGAAAACGAACAAACCGGGATGCGCAACCCCGATTACAAATTCGGCACGGTAGGCTGTATCGCGCTGGATAGTGAGGGTAACATCGTGGCCGGCACTTCCACTGGAGGCATGACTAACAAGCGCTATAACCGCATCGGCGATTCGCCTATTATCGGTGCAGGTACCTACGCTAAAAATGAAACCTGCGGTGTATCCTCTACGGGTCACGGCGAGTACTTCATCCGTTACGCCGTCGCCTACGATGTTTCAGCGCTGATGGAATACAAAGGACTTTCTGTGCAGGAGGCGGCCGATCAGGTCATCAACGAAAAGCTGAAAGCGGCAGGCGGCACCGGCGGCCTCGTTGCGCTGGATCGCAACGGCAATGTGGCTATGCCGTTTAATACGGCAGGCATGTACCGCGGTTATGCCAAGCCGGGAGGCGAGCGGGTCGTGGAAATTTACGGCAACTGAGACCAACAGCCCGGGAACTTACACCCGGCCTATCCCGCTTGATCATACGTAAATCATACATCAATCGAGATAGGCCGGGCAAGACCCCGGGAACTATCATATCTCCGTCCCTTCAAACTGTAATATTTCCCGCACATCGGCTTCGCTCCGGATTTCCTTATCCACGAGGTGCAGGACAATCTTGACTTCTCCGTTTTCTTTTTCGATTCGCTCCAGCTGATCGGGGCGCAAGACCGCAATTTTATTATCGCTGGAAACGAGCCAGATCATATTTTCGGAATCTTCGTCGAGATGGATGGCGCCGCCATCGCCGGAGTAGAACTGAAGGACGGTATTGCGGTCCCGGCTGACGAGAAAGGCGGTATGCTTATCGTATTCGTTTCCGTGCTGGTCTTCGAATTCGGGTTGAAGCGATTGGCCATCGAGGGGAACAGGCCGGTCGCAGTTCCAGATGCCGAGGCTGGTGGCGTAGAAACGGTTGACGATACGCCGGCGAATGCCGGACTGAGCCACCGGCACGCCCTCTTGCTCAAGGGAGTCCAGCTGCGCTTCAAAAGCCCGCTGTGCCCGGGCTTTTTCTTCCGCGACGGATGCTTCCAGCTCGGCCAGCTGGCTGTTCATTTTCGCTTTGCGTTCAGCCATTCGGATCTCGTAATCGGCGTATGCTTCCTCATAGGCTTCAACTGCTTGCTGATAGTCGCTACCCGATAAGACCGGCATGATGATCAGGCGCTGGCGGCGCTCTCCCTTGATGAGGGTGAGTTCATATTCCAGGTTATTCAGCGGTTCAAACTCGAAACTATCCATTTCCTGGCTGAGGAAGGAGGGATCGAAGTCCGGGCAGTTGGGAGAAATTTGCCAGATTGTGCCCTGGTAGAATTCACGGCCGGGGATATCGACGTCCTCCAGAAGCGTTAGTCCGATGGAAGCCTGGTTGCTGCGCAGTGGTTGCGGTTTGATGGGGAGCTCGGGTTTGGGAATGCTGGAAAGAATACGGGCTCTTTCGGCTTCCGCCCGGCTTTCGATAGCTTTCCATTGCTTGAGCAGCGCACGTTTTTGCCAGTAAAGCGGGTCTAGCTCATCCAACACCTGCTGATCCAGAAACTGGATGTGATCCACATCCTGATAGATCCACTCCCGGGACAAGGTATCCAGCTTGTAGATATTATATCGGGGAGATACGTTGACGTTAGGTACGGTGATTTCGGAAATGAGCTCTACTTCGATGCGTTTGCCCGGCGCAAGATTAATGCGTTTCCCATCTTGCAGCGCAAACAGTTCGATCATACCTGCCGATTCCAGATAGTACTGCTGACCCGCTGAGTCGTAGGTCATTGGAATACCGGAGAGAAAAAAGTCGATGTAGTCGTGCATTTCCCGGTACTGAATATCTACATTGCCCTCGATGAGCTGACCGCGGTCGTTCATAAAGGCCCGGGAAGGGATGACCAGCCGGGAGCCACCGGCGAATTCGTAGGTGCCTCCTTTTTCTGCATCGACGGTGTAGCTGGCAAAGCTGGGCTGAATATTCTTCAGGGGAGGATTAGCAAAATCCTGCTGAGCGAAATAAGCCTCATTGCTCATCACCGGCCCGGTATCAACGGGAACCTGCATGATGCTGAAGTAAAAAATCAACCCGACTACGGCGGCAGCGACTGCACTGCCGATGTAGAGCAAGCGAATACGGCGGCCCGAACGGCGGGGAGCCGGACTTTGCCGGTATTTTTCGAGCAGGGCATCGAAATCCTTGTGCTTTTCGATGTCTTTACTCGATAGCTTTCGGGGGTTGAGATTGAATTGGTATTTGTTCCTCATATCCCTCCTTTTTAAGGTGGCGGAACCCGTTCAGGGGTCCAGTTTTTTCTTTAATCGGTCCAGGATTCTATAGGTTCTGACTTTGGCGTTTCCCTCGGTCATTCCCATGATGTGTGCAATTTCCTTAAAGGGGCGCTGTTCAAAAAAACGCATTTCAACCAGTTGAAGATCTTGGTCTTTCAGATCGTCCAGCGCTTGTACCAGGTCCCATTTTTCTTTTTCATCGATGCCTTCTTCCATCTCATCCATCATGGAACTCAGATCGGCTTCTTCCAGGCTGACTACGCGCCGTCGTTTATTGCGACGGTAGTGCTGGGCCGTTTCGTTCATGGCGATGCGGTAGAGCCAGGCCGAAAAAGGTACGCCTTTGAATTCGTAACCCGACAGGCGCTGCATCGCTTTGAGAAAGACCTGGGAACAGAGATCGGCGCTCAATACTTCGTCGGCCGTTCTCTGAAAAATAAAACGGAATATGGGATCATAATAGCGGTGATAGAGCGGGCGAAACATAGCGGGGTCCTGCTGAGCAGCCTGTATTTCCTGCCACTCTTCCAATATGGCCTCTTCGGAAACAGTTTTGCGGGTACTGCCCATCCGATGGTCGTTATTTTGGGTGCTATAGGTTAGCGAATTCGAAAACATGAAAAGCTAGCTTTTTACCAGCAGAACTCCAAATTAATTTTTGGACCCGTTTTATCTCATAACGCAGGAAGAGAGAAAAGTAACAGGTTGGATGGAAATTTTTCAGAGCGTATTTTTTTCAGTTTGAGATCATTCGACGTGCGGAGACCGTTCGAGATGGTTCGAAGCCGTTGAACATCAACAACCTCAAACCATCTCGAACCCTAAATTGGCGGATACGAAAACTCGAGAAAAGTACTAGCAAAGAAGTGTTCAACAATGAATTTTCTTACTCTTCGGGAATCCGGTCAAACCAGGGCCGGGCCCGTTCCAGCTGTCCGGCCAGGCGGAAAAGCCGGTCTTCCCGGCCAACGGGCGCCGTAAACATGGAGCCTACCGGCAGTTGTTCTTCTTCTGTCCAGTAAAGGGGAACTGACATGGAGGGTTGCCCACTCATGTTGGCTAGTGGGGTCCAGGGAATGTAGGCAAAAACTTTTTCCGCGAGCTGGTCCACATTGGCTCTGGCCAGGCTGCCGAGTCCCAGTCGGTTAATTACCTGAAGGAGCCTTTCTTCTCCATTGCTTGGCTGTAAAGCGCCTATGGGGAAGGGGCGGCTAGCGACAGCCGGCGTCAGCAGCAGGTCGTACTTTTGGTGAAAGTTGGCCATTCGGCGCGACACTTCGTTCCAGCGACGGCGGGCCAGCGCAAACTTTTCCGCCGAAATGCTGCGCCCTAATAAGTTAAGTACCCAGGTGCTTGGTTCTACGTCCTGACGGCGGGTGGGGCGTCCTAGTTTGGTTTCCAGACTAGTCACTGTAGCCGCCGTTTCTCCCATAATCATGAAGATGAAAACCTCCGTCAAATCTTCCCGGAAGAAAGGAAGGGGCACCTCCTCTACCTGGTGACCCAATTCCTCCAGCAGACGGCAGCTGTTTTCAACGGCTGCGATGCAGGCCCGGTCGCCCCTTACGCCCAAAGTATGCTGTGTGGAAAAACCGATGCGCAGGGGTTCCGGCGCCTGATCTACTTCTTCGAGGTAGGGCCGGGTTGGGGTGGCGGTGGGGAAAGGGGAACCTATCATATCGCCGCGGATGACATCCAGCAGCGCGGCGCTGTCGCGTACCGTCCGGCTCACGCAGTTCTCCATTGCTGCCCCCTGCCAGGCCTCGCCGTGCTGCGGTCCCAGTGGTGCGCGTCCCCGGCTGGGTTTAAGGCCAAACAATCCGCAGCAGGAAGCCGGTATGCGGATGGAGCCGCCACCGTCGCTTGCGGTGGCGAAGGGGGTGATGCCTGCTGCTACGGCCGCAGCTGACCCTCCGCTGGATCCCCCGGGCGTCCTTTCCGTATTCCAGGGATTGCGCGTCGGACCAAAGACGCGGGGTTCCGTGAAGGGAGTGAGGCCAAATTCCGGTGTATTTGTTTTGCCCATGATCAGCAGCCCCGCGCTCTGCAGGCGCCGTACGATTTCGCTCGTCTCTTTGCTGCGGTAGTTCTTCAAGGCTCCACAGCCTTCGCTAAAAGGCGTTCCGGCCAGTTCTATCATCAAATCCTTGAGTAGAAAAGGAACCCCGGCGAAAGTAGCTTTTGTGTCAACCGGGGATGCCCGTTCCAGCGCCCTTTCATACAGCGGGTGAATGATGGCGTTGAGTTGCGGATTCACCTCCTCGGCGCGCGCCGTAGCTATTTGCACTAACTCAGCAGGCTTTATTTCTCTTTGTTTTACGAGTTGGGCCAGACCGAGGGCGTCATAGGAGCGATATTCAGAAAAATTCATAGGCTGGCAAGTCGTTTTTCGTTTGCTCTAATTTAGGTAAAATTATCTAATGCAGCCTTTCCCTCCTTGTCCGTCCGCCGGAACAGGAGGCGAAGGCGAACAATACTTTGTAATTGGTATCTTTGCCTTCCATATTAAACCATATCCATGAAAGACCTGCTCAAAGAAGCCTATGATCCGGAAAGATTCCGGGAATTGGGCCATCAGCTCATCGATCAGTTAGCCGATCATCTGTCGGCGGCCCAGGCAGGGGATGATCCCCGCGCGATTGCCTGGAAGCCAGCTGACGCCGCCTATGAATACTGGAAAAAGGACGCAAGACAAATGCCTGACCCGGCCCCGCTCTCCTTATTTGAAGAGGTTTTAAAGCAATCTGTACATCTCCACAATCCCCGTTACATGGGGCATCAGATCAGCCCACCCGCGCCGGTTACGGTCCTGGCTGGTTTGTTGGGTGATTTTATGAACAACGGTATGGGCGTCTATGAAATGGGGGCAGCCGCTACGGCCATCGAGCGCGTAGTGATGAAGATGCTTGCCCGCCGGCTCGGCTTCGGGGAGGCGGCTGATGGCGTACTGACATCGGGGGGCAGCCTGGCCAACCTGACCGCCTTGTTGGCGGCGCGCAGTATCAAGGCCGAAGAAGTATGGCGTGAAGGCCATCGTGAACCTCTGGCGCTCCTGGTTTCAGAAGAAGCGCACTACTGCGTTGATCGCGCGGCCCGCATTATGGGCTGGGGCGAAGAAGGCATCGTTAAGGTGCCGGTCGATACACAATTCCGCATGCGTACGGAGCTGCTACCCGAATATCTCGAACGCGCCGGAGCCGCCGGCCGTCGGGTCATTGCCGTCGTGGGCAGCGCCTGTTCTACGTCTACCGGATCATTTGACGACCTGGAGGCGATCGCAGATTTTTGCGAACGGGAAGACCTGTGGTTCCATATTGACGGGGCGCACGGAGCGCCGGCAGCTTTCTCCCAAAAGTATGCTTCCGTGGTGAAGGGCATAACACGGGCGGATACCGTCGCTATGGACTTTCACAAGATGCTGATGACGCCTTCGGTGACCACGGCCCTGGTTTTCCGGAATGGGGCCCACAGCTATGATACTTTCCATCAGCAGGGCCAGTATCTCTGGAATCGCGATGAAGAGGCCGAATGGCACAACCTGGCCAAACGCACCTTCGAGTGCACCAAGCTCATGCTGAGCGTTAAGGCCTACAGCCTGCTGCGTACTCACGGCTGGGAACTGATTGATCAGTATGTCACCACCGTTATCGACAACGGGCGGCACATGGCTGATCTGATCCGAAAGCGCTCTAATCTGGAACTGGCGATCACTCCACCTTGCAATATCGTCTGTTTTCGTTATCACTCTGAGGGGATAACTCCTGCACAGTTGGATGAGATCAACGAAGGTCTGCGCCAGCATTTATTGGAAGACGGGCGTTTCTATATTGTCAAAACCAAGCTTAACGGACACACCTGGCTGCGCTGCACGTTGACCAACCCCTTTACGACGGATATCCATCTGAAGGAATTGCTGAGTGAAGTGGAGAAAAAGGGTGAATTTCTGCTGGAGAGGAAAAAAGAGGAAGTTTGAAGGAAGAAGGTATCCAGTTGGCAGTCGCCAGGGCTAGCGGAGCTAAGCGGGGGTTGTACGTCGTTATTCCGAAAGCCTGCCCTGGCCAGCACCCAGCATCCAGAAAAAAAACCCTGCGCCGGCGTTCGCCGGACAGGGTTTTCTGATTAGGTGTTCTCTGAGGGCGTATGCAACAAGTTTAATCTTCCAGTACTTCGTGGACCAGGTCGGCGGCTTCCTGCAGGGCGATGGCTGAATGGACGGCCAGCCCTGATTCATCGATCATCTTTTTAGCGATGTCGGCATTCGTGCCTTGCAGGCGAACGATGATCGGCACTTCGATATTGCCGAGATTTTTGTAAGCATCGATGACGCCCTGAGCCACGCGGTCGCAGCGGACAATGCCGCCGAAGATGTTGATCAGGATAGCTTTGACGCTGGGATCCCGCAGGATGATGCGGAAGGCTTGTTCTACGCGCTTGGCGTCAGCGGTGCCTCCTACGTCGAGAAAATTGGCCGGTTCGCCGCCGGAGAGTTTAATGATGTCCATCGTGGCCATGGCCAGTCCGGCGCCGTTGACCATACAGCCGACATTGCCGTGCAGGTTGATATAGCTGAGGCCGTAGTTTTTTGCTTCTACCTCGGTTGGGTCCTCCTCGCTGGTATCGCGCATTTCTGCGAGGTCGGGATGGCGAAACAGGGAATTGTCGTCGAGGGTAACCTTACAATCGACGGCGAGTATGCGATCGTCACCGGTGTGCAGGCAGGGGTTGATTTCGAAAAGGGAGGCATCGGAGCCGACAAAGGCTTTATACAGGTTAGTAATAAATTTGACCATTCCCTTAAAGGCTTTGCCGCTGAGGCCGAGATTGAAAGCTACTTTGCGGGCCTGGAAAGAACGAAGCCCCAGGGCCGGGTCAATGTATTCCTTATGAACGAGATGTGGTGTTTTTTCCGCTACCTCTTCGATATCCATTCCCCCTTCTGTTGAGTAAATAATGACATTGCATTTCCGCTCGCGATCCATCAGGATCGAGACGTAGATTTCTTCGTTGGCATCAAAATCAGGGGCGTAGGCATCTTCGGCAATGAGAATTTTTCGCACCAGTTTGCCGGGGCCTTCCATACCTCCCGGCGTCTGTGGAGTTTTGAGCATCATACCGAGTATGTTATCGGCGTGTTCTTTCAGCTCGTCGAGGTTTTTCGCCAGCTTGACGCCGCCGCCCTTGCCCCGGCCGCCGGCGTGGATCTGGGCTTTGACGACCACCGTGTCATGGCCGGTTTCTTTGCGGAGTTTTTGGTAGGCCTCTACGGCTTCTTCCACGGAAGTGGCTACGTAGCCCTCCTGGATGTTCACCCCGTAATCTTTTAGTAATTTTTTACCTTGGTATTCGTGAAGGTTCATATTGGAAGCAGAATTTGATTCGGATTTGTAAGATCGCCCCAAAAGTAATAAAGAGTTTTGATATAACTAAGGATTGGGGGATGGAAGGATCAGAGGATTGAATAGGCGATGAATTTTTTATTTGCAAAAAACACCTAACTTTAGTGATGCCGGAGCATTCCGGTATTCAAGCAAACGCGAAGTTACCTTTATGGAAAAAAGTGTATCAGTCAACGGGAGATTCAATTCTGAGGATCCGCAGGTCAAGCAATACGTCAAGGACCTCAACAGTTCCTGGAAAATGCGTCTGTACTTTTGGAAGAAACTGCCCAGCCTCATTTTTTGGGGCGCCAGGGTTGCCAACGCAAGTCCCCAGCGTTGTGAAGTAACCCTTCCCTACGGCTGGCGTACCCAGAATCCGTTCCGTTCCATTTACTTTGCCGCACAGTGCGGCGCGGCAGAACTGTCGACTGGTCTGTTGGCGACCATTGCCATCCAGGGGCGTGGACCTGTCTCCATGCTGATTACCGGCGTGGAGGCTGAATTCGTTAAAAAAGCAGATTCAAAAACTACCTTCATCTGTACGGAAGGTGACAAGATCCTGGAGGCGGTGCAGCGGGCCATCGAGAGTGGAGAAGGGCAGGAGGTGGTGGTCAATAGCACGGGGGTGCAGGCTAGCGGCGAGGTCGTTTCCCGCATTCGCTTTCGCTGGTCATTCAAAAAGAAATAAGAAATAAGAAATCCGAAAGCTGGAAAATTTCGGATTTCTTATTTCTCATTTTCCATCATTCCATAATCACGATACGTTGATTCATCCGGCCTGCTTCCGTGGAAAGGGAGAGCAGATAGACGCCCGGGGTAAGCCCATCGACGGGGATCGCGAGGCGGTTACTACCGGAGCTGAAGCGTTCCCGCCGCAGATGCCTGACTTGCTGACCGGAGATACTGAACAGGTTCAGGTCCGCTTCGAAACGCTGGGAGGTGCTGAGCTGTAAATAAAGTTCCTGATCGCGCTTCACAGGATTCGGACTGATGGACCAGTTTTCCAGAAACCCGATGGTACTTACAGCAGTGCTTTGGCTAACGGTGAAAGATTGAACCGTGGAAGTGAGTTCGGGGCAGGTAGCGTACTCATTGAATGGGCGGACCCGCCAGAAGTATCGCCGGCCTATCTCCAGGCCACTTGCATCGAAGAAATTATCTGTTACGGTTGCCTGTATTGGCTGTATGGAGAAGGAGGGAACCCGGCCAACCTCGACAATATATTCTTTAGCACCGGCAACGGCTGTCCATTCCAGTCTGACCGTTCCATCTCCGCCCGGGGCTTCTTCGCCGTCGTTGGGAGAAAGAAGTTGGGGCGCATTGTCAATGCTTTGCGGCGAGAAAGAATGCCCGCGCAGGTAATTGCGGCCGCTGGAAGCCAGGTCGGCACGCATCAGCCTTTTTTGTTCATCTGAAAAGAAGAATTCGGAAGGAGAACAACCCCGGAGAAAATAGCTCATAATATTAGCCTCGGCCGGGTCGATGAGCACGCTGTCGGGATCCCGCGCGCCAAGAGTATAATCACAGCTGGGATATCCAAAGCCGTTGTAATCGGGGGGCGTATCACAGATGTAGTCGCCGGCATTTTCACAGTTGCTGCCGTCCATTCTTTCAGTAGGCACACCGTCGGGGGCAATAGCGGGAGCCGGGTTGCCCACACTTTCGGTCCAGGGCTCGGAATCCCAGCCGTTATGGGTATGCAGCAGGCTGAAGAAGTGGCCTACTTCGTGGGTGAGCGCTTTGGAAGAGCCGCCCAACTGGCTTTGGTTGATCACCACCAGGTCGTTGAAAGGTGAATAATAGCCGAGTACGACGCTGTTGTCATCATCGTTGAAATCGGCATTGCCCACGACAAAAATATTCATGGCATTTCGATCGCGGTTAAAGGCCATGATGGTGTTTTCCGTCTTTATCGGATCGTTGAAAACGGCAGTATTATTGAGAAAGTTGAACCCGTCATTGATGAACAGTTGAATGTCGAATTCTGCCAGAATGCTGTTCATAAAACAGAGCTCGTTCAGCACCTTTTGAATAGAAGGTCTTCCTGATCCGTCGTTTCTGGCGACCAGGTGAAACTTGGTTGGAACGTACTGTGTAGAACGCAGACTTACTGGATTAGCATCGGCATGGATTTTATTTTTCAAAAGACGTTCGGACAGTTTTTTGGCGATCTCTCCGGAAGTGCCGCAGACGACCTGCTCCTGGCTGTGTAAAGCGGACAGGCTGCCCAGCATCAAAAATAAAATAAAGCAAAAGGTTCTATTCATTGTACAATATGGTTTAAATCTATTCTAAGTCGCGTACTGGTATTTTGCTTAAAGCGAGACAAAAGTAGTAAATAAAATTGCGTTACAGTTGGATAAAGAGCGACAAATCTTCGGTTACTATGCCCCCAAAGCTGTTAAAATTAGCTACTTTTGCAGCATACTGAAAATAGGGTGAAGAGAGTGAACATAGGGATGGGTGTTTCTTTTAAGTATACGCACAAGGCTGAGTGATGTTCTTGAGGCTTCAGTAAAAAAATGTCTGTTGGTGACAAATATGCTAAAACAGCTCAACTCCTGAAAGGAAGAAAAGAACTCTTTCGTCTGAAAGAGATAAAGCCCACAGTGCAAAGACCCTTAAGTCCATAAATTGAACTATAAACACCAAATTATCGCTATATTATGAGTAAAGTAACTGTTGTTGGAGCCGGAAACGTCGGCGCCACCTGTGCCAATGTCTTGGCCCATAAGGACCTCGTCAAGGAAGTTGTTCTGCTGGATATCCAGGGGGACCTGGCTCGCGGCAAAGCGCTGGATAGCTGGCAGCAGGCTCCCATCGATTACTATAGTACCCACCTGATCGGTACGGAAGATTACAAAGAGACGGCGGACTCTGATATCGTCGTCATTACGGCCGGGGTGCCCCGCAAGCCCGGAATGAGCCGCGATGACCTGATATCGACCAATGCCAAGATCGTGAACGGAGTCACCAAATCCATCATGGAGCACTCTGAAAATCCGATCATCATCGTGGTGTCCAATCCCCTCGATGTGATGACCTATGCCGCCCACGAGGCATCCGGGTTGCCCTCCAGCCGCGTATTCGGTATGGCCGGCATCCTTGATACCGCCCGTTACCGGGCTTTCCTGTCCGAAATTCTACATGTTTCCCCCAAAGATATCCAGGCCTTGCTGCTGGGTGGTCATGGGGATACGATGGTACCTCTTCCCCGGTATACGACTGTTGCCGGTATTCCCGTCACCGAGTTAATCGATGAAGAACGCCTGAACGGGATCGTAGACCGGACGAAGAAAGGGGGAGGCGAACTCGTGCAGCTGATGGGCACTTCCGCCTGGTATGCCCCCGGCGCTGCCGCGGCGCAGATGGTGGAAACGATTTTGCGCGATGAAAATCGTATTTTCCCCTGCTGTGTTCTGCTCAACGGTGAGTACGGCCTGAGTGATATTTACCTGGGCGTACCGGTGAAACTGGGCCAGGAGGGTATTGTCGATATCATCGAGCTGAAACTCAATGACCAAGAAAAAGAACTGCTCAACAACTCCGCTGACCACGTGCGGTCCGTTATGGAAGTGTTCGACAATATGGAAGTCTGATACCCTGCCGACAGTAAGCCATCTTCACTCCGGCAGCTGCCAGTTGCCGGAGTGATTTTTTTGTCAATACCTGGCATTTTTTCAAATTTTGTCATCTTCAGTTGAAATTTTCTGACCGAAATCTTACCTTTCAACAAAGTGTACGAACGCCGAAAGCTTATTCTGCAGGAGCACTAAACTATTTTCTTTGCCTTGGCGTTTTACATTTCATCGTTGAAGTGTTGTTGCCCAGCGGGGCGTTTTCACAGGCATGATAAACTTTTCACTCATGATCGCAGCAAAAGCGGATGCAGAGATTTTAAACCATATGGTCACTAACGAGGGGGAGTCTCTGAGTGCCTTGTCCAAGAAGTGCCCCATCCTCTTGATCTTTCTGCGTCACTTCGGATGCACTTTTTGCCGGGAAGCCCTGGCGGATATTGCGGGTCGCCGGGAGAAGCTCGAGGCCGACGGTGTGAAAATTGTCTTTGTCCACATGACCGACAACGAGACGGCAGAACGTTATTTCAATCGCTACGACCTGGAAGACGTCACTCATATTAGTGATCCGGAGCGGAAATACTACCAGGCTTTCGGCCTGGTTAAAGGTAATTTTACACAATTATTTGGTTTGCAATCCTGGATTCGCGGCTTCCAGGCAGGTGTAATGGAAGGTCACGGCGTAGGCCCCATGCTTGGTGACGGTTTCCAGATGCCGGGGGTCTTTGTCATCAAGGATAATGAAATCAAAGATAGTTTTATCCACAAATTAGCCAGTGACCGCCCTGATTATCTCAAGCTCGTGGAATGCTGCGGAATTGACTGAGCGACGTGCGATATCCGACACTTATTAATCACACCTCGCTGAGCTGAAAAAGAAATATTCTTGTGGAGCGCCTTGAACTTTTTTCAAGGCCTTCTTATTTTTAGTACAGTGGAAATTAAGGATTTTATCCGTCCGGCCGCTGACACTCCGTTTTCTCCGGGCAGGATGTCAAATTAAAGAATACGCAATGATTGGATGGCGATTTTCGGAATATACGCCCGGGCAGATGGGCAAGGCCAACTTTGAAAATCTGCTGAAGATATTCCAGGAATTATTGATCTACACGAGTGGTGATGTCAGTGAAGCATTATCCTGGCTGACCGAACTGGATAAGGAATACGGGCTGACCGATGAGGATTACGGCATGGCTGACTTTATTCAGGATCTCATGGATAAGGGATATATTCAGCAGGAAGGGCAGGGAAATCCCAACTTCGTTCCTTCCGCCAAGATGGAAATCGCCCTTCGCCGAAAGGCAATGGATGATGTATTCGATAATCTGAAAAAATCGAAGCGGGGCAATCACGATACCAAATTCGGGGGCAACGGCGATGAGTTCACCTCCGAGCGGCGTCCGTATGAGTTTGGTGACCAACTGCATAATCTCGCCATATCTGAATCACTGCGCAATGCACAGATCAACCACGGCATCGATGATTTCCAGCTTACGCAAAAAGATCTGGAGGTTCACGAAACCTTCTACCAAAGCCAGATGAGCACGGTGCTGATGATCGATATCTCTCATTCCATGATTCTCTACGGGGAAGACCGGATCACGCCGGCCAAAAAAGTAGCCATGGCGCTTTCCGAATACATCACCACCCGTTTTCCCAAAGATACCCTCGATGTGCTCGTTTTCGGGAACGACGCCTGGCAAATTGAAGTTAAAGACCTGCCTTATCTGCAGGTTGGCCCGTACCATACCAATACCGTTGCCGGCCTGGAGCTGGCTATGGATATACTCCGCCGTCGCCGCAACCCCAACAAGCAGATTTTCATGATCACCGACGGCAAACCTACCTGTATCAAAAAGGGAAAGCGCTATTACAAAAATAGCTTTGGACTGGACCGGAAGATTGTGAACCGCACACTGAGCCTGGCTATGCGCTGCCGCAAAATGGACATTCCCATCACCACCTTTATGATTGCCCGCGATCCCTACCTGGTCCGCTTTGTCGATCAGTTTACCAAGGCCAATAATGGAAAGGCCTTTTACAGCAGCCTGCAGGGGCTGGGTGAATTTATTTTCCGGGACTACAAGAACAACAAATCCAGAGGCGGACGATGAACACGGCGGCAATTTTCCCTGTAGCAGCTGCGTTACTGGAAGTAGAAAATAAAATAATACTATGTTGAAGCGCTGGATGAAAGGAATAATTGCCTTGTTGGTTTTGCCGCTGTGCTGGCAGCAGGCGGAGGCGCAGGAAGCCGGGCAGCTCTCTGAGGAAAGCAGGGTGTATATGAATGAGGTGGAAGACACGCTGGGCGTCCTAGGATTCACTATTATCAATGACTCCGTTCCGGAAGAACGCTTTGCCGCCTGCCGTAAAATGATTACCTCTCTGGTGCAGGTCCTTAAGGAAGAACACTCTTTCGAATATCCTTTTGACCGCTTAAAAAACGTATCTATCCAATATCCCCAGGATAGCAGTTTCCGGGTGTTTTCCTGGCAGTTATACGTGGATCAGAATGATTACCGCTACTACGGAGCCATACAAATGAATACGCCCGAACTGACGCTCTTTCCTTTGATCGATCGCTCTTTTCAGGTAGAAAAGGTAGAAAAGGAAATTCTGCCACCCGAAAAGTGGTATGGTTCGGTGTACTACAACATCAAACAGGTAGACGGCCCCAACGGCCGGTATTACCTGCTGTTCGGTTACGATGGCTTTGAGTTTTTCCGCAACCGGAAAGTCCTCGAGGTACTCACGTTCAACCAGGAGGGGAAGCCGCTTTTCGGTGCGCCGGTTTTTGAGATGCAGCAGGAAGGCAAGGCTCCGGAATTCAAAAACCGTCTTTGTCTGGAGTATTCTGCCGAAGCCTCGGTCAGGCTAAACTACGATGCCGCACTGGAGATGATCGTCTTTGATCATCTGATCCTGATGGGTGGGCAGTATGGAGAAGGTCCTGTTTATGTCCCTGACGGAAGCTACGAAGGTTTCCGTATTGAAAACGGTGAACTCGTTCACGTGAATAAAATCTGGGATCAGATGCAGGAAGAACCACCCCGGCCTATGCCGATTCTGGATCAACGCACCCGGGACATTACCGGCAATCGTCAATGAAAGTACAGGCCCACAGCATTTCCGTTCGCAAAACAGCTCACTACTATACGCTAGGACAGCCCGGTCCGCAAGTTCAATATTGCTGGATCGCCTGCCACGGTTACGGTCAGCTGGCCAAAAGCTTTGTTCATAAATTTACCGAAGTAAGCCGCGAAGATATCCTGGTGCTCGCACCGGAGGGATTTTCCCGCTTCTACTGGAAAGGCTTCTCAGGTGATGTAGGGGCTTCCTGGATGACCCGGGAAGACCGCCTCGACGAGATCGCGGATTATGTGCGTTACCTGCAAACTCTGTATGATCATTTTATTCCGCAGCTGGCGCCCGATGTCCGGATCATTCTCTTCGGTTTTTCCCAGGGTTGCGCCACTCATTGCCGCTGGATCTTACAGCACTTTCCCCGTTTTGATCACCTCGTCCTCTGGGCCGGCCTGCTCCCTGAGGATCTGGATTATCGCCCGCACCAGGATTACTTCGCTTCCAAAAAGCTCCATTTTGTCTACGGAATCAAAGATCCCTTCCTGACGGAGGAGCGATTGCAGGCCCACCGGCAACTAATTGAAGAACAGCAGCTGAATTTCAGAACGAATATCTTTGAAGGGAAACACGTGGTGGACCGGGCGGCTCTGCGAAAATTGGATGGGCGCATCCGGAAAGAAAAACTTCAAAATCACTAAATTAGGCCAAACCGGTTCCTCATCATAAAAGCCGCTATACAATATGAACAAACCGACACAGGTAATGACTGGCTTGTTGCTTATGCTCTTTTTAGCTACAGCCCTAATTCCCGGATTCTCTCAGGACTCAGCATCCGGCAAAGCAAAACCCTCGTTTAAAGACGGCGAAGCACAAATCGTCGAAGCTTTTAACACGCCGGACAAGTGGCTCCGGCACGATTTGTGGGTGGAAACCCCCTTTGATACCGATGGCGATGACAAGCCCGATCGCATGCACGTGAGTGTGACGAGACCTTACCAGACTGAGACAGCGGGCTTGAAACTCCCTGTAGTATATGTGTCGAGCCCTTACTTTGCAGGGACGGCATCTTCCACTCCCGGTCTCTTCTGGGAGGTCAGGCACGAGCTTGGCGCCACACCCCCCCAGCGTGTTCACCCTCAGGTTCAACGCAGAGGTGAACGTCCCATCATTTCGAATTCACATATCAACACCTGGGTTCCGCGGGGGTATATCGTAGTGCATTCTTCTTCTCCGGGCACCGGTTTGTCGCAAGGCGCGCCCACCGTAGGAGGCGACAATGAATCGCTGGCGCCCAAAGCAGTCATCGACTGGCTTTGCGGACGCATCCCGGGGTATACCAGTCCGGACGGAGATGAAAAAGTGGAGGCCTACTGGTCCTCCGGCAAAGTGGGTATGACGGGCACTTCTTACAACGGAACCCTGCCCCTCGCTGCCGCCACTACAGGCGTGGAGGGGCTGGAAGCTATTATTCCCATCGCTCCGAACACCTCCTATTATCATTATTATCGTTCCAACGGCCTGGTTCGGCATCCCGGCGGCTATCTGGGCGAAGACATAGATGTGTTGTACGACTTTATTCACAGCGGAGATGAATCCAAACGGGCTTATAATAACGCTACTGTCAGGGATGGTGAAATGGCGGAAGGAATGGATCGTATCACGGGCGATTACAACGAGTTCTGGGCCGGCCGCGATTACCTGAACGATATGGGACCCATGGAAGCCGCCCTGCTTATGTCGCATGGCTTTAATGACTGGAATGTCATGCCGGAACACAGCTACCGGATCTACGAAGCAGCTAAGGAAAAGGGTATTCCCGCTCAAATATTCTATCACCAGGATGGTCATGGCGGTCCTCCTCCGATAAGTATGATGAACCGCTGGTTTACCCGCTATCTGCACGGTGTGGATAATGGTGTCGATAAAGATCCGCGCGCCTGGATCGTTAGGGAATACGATGACCGGAACGCCCCTACACCTTACGAAGACTACCCCAACCCGTCGGCGGCTTCTGTGGAGCTGTTCCTCGGAGCCGGTGCTCCGGGCAGGGGGGCGTTAAGTATCGAGCCGGCCGCTGGCCAGCAAACGGAAACGCTGGTCGACAACTTTTCCTTTTCGGGTGCTACACTCGCCAAGGCAGAATATACCAACCACCGCCTGATGTATGTTACTCCAGCCTTGACGAAGGCCGTACACCTTTCCGGAAAGGCCGGCATCACCATTAAATTGGCGAGTAGTAAGCCGGCCGCCAATCTGTCGGTATGGCTGGTGGCACTGCCCTGGAAAGAGGGGAGAAATGCACGTATAACCGACAATATCATTACCCGCGGCTGGGCGGATCCGCAGAACTACCGTTCCCTGACCGAAAGTGAGCCCCTGGAACCGGGGAAGTTTTACGAGATGACTTTTGAATTGCAGCCCGATGACCAGATTATTCCAGCCGCTCAGCAAATCGGCCTGATGATCTTTTCCAGTGACCGGGATTTCACCCTCTGGCCCGACCCCGGCGCCGAACTGACTGTCGACCTGAACGCCACCCGCCTCACTCTGCCCGTAGTGGGCGGAAAGGAAGCACTGAAAAAGGCGATGGGGGAGTAGCCGGCTAAAAAGAAACACGGAAAAAGGGAACAGACGGGGAGTTAATGCATCCTGTCTCCCCTCAATTCCAGGGTTTTCATGATGTCGGCTTCATGCGCCAGGTATTCCCGCCAACGTAGCTGGACCCGCTCTTCCTCAAAATAGGTTTTGGCCAGATCGATGAAAAGCCGGTAGTGGCCGGCTTCGGAAACCATGAATTTGTGATAAAAATCCTTGAGCTCCTCATCGTTAATGTACAGTGAAAGCAAGCGGAATCGTTCGCAGCTGCGGGCTTCGATCAGGGCACAGATAAGCAGCCGCTCGAGGAGCCGGTCCTCGCGGCTGCCTCCTTTTTTCTGGAAGGCGAGCAGTTGGTTGACGTATTCATCTTTGCGCTGCCGGCCTAGTTGCAGTCCCCGCTTGTCCAATTCCTGCAGAACCAGGCGGAAGTGCCCCCATTCTTCAGTAACGATCGGAGCAATCTGCTTAACCATTTCTATCCTTTCAGGATAAGCCTGAATCAGTGAGATGCAGGAGGTGGCTGCTTTTTGTTCGCAATAGGCGTGATCGGTCAGGATCTCTTCCAGTGTTTTCTCGGCCAGGTTGACCCAGCGGGGATCGGTGGGCAGTTTCAATCCCAGCATTTTAACTTGCTGCAATTCCTTTTCTTTACTGTTCATAAACTTGTCATTAATCTTTTTCCAGACAGCGGATCTGATCGATGAAAAAATTGAGATAGTATACTTCGTATTCTTCAAAACCGCTGCTCCAATACATGCGGATATTATCGACTTCGCCTCTCTTCAGGCTATTGATAACACTTTGATTAATCGGATAGTGAACCTGGTAAGTGAGTAACTCCTTTTCCGTATCGTAGCTTCCCTGATCCATTTTGCCCGACTGCAGATACACCGATTTTCCATCCATCAACTTGACGATGAGGTAGCTGCCTTTTTCGATAAAACCATAGGCCTCCCGGGCATTGGGATAGGCGAAGGTGAATTCCAGCGACAGGTAGCGATAGCCCCCGGCCAGGGAAGTCATAAAACCTTCACATCGCAGGTAATCTTTGTCCTTAAGATAGAGGCGCAAGCGTTCGTCGGTGTGGGTGAACAGCAATTGCTTTTGCACATCGCGGCGCATCATACCGGTATATTCATCCACGCCTTCATAGCTGAGCTTACAGCTTTGCGCCGGAGGGTGGATCAATGTGTTAAACTGAAGGGACTCCCGGTCGGGACCTTTATCCAGGGCGGCAATTTCCTGGTAGAATTGTCCGCTGAGTTGATCCTGGTTGGCGTAGGGTTGGGAAGGGTCTTTTGTACTCAGGCGGGTTTCCTTGATGATTTCCTGATAGTTTCCCCGGGCAGCGAGTTCTCTGGCGCGGCTCGATTCGCCTAGTGCCTGTTGGGCTTCGCGGACGGCGGTTGCTTCTGCCTTGCGGGCGGCTTCCAACCTGATTCCGAGCAACTTTCGCTTTTCGCTGTCTGCCTGGCGGCGCTCGGCGTCAGTCAGTTTCCGTTCCAGCCGTTCGCGGTTGCGGCGCGCTTCCTCAGCCCGCTCATTGGCGATGGCTACGGCCGACTGTGCGATCTGTGATTTGCGGACGGCAATCTTCTGTGCGTCTTCCTGCGTTATAGGTATAGGTTCCTCGTACGGAACGACCTTACCGGTAAAAACCGGATATTGATTGAAAGCTTGGCGCGGCTGACTGGACGGATCGTCCTCCGGATCGAACAGCACTTTACTGCCCTGGTTGTACTGATGAAAGTATTGCCAGCGACCATCCGGATAGACAATGATCTTTTCGCCGCGTTCATTTTCCCGCAGCACGGGGTTGCTGGTGGATTGTTGAGCAGAAGTAACACATGCGGTAAACCAAAGACTACTCAATACGATAAGCCATGAAAATTTTCTACATTGCATATTGGTCGCCTGTTTTATTTTAGTCAGCGGGGTGGAAGCTTACATGTGAACCATGCATCACCAGAAAAATTCTGTAAGATTACAAAGTTAGGGAAATCTTACAGTATCCGTTATTGTTGAATTGAGTAAAAAAGGTAAAGGCATCCTAAATTTGATACATGCTATTACTGTTTAAGATTGGTTTTCTCCCGGTACGCATCTGGGATATTCTGGATATTTTGATCGTCGGTTATCTAATGTATCAGATATACCGGTTGCTGCGGGGCAATATTGCTTTCAATATCTTTATTGGGCTGGTAACGCTGTACGTTATCTGGTGGCTGGTGAATCAACTGGAAATGGACCTGTTGTCAGCCGTCCTAGGGCAGTTTGTCAGTGTAGGAGTGATCATCGTCATTATCATTTTCCAGCCGGAGGTGCGTCGTTTTCTGCTTTTTCTGGGCAATACGACTTTGCGGCAACGCTCCAATTTTCTCAACAGGATGATTGATCGTAACTTCGAGAGCAGTGAGCAGCGGGAGGAACAGGTGGAGGCCTTGAAAAATGCCATGCTGCGTATGAGCCGGCGCAAGACCGGCGCCCTGATCGTGCTGGCTCAGGACCTGAGCCTCGACGGTCTGATCAACTCCGGTGTGCAGATGGACGCCAGTATCAGCGAACAGCTGGTTGAGAGCATCTTTAATAAATCGAGCCCCTTGCACGATGGAGCGGTTATTATCGAAAGCGGAAAGCTGAAAACGGCCAGCGCTATTCTTCCGGTATCGGAAAATCCGAACCTGCCGAAAAGCGCTGGTCTGCGCCACCGGGCTGCCGTCGGTATTACGGAGAAGGCCAAAGTCGCCGCCTTCATTGTCTCGGAAGAAAACGGCAATATCTCCTACGCTTTCGATGGGCAACTGCGACGGAAGATCGGTGAGGAAGAACTGGAAAAACTATTGAAAAAACATATCGCCTGACCTCGTACTTTAAATTATGCAAATCCAACGTCTTGAAGAATTCCAGATTGAACAGGGGCTACAGGCCCAGCTAGGATATCTGTTGAGCGAATGCTTTCCCGATTACCCTGAAGATCGCTCCTTTTTCAGGCAGTTACCGGATTTTCGTTATCTGGCCTGGATGGATCAACAGCTCGTTGCCCATATGGGCGTAGAACACCGGATCATCAATAACGAAGAACAGCTACTGCGTATTTTCGGCATTATTGATCTTTGTGTGGCGCCAGCTTTTCAACATCAGAAACTGGCGAGCAGGATGCTTCATTTGCTGGAGCAACTCGCTGTTGACCACGGCATTGACTTCCTCGTGCTGGTAGCTAAAGATCACGACTTTTACACCCACAACGGATTTGAGGTAGTCGACAACCGCTGCCGGTGGCTGATGATTCATCAGGATCAGACCTTCGGCATCACTTCCCGTTCGTTGCATCGGAGCTTACTTGTCAAAGCGACGGGCGATAAGCAGTGGCTGCCGGGACTTACCGATTTCCTCGGCCACATTTTCTGAATGTTTTGTACATTAGTTTTCCTGATTAAAAAACAGCCATTTATATGCAGCAAGTGCAAGCTTTTATTGAGTCTAACAGAGATCGCTTTCTGGAAGAATTATTTGAATTACTACGCATCCCGTCCATCAGCGCCGATCCGAAATGTAAAGAGGATGTGCGTCGGGCCGCGGAATTTGTAGCGGACAGTTTGCGGAAAGCCGGGGTTGACGAAGCAGAGATATGCTCCACCGAAGGGCATCCAATCGTCTACGCTGAAAAAATAGTGGACGAGGCGTTACCCACCATTCTCGTCTACGGCCACTACGATGTTCAGCCTCCGGATCCCATGGAGTTATGGGATTCAGGCCCCTTCGATCCGGTTATCAAAAAAACGGAACTGCACCCGCAGGGCGCCATTTTTGCGCGGGGTTCCTGCGATGATAAAGGACAGGTTTTTATGCATGTCAAGGCATTCGAAGCGATGCAAAAGCAAAATGAGCTGCCCTGCAATGTGAAGTTTATGATTGAAGGAGAGGAGGAGGTAGGATCAGCCAACCTGTCGACTTTCTGCCGGGAAAACAAGGAGCGGCTGGCCTGCGATGTCATCCTCATATCCGACACCTCCATCATTGCCAACGACACGCCTTCCATCACTACCGGCCTTCGTGGCTTGAGTTATGTAGAAGTGACGGTCACCGGCCCTAACCGGGATCTGCACTCCGGCGTCTACGGGGGAGCTGTAGCCAACCCTGTGAATATACTGGCGCGTATGATTGCCCAGCTGCAAGATGATAACAACCGTATTACGATTCCCGGCTTTTACAATGATGTGGAAACGGTGAGCGAGGAAGAACGCCGGGCGATGAATGAAGCGCCTTTCGATCTGGAGGCCTACTGCCGGGATCTGCATATCGGTGCTATTCACGGCGAAGCCGGCTACACTACGCTGGAACGTACTTCCATTCGCCCCACCCTCGATGTCAACGGCATCTGGGGCGGCTATACCGGTGAAGGCGCCAAGACCGTGCTGCCCTCAGAGGCACACGCTAAAATCAGTATGCGCCTGGTACCGAATCAGGACCCGGATAAGATTACGGAACTGTTTAGCACCTACTTTAAAAGCATTGCTCCACCTTCCGTTACCGTGGAGGTGCATCCGCATCACGGGGGGCAGCCGGTGGTTACCCCTACCGATACGCCCGAATACCAGGCTGCTCACGAGGCTATGGCCCAGACTTTCGGCAAGGAACCTCTTCCACAGCGCAGCGGCGGCAGCATTCCTATCGTGGCGCTCTTCGAAGAGGTGCTTGGTGTCAAGAGTGTGCTTATGGGTTTTGGTTTGGACTCCGATTCTATCCATTCGCCCAACGAGCACTTCGGCGTTTTCAACTTCTACAAGGGAATTGAAACCATTCCCTACTATTTTTCCAACTATCGCAAACTCAAATCTTAATTAACCGCATTAACATGATTCAAAAGTATTATTACTTTTTACTGATGCTCGTTCTGCCGGGAGGAGCACTGCTTGGGCAGTCGCTTCAGCAACTGGTCGATCAGCAAGCCGCAGCTATTGAAGAAAAAGTAATTGAGTGGCGCCATTATATTCACCAAAACCCGGAATTATCCAACCGCGAGTTTGAAACCGCCAAATACGTAGCGAAATACCTGGAAGCGCTGGGTATGGAAGTGCAAACCGGCATCGCCCATACCGGGGTTGTCGGTATTCTGCGCGGCGCCAAACCAGGCCCGGTGGTGGGCCTGCGTGCGGATATGGACGCCTTGCCGGTGATCGAACGCACGCCGGTACCCTACGCCTCAGTCGTTAAGTCCACTTACCTCGGACAGGAAGTAGGGGTGATGCACGCCTGCGGCCACGATACCCACGTCGCTATGCTGATGGGCGCCGCCGATATACTGGCAGGGATGAAGGAAGACCTGAAAGGAACGGTCGTTTTTGTCTTCCAACCGGCCGAAGAAGGTGCTCCTCCCGGCGAAGAAGGCGGTGCCGAACTGATGATCAAGGAAGGTATACTGAAAGATCCGGCGGTGGACGTTATGTTCGGCTTACACATCAATTCAAAAACGGAAGTTGGTAAGATCCGGTATAAACCCGGCGGGACGCTGGCTGCTGCCGATCGCTTTGTGATTAAGGTCAAAGGTAAACAGTCGCACGGCTCTACTCCCTGGTCGGGGGTCGATCCGATCATCGTATCCGCTCAGATCATTCAGGGATTGCAGAATATTATCAGCCGGCAAACGGAACTCACCAAAGAAGCCGCGGTTATCAGTGTCGGCAAAATTCAGGGTGGTGTTCGTAATAACATTATTCCCGAAGAAGTCGAACTGATCGGCACCATTCGCACCCTTGATGTCGCCATGCAGGAGGAGATCCACCGCCGCATTCGTCAAACAGCCACCAATATCGCCGAAAGCGCAGGAGCTGAAGCCGAAGTGATGATCGACAAGGGCGTGCCGGTGACCTACAACGATCCGGACCTGACCACTCAGATGCTGCCGACGATACAACGCACGGCGGGAGGCGATAATGTCGTACTGTCAAACGCCATTACCGGAGCGGAAGATTTTGCTTACTACGCCCGGAAAGTGCCTTCGCTCTTTCTTTTTGTAGGGGGCATGCCGAAAGGTGAAAATCCGGCCGAGGCGGCGCCGCATCATACGCCGGACTTTTTTATCGACGACAGCAGTATGCAGCTGGGCGTCAGGGTTCTTTGCAACCTGACGCTTGATTATATGAACCAAGCTAACTGATTTTCATGCCTTTCATAAGCATTTTACCATGAAAAAAAGCGGGGTAATCCTGCTGTTCGGCTTACTCAGCTTACTGTACGGTTGCGGGGCGGAGCAGTCAAACGGTGATCAACAATCCCTTGAAGATATGACGGAACGATTCGACTGGCAGGGGCATCGCGGCGCCCGCGGACTGAGGCCCGAAAACACCATTCCGGCTTTTCTAAAGGCCTTGGAGTTTCCGGTGACTACCTTAGAACTGGATGTCGTCATTTCCCGTGACAGCCAGGTGGTGGTCTCACACGAACCCTGGATGTCGCACCATATTTGTCAAACGCTTGAGGGGAAACCGGTAACCCGAGAGCAGGAGGATTCGCTGCTTCTTTTCAAGTTGCCTTACCAGGTTATTCAGCGATACGATTGCGGAGGCCGTGGTAACGAAGCTTTTCCGGAGCAGGAAGCCGTTTCGGTGGCCAAACCCACGCTTGAGGCGGTGGTAGAAGCCGTGCAAGCGTACTGCCGTTCGAATGACCGGGAACTACCGGATTTCAATATAGAAATCAAAAGCAAGCCGGAATGGGATGGCGTCAAGACGCCGGAACCGGCTGCTTTTGCCCGTCTCGTCCTTGGAGAAGTCAGAGAACTGGGCATTGCCGACCGCAGCTGTATTCAGTCTTTCGATGTGCGCTCCCTGCAGGCGGTGCACCGGCAGGCGCCGGAAATAACCACCGCCCTGCTGGTGGCTAATCCCGGAGGGATCGACTCCAACCTGGAAGAACTGGGCTACGTGCCGGAAATCTACAGCCCTTACTACAAACTAGTCTCTGCCAACGTAGTCGATACGGTTCACGACCGCGGGATGCGCATCATTCCCTGGACAGTAAACGAGGTAGAGGAGATGGAGGCCTTGATCGAAATGGGGGTAGACGGGATCATAACCGATTATCCGAACAGGGTCGAGGAGGTGAGCGTGGAAGAATAGATGGAAGGATATTTGCTGTAAAGTATACGCCTTCGGATCTGTGGTGGTTTCACGGGCTTCCGCCCTTACCGGTTTTGCCAAGCCACAAAATAAAGCAATTTAACACCATAGGGCAATCCATTCTTCAAGCGGACCTGAACGAGGCCCTCACTCAGTACTGTTTTCCCAGGCAGACGAGGGCGAGCCGTATCTGGTAATACTCCAGCTTGCCGTCCAGCCCTTCGTAGATGTCTTTCAGGCCGGGTTTGTCCATGTATTTAATCAGCTGGTTGACTTTATCAGTTTTTTCCTCATCAATGAGCTGCTGGAAGTTGATATCGCGGCCGTCTTTGCGCAGGCGGGTCAAGTGGTTGATCACGGTATCGGGCGTGAGCTCTCGTTTCCGGGCGATTTCCTCCACGGCAAGGCCGCGGCGGTACAGTTCATGGGTGACCTGGTAGGTGGAGCCCTTTTCCCGGTTGGTATTGGCGTCCATAAAGTCGAGGATGGCTTCAATAAAAGTATGGCCGTACTGATGGAGTTTTTTCTCTCCAACCCCGGAGATGCTGCGCATCTGCTCGGCGTTGATGGGTTTTACGGCCGCCATTTCCTCAAGGGTTTTGTCATTGAAAATGATGTAGGGAGGCACACCCTGTTCCTGAGCCAGCCGTCGGCGGAGCTGCCGCAGTTCTTCGAAAAGCTCGTCGCGGACGCGCTCGCGTTTGCCGGGTCTTTTGACCTGTTGCTTTTCGGCTTCCTGTCGCTGTTTGACCGTGGTAAGTTTGACGAGGTCCACCTTTTCCCCTTCGAAGAGGACGCGCAGGCTGGCCTTGGTCAGTTTGAGGCGGTTATGGTCGTCGTAGGCGATTTCCAGATAGCCGAGGTTCAGTAACTGACGCAGGTAGAATTGCCATTCCGTAAAAGCGATATCCTTGCCGGCGCCGTAGGTTTTGATTTCCTGGTAGCCCCGTTCGAAGATTTCCCGGTGATTGGAACCTCTCAGCACGTTGACTAACATGCGTATACCGACGCCCTGCCGCAATCGGTAGAGAGCCGAGAGTGCTTTCTGGGCCGTGACGGTGCCGTCGAAGTATTCCGGCGGGTTTTTACAGACATCGCAGTTGTTACAATTGCCGGGGTGATCTTCTCCGAAGTAAGCCAGCAGGATACGCCGGCGACAGGCCAGCGATTCGGCGTACTCACGCATGCGATCCAGTTTGGCCAGTTGCAGTTGCGTATGATTGCTCTCGTTTTTTTGAATGATATCGCTCATCATATTTACATCGGCAAAGCTGTAGAAAAGCAGCGTGGCGGCGTCGGCACCGTCTCTGCCGGCGCGGCCGATCTCCTGGTAGTAGCTCTCCAGGTTTTTGGGCAGATTGTAGTGGATGACCCAACGCACGTTGGATTTGTCGATGCCCATACCAAAGGCGATGGTGGCGCAGATGATGAGTGTCTGGTCATTGATAAAGTCTTCCTGCACCCGGGAGCGTTCCTGACTGGACAGCCCGGCGTGATAGTGAGCGGCTGAGATGCCGGCGTCCCCGAGTTTTTCTGCCAGCTTTTCCGTGCTTTTGCGGCTGAGGCAGTAGATGATGCCAGGTTGATTGTCGCGTTTTTTTAAAAACTGCAGAATCTGCTCAAAGCGCTTTTGGCCGGGGCGCACCTCGAGGCTGAGGTTGGGCCGGTCAAAGGAGGCGATAAAAATCTCCGGATCTGTTAACTGCAGCTGCTCGGCAATATCGCTGCGCGTCAGTTTGTCGGCCGTAGCGGTCAGGGCAATAATAGGTATGCCCGGGAATTCCCGTTTCAGCATGCGCATCTGCGTATATTCGGGCCGGAAATCATGCCCCCAGGCGGAGATGCAATGGGCTTCATCGATGGCGAAGAGGCTGACATTGCTTTTTTTGAGCAGCGGCAGGAAGTTCTGCGAAAGCAGTTTTTCAGGAGAGACATACAGAATATCCAGCTCCTGGCGGAAAAAAGCATCTTCGGTCTGTTGCTGTTCCATTCCGCTGAGACTGCTATTGAGAAAAGCCGCCTTGACCCCGTTGGCCCGCAGCCCTTCCACCTGATCTTTCATCAGGGAGATCAGAGGGGAAACGACTACACAGCTTCCGGGCATCGTCAGGGCCGGAAGCTGATAACAGACCGATTTGCCGCCCCCGGTAGGCATGAGCACCAGGGAGTCTCTCCCTTCGTAAACAGCCTGGATAATTTCGGCCTGCATAGGCCGGAAGGAATCGTAGCCAAAGTACTTCTTCAGCGCTTGCTTTGCCGTAGAAATGTCCATAACCACAAAGATAAAGTCATTTGCCGGTTTGACCGGAAAAGGCATAGAAAATTAACCCGGATTATTCATGGCTTGGTAAGAAACCAATTCATAAATAATCCGGATTGATGAAATTACACAAAAAGGGACGTGTAGGAAAATGCCCGCAGGCTGGGAAGAAAAAATAACTCACGATGAGGGCTGGGTAAAAGCCCGATAGAAAATAACTGGGTAATGGGGTAGCCGGAAAGCGGCTAATGGGCCCCTCCCACAGCAGTTCAGGCAGGAAGAGCCCATGTTTTGTTTAGCACGCTTTCAGTGCTGTTTAAGCTACTAACAGACTACTATCTGTTATAATTAAAGTCTGGAGTTTAGTTTTACTTTGTCTTATTGTCCTATTCAGATTTTAAAAAGGGGGATTTCCCAAAGGGAGAGTTTGGAAAATCCCCGTGTTGTAAACACGCTTCTTGTTGATAGGTGAATAGGAAGGATAGATCTAAATGATCTAACTATAACGGGGTTTAGTAAAACTTTTCTTAACGTCTGACAGTACAAATATACGATGGGGAAGGGGGGGAAGAAACCCCATGTTCATGGGGTCCGGGTTGGAGCGTTTGATTAAAGAGGAAGACTGTTTCCAGGGTTGGTGGGCTGAAAAGCACTAGTGTGCCTCCGGCACTAAATACTTGACAATTTTCGCGGCCTCTTTTGGCGGTATCCTGCGTTGCTCGTTGGTCAGGTAGCTACGGCTATCTTCCCGCCTCTCGCCTTGGCTACCGCCAAAATAGCCTCCCGAAAAATTATCAATTACTTAATGCCCGAGGCACTGGGCATTCATATGATCATGCAACACTGCATCATGGCAGCCATAAAGAGTCCCATCCGCCAGGGTTTGAAGCGGCTTCGGATGAGGGTATAGTGCTCCGGCTGGCGTTGCTCTTCGCGAAAAAAGAGGATACCGGTCTGAAAGAGATCTATGGAGATGCGGACGCGTGGATGACGACGGATTTGATCCCAGGCCGTTTCCATTTCCTTTGACCAGTGGATGTCAGCCAAAATGAAAATACTTCCGGGATGAGTTTTGTGCAGGCAGCTTTCCACATAATTAACCGAGGCGCCCAGCCGGTGATCACCGTCGAGGAAGAGCAGGTCGATTTGCTCAAAATGAGCAAGGGCCTCGGGCAGCCGTTCCCGGAAGGAACCCACGAGTTGCGTAACGGAGCCGTGCGGTATAGCCTTCAGGTTTTCTCTGGCCACAGCCGCAGTTTGCGGGCAGCCTTCTATGGTTACCAGATCCGTTTTTGAATCGGCGGCGCTCAGGTACAGGGTGCTGATTCCCAGGGAGGTGCCCAGTTCGAGTATCCTTTGCAGCTGATATTGGTTCACCGTGCGAAAAAGCATTTTGCCTACGTCTGGAGAAACACTGGCGAAGCGTGCGATGCTGCTGACACTTCTAATCCGGCCTGGTCTGGCCTGAGAGCCGGCGCCGTGGTCCTTTATCTGCAGCCGGCGCCGGTCTTGTCGTAGCTGTTCCTGCAATTCCCGGATCTCGGAGAAGGCATAATAACGACGCCGGTCTTCGATCACATTTTCCAGAAATTCGGCAACGAAAGGGGAGTGGACATCATAGCGCGTCATAGATCGCCAGTAGTAGCGAACAAAACGCAAAAAGAAACGGATGTAAAACTTGATCAGTTGCATATTGAATTTACTGTCGCCAAATGTCGTAATGGACGGCCAATCTTCCAAACTTAAGCTCTCCCTATAAGGGTTTTAGAAATTTAATATGATTTTAACGCTTGGTGTGAAATTTGGTACAGCCTTTGTACGATATAACAAAAAGCGGTATTCTTGCAACTGAAAGAAGCTTGCAAGTGTTTTATTGATCGTTTTTCAAAAACCACAAGAATAGTAATTTACCCTCCCCCCATCATATTTTTTCTCATTATGGAGCGGTAAACGCCAACACAAAATTACGAATAATGAATTTTAGATTTAGTTTATTAGTACTGTTGCTTTTCGGTCTCGCCACAGGATGGACCCAGCAGCAGGATGCCCCGAAAGATTGGTTCCACCTGAATATGAGCGAGGACGGCTTCCCGGGAGTAAGTTCTCAGCAGCTTTACGCGAATGTTTTGAATGGCGTCGAAGGGCAGCCGGTCATCGTCGCCGTCATCGACGGTGGAGTTGACTATCAGCACGAAGATCTTGACGACATCATGTGGAAAAATGAGGATGAGATTCCCGGCAATGGGGTCGATGATGACGGCAACGGTTATGTCGATGATATTTACGGCTGGAACTTTATCGGCGGCAAAGACGGTGAGAATGTCCATTATGACAATCTCGAAGTTACCCGCCTGTATAAAAAGTACAAAGACCGCTTTGAAGATGTCGATATGGAAGAGCTGTCGAAAAAAGAACGCCGCCAGTACGATCAGTGGATGGAGTACAAAAAAGAAGTGGAGGAGAAACGCGAAGAGATGGAGCAAAACGTCACCATCTACGGCGGTATTTACGAAGCGGTAAAGGGACTGGAAAAAGAGTTGGGTAAGGAGAGCGGAAAGATCAGTCTGAAGGATATTCAGGATTTTGAATCCGATAATCCGCTGCTGAGCCGCTCCGCCATGATCGTCGCCAATATGATGTCGGAAGGCAACTCCTTCCAGGCTATTGTGAATGATCTGGAAAGCGCCTATGAGTACTTTTACAACCAGTACAATTACTACTACAATCCGGAATTTGAATCCCGGGATAAAGTAGGCGACAATTACGGCGATCCCACCGAGCGCTACTACGGCAACCCGGATATCAAAGGCCCCGATGCAGAGCACGGCACTCACGTGGCCGGCATCATCGCTGCCGAACGCGAAAACGACCTGGGTATTAAAGGCGTGGCCAATAACGTGAAAATAATGGGGCTGCGCGTAGTTCCCGATGGCGATGAGCGCGATAAGGATGTCGCCAATGCCATTTACTATGCCGTAGATAACGGCGCCAAGGTTATCAACATGAGCTTCGGCAAGGGATATTCTCCCTTTAAAAAGGTAGTGGACGATGCCATAAAGTACGCCCGTAAGAAGGATGTCCTGCTCGTACACGCTGCCGGCAACGACGGCAAGGAAAATTTCGAAGACAATAACTACCCCAATGACCGCTTCCTGAAAAAAGGACTGTTCGGCCCCCGCTACGCCGACAACTGGATAGAAGTAGGCGCCGTCAACTGGGAAGGAGAGGAAGAAATCGCCGCCGACTTCTCTAACTACAGCTCCGATAATGTGGACGTCTTCGCTCCCGGCGTGGATATCTATTCCACCGTTCCGGGTGACGAATACCGCGCCATGCCGGGTACGAGTATGGCCGCACCGATGATCAGCGGGGTGGCGGCGGTGCTGCGCTCTTATTTTCCCGACTTAAGCGCCGAACAGGTCAAGGAGATCATCCTTTCTTCCGTCGATAAGCAAACACAACGGGTGCGCAAACCCGGTAGTGAAGATATGGTGCCTTTCGGCAAACTCGCGCTGTCCGGTGGTATCGTCAACGTAGTGGAAGCGGTGCAGCTGGCTGCGGAAACCAAAGGTAAAAACCGCAAAAACGGCCGCTACTTCGGCCCCCACAGTGATAAGGAGATGAAAAAAGATAAGGATCAGGCTACTCCTTAAGGAAAAAACAAGACGAAAGTGAGCGCAAGACAGGGGAACCATCACCGGATGGTTCCCCTGTCTTCGTTGCCGGCAGCCTTTGCAGAACAGCATAAGCTCCCATCACCGAATCACGACCTCCTCGATATACTCCTCACCAATCTCTTCGTTGATCATTTTTTTGATTTTCTCACGGCCGTAGGTCAGTTCCTGGCGCAGGGGAGCTGAAGAAATATTCAGGTACAGCTTTTTATTGCGCACCTTGATATCGGTCGTATACCTGGAAATAGTGGCACCCATTACCTTTTCCCAAATCGATTTGACCTTGGTTTGGTGCAACTTGGGTTTAAGGCGGTAGGCTTCCACCATGGCTTGCAGGACTTCTTTCAGCGTATGTTCGTTCGATTTTTTCATGAGGTGATATTTAAGACGGGATGGCCTGGCCGTTTTCTACGACAAATTTACGATAATTAGCGCCCACTTGCCTAATGATTTCCTCCAGGCGCTGTTCGTGGGTATCGGTGATAAAGGTTTGCCCGAACCGGCGCGAGAGCAGCAACTGAATGAGTTGTTCTACCCGGCTGCGGTCGAGTTTGTCGAAGATGTCGTCCAGCAGCAGAATAGGGGCCTGCTTTTTATCTTGCCGGAGCAGTTCGTACTGAGCCAGCTTGAGCGCGAGCACAAAGGATTTGAGTTGCCCCTGGGAGCCGAATTTTTTCAGGGGATGCCCACCGATTGAAAACAAGAGGTCATCTTTGTGAATACCGACGGTGGTACGTTCCAGCACCCGGTCCTTATCGGCGGCTTCCCGCAGCAACTCGGCCAGGGGTGCTTCTTCGAGCCTGGACCGGTACACACAGTCGACTGATTCGCGTTCCCCGCTCAGCACCGCTACGGTTTCGCGCAGGTAGGGACGAAAGGCATCGATAAACTGTGCCCGCTGTTCGTGGATATAGGCTGCCGGTTCGAGTAGCTGTTGATCGTATATCTCAATCAGCGCGGGATTGAAGGTGCGGCTTTCGCCAAATTGCTTGAGTAGTGCATTGCGCTGACGCAACACTTTATGGTAGAGAATCAGCTGCTGTAAGTACTGATGGTCCAGTTGCGATAAAGTATTGTCAAGGAAGCTTCGCCGGGCCTCGCTACCCTCAGTGATAAGGTAGGTGTCATCGGGTGCGATAAATACGACGGGAATCAGTCCCACGTGATCCGAGAGGCGCCGGTAAGGTACATCGTTGCGCTCCAGTTCTTTGCGCCGGCGGGGTTGTACCTTAGCCACGATCTTCTCCTTGCGCTCATCTATACGGAAATGACCTTCCAACCGGAAAAAACCGGCATCGTGCTGTACGACATGAATATCCGGCAGGTTGAAATGACTTTTGCCCATACAGAGGTAGTATACCGCGTCCAGCAGGTTGGTTTTCCCCATGCCGTTCAATCCGACAATACAGTTGAGCGTAGGCGAACAATCCAGCCGCTGGGCCGTATAGTTCTTAAAATGAGTCAGTATGAGTCCTTCCAGATGCAAGGCGATAAGGGATAGTTTTTTTGAGCAGAGGTAAAAATGACAATCCTGTTTGGATTCTGCAAACAAGGTTCGCAGATAAACGTTCTATTGGTAACCGCGCTCAAGATACCGGCATTTTTTAATGCTTCCCTTTAAGCTGACAATTTTTTACGCTATCTTTGAGCGCAATTTTTTTTCAGAATCGCCTCACGCCGGCCCGCTTGCTTCAAAGTAAACGGGCCTATCCATAAAGAAAAAAGAACGCCAACATGAGTACTGCAACCGAGAAGAAAAAATCAACCAAGAAAAAAGATAAAAAACAAGAGTATAGTAAAGAGCAATACCTCAACTGGTACGAGCTCATGCTGCGCATTCGCCGCTTTGAAGAGCGGGCGTTACAAATGTACGGTCAGCAAAAAATCCGTGGTTTCTGCCATGTCTATATCGGGCAGGAAGCCGTAGCCGCCGGCATTGAGTCGGCGATTCGCCCCGAAGATGCCGTTGTGACGGCTTACCGGCAGCACGGAACCGCCCTTGCCCGCGGCGTGGGCGCCAGTGAAGCGATGGCGGAGCTTTTTGGTAAGAAAACAGGGGTCGTTAAAGGGAAAGGCGGATCGATGCACTTCTTCGATGCGAGCAAGCGCTACTTCGGAGGCAACGGTATTGTCGGCGCTCAAATCCCTATCGGTACGGGCATCGCCTTTGCCGAGAAATACAAAGAGACGGATAACCTTTGTGTAACCATGTTCGGTGACGGCGCCGCACGGCAGGGCTCCCTCCACGAGTCCTTCAATATGGCAATGACCTGGCAACTCCCGGTGCTGTACATCTGTGAGAACAACGGCTACGCCATGGGAACTTCAGTGAAACGCACCAGCAATGTCACCGAAATTTACAAGTTGGGCGAAGCCTATGATATGCCGAGCGAACCCATCGACGGCATGTCGCCGGAATCGGTTCACGAAGCTGTAAAGAAAGCAGTGGAACACATTCGCGCCGGAAAAGGGCCTTATTTTCTCGAGATCCGGACCTATCGCTACAAAGGGCACTCCGTTTCGGACCCGGCCAAGTATCGTACCAAAGAAGAGGTGGAAGAATACAAGCAAAAGGATCCGGTGAAAATCACGGAGAAGAGAATCCTCGAAAATAATATTGCTTCCGAAGAGGAAGTCAAAGAGATACAGGGTAAAATCAAAAATGAGATCCAGGAAGCACTGGATTTTGCCGAAGCATCCGATTACCCGGATCCCTCCGAGCTGTATTCCGATAACTACCTGCAGGAGGATTATCCTTTTATTAAGGATTGAAATTGAGCTCTGAAAAATTCCAGGTGGAAGCGCCATAAATTATCTTTCCTTCCATCCTGCTCAAAATAAGGCGTGGCCGGCAGTAGTAAATGCTGCCGGCCACTCGTTTTTTTGCCTGTCCCGGAATAGTAATTTTAGAGCTTAGATTAGGTCTGGAACAAAAAGTTTATTTACTTTTGCGGGGCTGAAAAAACAAGTTTAACTTACTTCAATAGGCTAACGATAAGAACATGGCAAGCAGGAAGAAAAATCAGAAAAAAGCAGAAGAAACGCTGGTGGACATTGTAGAGGTGCGGGACCAGGCACAAAGCTTTGTCGATCGCAATCAAAACATCGTACTGGGAGGATTGCTGGTGATCGTTCTCATTATCGGGGGTATTTTTGCCTACAGCAATTTTTACCAGCAACCCCGGCAGCAAGAAGCTATGGAGCAAATGTACCAGGCCCAGGTGCAATTTCAGCGCGATTCTTTCGCCCTGGCCCTGACCAATCCCGGCGGCGGCTATCTTGGTTTTCTGGATATCATCGATAGCTACGGCTCTACCGACGCCGGCAACCTGGCCAACTACTATGCCGGCATTTCCTACCTCAACCTCGGTCAGTTCGAAGCGGCTATCGACTTCCTTAACGACTTCGATCCGGCCGGCGATATCACGCCAATCATGAAGTACGGCGCTCTCGGCGACGCTTACTCAGAACTCAATGATCTTGAAAATGCGCTCGATTATTACGAAGACGCGGTAAGCGCCGGCGATAACGACATGCTGACTCCCTACTACCTTAAGAAAGTGGGAATGCTTCACGAAAAAAACGGATCCTTCGCGCAAGCTAAAGCTGCCTACGAACGCATCAAAGAGGAATATCCCTCTTCTTCGGTAGGGCAGGATATTGAAAAATTCATCATACGGGTTTCTGCTAAAGGATAGGCAGGGCGGAACCCGCACAGATACATGGTAAAAAAGGTAAGGACGGCCCGCAAACCCTCCTTGCCTTTTTTTGTTTCAAAAGGAAATTTTCTCTTTATTCAAGTTTCAAAATGAGATGCCTATGGCCAGCGCTGCAAAAAACCTGTCTAATTACGATGAAAGCACCATCCCTTCCGCCAAGGAACTGAAGTTCGGTGTTGTAGTATCGGAGTGGAATACCAAAATAACCCACGCTCTTTACGAGGGCTGTTTCGATACACTGATCAAACACGGTGCAATGGAGGAAAATATCCATACCATCCAGGTGCCGGGCTCTTTTGAACTGACCGCCGCCGCCAAAATGATAATGAGCAACCGCAAAGTGGATGCCGTCATTTGCCTGGGCTGCGTGATTAAAGGAGAAACCAGCCACAACGAATATATCAATCAGGCGGTGGCTACCGGTCTTACCAACCTGGGCATGGCCAGCGGTAAGCCCTGCATCTTTGGTGTACTGACACCCGATACCGAAGAACAGGCGCTGGACCGCGCCGGCGGCAAACACGGTAATAAAGGAGTGGAAGCTGCCGTCACCGCTATCCGTATGGCCGCCTTGTCCAGAACAATGACCAACCAGGATAAACGCATCGGATTCAAATCCCTGCGACCTTGATTCTGACCGGGCGCTGAAGTACGATTAGCCGAGCTTGTCACAAAGAACCCATAACTTCCATATGACGATTCATACCATCGATACCGGCTTTTTTAAGTTAGACGGAGGCGCCATGTTTGGCGTCGTGCCGCGACAGCTTTGGGAACGGCTGACTAGTCCGGACGATAAAAACAGATGCACCTGGGCCATGCGTTGCCTGCTGGTGGAAATACACGATCGCCGTATCCTTATCGATACGGGAATAGGGAACAAACAGGGCGAAAAGTTTCGCCGGCATTTTGAACCTCACGGCGAAGCTACCCTGCTGGGGTCACTGGCCGGGTTGGGCTTTGAGCCGGAAGATATCACCGACGTACTGCTTACCCACCTTCATTTCGATCACGTCGGCGGTGCGGTGCGGCGCAATGCCCAGGGCAACCTGGTACCGGCTTTTCCCAAAGCCACTTACTGGAGCAATGAGTCGCATTACAACTGGGCCTTTTCTCCTAATGCCAAGGAACGGGCTTCTTTCCTGAAGGAGAATTTTGTGCCGCTACGGGACGCCGGCGTCCTGGAATTTATTGAAGTTAGCGAAGAAGACGACGAATGGCTGCCGGGCATTCGCCTGCGCTTCGTATACGGTCATACGGAAGCTATGATGTTGCCAATGCTGGAAACGGCAAAGCGAAAGCTGATCTATTGTGCTGATCTTATTCCTTCTTCCTACCACCTCGGCTTACCTTATGTTATGGCCTATGATATTCGTCCGCTGAACACCCTGTCAGAAAAAGACCGCCTGCTTCGTGAGGCCTTACGCGATGACGCTATCCTCTGCTTCGAACACGACCCCGGGACTGCCTGCTGTTCCCTGAAAATGGATGATCGCGGCCGAATCGCGATGGACAAGGCGATGACCATGGCGGAAGTGATGTCGGAATGAAAAGCAAGCCGGTACGCCGTTCAGTTACCGGCGCCGAGCAGCACTATTGAGTAGGGGGAATCCAGCAGCACTTTCCCCTCGCTTACCGTAGCCGTTTTTCCGGAATAATAATCTTTTAATTCGCTTCCCTCCGGGAACACTTCGCGGATAGGCAGGGTCTTTACACCAGAAGGCAGGTCCAGGCCTACGATAACCCGGTCTGATAATTCGCCCTCTTCAAAAATACGGGAGAAGACATAGGGCGATTGCTGTAATCGCTCGTGGCGGCCGGCGCCGACAGCGAGATGCTCGCGTCGGAAGCGACCGAGTTTGCGCCAGTGGGTGAGTATTTCACGAGTGCTGAATTCACCGGCAGGGAGATTCTGTTCAATAGCATCCCAGTTCATGAAGGAGCGCAGGTTAGCGTCGCCTTTAGCGCTATCGATTTGCAGGGGACGTGCTGTTTCGTCTCCGTAATAGATCTGGGCGGCGCCCGGGGTCAGCATCAACTTGGTGGCGGCTTTCATAGGTCGCCGGCGCTCCCGGTCGAAAGGGGCGCCATCGTCGTGCGAACTGATGTAATTGAGGACGCCGACTCCTTCCAGCGGACCTTTTGTCAGGTTGTTTGCGTAATCCTGAAACAGGTTGTCGTAAGCTTTTTCTGCATCTGCTTTGAAAGCAAAATTGATGAGGCTTTCAAAGCCGTACCGGTAGTAATCGACCTCGCGGTCACCAAAATCATAAGGGCGTTCTCCGCCGAGGCCGTAGCCGTATACTTCCCCCATCATAAAAAACCCGGAGTCGTCGATTTTGGCATCCGGATGGGCTGCTTTCCATTCGCGCAGGGCAATCTCAGCTTCCCGTTTGAGTTCTTGCCACACCTCCTCTTCAACGTGTTTGGCGGTATCGGCCCGGTAACCGTCGATGCCGAATTCGCGCACCCAGTCGGTCAGCCATTTGATCAGATAGTAGCGGGGCGCCCGGGGGTAGCCCGTGCGATCAAAGAAGGCGTCGAGTTCCTGCAACTCCTGGTCCAGGCGTTCTTCAGCCGCCCATTTTTCGCGCAGAAAGGGAGGTAAGGCTACCGCTTCGGTGCGGCCGGTACGTATATCGGGCAGATTTTCCACCAGCGTGCATTCGACGGTGCTTTCATACCCTTGGTAGCTGCAGGGTGGTTGGGTGCGCACCCAGCTGTCGGGCCACTGCGGGTCCTGTGGGGTTACCGGTCCGGTATGATTGATGACCACATCCATCAGTATCCGGATGTCGCGTTGATGGGCGGCATCGACCAATGCTTTGAGATCGGCTTTGGAGCCAAAGTTGGGATCCAACCGCGTCCAGTCGCGGGCCCAGTAGCCGTGATAGGCGTATGTTTCTCCCTGGCCTTCATCTGTACTTCCCCGGATTTGCTCTACTACCGGTGTGAACCAGATGGCATTGACGCCAAGAGAATCGAAATAGCCTTCTTCGATTTTTCGCGTGATGCCGGCAATATCGCCCCCCATGAAATTGCGCAGATAGGCAGCCTCACGGCTGCGGCCAAGGGATAGGTCGTTAGTGGTATCGCCGTTGTAAAAACGATCGGTCAGCAGAAAGTATATGGTGGCGTTTTCCCAGAAAGTCTCGATCGTCACGGGGGCTGTCGAAACTGACACATCCGGCGCCTGAGGGCCTTCACAGCCTGCCCAGCCCAATAATATAAGGCAGCACAGAAGTTGTTTGAGGGGAGTGGTCTTGATTTTCATAAATTAAAATGCAAAGATTCACCGCCTTCCTTTTCCGGCTGCAGTAACTTTTACTACCGAAGCGGAAAGGGGATAGCGGATAAAAAGGGTTAACCCAGGTTATACCTCGATGGAAGCCGCCACATCATCCTTATCCTCCACTCGCAGCGTGAGCAGGGCTGCGAGCACCAGCGAGCCGCCGCCCATCAGCAGCGCGTAGATAGCGGAGCCGCCGAAAAACCTGCCGATGACAAATCCCAGCAGAGCCGCTGCCACCACCTGCGGAATGACGATAAAGAAATTGAAAACCCCCATGTAATACCCCATCTTTTCCTGCGGAAGCGAACCGGTGAGAATCGCGTAGGGCATAGAAAGAATGCTGGCCCAGGCAATACCGATACCTATCATGGAGAGCAGCAGCAGGTTTGGGTCTTTAATGAAAAAGATGGACAGGAAGCCCAGTGCGCCGGCTATCAGACAGATGGCGTGGGCGATTTTCCGGCTGGTGCGCTTGGCGAGCTCCGGAATCATAAAAGCAACGATAGCGGCGATACCGTTGTAGACGGCGAAGCAGACACCCACCCAGTTGGCCCCCTCATTGTACAGGAATGAGCTGGTATCTGAGGTGCCGTAAATGTGGCTGGTGACGGCGGCGGTTGTATATATCCAGAGGGCAAAGAGGGCAAACCAGGAGAAAAATTGCACCAGCGCCAGTTGTTTCATGGTGGGAGGCATATCCTGAAAATCATTGATAATGGTGATAAACCCATTTTCAGTCTGGCCGGTCTGTTGCATTACCCCGGCCAGACTGAGGAAGCCCCCCAGGGTGGCGAGGCCGACGGAGAAGATCATCAGTTCTTTGGCCATTCCGGCCTGAGTAAACCAGTAGGTGAGTAGCACGCCCGCGGCGATGAGCAGGATACCCTGCATCAATTGCCGGCGTCCGTTTTTGGCGTAAGCCTCTCTGCTTTTTTCCTTCTTGTCAAAACCCTCTTCTTCCTGATGCTCTATAAAACCGGCTCTTTCCTCCGGCGAATATTCCCGGGAGCGAAAGACCGTCCACAGTACTGCCAGCAGAAAGACCACCCCGCCGAGATAAAAGGACAGCTTAACAGAATCCGGAACGACCCCTTCCGGCGCCTCGTTGCTTACTCCAAACCAGTTGGTCAGCATCCAGGGTAGCATGGATGCGACCACCGCTCCCGTACCGATGAAAAAGCTCTGCATGGCAAACCCCATCGTGCGCTGAACGGAGGGTAGATTGTCGCCTACAAAAGCCCGGAAGGGTTCCATGGAAATATTGATCGATGCATCGAGAATCCAGAGCATGCCGGCAGCGACCCATAGTATTGGAGAGTTGGGCATGATGAACAAGGCCACGGAAGCGAGCAGAGCGCCGACCAGGAAATAGGGGCGGCGACGTCCCAGGCGCCCCCAGGTGCGATCGCTGAAGTAGCCGATGATCGGCTGCACCAATAATCCGGTAACCGGGGCGGCCACCCATAGAATGGGAATGGCTTCCACTTCAGCGCCCAGGGTTTCAAATATCCGGCTGACATTGGCATTTTGCAGCGCAAAGCCGAACTGTATACCCAAAAAGCCGAAGCTCATATTCCAAATTTCCCAAAAGCTCAGATGTGGCTTTGGTCGCAATGCTGCGGCTGCAGCGGTAGAGGAGGTCTGTTCCATGGCAATGTTTTTAAAACCGGCATTGAAAATAGGAAAAATTCCGAAGCCTGGCCTAAACCCGATCTTTTCATTTGTTAGACCACACCACAAAATCCCAGGGATTGAGATTGAGCGTCATATTGGGGGTGACCGTAATGGTGCTATTGACAAAGACATTGGTGTATTCTCCAACGCAGGCGTCACTTCTGAGGGCAACGTCCTGGATCTCATTGCTGAGGTTCAGAACGACGATGATCTTATGGCCGGCTTTCTCCCGGTAAAAGGCATAAATGTCCTCATCATTGTCGGTTTTGATCTTGACGGCAGGCCCGCCGGCAGCGCCATTCCAAAGTGCGTGATTGCGTTTTTTAAGATCGAGCAGGGTTTCATAAAAATCCACTTTCTCATAATTGCCCCACTCAATGGTATCTTTTTCAAAAAACTTCAGCGGTTTATCCAGCCCCGCTTCCTGTCCGCTATAGAGGAGAGGCATGCCGTTGAAGGTAAAAGCAAGTACGGCCATCGCTTCGGCGGCTGCTCCGAGGCGCTCTTTTACGGTGCCGTTCCAGCTATTCTCATCGTGGTTCGTAATGAATTGCATGTTGTAGCCTTTTTTGAAGAGGCGCCGGTTTCTGGCTAGCCATTCATCGATATCGCTGACCTTGGCTTCGCCCTGGGCGATGTTATTCATCAGGTGGTGGAAAGACCATGCGTAAGACATGTTGAACAAGCCGGCGTTGCGCAGTTCGGGAACCTCCGCTTCCGCGAGCATAAATAATTCCGGATGAAGGGAGCGCAGCCGGGGAATACAGGTTTGCCAAAAGTCGAGCGGGACCTTGTAAGCTACGTCTACCCGGAAGCCATCTATACCGGCTGTATCCAGCCAGTGGCGCATTTCCTCGATCATAGCCTGCCGCAATGCAGGGTTATCGTAATCGAGGTCGGCAACATCAGTCCAGCCTTCGGATAAGCCGGTTTCCGGATTGACCGGATCAACAATATTACCTTCCTCATCGCGGGTGTACCATTCGGGATGTTGCTCAATCCAGGGGTGGTCCCAGCCGGTATGGTTCGGCACCCAGTCGAGCAAAACCCGCATGTCCATATCGTGAATCTTCTCAACCAGGGAAATGAATTCCGCTTTGCTGCCAAAGTTGGGATTGACGGTCCGGTAGTTCGCAATGGCGTAATAGCTACCCAGCGATCCTTTCCGTTTTTTTTCACTGATTGGATAGATGGGCATAAACCACAGGACCTCAACGCCCATTGCTTTCAGGCGGGGCAGGTGTTTTTCAAAGGCGGCGAAGGTGCCTTCCGGAGTGTACTGGCGGATGTTGACCTCATAAATATTGGCGTTTTTTGCCCATTCCGGCCCAAAGAAGGGAGCGCTGTTTTGGGCTGTTTCTTCCTGGGTTGATGGTTCTTGCGGCGAGCAGCCCGGGAATATCAGCAGGAAAAGAAAGGAAAACACCGGTAAGAACATCGTTTGGTTCATAACAGCTTGATCTGGATGAAAAGACATTGATAAATCGCTCCGTCTACTGTATACCAAATTGCTGACGCGTGGGTTCCGTGAGCAGGTTCATTACTTTGACCGCGTAGCCTTTTTGGTTATACCTGGCGGTGCCCATCCAGGACATGTACTCCGTGTCATTGCTGACACCCTGTATCTGATATTCCCCGGTAAGGGCATCATTTTGGGCCTGCATGTGAATAATAGGAAATTCACCGCCGTAGTGCAGCGTCCAGGTGCCGGTAGTCTGGAAATCCTGCCAGTGCCCGGCCGTAAAGGTGCCGTCGCCGTTAAACTTGTACCATTTACCCCGGTTGGCCATACTTTCTTCGGGGTTGCCGGGAACGATGAAGTATTCAAAAACCCAATAATCACGCAGCAGCAGCTGGGCTTCCCGGGTGTCGGGAATAGGTTGAGGAGGAGCGACAGCTTTCTGCGGATCAGTTTGCGTGCTACCAGGTTGTTGCTCCGTTTCCTGTTCAGTTGTCTGGTTGCTGTTACAAGCAAAGAACAGGCTGCTTAAGGTAAACAGTAAAATGAACCTTCTCATAGAAACAGTAAGATTTTCGCTATTCATATCTAAATTATTTGATGCTTTATAACGCTCGACAAAAGTATCGTTTATTGATCAGCGGTCTCTAATGCACCGCTGCGTTCATTGTTTTCCGGTACGGTGTATTGCTTACCATAGAAAAGTACCTCCAGCGGGCTATCGCCTTTGTTCTCTATGTTCCACTCCCCTGTAGTTACGCGAAGCACAAGGGGCCTTTCCCGGAAGTGCAGGCGAAAATGATAAGCCTCCCACTGCCGGGGCAGGAAGGGGGCAAAGCTAAGCCGGTTTTCGGCTACCTGCATACCGGCAATCCCCTTGACAAGTGCCATCCAGGTTCCGCCCATGCTGGTGACATGGCATCCGCCGGCCGTATCGCCGTTGTAATTCTCCAGGTCCAGGCGTGCACTCCGGCGCAAATAGGTATACGCCAGGTTCTCCTTGCCGAGCCGGGCAGCCAGGATGGCGTGGACAGCGGCCGAAAGGGAAGACTCATGGACGGTGCGCGGCTCGTAGTGTTCGAAATTGCGCAGCAAGGTTTCGCGCCGGAAGGCTGCTTCAAAAGAAAAAAGCCCTTGAAGAACATCGGCCCGCTTTACGTATCCTGAGCGCAAAATCCGGTCCCAGGACCAGTTCCGGTAAATGGGACGGTCTTCCGTTTTCAGTTGGTCCACCGTCGGCAGGTTTTTTTCCAGGTAGCCGTCCTGCTGCGGAAAAATGCCGAGTTGTTCATCCCAGGGCAGGTGTATTTCCTCGACAATGCGTTGCCACTGGTTGGTTTCTGTATATTCATAGAAATCCAGGCGATCGCTCAGGGATTTCCAGGCTTCTGGGTATGCTGTGCGCAAATACTGCCAAACTTCCATGGTATACTTCAGGCACCAGGCGGCCAGGTAATTAGTATACCAGTTATTGTTGACGTTGGCCTCGTATTCATTAGGACCGGTGACGCCGTGTAGCACATATTTTTTGCGGCGGTCCGACCAATGCACGCGTTGGGCCCAGAAGCGGGCGATAGCGATTAGCTGCTCCATACCGAATTCCAGCAGATAATTCCGGTCACCGGTATAGCGAACATAGTCAAATATGGCGTAGGCGATCGCGCCGTTACGATGGATTGCCTCCAGGGCGGTTTCCCATTCCGTGCTGCTTTCTTCACCGTTAATGGTGATCATGGGATAGAGGGCCGCCCCGTCGCGAAAGCCCAGTTTTTCGGCGTTGGCGATGGCCTGTTCCAGATGGTTGTGACGATAGAGCAGCAGCTGACGGGCTACCTCTGTACCCCGGGTTGCCTGAAAAAAGGGCAGGCAGAAAGTTTCGGCACTCCAAAAGGTGCACCCGCCGTAGCGTTCGCCGGTGAACCCTTTCGGACTAATGCTGAGGCGCTGGTCTTTACCGTTATAGGCCTGCAGCAGGTGAAAAATATTAAAACGCAGGCCCTGTTGCATGGCCGTATCCCCCTTAATTTCAACATCGCACTGTTCCCAGTAGGCTGCCCAGGTGTTACTGTGGCTTTCCAGCAGAGCATCGTAGCCCGTTTGGGCTGCCGCCTTGACGGCCGCCTTACAGCGCTCGAGCAGGCCTTCCTTGGGGTGGTGCAGGGAGGAAAGGTTGGCGACGTATTTGAACAGTACCGTCTCCTGCTCTTCCTGACAGGGAAGGTCCACGCTACAGGCGACGTACTTTTCCCGGTGAATGCGATAGGAGTTGAAGTCATAAGGTTGGCCGTCCTGAGTAATGGCAAATTTCATACCCGTGCACACCTGGAACTCCGTCCCTCTGGTTTCCGAAACCAGATAGGCATGCGTACGCTTCACCTGCGTCTCGACCTCTACCCAGTAATGTTCCTCCACAAGTCGTTCTTCATTTTGTACATTCAGGTCAATGGAGGGGGTCAGGGTGAGGGTGCCGGAGAAGTTGACCGGGGTAACGGCATAACGAATAGCGCTGATTTCAGTATCGGCCACGCTGCAAAAACGAGTGCTTTTTACTTCCACTTCCTTACCGCTATGCATCCGGGCGTGAAAGCTTCTCTCCAGGAAACCGCGGCGCATATCCAAAATCCGGCGGAAGGAATATAGTTCGCACGCGGCCAGGTCGAGCGGCTCTCCGTCAATCTCTACCCGGATACCGATCCAGTTGGCGGCATTAGGCATCTTGCTGAAATACCGGGGTAACCCCTGCTTGTTGCTGTGCGAGGGAAGGGGTTCTGGGTAGTGAATACCTCCGATATAGGCTCCGGGCAGGCTGTCGCCGCTGAAGAATTCCTCAAAATTCCCCCTTATTCCCAGTTGGCCGTTCCCCAGGCTGAAAAGACTTTCCGATACCCTGTTGTGTTCGGGGATGAAGCCTTCTTCAATAACCAACCATTCATTCTGTTGAATGTGTTCTTTCATGCCCAAAACGAAATACAATAATGTTTGAAATCGCGCTACTGAAGGTTTCTGATTCAATCGATAACGCCTAATTCCTTTCCGACTTTTGTAAATGCCCTCACCGCCTTTTCCAGGTGATCGGGTTCGTGGGCGGCAGACAGTTGCACCCGGATCCGGGCCTGCCCTTTGGGCACTACCGGATAGAAGAACCCGATGACATAGATACCTTCTTCCAGCAGACGCTCTGCGAAGTCCTGAGAGAGCTGGGCATCATAAAGCATGATGGGAACGATGGGATGCTCGCCGGGAAGGATGTCAAAGCCGGCGCTTTCCATTTCACGGCGGAAATAGCGCGTGTTTTCCTCCAGCTTGTCGCGCAGTTCCGTGCTGCTGTTGAGAATGTCAATTATCTTGATGGAAGCGCCCACGATGGCCGGCGCCACCGTATTGGAGAACAGATAAGGACGAGAGCGTTGCCGCAGCATATCGACGATCTCTTTGCGGGCGGCGGTAAAGCCGCCGGAGGCGCCGCCCAGAGCTTTGCCGTAGGTGCCGGTAATGATATCGACACGGCCCATGGCATTGCGGTATTCGTGTGTGCCGCGTCCCGTTTTACCGAGGAAGCCGGTGGCGTGGCAGTCGTCCACCATAACCATAGCGTCGTATTTTTCAGCCAGATCGCAGATCTTGTCGAGCTGGGCGATGGTGCCGTCCATTGAAAAGACGCCGTCGGTGGCAATAAGGCGGCGCCGGGCGCCGCGGGCTTCCTTGAGCTTGAATTCCAGGTCCTCCATGTCGTTGTGCTTGTAGCGGTAGCGCTGAGCTTTACACAGGCGAATCCCATCGATGATGGAGGCGTGGTTAAGCTGATCGGAGATGATGGCGTCTTCCTTGCTGAGCAGCGGTTCGAAGAGCCCCCCGTTAGCGTCAAAACAGGCGGCGTAAAGAATGGTGTCTTCCATGCCAAGAAATTCAGCCGTTTTTTGCTCCAGCTCCTTGTGGATATCCTGTGTGCCGCAAATGAAACGCACGGAAGACAGGCCGAAGCCGTGGGTGTCGATGGCTTCCTTGGCCGCTTCCAGCACATCGGGATGAGAGGAAAGGCCGAGATAATTGTTGGCGCAGAAGTTGAGCACTTCCATGTCTTTATCAGTCTTGATCTCGGCGCCCTGCGGGGTGACGATAATGCGTTCTTCCTTATACAGGCCGGCGTTGCGAATTTCCTGTAATTCTTTATCGAGAGCAGGTTCTACATTTGAAAACATATTGGGCGAGATTTGAGTGTTTGTTAAATTATTTTTTCAGATTAACTGTTTTTCCGCTTTTTGCCGAACGGATCGCGGCGTCGAGAATTTCCATGACGGCCAGGTTGTTCTCCAGTGCTGACAGATCGGCCGGCTCGGGGATGACCGTTCCGCTTACAACTGCGGCCAGGTAGGCGAAGGGGTCGTCAAAGGGCGCGGCAAGAGCTTGCGCCTCCCGGGTGATGTGCTTCTCTTCTTCCTCATTATACAGAATTTCCATTTCCCGGCGGTCTTTATTGATAATGTATCCGGTTTTACCGTAAATCTCAATATCCTTTCGGCTGTAGGGCCAGTTCCAGGAGGCTTGGATGATACCCTGGGTTTCAGGGTAGGTCAGGATAATGGTGGCTTCGTCATCCACATTTGGGTATACGTCCGGTTTGATTTGTTGGGTTACTGCGGTCACTGTTTCAGGACGCCGGCCGTTCATCAGCCAGGTGATGAGATTGGCGCCGTAGCAGCCGAAGTCCATTAAAGCCCCGGCACCGTTGTATTCGGGGTCGGTCAGCCATTCCAGAAATTCGGCGTTGACGCCGATTTCCAGGGGTCCCTGATGACCGTCGTGTACGACCAGTTTGTGTAGCGGGCCGATCTTGCCCTCCTCAACGAGTTTGTAGGCTTCGTGATTGCTACCGTACCAGGTTGTTTCGTAATTGGTGAGCAGGTGAATGTCGTGCTGCCGGGCCAGTTTAGCCATCTTTCGGGCGTGAGCCAGGCTGACGGCCAGGGGTTTTTCCACCATTACGTGTATCCCGCGGGGTGCGCATTTTTCCACGACCTCCAGGTGCTCGTAAATGCTGTTGAAGGCGGTGACGGCTTCCGGATCGGTGGCATCGAGCATTTCCTGCAGAGAATCATAAACCAGATCCATGGAAAAGCTATGCCGTTCGGCGAAGCGTTGCGCCAGTTCCCGGTTGGGCTCGGCGATGCCGACGATCTCGATGTCACCGCGATCGGGACGCCCCAGGATCCAGTGAACGTGTGAGTGTGTGAGGCCGGCTATGCCAACCCTTAGCGGCGCCTTAACCGGCGCTTGCCCGGAAGCGGAGGAAAGTCCGGCGAAAAGCAACAGCATGACATAGAGGAGAGGGGAATTCATGAAAGCAGGTTTTTGGTCATTTCCTTATTGGTTTGCAGATGCTCCAGCATGTCTTTGGTCATCGTGCTCAGGTCGTATTCGGGCTTCCAGCCCCAGTCTTTCCGGGCGATACTATCGTCAATCGTATCCGACCAGGTATCGGCGATCTCCTGCCGGAAGTCGGGTTTATAGGTTACTTCAAAAGCCGGAATATGCTTTTGGATTTCGCCGGCGATTTCTGCGGGTGTAAAACTCATGCCTCCGAGGTTGTAGCTCGTGCGTACGCTGAGCACATCGGCATCGGCTTCCATGAGTTCCAGCGTGCCCCGGATGGCGTCGGGCATATAGAGCATGGGCAGGCGTGTATCGGCGCGCAGGAAGCATTCGTAGGGTTCACCTTGTACGGCTGTATGATAGATTTCCACAGCGTAATCGGTCGTGCCGCCACCCGGCAGCGACTGGTACCCGATGATGCCGGGATAACGCAAGGAGCGCACATCCACGCCGAACTTCTGGTAGAAATACTGACACCAGTATTCACCGGCTGCTTTGCTGATACCGTAAACCGTTTCAGGGAACAGAACGGTATACTGCGGAGTGGCCTCCCGAGGGGTCTTGGTTCCAAATACGGCAATGCTGCTGGGGAAGAACATCCGCAACTGTTCCTGTTTGGCGACGCCGAGCACGTTGAATAGTGTGTTCATGTTAATATCCCAGGCTTTCTTGGGGTGTTTTTCTCCCTTGGCAGAAAGGATGGCCGCCAGGTGATAGACCTGAGTGATGTCGTGTTGCCGAACCAGTTCGACCAGTCGTTCGCGGTCCTGAACATCCAGCAGCGCAAATGGCCCGCGGTCTTCCTTGGGCTGCCGGATATCGGTAGCCAGCACATTCGTTTGGCCGTAGCGATCGCGCAGCGCTTCTGTCAGCACAGTACCGATCTGTCCGTTAGCGCCTGTTATGAGAATTTTTTCTTGCATAGGTATGGTTAGAGCTTTGTGCGCAAAGATATCTGTTTATTGGTAACGAATAGCAAAACAAGGGGTTTATTCCGAAGCCGTTCCGGATGGAAAAACAGGAATTTCGTCGAGGTATTCGTAGTCGCGCTGCTCGTAATCGATGGCGCAACAAAACGACTGAATGCCGTTGCTCACCAGCAAGTAGGGGACCTGCAAGGGCATGTTGTAGTTGGCGATTTGCTCGAAAGCGTCCTGGCTGATCTTAACCTGCGGCGCCTTGCACTCTACCAGTAAAAAGGGTTCCATGTCAGGCCGGTATACCAGGATGTCACATCTCTTATACAATTTATTGATTTTCAGTCCTTTCTCGATCTTTATTCGGTTTTTGTTGTAATGTCTTTCATTGATCAGATACTGCACGATCAACTGCCGTACCAGTTCCTCCGGTTGTAGTACCAGCCATTTGCGTCGAATCGGGTCGAAGAGGAAGGTTTTGCCCTTTTCTTTCCTTACCTGTAGCAAGTCTTTATATTGCATCAAATTTAAATCGATCATAAAGCGAGTTGTTACCTCTTTTTTGCCTATGAAGTATTTACCGGCATACTGGCTACGGACCGGTCCCTTTTATTTGCTGGCTATTATCGTCTTTTTCCAGGTAAAAAACAACGTCTTTTTCTGGGATACGATACAGCTGGGGGCTAAGCAGGCATCCTGGTTTTACGAGCAGGGTTTTCGCTACTGGCTTTTGCCGGAGGAGATCGACAGCGGGCATCCGCCCTTTTTCGGGATGTATCTGGCTTTGCTGTGGAAGCTGTTAGGCAAAAGCCTCACCGTCAGTCACCTGGCGATGCTGCCCTTCCTATTCGGCATTATTCATTTCGCCACCCGGCTGGGGGAACGGCTGGCCCCGCTGTGGAGTACGCCTTTCTTGCTCTTACTGCTGTCGGTGGATGCCACCTTTGCAGCTCAGGCCATCTTGATCAGCCCGGACCTGGTGCTGTTTTTTGGATTTTTGATGGGGCTGGAAAGTGTGTTTTCCAGGCGGTGGTACCCCCTAAGCCTGGCAGCCTTGATACTAGCCATGATCAGCCTGCGGGGTATGATGATTGTCGTAGTCCTGTACCTTTTTGACCTTGGGCAAACTTTCCTTGAGGAAAAGCAGCAAAGGGATTTACGGACCTGGGGGGCGGTCCTCTTCCGTTCGGCTTTGCCTTATGTGCCCAGCGGTGTTTTTGCCTTGGCTTTTCTGTTTTACCACTACTTCCAGACGGGCTGGATCGGCTACCACGTTGGTTCCCCCTGGGCGCCCAGTTTTGAACGGGTGGACGCCGGTGGATTTCTCTATAATATTGGCATCCTCGGCTGGCGGCTGCTGGACTTTGGCCGCGTTTTTGCCTGGCTGATCATCATGGGGCTGTTATGGCAAGTCTGGAAAAAGAGCGCCGGAAGTCTTCTTTTGCAAAAGCTGTTATTACTGCTGGGATTAAGCCTCCTTCTGCTTTCTCCTTCCTTATTACTTCATCGCCATCTGTTGTTACACCGGTACTTATTGCCGGTTTATTTGTCCGGTACGTTTCTGCTTTACTACTTGTTGTTTGGCGCAAGCCCGATCAGAATGAGATGGCAATATGGAATGTATACACTAGCCTTGCTGGGACTATTGACCGGAAATCGCTGGATCTATCCCCGGCAAATCGCCCAGGGATGGGACGCCACGCTGGCCCATCTGCCTTTCTACGATCTTCGGAGCCGTATGCTGGAGTATATGGATAATCAAAAAATAACCTACCAAGAGGTAGGTACGGGGTTTCCTATGATCGGCCCGCTGAAGTACCGGGATCTCTCGGGAAGGGAAACGGGGTTCGTGGGAAAAAATCCGAATCGCCAATCTTTGATCTTGTATTCTAATATTTCCAATGATTTTACCGACGAAGAGCTGCAACAGCTGGAGCACAGTTGGAAAGTTCGCTACCGGATAGAACGGGGTGGGGTGGAGATGGTGCTCTATGAAAAGGCTGAGAGGTAGATAAATTCTATGACAGGTTCAACGGCGGCTCCTGATTTTCCTTACCGTGATCCTTTTAGCGCGTCCATCCACTCCATCAGTTTAGACGAATACCTCCATACGAAGAAATACGGCTGCTGCCGGGCGCCGAATTGCCGGCGGATGCGTTCCACATTAGGCATCATGCTGCCTTCGAAATCGAATAGAGGCAAAGCGAGTATTTCGGCGGTATAGCGAATGGCTTCCCAGGCCAGAAGAATGCCGGCTCCACTCTGGCGCAAATCGGTATCATCGCCAGAGAGGTGGTAGTAACTGGATTGCCGGTCCCATATCAGATAGGCGGCCGAATGGGTTTGTCCCATGGGATCGGTAGCGAAAAAGATGGCACGGGATTGATGGGTGCTCAGGGCTTCATCATGCCGGCGCAATTGCTCCAGGGAATAAGGAATGGGAAGGCCCTGCCGTTCGTAGCTCAACTGATTCATAAGGTAGAAATGCTCCAGGTCTTCTTTAATCTCTACCTTAACCTGTTGCTGTGCTTTTTTGATATTCCGCCTGATGTTCCGGTTAAAATTCCGGTACACTTGGTCGATGTCTTGCAGATCAAGCTGATAGGTATAGCGGGTTGTCTGGGCAAAACCTTTCCAGTAAAAGGGTATCCAGTTGCTTGCTTGCCAGGTAAAGTTCTGCTTAAAGCTGGATAGGGGTGGAAGCTTGTCAATCAGTAACTTGTATAGCTTGTGTTGATCTTTGAGTTCATTGTAGTCCGGATGAAGTAGCGGTCCCATGTGCTTGGTGAAGGGCGGCATGGTGACATACTGCAACGGGCCTTTCTTTTTGAGAAAGTAGGGTAGAGCAGCGATAACTTTTCCGTTTTCCTCTACGACGGCGGCATTCCAGGTTCCACCTTCGCATACGGCATCCAGGTACCAGTCTTGCACAAATACCGGCAGATGGGGCTGTTCCCGGCAAAACCGGCGGTAGGCGGCTCGTTGGTCATTCATGTTGGGCAGGGCGACCACATTTGTTGAAACGCTAATTTAGGGTTTTAATGGAAACACCGGTATTGTTATGGGACCGGAATATCCGGAGGAGTTTGCCAAGCGATCATTCCACGAGGTAACCATTCGGGACGAAGGGGGAAGTGGGAAGGGCCTTAGCCCTGCTGTGTAAAGTGATCCACCCGCTTGCCAAAGCTTTGCCGATCCAATCGGCTGTTCGCTGTTGACAACTCAGCACGGCATAGCGATGCCTGATGATTGGCAAGGCCTGGCTGAGCATCCAGCATCAAGCATCCAGCCAACACTCCACCTCTTCCCAGCCGGTACAGATTCGGTACCGGATGCGTAGCTTGATCAGTTCTCCCGGCCGTACAGCAATATCTTTGGGAAGAGGAAAGATGACCGGCGGCATGAGTGTATTGGTCGACTCGAATGTCAGTCCTTGGTAAACCTGTACCGGCGAGGTCAGTTTCAGGCAGTTGACGATTCCGAAGCGATTGGTGGTCAGGGAAATCGTCCGGTCGAAGGACTCGGGCTGTATCTGCGCAGCGTCGACTTCGTGAAACAGGACCGGTTCCGAGAAGATCGAAGCGGGAGGAATGCCGCTGTATTCGTGGTAGAAGGTTCGCAATTCTACCAGATCATCAAAGCGGTACTTTGTTTGGGCAAGCGTGGCAAGATTGCGTACGCGCTGAGGCAGGTGAAGTGCATCGGCAGCGACGAGTTCCTCATTGACATGATTGAGGATGAGCAGCTGCGGTTCGGTGACCTGCCAGGTGCTGAGGTTTTCGGCGATAATCACTTCCGCCCGTTCGCCGTTCAGGTCTTCCGGTGTCAGTTCAATCGAATCTTTTTCCAGCAGGGTGATGTTGTCAAAACCGCTTTGCGCAAAATTTCGCCGGGCTACCGCTGCGACCTCCGGGTCGATCTCGGTAGCGTACACGTGTCGGGCGCCGGCGCGGGCCGCGTAAAGGCTGAGGATGCCGGTACCGGTACCGCTTTCCAGGACGATTTTTCCCCGGCAGCAAGTCTCGATGGCTTTGCGGAACGGCGCCAGCCGGGCTTCGTCGACCAGCATGGAGTAGTGATAGGGGAGTTCTGAGGAGACGGGATATTCCTCCTCCTCGTTTTGAGGAAAGTTTGGTTTCAATTTTTTTTAACAAAAGTAGGGAAAGTTTGGTGTTTATATTTACGAAACCCGCCAAGGTGTATCGATTACCCGTAAGTCCGGTTTTGGCTACTTCTACGGTTCATCTGTTCGTCAGTTTTACCGTTCTGCGGTTCTGAATGTCTACAAAAAGGTGAAAAACTGTTTCAAACAGGCCGGAACCGCAGAACAGAGGAACAGAAGAACAGAGGAAGTTTGTACCGACTAAAGTTGTGGGTAATCGATACCGCCAAGGTTTGGTAAACGTAAAGAACCTACCGGAAGATCACCCTGCGAGTCACCACCACTTTCCCGGCCGTCATCCGTAACAGATAGATTCCTGACGTGATCTGCCCCGGCCGGTTGAAGTACATCTGTTGCCCTCCCGCTTCCACGGGGCCGCGGAAGAGCGGCCGTACGGGTTGTCCCAGCAGATTGAACATTGTAATATCCACCTGCTGAAAAGCGCGCGGCAGGTCGAGGTCAATGTTAAATTTATCCCGGACGATGGTGGGAGCGACGGTGAATCCGGCACGCCCTTGCTCCGGATCGACGCGCGAGGTGGTCATTTCGGAAAGCGTTTGCTGCAGATTGGCGTTGACGAAGTCGTAAGCTCCTTCTTCATTGCTTTTCCACAGTACGGCGGTGATTTCGCTCGTGGCGATATCCATATCGTCAGGCAGGGTTGTCGTCAGGTTAAAGTCTTTTTCGGTGCCGGCTTCAATATTTCCGCTGAGGAGCAGCTCGCCGAAGGTGTCGGAGGTCAGGGCTTTTTTCAATACATGCTTATGGCGTTGTCCCTGTCCGCGGTTTTCCTGAAAACCGTCAACTTCGCGGTACGCCAGGAAAAGGGAAAGGTAATAGTTGCCTTCGGCAGCACTGAAAAAGCGCGTGTTGGTTTGGACATCCAGTTGACGGGAGCCGGGGTCGTAGGTAAAGCGGATACCGGTTTGGGCGACAGGCGCCGCTTGCCCCTGAGCTTCGACAAGAGCCGCCATATCTGCCTGCGTGCTGCCACTACCGCTGCCAATACGAATGGTATTGTGGAAAAATTCCGGCTGGAAAAAAGATCTATCGCAGTTGTCCAGGAGGTCTGATGCGTTTTCTGAGTAGAAAAGGCTGGAACCCGAGATGTGCACTTGCAGAAAAACTGCTTCCTGTTCGTAATCATTCACCAGGGCTTCAAAAACATCCCAGGCCGTAGCGCCGCAGGGTGGGCACCAGGTGGCGGTGTGTTTCATGACCAGCGAGCGTTGCTGTTCCGGGATGCTGATCTCCTGTGCAGAAAGTGTTCCTATAAGCAGTAGGAATGATAAAAGGGTAAAAGTTCTTTTTTTCATGGGCTGTAGTTTGATATAAAAGTGAGTTTCGGATCTGCGGACAAGTGTTGCGTACTTCATGCCCCGAGGAATATCAGGCGGAGATAGCGATCTGTCTGGGAGGTAATTTTAAAGCGTTCATCTACGCGGTGGCCGACGATCCAGCAGATGTCCCCGTGGCTGGTTTCCAGGATCCAGATACGGTTTTTATCGAGCCGCGGGATTTTGTTATTGGTAAAAAAATCCTGCAGCTTTTGTCTCTTGCCCTGCATGCCGAGCGGATAAAAATAATCGCCGGCATGCCAGTGGCGCAGGCGCAGCGGAAAATCCAGCAAATTGGCGTCGAGCAGGGCCTGGTTCGGGTTGGGGGAGAATGTGACCGGTTGGCCTTCTTCGAATTGCAAAGTCAATTTCCCGTCGGGGAGATAGACCGTCTCTATGCCCTCTGCAATATGATACTGTTTTTCCTCTGTATCCAATATACGGGCTTCGATCATTAAAGTTTCCCGGTCGACCAATAATTGATGGGTGGAAGAAAAGAAAAGGGCGCCGGGTTGCCGGGTGGTGCTTTGGAGAATCTGATCAACCTGAGCGGGGTGAAAGTGATAAGGGCGCAGCCATTCGTACAACAGGGTAGGCGCGGCCCGGTAGTGATGAAGGAGTCCCTCCAGATCTATAGTGATACGTCCTTCCTCTTCGGTCCAGACCTCTTGTTTGATGTGATCCAGTGCGTAATCAAAAAGATATTCGCTTTGCCGGAAGCGATCGAGGTTGGCGGCGGCGGTTTGCTCAAAAGCCGGATTGAGCTCATGCAATACCGGAACAATGCGGTGGCGGATTTTATTGCGTTCGTAGTTTTCGGATTTATTGCTGGCGTCCTCGCGGTAGGAGAGTCCACGTTCTACCACATAGCGAAGGATGTCGTGTTTTGTTGCGAAGAGTAGCGGGCGAATGATGGCGCCGCGTTGTTCGGGGATGCCGTGCAGGCCCCTTAGTCCCGTTCCTTTGGCAAAATTTAGCAATATGGTTTCAATGCTGTCGTCGAGGTGGTGGGCCGTAGCAATGCGATCGAAGCCCTCGCGGCGTCTGAGTTGTTCCAGCCACTCGTAGCGCAACTCGCGCGCCGCCATTTGGATGGAAATGCCTCGCGATTCGGCGACCAGACGGGTGTCAAAAAACTCAACAAAAAGGGGCAGGTCCCATTCTTCGGCCAGGTCGCGCACAAAGTCCTCATCGCCATCCGAGGCCGGCCCCCGCAGCTGGAAATTACAGTGCGCGATCGCCACTTCCCAGCTGGCCTGCTGTGCCAGATCGCTGAGCGTCACCGAATCGATCCCCCCGCTGACGGCCAGCAGTACGCGCTCACCGGGATGGTAGAGGTTCTGATCCTCGACGAATTGCCGGAAACGTTCTAGTAAAGGCATGGACAAGGGTTCATTATCCGATGAAGATACGAAATTACGTGGTTTCTCAATTGTATGAGCACCGTATTTTATAGGCGGTGAGGAGTCAGGTTCAACTATTTGTTTTAACGACTATTTGCACCGTTTCCGGTATTCTTTTTTCGAACAGCACCTTTTTATTCCGTTTCAGTTTTTCGAGGGTTTCCGGTGTATCGTGACGTACGGTGATCAGTTCCAGTTGGCGGGTGACCTGTACATCGTAGCTACCCTGAATTTTTTCTGCGAAACGATCTACCTTTTTATCGGTATCATTGACACAGAGCTTAAAGCTAATCCCTGAATTCTGCATGAGGTTGACCTGCAGGCGAAGCTCGTAGATGTATTGAAACAATTCGTGGAGGTGTTGCTCCGCGACGAAGGCGTAATCGCGGGTGGCGATTTCCAGTAAAGTCTGCCTGCGTTCTACGGCTACCATAGGTGGGTAGGCTTCCCGTGCTTCGGAGTGGATGAGGGTGCCGGGCTCGGCGGGGTCGATAAAGGATTTTACGTATAGTGGGATACCTTTGCTCTGCAAGGGCTTTATCGTTTTGAGGTGGATGACAGAAGCGCCGTAGTAAGTCATTTCGATCGCTTCGCGATAGGATAGGTCTTTCAACAAAACGGCGTCTTTGAAAAAGCGGGGGTCAGCAGTTAGCATGCCGGGAACGTCCTTCCAAATGGTCATGCTACCGGCGTCGAGGCAGTAGGAGAAAATGGCGGCTGAGTAGTCTGAACCGGCTCTGCCGAGGGTAGTGGTCTGGTTGTCTTTGGTGCTGCCGATGAAGCCCTGGGTGATAACGAACGGGCCGTCCTCCAACATAGGCGCGGCAATATCCTGTATAAATCCACTGGTTTCCTGCCATTGTACCCAGCCCTCGCGAAAGAGGTCATCGGTGCGCACCACATCGCGGGCGTCGAGCCAGCCGGTAGGCAGCCCTTTTTCCGAAAGGAAAGCGCCTACAATGCGGGAAGAAACGAGCTCTCCGACGGATACGATCTGATCGTACATATAGTCGTAATGCTCTTCCGGCGGATCCTCCAGCGTCCATTCTATTTCCACGAAGATATCGTTCACCAAGGCATAGATTTCGTGTTTCTCGCCGAAAAGATCCTGGATCAGCCGGTAGTGCTGTTGTTTGATGGTCTGCAGTAATTCGGAAGCCCGGCCGCTCTGCTCTGCGTGGGCTTCGACGACCTGCTCCAGCGCATCCGTTGTCTTTCCGCTGGCAGAAACGACGATGAGCAGTCTCTGTCCGGCATAATTTTTCAGGATATTTGCAATGTGTCGGATCGCATCGGCATCCCGCAAGGCAGCGCCGCCGAATTTGAATACTTTTACGGGTGGTTGGGTCATATTCTATTTTTCGTTCCTTCGGAAGCAAAGGTAAGGAACCTGTTGAATATAAGTTCCCTATTTTGTCGGCGTCTTTTTCCCGCTGCCGGCGTTGCGGCTCAGTCACAGAGCCCCGGCTATGCTCCTTTGCCGCGCCTTGGCAGCGAAAAAAACACCCTCTCCAAAAACGGGAACTTATCATCAGCAGGCTCCTTAGGAACCTGCTGAAAATGCCTTTTGCATTTTACAAAGAAGACATTTTTTATATTTAGGCTTTTATCAAATACGCCATCATTACATTATGAAGAAGCAATATGCCATTCTGGCTTTAATACTATTTAGCTTTGGCCTCGGTTCCTTCGTCACTTACGTAGCAGAGGAAATAACGGCCGAGGACATACGGGCGGTCGCCAAAGTCATCGGGCTGGAGATGAGCCAGGCGGAGATTGACTCCCTCTTACCCGGGGTAACAGAACTCCGCAGTGATTACGAGGAAAACCGCGAGAATTTGCCGGACAACGCGGTGGCGCCGGCCCTGATTTTTAATCCGGTTATCCCCGGTTACGACTTACCTGCCGAGCAAGAGCCGCTCGTTTTCGCCAAACCGGAGGGCGTTGTAATACCGGAAAATAAAAACGAGCTGGCTTTCTTTTCTGTTCGCGAACTGGCCGAGCTGATTCGCACGCGGCAGGTCACTTCGGTCGAACTAACCAGGTTCTTTATCGAACGCCTGAAGAAGCACGATCCTACGCTGCAGTGTGTAATCAGTTACACCGAAGAGCTGGCGATGGAGCAGGCTCGCCGGGCCGACCGCGAACTGGAAGAGGGAAAATACCGCGGCCTGTTGCACGGCATTCCTTACGGCGCTAAGGATTTGCTGGCGACGAAAACCTACAAGACTACCTGGGGCGCTATGCCCTACAAGGACCAGGTGCTGGATTACGACGCCACCGTTATTCAAAAACTGGAGGAGGCAGGCGCAGTGCTGGTCGCCAAGCTGACACTGGGCGCCCTGGCATGGGGCGATGTGTGGTACGGCGGTAAAACCCGCAATCCCTGGGATACGGAAACGGGATCGAGCGGCTCTTCGGCGGGCTCGGCTTCGGCAGTAGCGGCCGGGCTGGTGCCCTTCGCTATCGGCACCGAGACGCTGGGATCCATTGTGTCTCCTTCAACTGTTTGCGGAACCACCGGTCTGCGGCCTACCTTCGGCCGCGTCAGCCGGCACGGCGCCATGGCGCTGGTCTGGTCCATGGATAAAATCGGTCCGATCTGCCGGACCGTGGAGGATTGCGGCATGGTACTGGCGGCTATCCAGGGCTCAGATGATAAAGATCCTTCCGTACGCGATGTGCCTTTCAATTATGATACCGGTACCGATCCTACCGGGCTGCGCGTCGGCTATCTCAAAGGTGCCTTTGAAGGCAATTATCCTTTTAAGCAACAGGACAGCCTGGCATTGGAAACGCTGCGCTCCCTCGGCTTTGAGTTGATTCCCATCGAATTGCCGGAAATGCCTAACTTGGGTATGATCCTCAGCGTAGAGGCCGCGGCTGCTTTTGACGAGCTGACCCTCAGCGGGAAAGATGATCTGATGGTGCGCCAGATTCGCAATGCCTGGCCGAACGTTTTTCGCGAAGCCCGTTTCGTTCCGGCGGTGGAATACCTTCAGGCCAACCGCCTGCGCAATGAACTGATGAATGAAATGGGAAAGGTTTTTGAGCAAGTGGATGTATATGTGCATCCTTCCTGGGCGAGCTCCAGCCTGGGCATCACCAACTACACCGGTCATCCTTGCGTCGTACTCCCGAACGGCTTCCAGGAAAACGGCCGTCCGACGAGTATTACCTTCACCGGTGATCTGTTCCGGGAAGGAGAGGTGATGAGCGTAGCGCGCGCTTATCAGGAAGCAACGGAGTGGAATGAGCGACATCCGGAAGCGTTTCAGTGACCTCTCCGGCTTGCGGCCACCTCCCCGCCGGGGAGGAGACACACTACATTTTCCTCCCCCCCGGCAGGGCTAACGCATCATGACAATCTACCATGTGTCACATAAGCTGAAAACATGCCATATATGGTCGACGGGACCAGCGATGTTCGGTTACTTCTACGGTTCTTCTGTTTTTCCCCGCCCATCCTTTGACTGGTCGAGTAAATGTTCTTCCCCGCCCAGGTTTGTTCGGGTAAATGTTCTGCGGTTTCAAACTGTTAACTCTATTTTTCAATCGTTCCCGAGACTCACAGAACCGTAGAACAGAGGAACCGACGAATATTGAACCGTAGAAGTACCCTAAAACCGTCAATCCGAGTTGTTGTCGAAAAAAAACGGATTAACTTTTTCTATGATGCGTTAGCCCTGCCTCCCCCCGGGGAGGTGCTCGAAGAGCGGAGGGGCGGAGAGGTGGCCGCAGGCCGGAGGGGCTACCGCAGGCCCCGTCGCCGCAGGTTTTCCCGATAGCGGCGGGCATTCTGGTTGTGTCCGGCCAGTGTTTCCGCGAAGGCGTGACGGCCCGAGCCGTCGCCGACGGCGCAGAAATAGAGGTAGTCGTGGTTCTCGGCGTTGAGAACACCGTCGATGCTTGAGATGGAGGACATGGCGATGGGCCCGGGTGGGAGGCCGGTGTAGAGATACGTATTGTACGGTGAATCAAACTTGGTATGATAATCAGTTACCCGCGGCGTATCGAAGTCGCGGGTAGCAAATACACTGGTGGGGTCGGCCTGAAGCAGCATGCCGCGTTGCAGGCGGTTGAGATAGACCCCCGCCATCCGTGTTTTTTCCGCATCGCGAAGGGTTTCTTTTTCCACAATGGAAGCCAGGGTATATACTTCGGCCGGGCTCAATCCCAGCTGCCGGGCTTTTTCCCGACGATTGTCACGGTCCCAGAAGGCGTCGTGCTCGCGTTTCATGCGTTTGAGGAAACTCCGGGGAGTGCTATCCCAGTACATCTCGTAGGTGTTGGGGATAAAGATGCTTATCAATGTTTGCTGGGTATAGCCCAGTTCGCGGAGGAATTCCTGGTTTTGGAAAACGGCCATGAAATCGGAGGAGTCCTGTTCTAGAAACAGGGCAGCTTTGGCAGCGACGTTTTCAGGAAGCCGCTCGTTGGTCAGCACCACGTCTACCGGCGCCTGTCCGCCCCCGCGAAGATGGCGGATGAGCTGAATGATGTTCCAGCCGGGTTGCACCTCGTAGCGGCCCGGGCGCATGGGATTGCGCCGGTAATTCATATATTCGGCCAACTGCGTGAAGGCCAGTTCGTCCCGAACGATGCCCTTCCGGGTCAGCGTGTCAAGTACTTGCTCAAAAGAAGCATTGGTCGGGATGTATATGATGGTGTCTTTCAGGTCTTCAGGTACCATGGTCCGCGTTTGGAAACGATAGAGGAGGTAGCCTGCAACCAAGGCGAGGATCGCCAGCGCGATGATGCTGTATTTAATCAATGTTTTCATATAAAACGCCCTAATACTGTTCCTTGTCACCTGGGAAGTCCCCGGTTCTTACATCAGTAATATACTGTTCAGTAGCGCCTTTTATTGTCTCGAACAGATCCAGATAGCGGCGCAGGAAGCGCGGTTGGAAATCCTTGGTAATGCCGAGCATATCGTGGGTCACCAACACCTGCCCGTCTGTGTCCGGCCCGCCACCAATGCCGATGGTGGGAATGATGAGGCTTTCCGATACTTCCTTACCCAGTTTTGCCGGTATTTTTTCCAGTACAACGCTAAAACAGCCCAGTTCTTCTAATAGTTTGGCGTCGTGTTTAAGTTTTTCGGCCTCCTCCTTTTCTTTAGCGCGAACGGTGTAGGTTCCAAATTTGTAAATCGACTGTGGGGTGAGCCCGAGATGCCCCATTACCGGTACACCGGCAGAAAGAATACGCTTGACCGATTCGGCAATTTCTTCGCCGCCTTCCAGTTTTACTGCGTGGGCGCCCGATTCTTTCATGATCCGTATAGCAGAATCCAGCGCCTGCCGGGAATTGCCCTGGTAGGAGCCGAAGGGCAGGTCGACGACAACGAGCGCCCGTCTGACTGCCCGGATCACCGAGCTGGCATGATAGATCATCTGGTCCAGCGTTATAGGCAGCGTAGTTTCATGGCCTGCCATGACGTTGGAAGCAGAATCGCCGACGAGCAGGACGTCGGCCCCGGCCTCGTCCAGGATGCGGGCCATAGAAAAATCATAGGCCGTAAGCATGGATATTTTCTCCCCCTGCGCCTTCATGGCCTGAAGCACATGGGTGGTGACTCTCTTTACATCTTCCGATACAGACATAAAAAATGGTGTTTTATGTAAATTGAAATACAAAGCTATAAAATTTGCCGAGAGTCCCCATTGGTGCTCCAGTGATAAAGTTTTTACTTTTACCCTATGAAACATTACCCGACTCTTACCCTCGGTTCCGGGGGACTGCCTTTCTGCTTTCTGATCCTTTTGACCGGGAGCCTGGCTACCTCCTGTTCTACCGAAGTGGAACTCGAAGGTCCCTGGAAAGATATTCCCGTTGTTTACGGGTTTTTGGCGCTTCAGGATACAGCCCATTATATTCGCGTAGAAAAGGCTTTTTTGCCGGCAGACGGCGATGCGCGTGAGGTGGCGCAGCTGCCGGACTCCCTGTATTACGATAAGGCTTCGGTGCAGCTGGAAAAAATTGAAACCGGTGAGCTGTTCGACCTGCGGCGAGTAGACGGCAACCGCGAAGGGTACCCCAGAGACGAAGGGCTTTTCGCCCGGTCGCCTAATTATTTGTATAAAATCAGGGCAGCGGCGATTCAGCTGGAAGGCGGAGAACCGGTCCGCCTGCGGATCAACCGCGGCGAATCCCTGCCGCTGGTCACGGCGGAAACCAGGGTGTTGTCTGAGCTAATTCCCCGCTCTACCAGTCCGGGCAGTCCAATTAATATGGCTTACGACCGCCAGATAAATTTTGCCTGGTCGGCCGGTCCGGAAGCTGAAATATTTGACGTTCGCTTACAGATCCACTACCTGGAATCCAAACCAGGGGCGCCCGCCGAGCTGGAGCCGCAGGTAGTAGAGTGGGTGCTGGATGAGCAGCTTCGCCGCTCGGATGATGCGGAGCGCGTTTCCATTTCCATACTGGGAGAAGATTTCTACATCTTCCTGTCCGAAAATATTCCTCTGCGCTCCGGCGTCATCCGGGTATTTGATCACATCGACCTGGTTATTGCCGGCGCCGGCGAAGAATTAGTGGAACTGCTCCGGGTGAACAGCGCCAATTTGGGGCTGAGCAGTTTTCAATCGGTACCGGAATACAGCAATCTGTCAGAAGGTCGCGGCATTTTTTCTTCCCGTGCCTTCGCCGTTCGTCCGGGGATGACCTTGCGCAACGAATCGCTCGATTCTTTGCGTGACGGAATTCATACCGCTGCGTTGAACTTTCGTTGATTGTTCTACTTAAAAGAATAGAAAATCCGGCAAAGCTGCCGTTTTGTCAGGTCTGTGGGGCCGGTGTCAAATACTTGTCAGGCGCCACCCGGATTTTTGTCACCAAAACGGAAGAATTGACACACATATGCGGGTCGTTTCCGGTTGGCATGACCCTTGCAGCTAAGAAAGCACACAACATTGATTGATCACCTAAAAATGAAAATAACATATGGGTAAAATTATAGGGATTGACTTAGGTACTACGAACTCTTGCGTAGCCGTGATGGAGGGCAACGAGCCCGTTGTCATTCCCAACGACGAAGGTAGAAGAACAACCCCCTCGGTCGTTGCATTCATGGACAACGGAGAGCGCAAGATCGGTGACCCGGCCAAACGGCAGGCGATCACCAATCCGAAGCGCACCATTTCGTCCATCAAGCGTTTCATGGGACATCGTTACCAGGAAGTCAAAGACGAAGTTGACATGACTTCGTATAAATTGGTAAAAGGAGAAAATGATACGATTCGCGTCGACATCGACGGACGCAAATATACGCCCCAGGAGATTTCGGCTATGATTCTGCAAAAGATGAAAAAAGTGGCGGAAGATTTTCTGGGCCAGGAAGTGACGGAAGCCGTGGTAACGGTTCCGGCTTACTTCAATGACTCCCAGCGTCAGGCCACTAAAGAGGCAGGGGAAGTCGCCGGTCTTAAGGTGCGTCGTATTATCAATGAGCCGACAGCCGCCGCACTGGCTTACGGTCTCGATAAGCGCACCGAGGATCAGACCATCGCCGTATATGACCTTGGCGGTGGTACTTTCGATATCTCCATTCTGGAACTGGGCGAAGGTGTCTTTGAAGTAAAATCCACCAATGGGGATACCCACCTCGGTGGTGACGACTTTGACCGCGTAATCATCGACTTCCTGGCAGAAACGTTTAAGGATCAGGAAGGCATCGACCTGCGCAAGGACCCGATGGCCCTGCAGCGTCTGAAGGACGCCGCTGAAAAAGCGAAAGTGGAGCTGTCGTCCTCGACAGAAACGGAAGTCAACCTGCCGTACATTACGGCCGTTGACGGCGTGCCGAAACACCTGGTTGTCAAACTGAGCCGTTCGAAGTTCGAACAGCTGGCCGACAAACTGGTAGAGCGCACGCTGGAGCCTTGCCGCCTCGCCCTGAAAGATGCCGGACTAGGCAAGGAAGATATCGACGAAGTTATTCTCGTCGGTGGTTCTACGCGTATTCCGCGCATTCAGGAAGCGGTAGAGAAGTTCTTTGACAAGAAGCCGAACAAAAGCGTTAACCCGGATGAGGTAGTGGCCATCGGTGCTGCTATTCAGGGTGGCGTACTCAGCGGAGATGTCAAGGACGTACTGCTGCTCGACGTGACACCGCTGTCACTGGGTATCGAAACCATGGGCGGTGTCTACGATGTCATCATCGAGGCTAACTCGACGATTCCGACCAAAAAGTCGAAAATCTACTCGACGGCTGCCGACAACCAGCCTTCCGTGGAGATTCATGTGCTGCAGGGCGAACGCCCCATGGCTAAGGATAACCGCACAGTCGGTAAATTCATCCTCGATGATATCCCGCCGGCGCCCCGCGGCGTACCGCAGGTCGAAGTAACCTTCGATATCGACGCCAACGGCATGCTCAATGTATCGGCCAAAGACAAAGGCACGGGTAAAGAGCAATCGATTCGCATCGAAGCTTCCACCGGCCTGTCCGATGAAGAGATCAAGCGCATGAAAGCAGAAGCGGAAGCCAATGCCGAGCAGGACCGCGAGCAGCGCGAACGCGTCGAAAAACTCAACACAGCTGATTCTCTGATCTTCCAGACCGAGAAGCAACTCAAAGAGTACGGTGATAAACTGCCCGCCGATAAGAAAGGCGCCATCGAAACGGCCCTCAACGAGCTGAAAGAGGCGCACAAGTCTGAGGACTTTGATAAAATCGACTCGGCTACGCAAACGCTCAACGACGCCTGGCAGGCTGCCAGTCAGGAAATGTACCAGGCTGCTCAGCAAGCCGGTGGTGAAACCGCCGGTGCCGAAGGTGCCGCCGAAGAAGGCGGAGCCGGTGAAGGCGAGGACGTCACCGATGTCGAATTCGAAGAAGTCGACGAGGACAAGAAGTAATTCGAAGTGGGAAGTCGGAAGTGGGAAAAGACGCTCACCTGCGATGATAACACATTGAAATTACTTTAAGAGAATAAATAAAAGCCCCTCTGGGAATATCCCGGAGGGGCTTTTTTTTTGGTCATGGAGGTCATGGGGAGTCACCCTGAACTTTCGGATTTTCCAAGAACCTTTACCCCGTGGAATAGTCGTTTTACGAATTCCATGGAGTTTACCCGTCCCGACGAAGGAGTGTTGATTACCCATAAGTTCGGTTTGGCTACTTCTTCTGTTCATTATTCATCTGCTCTTCTGTTTTTCGGTTCTGAATGTCTATAAAAAGGTGAAAACTTTTAAAAACAGGCCGGAACCGCAGAATCCCGCTTTTTTACGAAAAAAAGCGGGAAACAGAAGAACCGCAAAACGGCAGAAGTTCGGACCCGACCAAAGATATGGGTAATCAATACTCCCGGCGAAGGAGGGGCGGGCAAACACTCAAGAACTATCCCTTCGGATGAACGAGTTCCATCTCCTCAACCAGGTGTTTGGCGCCGCCCAGTTTATCGACGATGAAGAGCACGTAGCGGATGTCCACCATGATATTGCGGCAGATAGAGGCATCGTAGTGCAGGTCGCTCATGACGCCTTCCCAGGCGCGGTCGAAGTTGAGGCCGACCAGATTGCCGTAGGCGTCGATGGCGGGACTGCCCGAATTGCCGCCGGTGGTGTGGTTAGTGCCGATGAAGCAGACCGGCATCTTGCCGGCTTCGCCATAGGGGCCGTAGTCTTTTTTATCATACAGTTCCAGCAGCCCGGCCGGCAGGTCAAACTCGTAGTCGCCGGGTACGTATTTTTCCATCACGCCATCCAGGTAGGTTTGCGTCTCGTAGCGCACGGCATCGCGCGCTTGATAGCCTTTGACTTTGCCGTAGGTAATCCGCAGGGTACTGTTGGCGTCGGGATAAAAGCGTTGTTCAGGGAATACCTCCATCAGGGCTTTCATATAGGTGCGTTGCAACAGCTGAATTTCCTCTTCGAGGGCATTGTATTTCGGAACGACCAGCCCTTCATTTTGCTCCACCATATGCCGGGCCAGATCATAGGCCACATCTTCCCTGACCTTTTCAAGCGCCCCGGCGAGGTCTTCTTCCATAGCCCCGATCAACTGATCCGGATGGGCGAGCATGGACTTGGTGAAGAGGTCTTTGGCCAGTTTGTTGTAGTCTTTGCCGGCCAGGTTGATCTGCTCTACGGCGTAGGGAGAAATAAAATCGGGATCCAGCTTTTGGAAATACAGTTCCATCTGTTCCGCCAGCACTTGTTGATCGATTTCCGCACGGTAATCTGCGTAGTATTCTTTAAAGTACTGTACGAGTTGATCCTTCCGGTCGGCGAGCATACCGATGCCGCTGCTTTCGTACATGCGTACAAAGCGGTGCAAGGTGTTGGCCAGGCGGAACAGTTCTACGTTGCGACCGGCGATCTCGTTGACATATTCCCGGTTGAGCGCGTAGGGCTGCAGTTCGCGGTAGAGTTGTTCGAGCCTCGGCAGCAACTGTCCGTACTGTTCTTTCCATTCTGCTTTTTCATTGACCCGCTGCTGGAATTCCGCTTCCATGATCCGCTTTTTGTTCAAGGCGTCCGTTCGTTCGATTCCCTGGATTTCTCCGATCCAGCGCTTCCAGGAGTTGGCCAGGCTCGACTGTTTGGAGGCGTATTGCAGGCGCACTTTCGGATCGGCTTTCATGGCGGCGTCCATGATAGCGAGGGTGCGGTCGCGTACGCCGATGCGGGCGGGATTGAGCACATCCACCGTCATTTCCACGGCTGCGGCGGGCAGGTATTGACTGGTGCGCCCGGGGAAGCCGAAGACCAGGGTGAAGTCGTCCTCTTCCACACCGTCGAGCGAAATGGGAAGCGAGTGACGAGGCTGATAGGGCACGTTGTCGGGCGAATATTCGGCCGGCTTGTTATCCTTATCTGCATAAATCCGGAACAGGGAGAAGTCGCCGGTATGGCGGGGCCAGACCCAGTTGTCGGTATCGGCGCCGAACTTGCCGATGGCGTTGGGGGGGGCGCCGACGAGCCGCACGTCGCGATAAGTCTCGGTGACGAACATGAAGTACTGGTTGCCGTGGTAGAAAGCGCGCACCATGACTTCCTGGTAGGATTCCCGTTCGGCGGCTTCCTTGATCTTATTGATATTCTGATCAATTCGGGAC
>Ga0209949_1000027_pt1 | contig 89850 bp, 72 predicted proteins | sample SalPonC_black_MG_FD_185711 | JGI IMG/M metagenome (GOLD analysis project Ga0209949, IMG submission 185711) | Salt pond soil microbial communities from South San Francisco under conditions of wetland restoration - Salt Pond MetaG... | ecosystem: Environmental > Aquatic > Marine > Intertidal zone... | reverse complement strand
TGGCCGTGCTCGTCGTTCCCTGCACGAGGATGCACCCGCCGCGCGGCGTGCCCACTTCGTAGTCGCGGATCAGGTAGGCGCCCTTCGCCGCGGCGAAGTGGTGCTCCATGCCCAGGGCGTCGCGGTCGGGGATGGTCACCGGCGGACGCGTCAGGTGCAGGGCCACGATCGGCCACGGACCGCGCAGCGCGGCCGCCAACAGCACCGGAACCTCGTTGTACTCCCACGGGTGGAGGTCGCAGACGTGGCCGTCGGGGAAGAGCTGCGTGACGCCCGGCCCGAACACGCCGAAGTGCGTGCGGCTGTCGTCGGCGGTCTCCGGTCCGGAGTGGCCGGCCACCCAGATCACCTTGCCGGTCTTCAGCTCGCAGTCCTGGGCCAGCTGACTGAACAGGCGCATGGGGCCGTACTTCAGGTAGCTGAAGCTCCCGTAGGTCGAGCACGCGCCGTAGAAGCCCAGGAACTCCCGCTCGGGATCGTCGCTCATGTTCACGCTGGCGATCCCGCAGCTGATGCCGCTGTTGGTGAACTCGGTGATCTCCTGGGGCAGCAACGAGCCCTCGGGGTTCTCGTTGCGCTCGTAGCGACCGAAGTTGTCGAGGCCGTCGAAGTCCTTGGCGAAGCCGCTGATGTTCGTGGAGTCGGCCAGGTCGGCGCTCATCGCCAGCACCAGGGGACGCCCGTACTCCCTCTTGCAGGTGCTGTTGAGGTAGCTGCCGAAGGTGGCCAGCGCGGCACGGTTGGGCGCCTTCTCGCCGGGCTTCTTCCACATGGACTCGGGATAGTTCTCGAAGTCGAACAGCGAGGCGTCGTTCGCCGGGTTGCCCTTGGCGCCCAGGGCGAACTGGGTCGGACGGGTGGGTACGCTCTCGCCGAGTTCGACCAGGCGGTTCGCCAGGTACTGCACGGTGTCGTCGTGCTTGCGCAGGACCTGGGCCACCTTGGCCATGTTGATCTTCACCTGGTCGTACAGGGCCTGCGGATCGTCGGGGGCGGGCCCTTCGAAGCCCTCGAACTCCACCCCGTACTTCTCCATGAAGGGCTTCTTGGTGGCCCAGTACTCGGGGCTGTTGGTCTTGTGCGGCGCCCCGTGGCTGGCGTAGTCGTACTTGCCGTACTCGCGGCCCTTGCGTGTGCGCATCCAGGTGACGCCCGGGCGGTTCTGCTTGTCCTCGCCGCGGGTCATGCCGAGCAGGGCGCGGGTGACGTCGGGCCAGTCACTGCCGTTCTCGGCTCCGTGCACGCGGAAGCCGTAGGCGCCGAACCAGTCGTCGGGGGTGCCGGGGACCACGGTGCTCGCCGCGAAGGAGTCGATGCCGAAGTCGTTCCAGTCGAGCAGGTAGTTGAGGTTCGACAGGCCCAGTCCCCAGGCACTGCTCTTCGTCTCGTGGTGGGCGCCGGCGGTGTGGCCGCCCTCGCCCTCGTAGGCGAAGACGTTCACCTCCTCCATGCCCGCCCGCTTCAGCGCCATGGCGATGCCCGCGGCCGGCGGCGCGCCGTGGCCGCTCGGACCGGTGTTCGCCTTGAAGAACAGCGTCTTGCCCTCCATCTCGGCGTGGCCGGCCAGGCCGCCGCGGCGGCGGAAGGCGAGCAGGTCCTCCCAGACGAGCTGACGCTCCTCGGCGCGCGGGACGGCGTACTTCTCGTCGCCGGTCTGTTCGAGCAGGTAGCGCAGCGCCTCGTTGTAGACGGGCAGCGTGCCATAGACCAGCGGGGCGCAGTGGCCGGCCACGAGCACGAAGCGGTCGCCGAAGGGCAGTTCGGGCCGGCGGATGTCCCAGCGCATGGCGCCGCTCAGGGTGAGCGCGACGAGGCCGTGCACCTTCGAGCGGCTGCCCCCCGGGTGCCCGCTCTGCCGGTAGTTCAGCATCATGTCGATGTACTGGTCGATGCAGTCCTTGATCACTTCCCAGTGCGGGTAGTTGGCCTGCTGCTCGCGGACCAGGGCCTCCAGATCGGGTCCGGTGGTGGTGCTCACGGCGCGCCTCGCTGGTTTCGGGTGAGGAGATCGGGGCCGGAAGTCGTTCCGTCACAACGGAAAAGGCCGCTCGGGCCGCTCGTGCGTGCACGGAACGCACACGCGTCGGAAGTTTGTCACAGGGCCCGGGGGGCGGCAACACCACCCGGCTGCGTTTTCGCCTGATTTTCGGCTCAGCAGTGTGACCTCGGTCCACCGCGCGGGCTCACACCACGAAGTCCAGGGACGCCAGTTCCCGCCGGAGCTCGTCCACCGTCTCGAAGCGATGGGTCCGGATCCCGAGGGCGCGGGCGCCGGCGAGGTTCTCGTCGAGGTCGTCGGTGAACCAGGCCCGGTCGGCGTCCACGCCGAGTCCGTCGAGGGCGTGACGGAAGATGGCGGGCTCGGGTTTGAGCGCCCCGACCTCGTGGCTGACGCTCACGTGGTCGAAGCGTTTCCGCAGTCCGAGCCGGTGGTCGAGGGTTTCGAAATGCAGAGGATTGGTGTTCGACACCAGGGCGAGCCCCGCCTGCGGCTGCAGGCGGTCGACCAGCTCCAGCGACGCGGGCCAGGGCTCGAACATGTCGCACCAGAGTTCGACGAGCCACGCGTCGTCGATCCGTCGCTCGGGGTCGAAGCGTGCATGGAGGGACTCGAGGAATGCGGTGTCGTCGATCCCGCCCCGGCCGTAGGCGTCGACCGGGCCGTTCGGGTCGAGGATCCACTCTCGGATCTCGTCGACCGACACGCCATCGAGCCGGTCGGCGAATCGTCGCAGGGAGTCGTTCCAGTCGTAGCCGACGAGCACCCGCCCCAGATCGAAGAGCAGGGCGTCGGGGCGCGCCAAGTCGGTCATCGGCCGCTCGTACGCAGCTCTTCGGCGATCGCGTAGTACTCGTTCGCCGTGTCCTCGTCGCCGAGGTTCGTGTAGCAGATCGCCATGTTGACGTACACGGCCCGCGTCTCGCGGATGGCCAGCGTCTTCTCGTACTGCAGCAGGGCGTCCTCGAGGCGTCCGGCCAGCTGCATCGAGAGGGCCAGGTTGTAGCTGATCGCGTAGTTGCCGGGTTCGAGTTCGAGCGCCTTGCGGTAGGCCTCGATGGCTTCGTCGTAACGCTCGATCTCGCGCAGGGCGTTGCCCAGGCTGTAGTGCGCCCGCCAGTTGCCCGGTTCGAGGGCGGCGACCATCTGGAAGTTCTCCGCCGCGTCGCGGTGTTCGTCGATCTTCGCCTGCGCGAAGCCCAGTTGGTAGAGATCACGCGCGTCGGGGCCGAAGCGATCGATCAGGCGCTGGTAGATGTCGGCCGCGCCGGTGAAGTCGTCGGTCTTGCGGTAGGCAGTACCCAGCGCGCGGTAGGCGTCCTTGTGTGCGGGGTCGAGTTCGACCGCGCGTTCGAGGTGGGGGATCGCCTCGCGGAAGCGACCCTTCTTGCTCAGCACCACGCCCATGTTGTAGGAGGCCGCCGCACCGCCCTCGCCCAGTTCGACCGCCCGGCCCAGGGCTTCGGACGCACCCTGCGTGTCGCCCAGGCTGGCGAGCACCTCGCCCAGGTTGGCATTCACGCCGGAGAACTCGGGGTCGATGGCCACGGCCTTCCGGTAGGCGCTCGCCGCGCCCCGCAGGTCGTTCTCCTGCTCCTTCACCAGACCGTCGAGGAAGTGGACCATGGCCGAATCCGGCCGGCGGGTGCGGGCCTCGTCGACCAGCTCCCGGGCGGCGGACACCTTCCCGGCGTCGAGGAGCCGGCGCGCGGGTTGCAACCAGGCGGCGTCCTTGTCGCTGCCCATCGCCCGGACCTCGGCCCAGTTCTCCAGGGCGTCCTCGGGGCGGTCGTCCTCGACGGCGAGGCGAGCGCGTTCCATGTAGGCGAACTCGATGGTGTCGCGCAGGTCCTCGCCGCCCTCGGTGTCGAGCAGTCGGGGCCGCGACTCCAGAGTGCGGGCCAGCTCACCGAGTTCGTCGTAGCTCGCCTCGCGGTCGTCGCCCAGGTAGGAACGCGTGTATTCCTGGAGGAGGGCCACGGCGTCCTCGGCCGTGACGCCTTCGGCCGCGGCGCCTTCCAGCCAGATCGCCCGCGCGGCTTCGACGTTGCCGGTCTCGAGTTCGGCGCGTCCGAGGAGTGCGTGGCCGCGGACGTCGTCGGGGGCCATCGCGCGGTAGGTACCCAGGGGGACCTTCGATTCCTCCCAGCGCTCCATCCGGACGAGGACCATGCCCAGGTTCAGGTGCGAGGCCGGCTCCTGCGGTGCCGCCTGCAGCGCGCTGATGAACGCGTCCCGGGCGGCCTCGAGCATGCCCTCCTCGGTGTACAGGATCCCCAGACGCGTCCACGCGTCCCCGTTGGTCGGGTCCTTCTCGACGGCGGCCTCGAGGTCCAGGATCCGCACCGCCGAGTCGGCGGCGGGATCGGTCCCCGCAGTGTCGGGGGGCGCCGTCTGGGCGCGGACCGGTCCGGAGACGGCGAGCGCGAGCACGCCGAGGACGATCAGGGACACCAGTGGGTTCGTGGGACGTGCCATGGTTCCTCGTGCCGGGAGTCGGACGGAAGGGGACGGCCGCGTCTTCTGCGGCTGCCCGGGAAAGATGCCGGAGCGCGGGGACCGCCGCAACGGCCGCGCCGGATCGGGGTCGAGGCTTGAACCCCCGCCCGGCGACCGGGGTTCCGGACTCAGACGGGCCGGCCCAGGAGGCCGGTCGCGTCGCGGCAGCGTTCGAGCGTGGCGCGGGCGATCTCGCGAGCCCGCCGGGCGCCGTCGCGCAGGACGTCCTCGACGGTGTCGGGATGGGCCACCAGCTCCTCGCGCTTCTCGCGGGCGGCGGCGAAGGTCTCGTCGATGCGGGCGAGCAGACGCTTCTTCGCGTCGCCGTAGCCGATGGATCCGGTGCGGTAGGCCTCTTCCATCGCGGCCACCTCGTCGTCGGGCGCGAAGAGCCGGTACAGCGCCAGCACGTTGTCGTCCTCGACCGGCAGTGGCTGCCCCATGTCGATCGGCTGGGTGACGACGCCCATCACCGCCTTCTTCAACTTCTTGCCCGCCGCGAAGATCTCGATGGTGTTGCCGTAGCTCTTGCTCATCTTCGCGCCGTCGGTCCCGGGCACCTTCGGCGTCGGCGACAGCTGCCACTCGGGTCGCTTCAACAGGTCGTCGCCGAAGGCCGCGTTGAACGACTGCGCCATGTCCTGGGTCATCTCGACGTGCTGCACCTGGTCCTGGCCGACCGGAACCACGTCGGCGTCGACGATCAGGATGTCGGCCGCCATGAGCACGGGGTAGTAGAAGAGTCCGACCCGCGGGGTGATGCCGCGGGCGACCTTGTCCTTGTAGCTGTGCGCGCGCTCGAGCAGTCCCGTGCCGGTGACGCTGGCCAGCAGCCACGCCAGTTCCTGCACCTCGGGGACGTCGCTCTGCCGGTAGAACATCGTGCGCTCGGGATCGAGCCCCAGGGCGAGGTAGGCGATGGCCACGTCGCGGACGTTCTCGCGCAGCGTCGACGCATCGTGCACGGTGGTCAGTGCATGGTAGTCGGCGATGAAGTAGCAGCACTGGTTGCCGGCGGGTTCCTGCAGCTCGAGGTGCTGCTTGATGGCCCCGAACCAGTTGCCCAGGTGCAGTTTTCCGGAGGGCTGGACGCCGGACAGGATCCGCATGCGAAACGCTCGTTCGGACGGAGGAGCGGGGTACGTGGTGGACGACGATTCCGCGCGGCGCCGCCGCGGGACCGAGCAGGCTAGCCCGCCCGCTCCGATGCGGTCAACCGCGGCCGGAGGAATCTGCCCACCGAGGAAACTTTTTCCTCAAGCCCGGCACGCATCTTCCGATAGCAGAGGGTGAGCGCACGAGGGAACCTCTCCCTCCGTCCTGGGCGAGGGCGGGGGGAGAGGGAATCACCGCGCAACCTCTTTTGCCCGCGGGGGGCGATCGGAGGCGGGCAGTATGGACATCGGGTCCATCGTTGCCAGTGGCATGCAGGCGATGCGGCAGAAGGCCGACGCGCATGCGCACAACGTCGCCAATGCACGCACCCCCGGATACCAACGGCTGGCCGTCCGCACGACGGAGAGACCTCGTGGCGGCGTCGGTCTCTCGGTCGAGCGCGAGCCGAGCCAGGTGTCCACCCGGGGAGAAGGCGAGCTGCCGCCGGCCTCGGCGGACGGTGGCTCTCCCGCGGGCAATGTCTCCGCCGCGGATCCCGGTCGCGTGGATCCGCAGGAAGTTCGACCCGAAACAGAGGAAGGTGAACCATCATCGAGCGACGAGGCGGTCGCCCGGAGAACGGACGCCGACCTGGTGACGGACATGATCGGCACGACAGAGGCGGCACGAGGCATGGAGATGCTGGCCGCGGTGTATCAACGCCACGATGAAGCACTGGGTACGGTGATCGACGCCTTCGGGTGACCGAGGAACCGCCGCCCGGGGACGCCCGGCGCGGTGAGAGTCCAGCAACCACGGGCCGCGTCCGGATTCGGGCGCGGCCTCGCCCGTACCGGGGGCCGTGGTTGCCAATTGTTGTTACAACGATTATCGTCCCCGACCCATGAACACGATCGCGAACGACACCACCTACGACGTCCTCTGCGTCGGGGCCCACCCCGACGACGTGGAGATGGCCATGGGCGGCACCGTGGCCGGACTGGTCGACGCCGGCCACCGCGTGGCCATCGTCGTCCACACCCACGGCGAGATGGGCACCTTCGGTGACGCCGAGACCCGGGTGCGCGAGGCACGTGCCGCGGCCGAGGTCCTCGACGTGGGCCTCCGGATCCTCGAGCATCCCGATGGCGCCCTGCAGGACACGCTCGAGACCCGCCACGAGATGGTGTCGATCCTCCGCGAGCTGCGGCCGCAGCTCGTCTTCGCGCCGTACCCGCACACGCGGACCGGCGCCCTCGACGGGCGGGCCAACGTCGACCATCTGGCCTGCGGCACGATCGTCCGCGAGGCGACGAAGCTCGCGCGCTTCCGTCGGCTGATGCCAGATGTCGAGCCGCACACCGTGCGCCGGCTCTTCTACTACATGCTGCCCGACGACGTGCTGCCTTCGTTCGTGGTCGACGTGTCGGACCACCGCGAGCGGCTCGAGTCCGCGATCTCGGCCTACGCCTCGCAGATGCAGATCCGACGCGGCGAACGGCGCGTGCTCGACATGCTCATGCTCCTGCGCCAGCACGCGGGGCTGCGGATCCACGCAGAACTCGGCGAGGGCTTCCTGAGCGTCGAACCGTTGAGCGGTCCGGCCGAGAGCCTCATGCGGGTCTGAATCCGGGCCCGGAACTTGATGTTCCGGTGTCCGGGTCGCACTCAAGCGACGGGTTCTTCGTGCCGATCTCCGGGGCGAGGAGGGTGTCCGCGTGGAACCGACGCTCGACAATCGCATGATCCTGGGTGGCATGGGCAACCTGCGCCTCGCTCCGCACGTGCGCGAGGGGCGGGGTGTCGCGCCCGGTCGGGGCGTTGCCGCCGATCCGCGCCCTTCCGCGCCGGCGGACGGATCTTCCTCTTCGGCTGCTGGCGGCGAGCGGGTCTCCATCTCGGCCGAGGCGCGGGCCGCCTTCGAACAGGCCCTCGGGCGCGCGGGCGGTGCCGGTCCGCGCGGCAGTGTGCCTGCGGTCTCGGGAGCCGGGTACGAGGCCCGTGGGGGGGGCGAAGGGCGCCGAGACGCGACCGGGCAGGAAGTCGGTGCACAGCGGCAGGAACGCCCGACCGACGTCGAGGCGCGGTTCCTGTCCGCCGTCGCCGCCTATGCGGAGTCCACCGCTCCCGACCACGGGCAGACACCGAGCAGCCCGGCTGCCGGTGCCGGTGTCCGCGCATCGCTCCCGCCGGGCGGACTCTACGCCTGATCCCTCGGGTCGGCGTGGTCGATCGACCCATCGTCCGCTAGGCTCGCTCCACCATGGAAAGCACCCTTCGTTGGATCCTGCGCCTCAGTGCGCTCTACGACCTCGGCGCGTTCGCCGTACTGCTGGCCATGCCGGCGTGGTTGTTCGTCCTGTTCTCCCACCCGAGGCCCGAGAACCCCTTCCTGTTCCGCTTGGCCGGTCTGCCGCTGCTCATGGCACCCGTCGTGTACTGGATGGCGTCGAACCGACCGCTCGAGCGACCCTCGTTGGTGCGGGCGTCGGTGCGGTTGCGCGTCGTGGGGGCACTGGGAATCACCGCCGTCGTCCTGTGGCACCGCCCCCCCGGAGCCCTCGCCTACTGGAGTTTCGTGGTCGCCGACCTGATGTGGGCGGGTCTGGTGGCGTGGCAGTGGAAGCGCACGGCCACGCGGGTCGTCGGGCGCGTCTAGGCCCGGGCCGCGGATCCGGACCGTCTCTGCGGACACCGGCGGGTGGGGGACGCACCCATCGGATCGGTCGTCGTTCCACGAGTTCTCTCCCGGACCGTGAGCCGTGATCGTCCCGGGCGATGGAGGATCGCCCGATGCACGACGACGTCCACTGGCTCGGCGCGAGCCGGCTCCTCGATCTGTACCGGCGACGCGAGCTGTCGCCGGTCGAGGTCGCCCGTTCCCTGCTCGATCGTGTCGAAGACCTCGACGGCCACTTCGGTGCGTTCCGTCTGGTCGATCCCGATGCGACCCTGGCCCAGGCGCGGCGCTCCGAGGCCCGCTACCGGCACCTGGAGCGCGTCGGGCTGCTCGACGGACTCCCGGTGGCGATCAAGGACTCGTTCCCGACCCGCGGATGGAGCACCTGCTTCGGATCGCGGGCGGTCGACACCCGCCGGGAATGGGGCCGTGACGGTCCCACGATCTCGTCCTTGCGCCGTCAGAACGCGGTGTTCATGGGCAAGACCACCATGTCGGAGTTCGGCTGGAAGGCCGTGACCGACAGCCCACTCACGGGCGTCAGCCGGAATCCGTGGAACACCGACCGGACGCCCGGAGGCTCGAGTGGCGGCAGTGGAGTGGCCCTGGCCGCCGGCTTCTGCCCCTTGGCGATCGGTTCGGACATCGGGGGCTCGGCACGGATTCCCGCGGCCTTCTGCAACGTCGTGGGCCTGAAACCCACGCAGGAACTCGCTCCGCTCCGTGACGACATCAAGAGCGGTCTCCTGCTCCACGCCGGCGTGATGGCGCGCACGGTCGAGGACATCGCACTGGCCATGGACGTGATGACCGAGTGGCATCCGTCCTCGGCCGCGCGTCCGCAGTCCGCCGAGAGCTACACGGAAGCCTTCGCGGAAGATGTCGAAGGGCTTCGCGTGGCGTCGAGTCCGGGCCTCGGGTTGTTCGAGCTCGATCCGGGGGTCGAGTCGGCGGTCCGCGAGGTGGGCCGGACGCTCGAACAGCTGGGCGCATGGGTCAGTGAAGTGGACCCCGGGATCGAGGATCCGACGGAGATCTACACGGACCTGCTGTTGCCCTCGCTCACGATGGAGGTCGACGCCGTCGATCCGTCGAGGCACGACCGCATGGACCCCGGGCTGCTGGAAGCCGCTGACGAGGGACGACGGCTCGGTGCCGTGAGGTACGCCGAAGCCCTGCAACGTCGTCGCGGGCTGATCGCGGAGCTGGGACGCCTGCAACAGCACTACGACGTTCTGATCACGGCGACGGTTCCGGTCCCGCCCTTCGAAGCCGGGCTCGAGGTGCCCCGTGGTTGGCCCCACGACCGTTGGTGGACGTGGACCCCCTTGACCTTCCCCTTCAACGTCACGGGTCAGCCCGCGCTGTCCGTCCCCGCGGGGTTCACCGATGAGGGACTGCCGATCGGCGTCCAGTTCGTCGCGGGCCGGCACCAGGAACGCGTGATCCTGAAGGCCGCGCACGCCTACCAGAGAGCGAATCCGACGTTCACCCGGCATCCCCCGTCGGTGTCCCGAGGATGACCGAAATCGAGAAGGAGGAGCCCGTGTCCGACTCCACATCCGCACCGGGCCTCGAGATCCGCACCGCTGCCGAGGCCGACCTTCCGCGCGTCGCGTCGATCCTCCACGAGGTCGGATTGAACGGCGAGCTGACGCTGCCGGTCCTGCATCGCATGCTGGAGATCAGTGATGATCTCATGCTGGTCGCCGAGAACGAAGAAGAGGTCGTCGGAGTCCTGATCGCCAGCTTCAACGGGCGGACCGTCTGGGTCAGCCACCTGGCGATCTCGCGCGCTGCTCACCGAACGGGGATCGGGGGCCGGCTCCTGCGACGACTCGAGACGAGGGCCCGGGCCCGCGGCGCCCTGCGCGTGATGATCGACGCCTGGGAGGACGCCGTGGGGTTCTACTCCCGGAAGCACTACCACGACTCGGGCTACACCCTGTTGTTCAAGCACGCCTCGGCGATCGACGATTGAAGGTCGATCACCGGACGGTGCGGAGCGCGCCTCAGAATCCGGTGCCGAAGAGCGCGCCCATGCCCACCTTCAGCATGTCGAAACCGACCTGGTCGAGGGTCGCCTGGCTCGCCGCGCCCATCTCGACGGGGAAGGCATGCGTGTACTCGACCTCGAAGAAGGTGGCGAGATCACCCGCACCGGTCAGCATCCATCCCAGGCCGAGACCGTAGCCCCACACGGTCTCACGGAGTACGGCCGAGGAACCGATGGCGTCGACGGTCGCGCGGAGCTGCCGCACCCCGAGCGCACCCTTCAGGTACGGGCCCGACAGCGGGTCGTCGAGATGGAAGCGCGCGAAGGCACCGTACTCGAGGATCGAGTTCGACGCGTCGATCCCGAAACCCTCGAGGACGTCGCGGGTCTCGTCGCCGAGGCCGATGCCGTTGTAGCTGAACTCTGCACCGAATCGCAGTTGGTCGGTCGTGCGGAATGCAATGCCGGTCCCGAGGGTGTACGACATCGCGGTGCCGTCCTCGGCCAGTGGTCGGGTGGCGCCACCCTGGAAGGTGATTTCGAAGGGATGCCCGGGATCCTGCGCAAGTGCGGGAGACGACGCGGTCAGCGCGATCATGGCGGCCGTGGCCAGGGTGAGCATGCGGTTGCGGTGCATGGGGACGATTCCTCCGGACGAGGCGGACAGGAGCGCGAGACATGGCGTTCCCCCCACGGGATTGCACTGCGCGTGCCTGTTCGCGGCTCTCTTCAGTCCTGCACCCGGACGTGAACGCCCCGTCGGCCGAGTCGACCGATCAAGGCGTGTCCCATGGCGCTGGCCGGGGTCACCACTCCCGGGACACCGGAGGGTTCCTCGCCGGGCAGGGCAAGGCACAGTGCCGACTCCGCCAGCATGATCGCGGTGGCGCCGTAGCCGGGATCGCGATCGGCGTGCACGGTCGCACGGAGCACCTCGGAGCCACCGCGGCGGCCGGACAGCAGGGCCGTGAAGTGACCGGACTCGATGCTCTGCGGGCTCGGTCCCTCCCCGGGAGACGGCAGCGCGAAGCGCCGCAGGAGGGCACGGGTCGGACGGGCGTGCATGGCACCTCGGAAGGCGGTGATGCCGGCGGCGAGGAGGGTGGCGCGGACCGCGCCGCGCAGGCCCGTTCCCGTGTCGACGACCTCGGAGTAGCGGAACTCGCGTCCATAGCGGTGGTCGAGCAGCGCGTTGGTCCTCCGCACGACCCGCGTGTTGACCGGCGCCATCACGAAGGGGCCGGTCCAACTCCGTGTCACGGGGTCGCGCAGGACGCCGGCCTGGTCGGGCGTGTCGGGGCCGTGGCGTTCGCCCTCGGGGTTCAGGCCGTAGGGATCGGAGACGACGCGGGCGACGTCCGTCGAGCGGGCGTCCTCGAGCAGGTCGACCATGCTGGCGATGGTTCCCCCCGACACGCCGCCGCGGATGTCCTGCAGCAGGAACTTCACTTCGTCGCACGGCCGGCCGTCCCGTGCGATCGCCGCTTCCTGGAGCGCGAAGGTTCCCAGATCACTCGGGATCGAGTCGAAGCCGCAGCAGTGGACGATCCGCACACCGGCTGCCGTGGCGTCGTCGTGGTGGCAGTCGATGGTCCGGCGCACGAACTGCGGTTCCCCGGTCAGGTCGACGTAGTCGGTGCGGTGAGCGACGCAGGCGGCGACCAGCGGCTCCCCGTGGCGCACGTAGGGTCCGACGGTGGTGGCCACGACCGCGGCCGATGCCGCCAGTCGAGCCATGGATCCGGGATCGTGGTTGTCGGCCACCACCAGTCCGATCGGGCCCGACTCCGGGAACCGGCTCCGGATCCGATCGCGCAGCTCGACCAGGCGGGCCTCGTCGCGACCCGCGATCGCCCAGCGGAGACCTTCGTCCTGGTGGTGGGCGGCGAGGTGCTCGGCGACCAGGCGCCCCGTGAATCCGGTGGCTCCGTGGAGCACCACGTGGTACGCGCGGTCGGTGGGGGAGATCGTGTCCATGGACCCATGGTGCCAGATCCGGGCGCGCGCCGACAGCCCCGGGCGCGCTTGACTCCGCAGGACCGCCGTTGGTAGCTTCGGCGTACCTGACAGGGGGCCCACGCGCCGCCCCGACACGCCACCCTCACTGGCTCCCAGAATCATCGTGAACACATATGAACGGAAGGGCCACGGGCCCTTCGTCCGGATCGTCGTCTTCGTCCTCGTCCTGATCGTCGCTCCTTCTGCCTCCGCCCGGCTGCTCTTCGACTTCGAAGGGCCGTACCTGACCGAGCCCGGCCGGTCGCTCAAGGACCACGCGATCGTGCGATCGGGCGACACCTGGCACTGTTTCTACACCCGCGGACTGTTCTTCGGGGAGGGCACGAACCAGGAGACCGCGCTCGGCCACGCGATCTCGAACGATCTGCGGACGTGGTCGCGGCAACCCACCGTCCTTCCGGTGGTGCCGTCGTCGTGGGAGGACACCGCAGTGTGGGCTCCCAGTGTCGTGCCCACACCCGACGGCAGCGGTTGGACCATGCTGTACACCGGCGTGACCGACTTCCTCGTGCAGCGCATGGGCCGCGCCACGTCGTCCGATCTGTTCGACTGGAGTCGGCCGAGCTTCGACCCCGCGCTCGAGCCCGACCCGGCCGTCTACTACTGGTCGCCCTCGATCCAGTTCCTGAGTGCCTTCCGCGACCCGTTCGTGTTCGAGCACGACGGGGTCTACCACGCGGTCAACACGGTATTGCTCCGGGACGAGACGCTCGACACCGGCTTCCGGGGCGCGATCCACCACGCCACGAGCAACGATCTGACGAACTGGACGCCCCTCGATCCGTTGGCGGTGAACGAGAACGGGACCGAGGGCGTGGCACGGGAGATCGAGTCGGTCCAGGTGGTCGAGGCGGCGGCGCAGTGGAACCTGTTCTTCACCTATTCGCGGGTCGACGGCGTGTACTGGATGCGCAGCGACTCGCTCGCGGCGGGCTGGGACTTCTCCACCGCGCAGGTGATCGACGACGGCGTGGGTGCCGAGCTCACTCCGTTGTCGGACGACGACTTCCTCTTCACGCGCTACACGTCGGAGCAGCACGCGGCCGGGCATCCCGCGCCCGAGACGACCTTCTTCGTGATCCGCGCGGATACGCTGCGGTTCGACGCGCAGGGCGTGCCGGAGATCATTCCCTCCGACGTCCTGGCGGACGAGTGGCCGGAACGCGAGGGCACGGCCTTCGGCGTGGCGCCGATCTTCGGCGACAACGCCCTGGAGCGGGGAGAGCCCGCCACCCGGCCGATCGGTCACGGGCACCTGAACAGCCGCGAGGCCTACGGAGGGCCGCTGTCGGGGCAGGGCACGATCGGAGAGGCCCGTGCTTCGGCGGCCACCGGCCGGATCCGGTCGGTGTGGTTCGCGATCGAGCCCACCGACTCGCTGCTCACCTTCCAGTTCTGCGGTACGGCCGACCCCGGCTGTCGGGTGGAACTCGTGGAGCGACTGAGTGCCGATGGCGAACCGCTCTCGACGGCCGTGCGCCGCACGGAGCAGGGCAACGGTCTCGAGTCGCTGGCCACGACGAGCTGGGACGTGAGCGATCTCCGCGGCGCCACGGTCCGTCTCGAGTTGATCGACGAGTCGGAGACGGGCTGGGTCGCGCTCGACTACGTGCAGCTGCTGAGCGCGTCGGCGATCGCCGTGTCGGCTCCGGCGCAGGTCTCGTGGTTGATCGAGGACCTGGCGGTCGCTCCGAATCCCTTCAATCCGCGCACGCGGATCGCCTTCGGCCTGCGCGAACGGGCGCCGGTGGACCTGCGGATCGTCGATCTGCGAGGGCGCTCCGTCCGAACGGTCGCCCTGGGCGATCTGCCCGCCGGTGAGCACGGCTGGACGTGGGACGGCACCGATCACCGCGGTGGTGCGGTGGCCAGTGGCACGTACCTCGTCCACGTCCGGGCCGCCGGTCAGCAACGCGTGGTCCGCGTGACGCTGGTGCGCTGACCCCGGAGCGCACTCTTCGGCACGAACGAGCCCGTCGGCGTCCACCGGCGGGCTCGTTCGGTCTCACGAAGGTCGGCGTGGCTCTCAGAACTCGAGGAGACGGCGCGCTTCCTTCGCCACGTCCTCGGTCTGGGGCAGGATGAAGTCCTCGCTGTCGGGCTGGTAGGCCACCGGCGTGTCGATGGCGGCCACGCGGCCGACGGGGGCATCGAGGAACTCGAAGAGTTCGTCCGCGACGAAGGACACGACCTCGGCGCCGAATCCGAAGCTCTTGTTGTCCTCGTAGACCACCAGGCAGCGGTTGGTCTTCTCCACCGACGCGGCGACGGCCTCGTGGTCCCATGGCGAGAGCGACCGTAGGTCGAGGATCTCGCAGGAGACGCCCTCCTTGTCGAGTTCCTTGGCCGCCAGCTCGCAGCGGCGGAGGGTGGCTCCGTAGGTGACGATCGTCAGGTCCTCGCCCTCGCGGTGCATGCGGGCCTTGCCGAAGGGGACGGTGTAGTCGGGGCCGGGGTAGGTGCCCTTGCCGTGCGGCTGGCGGTAGAGGTGCTTGTGTTCGAGGAACATGACCGGGTCGTCGCACCGGATCGCGGTCCGCAGCAGACCCGCCGCGTCGATCGCGTTCGACGGCATCACGACGCGCACGCCAGGCAGATGGGTGAAGAGGTTCACGCCACTCTGCGAGTGGTAGATCGCGCCTCCCTGCAGGTAGCCACCCGAGGCGACGCGCACGACCATCGGCGACGAGAAATGCCCGAAGCTGCGCCAGCGCATCATGGCCATTTCGTTCTTCAGCTGCATGTAGGCGGGCCAGATGTAGTCGTAGAACTGGATCTCGACGACGGGCTTCAGGCCGCGGACGGCCATACCCACGGCGCGTCCGACGATGTTCGCCTCGGCCAGCGGCGAGTTGAACACGCGGTGGCTGCCGTAGAGGGCCTGCAGTCCGTGGGTGGCCTTGAACACGCCGCCCTTACCCTTCACGCGCTCGAGGGCGTCCTCGTTCGTGGCGTCGGCGACGTCCTCGCCGAAGACCACGACGTTCGGGTTCACGCCCATCTCGTCCTTCAGCACCTGGTTGATCGCGTCGAGCATGTAGACCTCGCGACCCCCCGTCTGCGGTTCGGCCTCGAAGTCCGGCCCGGTGGGGTCGACGTCCTCGCTGTAGAGGTGCAGGAAGACGTGCTCGGGCGTGTGCTTCTCGTGGCGCTGCGCGCGCTCGGAGGAGTCCACGACCTCGGTGCGCCACTCGGCCTCGTGGGTCTCGAGTTCCTCGGTCGTGGCGACCCCGCGTTCGATCAGCAGTTTCCGCAGCCGCGGAATCGGATCGAGCTTCGCCTGCTCGGCCAGTTCCTCCTCGGTGCGGTACATGCGCTCGTCGTCACTCATCGAGTGGGAGTACGGCCGCACGCAGGTGGCGCGGACCAGGGCCGGGCCCTTCCGCGCGCGGCAGTGCTCGGCGGCGCGCTGCATGGCCGCGTAGCTGGCCTCGAAGTCGTTGCCGTCGACGTCGACGACCTCGAGGTTCGGGAAGTCGGCCACCTGTTCGTGGATCGGTACGCCGGCGATCTGCACGCTGCGCGGAACGCTGATCGCGTAGCCGTTGTCCTCGACCAGGATCAGCACCGGCAGCTTCATGTTGCAGGCGCTGTTCAGTGCCTCCCAGAACTCACCCTCGCTGATCGAACCGTCGCCGATCGACATGTACACGACCTCGTCGTCCTCGAAGTCGCTGGCGGTCTTCCGCGCGTCCTCGACCATCTCGAGGTAGCGGCCCGCCTCGGCCGCACCCACGGCGTGCAGCGCGTGCATGCCCGTGCAGCTGCTCTTCGAGATGATGTTCAGTGCCTCGTGGCCCCAGTGGGCGGGCATCTGCCGGCCGCCGCTGTTCGGATCCTCGACCGCGCCCACGCCCTGCATGAACATCTCCTCGGCGGTCATGCCGAGCTGCAGGCACAGCGCGCGGTCACGGTAGTAGGGCAGGAACCAGTCGTGGGCGGGCTCGAGCACCATGCCCGCGGCCGTGAGAATCGCCTCGTGGCCGGCGCCGGAGATCTGGAAGTAGTACAGGTTCTTCCGCTTGAGCTTGATCTCCTCGTCGTCGATGGCCCGGGACATCACCATGTTCCGGTAGGCCGCCAGGAGCTGCTCGTTCGTCGGGTCGGCGGAGGCGGTGTTCTTCGTCGACTTCGTGTTGCTCACGATGACTCCCATCTCGAGCGGTCTGTTGGGCCGGGGAACGGGGGCCCGGAGTTCGGGTCTCGCGTGCGGAGGCGAGAGGGTCGCGGCGCGTGGCGCGGATCCGGCCACGTGGAGTCGCCGTCCGCCCGGGAACGCATCGGTGTCCCGGACGCGGTGGACGATGTCACAGTATAGGACTCCGCGACGACGTCGCGATGTCCGTGTCGGTCAGCGTTTCGACGCCCAGCTGTCCAGATCTTGACTGGTGCGCAGCCATTCGCCGTAGCTCCTGGCCTCCTGGCTGCTCCCGAAGTAGCCCACGCGGACCCGGTAGACGGGGTCTCCCTGGTCGGCGCTGGCCATCTGGACGTGGGCGTCGATGCCGCGGCGCGCGAGTTCCTCGACCCGTCGGTCGGCGTTGCCACGCGACGAGAAGCTCCCCACGTTCAACACCCATTCGCCCTGGGACGCGGGCTCGATCCCGGTGCCCGTCTCGACACGCTGCGGAGCGCGTTCCTCGACGGCCTCTTCGGGCACCGGCGGTGGTGGCGTGATCTCCGACCGGGCGGCGGGCTCGGAGTCGTCGACGATCCTGGTCTCGGCGCGTGGATTCGCCGGCTCGCCGAGACCCGAGACGTCCGTTCCCCCGGATCCGTTCACGTCCGCGGCCACCGGCGGCTCTTCGGACGTCGGGCTCACGGCGTCGTCCGAGGCCTGTGTGGTCGTGCGCGGCGTGAGCGACGTTCCGTCCATCGGATCGGTCTGTTCGCCTCGGGGCCAGAAGAGGAAGGCGGCCACGAAGAAGATGACGATGGCCACGCCGCCGTAGACCAGGGGGCGGCGGTCAGGGGTCTCCAGTGGATCGTTCACGGTCGAACCTCCGGGGTCGGACCCGCACGCGGGACCGAGCTTGCGGCGCGTCGTGCGCGTGCCTGCACGCGCCACGACGGGATCGCGACGTCGACGGGAGGTCGTGGGGCGGGTGTCCCCGTCATTGTCGGTCTACGCCGCCGGCTCCCGGCCGTCAAGCACGGCGAGCCCGAGGCCCACGCACAGCAACCAGCGTTTCTGGGCGATCGGACTCTCGAAGGCCTGCGCGGTCTCGAGGCGCACGGGCAATCCCTCGGCGTTCATGCGGGGCCGGCGCACCTCGTCGGCGCGATCACTGCGCTGGAAGCTGAGGACACGACCGTTCTCGCGGAGCATGGGGACCCCGAGGTCCAGAGCGTCGTTCGGGGCCAGGCGCTTGACCACGACCACGTCGCAGGTGTTCGCGTTGTGCCGCGCGAAGTCCTCGTGCGACTGGGCGTGCACGTGCAGGTTGCGCAGGCCGTAGAGGTTCGTGACCCGTCGCCACCACCACAGCCGTTTCCGGTCGGGCTCGACCAGGTGGAAGGGCTGGTCGGGGTGGAGGATGGCCAGTAGCAAGGCGTTGATGCCCCAGCCGTTGCCCAGTTCGACGATCCGCGGGGGGATCTTCTCGATCGTCGGCTCGGGCGGTGTCTCGGGTGCCTCTTCGCCGTCGGGCACCGGTTCGGGCGTGACCTCGACCTCGCGCGGACGCAGGAGCGGTTCCATCCACAGGGCGGTTTCGAGATCCTCGGCGATCATGGCCGCGATGTCGGCTCCACTGCGCCCCTGGAACAGCTCGCGCGGGAGGACCGTGACCCCGTACTCGAGGATCTCCTCGCCCATGTCGTGGGCGAGGGCGCGGAGTTGCTCGTCGTTCTCGATCACCGGGGCGAGCCCGCCGTCGAGACGGCGCAGGATCGCGTCGGGGGTGACGTTCATGCCGACCCTTCCTGGCCCGGCCTCGGTCGGCCGGTGGCCACGGGGAAACGCTGCACCCACGCGAGGCCGGCGGGTGCACAGGACCGAGCGCAGGCTATGCACGGTGCACTGCCGCAACAAGTGAAGAGCTGTGACGGTCGAGCCCGCGGGTCCGTGCGCAGAGGGCCGAGTGCTGCTACCGTGCGCGCCATGGATCCGCGGTGCATTCTCTTCGACCTCGACGGGACCCTGGTCGATTCCGTGGGCGATCTGACGGCGGCGGCCAACGTCGTCCGCGCCGAGCACGGACTCGAAACCCTCCCCGAGGAAACGGTCGCGGCCCACGTCGGCGACGGGGCCCGCAAGCTCGTGGAACGTGCCTTCTCCGACCTCGACGGTCTCGACGTCGATTCGGTCCTCGAGCGCTTCCGGGCCGTGTACCTCGACCACTGCACGGAGCGCACGCTTCCCTATCCCGGGGTGAACGCCGCCCTGGAGGCCCTGCGTTCGATCCCGATGGGGATCGTCAGCAACAAGCCGCAGGAGATGTGCGAGCGCATCACCGTTGCCCTGGGTCTGTCCGACTGGATCGACGCCGTCGTCGGGGCGCGGCGCGGGGTGGCGGTGAAGCCCGCTCCAGCCCTGCTCGAACTCGCTCTCGACGAGCTGGGCGTCACCGGACGCGACGCCTCGATCTGGATGGTCGGCGACAGTGCCAACGACGTCCGCAGCGGCCGGAGTCTCGGGGCGACCACGGTCGGGGTGACCTATGGCATCGGTGACGTCGAGATCATGCGGGCGGCCGGGCCGACGCACGTGATCGATCGCATGGAGCGATTGGTCCCCCTCGTGCGAGGCTGAGACTCGCCCTTCTTCCGGTCCGCTTCGCCGCGCGGTCTTTCCATCGCGACTGAACCATCTTCACCGAGGCCTCGTGTCCAGTGGGCCGGACACCGTCCCGGACCCCGGGCACTCCGATGCGCGGTCCGGCATTGGGTTGTGGTGATCTTCCACATCGGCGGTTCGTGGTAGGGATCCATAACTGATTCCTTGGCAGTGAGTTGAAGATTCATCCGGAAAAGCTTGCCGGTCCGCGCGTGGTCTGGCCCCGCCTTCGCTATGGCGTACGGGCGGGAGGCCGGGTCTCCCGCGCGTCGGAGGTCGGGGTCCAGGGGCTGCTTAATGGGAGGCGGGCGGCTCGAGGACACCGGCGGACCGTGGATCGGACCCGGTCTCCCGCTTCGTGCGCTCCAATCGGCACGAGAGCGAGGCCCCACCGGACGGTGGGGCCTCCACTTCGTTCGATTCCCGGGGTGGGCCGCGTCACGAGGCGGCGTGCGGCGCCTCGGCCGTGCGCAGCAGCTGGTTCAGCATCGGGATCCGGTTCCGACGCACCCAGGCGACCGTGAGGCCGGCGGCCAGCCCGACCAGGGCCAGGATGAACAGGGACGGATCTCCGTTGTAGACGACGCCGAGGATCGTCAGGTGGGCCAGCACGGCGCCGGTCAGGATTCCGGCGGTCAGCAGCCCTCCGATCGCGGCCGTCCGCGGCACCAGCAGCAGCACGACGGCCATGGCCTCGAGCGCTCCGAGCGTGAGGCGGCCGTAGGCTCCGGCACCGAGTGTCTCGAAGAGGGCGATGGTTTCGGGCGCTCCGACCAGCTTGGGCACTGCGGCCATGCCGAGGATGGCGGCGCCGACGATCTGGGCGGTCCAACTGACGGTGCGAGTGGTGCGGCTCGGCGTCGAAGCGTTCATGGTTCCCTTCCTTCGTTCGTTCTCGGGTCTTCGTCTCGATGTCTTCACCCGGAGGTACGCCGGCCTCGGTTCGGTGGGACACCACCGAACGTCAACTCGATGTCACGACGACGACCCCGGGCCGTCCGGCCCGGGGTCGTGTCCCGACGGAATCGTCCACCCGGAATGCGACTCAGGGCTTGACCGCGTAGGTCCCCTGCTCCACGAGCTGCTTCGCGATGCGACGCCGCACGCTCGCGGTGTCGATCGGATCGCTCACCTTGGTGAAGCGCTTCAGTCCGGCGAGCTGCACGCGCAGGTCGTCGCCCTCGCTGGTGTGCGCCAGCGCCTGGCTGCCGGCGTCGAGCACGCGGTGGGTGGTGCGCTGGATCAGCACGTCGACCATGTCCTTCGCCAGCGTGGCGTCCTCGCCGGCGCTCTCGATCTTGCGCGCGCGCAGGACGGCGCTCTCGAGCGCGAAGGTGTCGATGACCATGTCGGCCAGCCACGACAGGACCTCCTGCTCCTTCTGGATCGACGGACCGTACTTCAGGGCGGCCACGCCGCTGACGAGCAGGATCGCCTTCTTGGCGCGCTCGACCTGGTCCATGGCGTCGTCGAAGGTGCCCTTCTCGGTGCCGTTGGAGAAGTCGGGCACGGACAGGAGCGCGTCCTGCACCTGCTTGGCCGCGGCCATCAGGGGCAGCTCGCCCTTCATGGCCCGCTTCAGGAGCATGCCGACGGTGACCATGCGGTTGATCTCGTTGGTGCCCTCGTACAGGCGGTTGATGCGCGCGTCGCGGAAGTAGCGTTCGGCCGGGTAGTCCTCGACGTAACCGTAGCCGCCGAAGACCTGCACGCACTCGTCGACGCAGACGTCGAGCACCTCGCTGCCGAGCACCTTGAGGATGGCGCACTCGATCGAGTGGTCGTCGATGGCCTTGATCACCTCGCGGTCGTGGTTCTCGGCCGCGGGATCGATGGCGGCGATGGCCTGGTCGAGCAGTCCGGCGGTGCGGTAGGCCGCGCTCTCGGCGGCGAAGGTCAGCGCGGCCATGTCGGCGATCTTGCCCTGGATCAGCGGGAAGTCGGTGATCGGCTGGCCGAACTGCATGCGGTCACGGCCATACCGGATCGAGTCCTCCACGCAGACCTTCGCACCGCCGACGGCGCCCACGCCGAGCTTGAAGCGCCCCACGTTGAGCACGTTGAAGGCGATCACGTGGCCCTTGCCGACCTCGCCGAGGAGGTTCGCCTCGGGGATGCGCGCGTCCTGCATGATGAGCGAGCGCGTGCTGCTGCCGCGGATGCCCATCTTGCGCTCCTCGGCGCCGGTGCTCACGCCCAGGATGTCGGCGGGAAGGAGGAAGCAGCTGAAGTGCTCGCCGTCGACCTTGGCGAAGACGATGAACAGGTCGGCGAAGGCGGCGTTGGTGATGAACTGCTTCTCGCCGTTGAGCACCCACTCGCCGTCGTCGAGCTTCGCGGTGGCCTTGGCGGCGAGGGCGTCGCTGCCGCTCGACTGTTCGGTCAGCGCGTAGGCACCGATCTTCTCGCCGGTGGCCAGCTTCGGCAGCCACTCCTGCTTCTGCTCCTCGGTGCCGAAGTACACGATCGGCAGGGTGCCGATGCCGGTGTGCGCGCCGTGGGTCACGTTGAAGCTGCCGCCACGCGCGAGGCTCTCGACGAGCAGCATGGTGCTGGTCTTCGGGACGTCGAGGCCGCCGTAGGTCTCGGGCACGTCGGTCGACAGCAGACCGATCTCGCCGGCCTTCTTCACCAGCTTCACCATGAGGCCCTCTTCCTTGGCCTCGAGCTGGTCGACGACGGGTTCGATCTCGTTGGCCACGAACTCGCGCGTGGTCTGCGCCAGCAGCAGGGCCTCCTGGTCGAAGTCCTCGGGCGTGAAGACCTGGTCGGGGTCGGGGGTCTCGACGAGGAAGCTTCCGCCCTTGAAGCGGGTCTTGCTCTCGGTGCTCACGTTGGTCTCCTCCTCGTGGTGGTTCAGGCGGCCGTGAAGGTCGCGGCCGCGCCCATTCCCCCGCCCACGCACATGGTGGCGAGGCCCTTCTCCTGTCCGGTGCGCTCGAGGTGGTGGAGCAGGGTGACGACGAGGCGCGCGCCGCTGCATCCCAGCGGATGGCCCAGCGCGATCGCTCCGCCGTTGGGATTGACCTTCTCCTGGTCGAGGCCGAGTTCGCGGATCACCGCGAGCGACTGGGCGGCGAAGGCCTCGTTCAGCTCGACGGTCTCGACGTCGTCCTGTGACCAGCCCGCCTTCTCGAGCGCCTTCGGCACCGCAGCCACCGGTCCGATGCCCATGATCTCGGGCGGGACGCCGGCGGCGGCGTAGCTGTGCATGCTGCCCAGGGGCTCGAGGCCCAGCTCTTTCATCACCGACTCGCGCATCAGCAGCACGGCGGCCGCGCCGTCGGTGAGCGGTGAACTGTTGCCGGCGGTAACCGTGCCGCCCTGGCGGAACACGGGCTTCAGTCCGGACAGCACGTCCATGCTGGTGTCGGCGCGCGGGCCCTCGTCGCGTTCGTGGACGTCGTTCTCGATCCCGGTGACCGCGTCGAGCGGGTAGGGGATGCGTTCCTCGGACCAGGCGCCGCTCTCCTCGGCGGCCAGCGCCTTGCGGTGGCTGGCCAGGGCGAAGGTGTCCTGGTCCTCGCGGCTGATCTCGTGGCGGTCGACCAGGTTCTCGGCCGTGAGTCCCATGCCCAGGTACATGTCGGGATGATGCTCGGTCAGGTTCAGGTTCGGCGTGAACGAGTGCCCGCCCATGGGGATCATGGTCATGCTCTCGGTCCCGGTGGCGACGATCACGTCGGCCACGCCGGTGGCGATCTTGGCGTGGGCGGTGGCCACGGCTTCGAGCCCCGACGCGCACCAGCGGTTGAGCTGCATGCCGGGAACGGAGTCGGGCAGCCCGGCGAGTTGGGCGACCACGCGTCCCAGGTTGTAGCCCTGCTCGGCCTCGGGGAAGGCGGTGGCGGCGATCAGGTCGTCCACGCGCTCGGGGGCCAGGGCCTCGTTCCGCTGCAGCAGGGTGCGGACGAGGAAGGCGGTCATGTCGTCGGGACGCACGCCGGCCAGACGGCCCTTCCTGCTGCGCCCCATCGGGGTGCGGATGGCGTCGACGATGTACACGGCTTCGGTCATCGGATTCGTCTCTCCCTCGTGGGTTCTCAGTTCCGCAGCGGCTTGCCCTTCTGGAGCATGTGCTGGATCCGTTCGAGCGACTTGCGTTCGCCGCACAGCGACAGGAAGGCCTCGCGTTCGAGGTCGAGCATCTGCTGTTCGCTGACGATGCGCGGGTTCGGACCGCTCTTGTGCGCCCCGCCCGAGAGGATGTGGCCGATCTTGCGGCCGATCAGCGCGTCGTGATCGGAGATGTAGCGGCCGGCGTGGAAGTTGTGCAGGCCGACCTCGACCAGCGCGAGGGTGTCGGCCCCGCCGACGGGGATCTCCCGGCGCAGCGCCGGCGGCGTGTAGCCGGACCCGGCCAGGGCCAGGGCCTCGTCCTTGGCGGTCTGCAGGAGGTGGTCACGGTTGAAGGCGATCACGTCGCGGTCGCGCAGGAAGCCCAGGTCGCGGGCCTCGTGGGCGCTGGTGCTCACCTTGGCCATGCCGATCACCTCGAAGGCCGCGCGGGCGGCCTTGCGTGGATCGGCGTCGGGGCCGAGGGCGTCGAGCTTGCGCAGGTACAGCTCCTTGGTCCCACCGCCGGCGGGGACCAGCCCCACTCCGCCCTCGACCAGACCGCAGTACAGCTCCGCCGCCGCGACCACGCGATCGCCGTGCAGCGTCACCTCGCAGCCGCCGCCGAGGGTGAGTGAGAAGGGCGCGATCACCACCGGTCGCGCGCAGGTGCGCAGCGACGTGGTCATACGCTGGAACTGACGGATCATGATGTCGATCTCGTCGAACTCGCCCTCCAGTGCGGCCATGAGCAGCAGCGCGAGGTTCGCGCCGGCGCTGAAGTGCTGGCCGTCGTTGCCCACGACCAGGCCCACGCCGTGGCGCTCGACGTGGTCGACGGCCTGCAGCGTCATCTGCACGCTGTCGCCGCCGAGGGAGTTCATCTTCGAGTGGAACTCCAGGCCGAAGACCCCGTCGCCGAGGTCCCAGAGCGAGGCACCGGCGTTGCCGGTGACCTTCTCCGGACCGGTCGGCGTCTCGCGCAGCGTGAGCACGCCCGGGCGCGGTGGCACCGGACGCGTGCCCTCGCCGCCGAGGTCGAGGACGTGCGGGCCGGCCTCGGTGTCGACGTAGAGGCGGTCGTTGCCCTCGGCGAGGTGGCTCTTCACCCAGGCGGGAACGGTGAGTCCGTCCGACTCCATACGGTCGACCACGCGCTGCACGCCGAGCACGTCCCAGAGTTCGAAGGGGCCGAGGTCCCAGCCGAAGCCCCAGCGCATGGCGCGGTCGATCGAGGCGATGTCGTCGGCGATCTCGGCGGCGACCTCGGCCGCGTAGAGCAGCGTGTCACGGGTGATCGCCCACGCGAAGGCGGCGCCGCGTCCCTTGGCCGCCATCAGCGCACGCAGGCGTTCGTGCAGGTCCTCGACGGGGCGCACCGCGTCGATCTCGCCGAAGCGTGCCTTCGGCTTCGGCGCGTACTCCATGGTCTCGAGGTCGAGGGCCTCGATCACGCGGCTGCCGTCCTCGGCGCGCGCCTTCCGGTAGAAGCCCGCGCCGGCCTTCTCGCCCACGAGGCCCTTCTCGACCATCCGTTGCAGCACGGGAGCGGGACGGAAGGTATCGAGTTGCGGATCGTCGGTCGCGCCGTTCACCACGTTCTCGGCCACGTGGAGCAGGGTGTCGAGACCGACGAGGTCCACGGTGCGGAAGACGGCGCTCTTCGGCCGGCCCATCAGCGGGCCGCTCAGGAAGTCGACCTCGGTCGGATTCAGGCCGTGCTCGAACATCAGCTCGACGCTACGGAGAACGCCGTAGGTTCCGATGCGGTTCGCCACGAAGTTGGGGCGGTCCTTCGCCACGACCACGCCCTTGCCCAGGACGTCCTCGCCCAGGCGGGTCAGCGCCTCGATGGCGCCCGCGTCGGTGTCGGGTCCGGGGATGATCTCGAGCAGGTGCATGTAGCGCGGCGGATTGAAGAAGTGCGTGCCCAGGAAGCGGGGGCGAACGTCCTCGCCCACGAAGCCGGCCAGGGTGGCGATGGGGATGCCGCTGGTGTTGCTGCTGAGCAGGGTGTGCGGGCCGATCGCGGCGGCCACGCGGCCGAGCAGGGACTCCTTCACGTCGACCCGCTCGACCACGGCCTCGATCACCCAGTCGGTGTCGGCCAGGGCGCCGAGGTCGTCCTCGAAGTTCCCGGGGCGGATCCGCGCGGTCACCGACCGGTGCACGATCGGCGAGGGCTTGTCCTTCGGCAGGGCCTTCATCGCGTCCAGCACGATGGCGTTGCGGACGTCCGGCGCGTCGCCGGGCGCGGAGTCCTTCGCCGGCAGATCGAGCAACAGCACGTCGAGGCCGCAGTTGGCCAGGTGGCCGGCGATCGCGCGGCCCATCACGCCGGCGCCCAGCACGGCGGCGCGGCGGAGGACCGGAGGGGTCTGGGATGAATCCATGTTCAGCTCCGGGACGCGGCGCGACACGCCGTCGTCGCAGAATCCGGGGAATTCCTGGAGTTTCGAGGGAGCAACCGGTCATCCGTGCCGAGGACCAGCGACTGGCGGTTGCTCTTGTCTCGCGTTTCATGAATGATTATTCATAATCACGGCGCTGGCAAGGGCGGGGTGTGTCGGTGCCGTGAACTCCGGTACCAGTCGCGCCGCGGCTGCTCTCCCGCCCGGGGAGGACCACCATGGACATCGGTTCCACCTCCGCGCGGGACGCCGCGCGGGACGGCGCGCGGGATCGCCGCCGCGACGAGAAGCGCGAGCGCATCCTGGCCGGCGCGATCGAGGCCTTCGCCGCCCACGGCTTCCACCGCGCGCGGGTGAGCGACGTGGCCAAGGCCGCCGGCGTGGCCGACGGCACGATCTACCTCTACTTCGAGAACAAGGACGAGCTGCTCGCGCGGATCTTCGAGCAGACGCTCGATCGCTTCTGGGAGCGCGGCGAGGCCTATGTCTACGGCGTCGAGGCTGCCGACGAGCAGCTGGGTCGCCTGGTCGAGCTGCACCTGAAGTTCCTGGGCGAGAACCGGAATCTGGCGGCCGTCTTCCAGGTCGACCTGCGCCACAGCCCGCACTTCCTGGGCGACGTCAGCCGACGGATCTTCCGGCGCCATCTGGACGAGCTCGGCGCCATGATCGAACGCGGGCAGGAGCAGGGCGTCTTCGCCGACGACGTGCCCCCGGCCGAGGCGGCCAAGCTGGTGTTCGGAGCGATCGATCAGCTCGTGACGAGCTGGGTGCTCAGTCGTCGGAACTATCGACTGGAGTCGATGGCCCCGGTCGCCCAGCGTTTCGTGCTGCGGTCGCTGGGGGCCGAGCCCCGGTCCGACGGCCCGGAATCGTGAACCGATTCACGAGGTCGAGAGGGGTCGTCGGCGTCCGTGGGCTTCTGTATCCTTGGTGTCGACGCCCCGTTCGACGCACCTCCCGCCGGGAGTCCACATGACCACGAAGACGACGTCGATCCTCTCGCTCGGTGCGGTCGCGCTGCTGGCGGTGGTGCCGGTGCACGCCCAGACCGCGGCGTCGCTCGACGACCTGGCCCTGATCGAGCAGGTCGATGCGGCTCTGCACGGCGGGGGCGAGACCCCCGAGCAGCCGGTGCGCTGTCTGTTCCCGCACTTGATGGAGATGGAGGCGCGCGGTCTGGCCGTGGCAGCCCTGGAGCCCGTGCTGGAGCGGGCGACGCTCCTGGAGTACCCGACGCCCGAGGGGCACTTCGTGATCCAGTACTGGAACGACGGTCGCGACGCACTGCCCGACAGCACCGACGCCGACGCCAATGGCGTTCCCGACTACGTGGAATGGGTGGCCGAGGCCATGGAGGAGAGCTACCAGCGCGAGGTGGTGGAACTGGGCTTTCCGTTTCCCACGGGCGGCCGTTACGTCGTCCGTCTCAAGAGTCTCTTCGGTGGCACCTACGGCCTCACCCGTCCCTTCCAGACCAGCTTCTTCGCGGGCACTTTCATCGAGATCAACAACGACTTCGAGAGCTTCTACCGCAGCTTCCCCGACCTGACGAACGACGATCCCGACGGATTGATCCGGGGTGCCATCCGCGTGACGGCGGCCCACGAGTTCAAGCACGCGATCCAACTGGCCGAGGACTGGAACATCGATTCGCCACACACGCAGTGGTTCGAGGTCGACGCCGTGTGGATGGAGGAAGTCGTCTACGACGGGGTGAACGACTACTACAACTACATCCGCAACTCCGGGTCGCCCTTCACGTCGCCGAGTCTCTCGATGCTGAACACTGCCTCGTACGAGGACGCGACCTGGCAGATGTTCCTCGAGCAGGAGTACGGCGTCGACTTCATGCTCGACCTGAGCGAGCGGCGTGCGACCTTGCGCGACGAGTTCTTCCCCTTCGCCTACGAGAACGTGGCCGCGGACCGGCAACTCGTGTGGTCGGACGTCTGGCGTCGCCATGCCCTGTACAACTACCTGACCGCGGACCGGGCGGCGCAGAGCTTCGGCTTCACCGAGGCCGCACACTATCCTCGGGCGCCGGTCGACTCGATCCCCGCGCTGCCCCACACCGAGGAAGGGAAACTCCTGGCCCCCTGGGCCAACCGTTTCCACGAGTTCGACAACTCGGCCGGTGACGCGTCGGGAGAGCTCCGCGTGGTCTTCGACGCCGAGAACCACGGGGACTGGGGCCTGAGTGTGGTCCTGCAGAACGAGACGGTGACGCACGTGGTCCCGCTGTCCTACGACGCCCGACCGGACACCTTCGCGATCCTGGGCTTCGACGTGGTGGACTTCGAGCGCGTGGGCCTCGTGGTGGGCAATGGTCGCACCGCGATGACGACCTCGCCCGCGGACACCTACACGTTCAGCGTCGAACTCGACGATTCCGTCCGCGCCGAGCCGTCCTCGTTCGGGAGCCTCAAGGCTCGTTACTGATCCGACCGGTCCCGCGACAACAGAATTCCAGACCCTCACAACAGGCCGCACAACACGATGTGTTGTGAGGTGCAGTGTTGCACAACAATCAATGTTGTGTGTCGTGTCACATCTCTGGTGTGCATCGGCGTGAAGTGACTGTGAAAAAGAGACTTGAAGGAGTTTTCGGGGTGGCGGAAGCAGTGGCATTGTGGTTGCGTATGGGTCGTCGCGAGGGCGGGATCTGGGCGAGGATCCCGACTCTCGATCCGAAGACCGGAGTTGGCGAGCTCCCCTTCGGAACGACACCCGATCGCCGAGGCAAGGCGGCGTCCCCCGGGCCCTCCCCATCGGAGGCCAAGGGTGGAGGCGCCGGGCGAATCGGGGAACAGCGAACGGGTTCCGGGGAGTTGGCGAGCTCCTCGAAGGTCCCGCCCGGGACCGCGGAACCCGCCGCCGACGATGCCGCAGCCGGTCTTGGCGAGAGACCGGTCGGCGACGGGCTCCGGCCCGAGGAACATCGTCGGCACGATACGGGGCGCCCTTGGCGAGAGGGGCGCCCCGTCAACGTTTCCCCCCCGACGGTCTCCGCTCAGCGTTGCTCGGCGGGCGGTACCGGTTCGGTCAGGCCGCGCTGGATCCAGGCGCCTCCGAGATCGCCGAGCCTCCGGACCGCGTCGCGGTAGTCCCCGGGGAGTCGTGGAAAGGCGCGGTGCGGCTCCCCGCGCTCGGCGGCCAGGGCCAGGCGTTCGATCACGCGACGTACGCGACGGGCTGCCCGATGGCGGGCGAGGTTCGACCCCGCGAGACGTTCGACCGCGCCCGACAGACCGCCTTCCTCCAGGAAGGCCTGCAGGATCTCGCCATCGAGGTAGTGGCTCATCTGCGCCCGGTCGACCACGGCCACGTCCTCACCCTCGAGCTTGCGCGCGCGGAGCCTCCGGCTCGCCTCGAGCAGGTTGAACGAGGACTGCCGCCACGCCTGCACCACCTGGGCGCCGGCGTCGAGACCGGCCGGCGAGTCGGGGAAGACACTCCGCACCGGCAGGACGTGGTCGTGACCCCGCGGCGGCCCGGACGCAGAGGGGCCGCCGTCGGTCGGTCCTCCCGGCTCCTCGACGTCGAGGGAGGTCTGGCCTCCGGGATGGATGTTCATGCTCCGGAAGACGTCGTGCAGTGCCGTGAGCGTCACCCGCCCCGTGGTGCGGCTGCGAATGGCCAGCGCCTCGGCCATGTTCTGCAGCTCGCGCACGTTGCCCGGGAAGGGGTAACGGTTCAGCTCGGCGAAGACCTCGGGGTCGACGTCCGGCGGGTCGCGCTCCTCGTCGACGAAAAAGCCCTTCAGGAAGGCGCGCGTCAGGACCTCGACGTCTCCTTCGCGCTCGCGCAGAGGGGGTAGACGCACCGGGAACACCTGGATCCGGAAGAACAGGTCCTTGCGGAAGCGCCCCTCGCGCACCGCGGCTCGGAGGTCGACGTTCGTGGCCGCGATCACGCGGACGTCGACCGAATGCTGTTTCTCCCCGCCCACCGGCCGGAATTTGCCCTCCTGCAGGACGCGCAACAGCCGTGTCTGACTGTTCAGGGTCATGTCGCCGATCTCGTCGAGGAAGATCGTCCCGTGGTGGGCCAGATCGAAGGCGCCGCGCCGGTCGCGGACGGCACCGGTGAATGCGCCTCGCATGTGGCCGAACAGTTCGCTCTCGATCAGCTCCCGCGGGATCGACGAGCAGTCCACGATCTCGAGCGGACCCTTGCGCCGCCGGCTGAGCTCGTGGATCGCCTTGGCCACGAGCTCCTTGCCCGTCCCGCTCTCGCCCTGGATCAGGATCGTGGCCCGGCTGTCGGCGAACTCGACGAGGTCGCGGAAGAGTTCGAGCATCGCCGGGCTCTCGCCCACGATCCGGCGGAGTGGGGGGTGCTCCAGTCGAAGCTGCCGCAGGTCGAGGTTGTCCCCCTCGTCGCGGCCCCGTGCGCGGGGGATGCCCGCGGCCCTGCCGCTCTGGACCCGCTCCGGCACCAGGTGGGGCGCCCGTTCGAGCGCCAGCACGTAGAGTTCGGCCAGGCTCGCGAACAGTTCGAGATCCCGCGCGGCGTAGCCCTCGGCGAACAGACGCCGGCCGAGGACCAGGAACCCGAGCAGCCCCTCGCGTCCGGCGAGCGGGCACACGACATCGGCGTCGAGCTGGGTGAGGGCATCGGCGAACTGCTGGAGGAACAGACTCGTCGCGCCGCCGGTGAGCACTTCGTCGGTCCGGACCGGGCGCGGTGCCGGTTCCTCGCGGAAGGCCTCGAGCAGCGAGCGCGACATCCGCAGACGCAATCGGGGTTCGGGGTCGAGCCCGAGCTGGTTGCCCAGCACGAGGTGGTCGCCGTCGCGCAACAGGACGCACGCACTTCCGGCACCGAGCACGCCGATCGCCGACAGCAGCACGCGGCGTGCGACGTCGTCGGCATCTCGGGCGCGGAGCAGTTCGCGACTCGTCTCCACGAGCGTCAACAGCTCGAAGAGCTTCGCCTGGAGCTCGTCCCGGTCCATCTCGGCGAAGTCGAGGTACTCGCCGGCGAAGGGGACTTCGTCGTCGTGGGTTCCCATGCGCGGCAGGCTAGCACCGGCCGGCCCCGGGGGCCACGTCGGAGCCTTCCGGCGGTGGTGGGGCCCGGATCCGGCTGGTAGACTGTTCCGCCTGTCGTGACCCTCACCGCCGGGATCGTCCATGCGTCGTATCGTCAGCCGAATCCAGACCGAGTCCGAGGAGTTCCGTCGCAATCGCGCCTTCCACCGCGAGCAGGCCGAACGGTTGCAGGAACTGCTGGCCACCACCGCTCTCGGCGGGAGCGAGAAGGCCCGCGCTCTGCACACGAAGCGCGGCAAGCTGCTCGTGCGTGAACGCATCGAGCGGCTGATCGACCCGGGCAGCCCCTTCCTCGAACTGAGCCCTCTGGCCGCCCACGAGGTCTACGATTCGCCCGTGCCCGCGGCCGGACTGATCACGGGCATCGGCAACGTCCACGGCCGCCAGGTGATGATCGTGGCCAACGACGCCACGGTGAAGGGTGGGACCTATCATCCGCTGACGGTGAAGAAGCACCTGCGAGCGCAGGAGGTCGCGTTGGAGAACCGACTTCCCTGCGTCTATCTCGTCGACAGCGGTGGGGCCTTCCTGCCGCTGCAGGCCGAGGTCTTTCCCGATCGTGAGCACTTCGGACGCATCTTCTACAACCAGGCGCGCATGAGCGGACTGGGGATTCCCCAGGTCAGCGCGGTCATGGGGAGCTGCACGGCGGGCGGAGCCTACGTACCCGCCATGAGCGACGAGGTGGTGATCGTCGAGGAGCAGGGCACCATCTTCCTGGGCGGACCCCCACTGGTCAAAGCCGCCACCGGCGAGGAGGTCAGCGCCGAGGACCTCGGTGGTGGTGACGTGCACACCCGCCTGAGTGGCGTGGCCGACCACCTGGCTCGCGACGACGAGCACGCCCTGAAGATCGTGCGCGACATCGTCGAGAACCTGGGCCACCGCGACCTGGCCGCGATCGATCGCGCCGAGCCCGAGGATCCGGCCTACGACCCGGAGGAACTCCTGGGCATCGTGCCCGACGACGAGCGCAAGCCCTTCGAGGTGCGCGAGGTGATCGCGCGTCTGGTCGACGGTTCGCGCTTCCACGAGTTCAAGGAGCGCTACGGCAATACGGTCGTCACCGGCTTCGCCCGCGTCCACGGACAGCCCGTCGGGGTCATCGCCAACAACGGTGTCCTGTTCAGCGAGAGCGCGCTGAAGGTGACGCACTTCATCGAGATGTGCGGGCAGCGCCGGGTGCCGCTGTTGTTCCTGCAGAACATCACCGGGTTCATGGTGGGCCGGAAGTACGAGACCGGCGGCATCGCGAAGGACGGGGCGAAGATGGTCAGTGCCGTCAGCAGCGTGGCGGTACCGAAGTTCACGGTGGTGATCGGTGGCAGCTACGGCGCGGGCAACTACGGCATGTGCGGGCGGGCCTTCCAGCCACGGCTGTTGTTCATGTGGCCCCACGCGAAGATCAGCGTGATGGGCGGAGAGCAGGCGGCCAACGTGCTGGCCACGGTCAAGAAGGACCAGCTCGCGCGCGAACAGAAGTCCATGACGGCCGACGAGGAGGCCGCCTTCAAGCAACCCATCCTCGACAAGTACGCCGAGGAGGGTTCGGCGATCCACAGCACGGCCCGGTTGTGGGACGACGGGATCCTGCAGATGCCGCAGACCCGGGACGTGCTCGGGCTGTCGTTGGCGATGGCGCGCAACGCTCCCCACGCCGAGAGCCGGTACGGCATCTTCCGCATGTAGCGCTCAGTCTTCGCGCCGCCGGCGCGGTGAGATCGGTAGAGGTCCGCGCCGGAGCAGTCCGTCGACACGGCCCGGGCGCAGCGGCATGACCCGGCCGCTGGCGAAGAAGGGGAAGTCGAAGTCGAGCTCCTCTCCGGCGGCCCGTCCCGGCATGGGCATGAGCCGCGCGGTCAGCGGCTTCTCGAGCCGGAGCGCCAGGGCGCCGAGGTCCAGCAGGCAGGCCACGATGCTCTCTGCGTCGACGTCGCCGGGCAGGGGCACGGTGTCGAGACCGGTGCCGCAGACGGTCGAGGCCAGGAGCAGGTCCTCGATCCGAAGGCTTCCCTCGGCCGCGCGGCGGGCCAGCGTGTCGTCCTCGAGCACCGGCAGGAACAGACCGCTGAATCCGGTCCGCGGGAAGCGGGCGCGGTCGACGGCGCTGGTGATCATCGCGGCCGCCGCCACGCTGCCGGGCCGACCCACGGCATCGACACCCATCGACTCGATCGTGGCCCCGATCGAATCTGCGTTCCGGGGAAAGGGTGCGGGGCTGAAGTCGATTCCCCCGAAGCGCGCGGTTCCGCTCCGCTCCAGCGTCCGCGCCACCGACTCGATGGACGCGGCGGCCTCCTCGATCCGGTCGACGAGCCGGTCGAGTGCCCGGGCCGGCGACGACGCCTCGGCGAACGCGCTCCGGGCGAGGTCCGCGGCCTCGGTCGCGACGGCGAACTCGGCGGGTGCCCCGGCCCGCGCGTACGCGGACGGCAGGAAGGGGACGCCGGCCGGAACGCGGGCCAGGGCCGAGAACCGGAGATTGGCGAAACCGTTGGGCTCGATCGGCGCCGCGGCGAGGATCACGTCGGCGGCATGGGCCGCCTGTTCCCCGAAGAGTTGCCCGTGGCCGTCGTCCATCTGCAGCGTCACGAACACCCGCTGCGTCTCGTCGAGGATCCGCGGGAGGGCCTCGACCCAGCGGTGCGGATCCCCGGGACGGTGCGGACCGAGTGCCGCGTAGTCGATCCCGCGGTCGTGGGCCCTGCCTTCGATCTCCCGGGCGAGTTCGATCAACGCGTCCGGGGAGCGAGCGGGCTCCACGACGTCGCTCAACGGGGGAAGCGCCAGGCGCACCGTCTGGACCTCGAATCCGGCGTCCACGTAGGCCGCGCGGGCACGGCCCAGGAAGCCGGCCACGGCGTCCACGCCGTCGAGGTCCGCGCAGAAGCCGGTGATCGATCGGATCTTCATGGACGAGCGCTCCCGAGTCGGGGTCGACGTGATCTCTTGCTCCGAGAACGCAAACCCGTCGAGGGGTCGCGGCAGGAGCCGGCACCGGGCGACGAAGCACCGGGCGACGAAGGCCGACGGTCCGATGGACACAATCTCTACCACGATCGCATCGATGTCTCGACACTGGCGTCGGGTGGCTCGTGATCGCATGATGGGGGTCATGACCGACCCCGAGCCCGGCTTCGTGCCCTTCACACTGCCCGATCTGTCCGAGGACGAGCGCCAGGCGCGCGGACGCGCCTGGTTCGAGGAACTCGACCGCCGCCGCAGCGTGCGCGACTTCTCCGACGCGCCGGTGTCGCGTACGTGCATCGAGTGGGCCATCCGGGCGGCCAGCACCGCTCCGTCGGGAGCGCACCGCCAACCCTGGACCTTCGTCGCCGTCAGCGCGGACGAGACCAAGAAGCGCATCCGCGAGGCAGCGGAACGGGAGGAGCACTCGTTCTACGAGGGCGGGCGCGCGCCCGACGAATGGCTGGACGCGCTCCGGCCCATCGGGACCCACTGGCAGAAGCCCTTCCTCGAGACCGTCCCCTGGATCGTGGTCGTCTTCGAACAGTTGTCCGGCTACGACGAGACGGGGAGGCGCCAGCGCAACTACTACACGAAGGAGAGCGTGGGCATCGCCTGTGGGCTCTTCGTGGCGGCGCTGCACCGGATGGGGTTGGTCACGCTGACGCACACGCCCAGCCCCATGGGCTTCCTGCGCGAGATCCTGGGGCGGCCGTCGAACGAGCGGCCCTTCATCCTGTTCCCGGTCGGGAGGCCGGCGGACGACTGTCGCGTGCCCGACCTGCGGCGCAAGGAACTCGACGAGGTCGCGATCTTCGATCCGCGGCCGCAACGGCCACGGGGTACGGGGCCCGAGTCCACACCCGACCCGACACCCGACCCGACACCAGGAGACGATCGATGAGTCTCGAAGCACTGTACGTGGCCCACGTCGGCCGCGTGATCGCCGACACCGAAGCCGCGCTCGAACGCTCGAAGGCGGCCGGGGCCGCGTTCGACGGGGTCGTCTTCCACGCCGGGGGCGAACTGCTCGTCCACCGTGACGACCAGACGCACGTCTTCCGCCCCGACTACCACTTCGCGCGCTGGGTGCCGCTGGCCGGTCCCGACCATCTGATCTCGTTCGAGCCCGGCCGGAAACCCCGGCTCGTCCGGGTGGTGCCGAAGGACTACTGGTACGAGTCGCCTCCGCCGCCACCGGTCGACATCACGCGGGTCTTCGAGGTCGTCGAGGTCGAGGACGTCGACGAAGCCGTCGACGCGCTGCGGTCGCGCCCCCGCCACGCTTTCGTGGGGGCCGACGGCGAGGTCGCCGAAGCTCTCGGTCTCGAGCCCGGCGCGCAGGAGCCCGAGACCCTCATGGCGAGCCTGGACTGGTCGCGGGGGACCAAGACCGATTACGAGGTCGAGTGCCTGCGGCGGGCCGGCTCGCGCGCCGCCCGTGGGCACCGGATCGTCCGGGAGGGGGTGGCCGCCGGTCGCAGCGAGCGGCAGATGCACCACGACTACCTGGCGGCGACCTCGATGGTCGAGGACGAGGTGCCGTACCCGGCGATCATCGGCTGGGACGATCACGCCGCCGTTCTGCACTACACCCGCAAGGACGTCACGCCCCCGGCGCCCGGCGGCGTTCTGCTGATCGACGCCGGGGCCAGTTTCCAGGGCTATGCCTCGGACGTGACGCGCACCTACGTGACCGACAAGGCCCCGTCACGCTTCGCAGAGCTGCTCGACGGGATGGACGACCTCGAGCGGGAACTGGTCGACGCCGTCGGGCCCGGGGTCCCCTACGTCGACCTGCACCGGCGGGCCCACGAAGGCGTGGCCAGTCTGCTCGCCGACACCGGCGTGTTCCGATGCCCGGCCGCCGAGGCCATCGAGAAACGCCTCAGCCTCCCCTTCCTCCCGCACGGCCTGGGGCATCACCTGGGCCTGCAGGTGCACGACGTGGGAGGGCGGCAGGCCGATCCGTCGGGAACGACCGTGGATCCGCCCGAGGACTTCCCGCACCTGCGGACGACGCGCACCCTCGAGCCGGGGCACGTGGTGACGATCGAACCGGGTCTGTACTTCGTGCCGATGCTGCTGGATCCGCTCCGCGAAGACGAGCGTGGGGCCCTGGTCGACTGGGACCTCGTCGACGAGTTGCTGCCCTTCGGTGGGATCCGGATCGAGGACGACGTGTTGGTCACCGAGGACGGGCGCGAGGATCTCACGCGCCCGCAGATTCCCGGTCACCGCGACTGAGGGTGCCCGCCACGGGCGTGACGGGCCGAGAACTCAGTCCACGTAGACGACCATGCGGCCGTTGCCGTAGCCGTCGATGTTGATGTCGAGACCGGTCTTCTGCTCGGCCTCGCCGAACCAGGCCACCAGACCCTCGCCCGCCTCGTCGGGAGGCTCGGAGTAGTGTCCGAGCTTCAGGCGGGGCGTGCCGGGGCTGTTGAACAGGCCGGCGCAGACGTTCAGCACCTCACGGAAGTTCTCACTGAGGTTCTCGGCGACCTGTCCCGCGCGGATGCTGTCCTGGGCCATGCTGGCGGGGATCAGCGAGAGCGCAGCGCCGCCGTAGGCCGCGGTCGCGACGTCGCACGCGATCACGGCGCCGAGGGTGCCGTCCTCTTCGTCGTAGACGGCGAAGATCCAGTTCGCGGTGCCGTCGAAGTCGACGGCGGGGTTCTTCCGGGCGGTCGTGTCCTTGCCGAGCAGGCTGGTGAGCATCTCGGCGATCTCGACGGCCGTCGGGCTCGCGTAGGTGAGAGCAGCCATCGTTCCTCCGGTCGGGAACAGCGGTGTGGTTGGAGCCGGGGGTCGCCTTCTCCGGTGGCGACGACGATCAGCTCTTGTTCATGAGGACGACGAGATAGGCTTCGATCTCCCCCAGAGCGACCTGGGTGACCTGGAGGTCCTGGCGGTCGTTCGGGGAGATGTGCCCGTGGATCATCGTCGGCAGACCCAGCGTCAACCCTCGATAGCGGCTGTCCATGACCTGCTTCAACGAGCCGGCCAGGATGTTCACGATCTCGCCGAAGGCGTCGGCCATGACCGAGTCGGTGAGCTCGGGGTCGCCGGCTTCCATCATCATGAGGGCGCCGGCGAGCCGCCGGCAGTCCCCGCGTCCGGCGGCGATGCCGATCTGCATCTGCACCTCGGGCGAGATGAGGGCCAGATAGGCGCCCGACATCTGCAGCGAGAGCTTCTCGGCCTCGCCGACACGTCGGCATCCGGCGGTGATCGAGAGGGCCTCGCGCGCGACTTCGTCGGTGGCGCGGACGAGACCGTCCGACCACTCCTGACAGGGAGTCGTCACGGTCATGAGACGGCCGCCGCGATGTTCTCGGAGAAGTCGTTCGCCGTGAAGGGCTTGCTGATGAGGAACGCCGCGCCGGCCTCCTGGGCCTGCTGGCGCATCTCGGTGGTGCCCTCCGACGTCACGAAGCCGAAGTTCACGTCGTTGCCCTCGGCGCGCAGGGCTCGCAGGAACTCGATGCCGTTCATCTCGGGCATGTTCCAGTCGCACAGCACGATGTCGGGTGCATCGGCCTTCACGGCGTCGAGACCTTCGCGGCCGTTCGTGGCCTCGCTCATGGTCGCGTCGCCGTAACCGGCCTGCTTCAGGGTGCGCTTGACGATCATACGCATGGCCTTGCTGTCGTCCACGATCAGGATCTTCATCCGGGTTCCCCCTCGGTCGTTTCTCGTTCGGCCATATCGGCCGATGCTCCGGCAGTTGCTGCCGGTCCTCGTGTGACGTCGTTCCGTTCAGGCGACGTTCGCCGGGTCCTTCCGGCCCGTTTCTGCATTCTTCGCCGAACGGTGGGTGTCCGCACCCGCCTCGTTCACTTCGGCGAGCACGACGCGTACCGGTTGACACTCGCTGCGGAATCCGACCCGCGTGACCGGATGACTTCCCGGCACCGCGAGGCGCGTGTGGATCCCGGTGGCCACGGTCGGCAGGGAGAGCTGGCTCGGTCCCGGGACCAGGCCCTTGACGTTGCCGCCGATCATGTTGGCGACCTCGCCCACGGCGTCGTGCAGCAGCTCGTCGTCGACCTCGTCGTGCTCGAGTTCGAACATCGCGGCGGCGATGGCGATCCCGAGGGTCGACGGGCACGACAGGATCACGCTGCCGTTCCAGCCGCCCGAGATGTGCACGCACGCAGACACGGTCTCGTCCCCGTCGGGTGGATGGTGGTCGTCCTCGACGGGTTCGATACCCATGGCCAACACGGTCTCCCACACGGTCCGCGTCAGTTCGATGACTTCGGCTTCCAGGAATTGCATTCCCGTTCCTCCTCGAGTGGTCAGCGGACGCGGTACACCACGGTCCTGCCGAGCCGTACGATCTCGAAATCGTCGGCGAAATTGATCACGGTCTCGGCCCCACCCAGGAAGAGGGTGGCACCGGGGGCCAGGACGCTCTTCAGGCGTCCGAGGATCTGTCGCTTGGTGTCGGGATCGAAGTAGATCAGCACGTTCCGCAGGAAGACGATGTCGAACTTCGGCATGCTGGGCCAGGGTTCGACCAGGTTCATCTTGCGGAACCGGACCAGTCGGCGGACCTCGGGCTTGATCTGCCACTGGAGGCCGACCCTCTGGAAGTGTTTGACCATGAGCGGCGCGGGCAGCCCACGGTTGATCTCGAGCTCGCTGTACGCGCCCGAGCTGCTCTTCTCGAGCATCTCGTCGGAGATGTCGGTGCCCAGGATCTCGACCTGCCAGCCGTTGATCTTCGCCCCGAAGTGCTCCTGCAGGGTGATCGCGATCGAGTAGGGCTCCTGACCGCTGGAGCAGGCGGCACACCAGACCCGTAGCGAACGATTGGACTGGTTGCGCTCCAGGGTCCCGGGCAGGACCTCGGTCCGGAGGGTCTCGAAGGGATGGTGATCGCGGAAGAACGAGGTCTCGTTCGTGGTCATCGCGTCGATGACTTCGCTCTGCAGCGCTGCGGAGCCGCCGGACTGGAGCTTCGTCACCAGCTCGCCCAGGTCGGTCAGGGAGTGGGCGCGCAGGATCGGGTGCATGCGCGACTCGACCAGGTACTCCTTGCCCGGCTCGAGCACGATTCCGGCGCCGCGGTAGACGATCTCGCGGATCACGTCGAAGTGGCTGGTCGCGATCGTCATGGTGTCACTCCCGCTCGGACCGGGTTCTGGCTCGCGCGGGCACCGGCCCGTACGACGCTCGTGATCTCGGACGCGATGGAGTCGATCGACACGATCGAATCGGCCAGCCCTTCCTTGGCCACGTGACCCGGCATTCCCCACACCACCGACGACTCGGCGTCCTGGACGACGACGTGGGCCCCGAGTTCGCCCAGTTTCCGACAACCCTCGAGTCCGTCGCGGCCCATGCCCGTGAGGATCACCACGAGCACGCGGTCGCGGTGCGTCTCGACGATCGAGTCGAGCATGACGTCGACAGCGGGTCGGCAGGAGTTCACCGGAGGCCCGTCGTCCAGCTTCACCCGGATCGCGCCCTCGGATCGGACGAGCGTCAGGTGCCGGTCGCCGGGGGCGAGGTGGACGTGACCCGGCTCGACGACCACGTCGTCGCTCGCCTCGGTCACCCGTAGCGACGACGCTCCGTCGAGTCGTTGTGCCAGGAGCTTGGTGAACAGCGGTGGCATGTGCTGGGTGATCACCATCGGGACACCCAGATCGGCGGGAAGGGATCCGAGCACGGTGGCCAGCGCGTTCGGCCCTCCGGTGGAGACCCCGATCGCGACCAGGTCGACGGAGCTCTTCCGTTCGCGGCCTCGCGGCGGGGGCACCGTGTCCGGAATCGCGACCGAGGGTCGAGACTCCGGAGTGCTCGGCGTCGGACCATCGGGAGGCGGGTCGCTTCGTGTCGGCCGTCGCCGGATCGAGTGCGTTTCGACCAGCGAGCGCAGACGGGGGAGCAGTTCGTCGCGGACGGCCTGGAAGGCTCCTTCCTGACTGTCCTGGTTGCTGGGTTTCGCCACGCAGTCACTGGCCCCACGGGCCAGGGCCTCCAGGGCCGCCTCGCCGCCCTGCGTGGTCAGCGTGCTGAACATGACGACCGGCAACGACCGGTCGCGGGCCCGGATCGCCTCGAGGGTCTCGAGGCCGTTCATCACGGGCATCTCGACGTCGAGGACCACCGCATCGATGTCGTGCTGCTCGAGGGCGCGCAGCGCCAGGTGACCGTTGGCCGCCGACGCGGTCACCTCGAAGTCCGGGTCGCTGCCCAGGATCCTCTTCAGCGCGCGGCGGATGAACGCGCTGTCGTCGACGATGAGGATGCGGATGGTCATCGTGGTCCGTTCCTAGGCCGTCACGCCGAGCATGTTGAGCTTGTCCTGGAGCGCTTCCTTGGTGAAGGGCTTCATGATGTACTCGTCGGCTCCGGCTTCGAGGGCCTTGACGACCTGGGCGGTCTCGGTCTCGGTCGTGACCATGCACAGCTTCATGGAGGCGTACCGGTCTTCCTTGCGGACGGCCTTGACGAATTCGTAGCCGTTCATCTCGGGCATGTTCCAGTCGACCAGCGCCAGGTCGAAGGGTTCGCCGCCCTGCAGCTGCTCGAGGGCCTCGGCCCCGTGGCCCGCCTCGACGACCTCGGCGCCGATGGATTTCAGCGTCTTCTTCAGGATCATGCGGATGGCGCGGGAATCGTCGATGACGAGTACTCGCATTCTGCCCACCTCAACGATTGGCCACGTCGCCCTCGAGACTCGTGACGAGTCCGGTGAGCTCGGTGGTCATACGGGAGAAGTCCTCGATGGCGGCGCGGGTCTCGTCCGCCCCGGAAGCGGCGCTGCTCGCCGCCGTCGTCAGTCCGGCCATGTTGGCGCGGATGTGGACGCCGCTCTCGGCGGCGTCCTTCACGTTGCTGCGGATCGCGTCGGCGGTGCCGGCCTGTTCCTCGACGGCGCCGATGATCGATTCCTGGATCTCGTTGATCCGTTCGACCACCGTGCCGATCTGCTGGATGGCGCCCACCGCGTTCTGGGTGTCGTTCTGGATCGCTTCGATCTTCAGGCCGATGTCGCCGGTGGCCTTGGCCGTCTCGTTGGCGAGCTCGCGGACCTCGTTGGCCACGACGGCGAATCCGCGTCCGGCCTCGCCCGCGCGAGCGGCCTCGATGGTCGCGTTCAGGGCCAGCAGGTTGGTCTGCTCGGCGATCGAGTTGATCAGCTTGACCACGTTGCCGATCTCGGCGCTGCTCTGGCCGAGACGGGTCACGTTCTCGTTCGTGTTGCGCGCGGCGTCGACCGCGTCGCGGCCGACCTCACCGCCGTCGCGTGCGCTCGTGGCGACGGCATGGATGGTGTCGCTCAGCTCCTGCATCTTGTTGCTGACGGCTTCGACGCTCGTGTTCACGCGGTCGAAGTGGGAACTGATCATCTGCGCCTTGTCGGAGGTCTGGCCGGCGTTGCCGGTCATCACGAACATCAGGTCGCTCATCTGGCCGGCGGCCTGGGCCAGGTCGCGGACACTGCGGGCGACAGGGGTGGTGCGGTCCTGCACCGCCTGTTCGTGGTCCCGCACGCGGTCGACGATCCGGCGGACCCACGGCGCGGCCAATCCGTTGAGATCGAGCTGATCGGTCCGGTCGTGCGCGAGGGCGTCGGCCATCTCCTCGAGCGGCGAGAAGATCGTCCGCTGGGCGAGCCACGCTCCGCCCACGGCCCACGCCACCGCGAGACCGAGTCCCGGCATCCATCCGGCCACGGATCCCACGACCACCGACGTGCCCGTGCCCAGACCGACGAGCGCGCCGCAGAACAGCGCTTCGCGGCTCGACCGCGATCCCGATGTCGTCTTGGTCGTCTCGTCCACGACGTCCTCCTCGGCTTCCACGAGGTCCGGTGTGATCAGGCGGCCGCGCCCTCGAATTCCATGAGCTTGTCCGGATCGAGGATCTGCAGCAGGCGGCCCTCGAGCTTGTACACGCCCGCGAGCAGGGCGCGGATCCGGGGATTCACGTTCTCGGGGGCGGCTTCGAGCAGGTCGTCGGCCGGCGACATGACGTCGCCGATCTCGTCGACCAGCAGGCTGACGCCGCCGTCCGGACGGCGGATCACGACGTTGATCGGACGTCGTCCGTCGGAGCGCGGTGGCAGACCGACGCGCTCACGGAGGTCGACCGCAGTCATGATCTGCCCCCGCAGGTTGATGAGGCCCCGGATCACCGGAGCGCTCAGCGGGACCTCGGTCATCTCCTGGAAGCGCAGGATCTCCTGGACACGACCGACTTCGATCCCGAAGAAGTCGTCGTCGAGGTAGAAGGTGCAGTACTGCGTCTCGTTGGGCACGTCGGCCTCCTAGGCGATCGCCGTTTCCTGTTGGGTGAAGAACGACGGGTCGGCTGCCCGGATCACGCCCTCGGCGTCGACGAGGTCGGTCACGCGACCCTGGATCACGGCCGAGCCGAGCAGGCCCGGCCGATCGCTCTCGCGCTTGACCGTGATGTTCTCGTGCACGATGTCGACGATGTCGTCGACGAGCAGACCCACGCTGCGGTCGTTCTTGGTGTAGACCACGACCTGCAGCTTCTCGTCGGCCTCGCGTGGCCGCGGCGCGTAGCCACCCAGGACGTTCGAGACCGGAATCAGCGGCAGCAGTTCGTCGCGGTACTGGACGACCTGCTGGGTGCCGGCCTGTTCCACGCGTTCGGGCTCGAATTCCTCGAGGCGGGCGACCATCTCCAGCGGCATGCCCAGGCGGGAACCCTCGCCGACGGTGAAGAGCAGCAGGGTCTTCCGCTCGCCGGCGTCGTCGGCTCCGTCGTCCTGCAGGGCGGCTCCGTGTTCGCGGATCTCGCTGAGCACTCCGGCGCCCTGGGCGACACCGATCACGTCGAGGATCAGCGCCACCGCGCCGTCGCCCATGATCGTCGCCCCGGCGTAGGTCGCCAGGTTCTTGATCTCCGAACCCAGTGGCTTGACCACGATCTCCTCGGTGTCGTTGATCGAGTCGACGACCAGGCCGAAATCCCGTTCGTCGGCCTGGAGCACGACGATGTTCACGATCGGGTCGTCGGGGTCGAGCTCGGCCTCGGGCAGGCCCAGCTCGCGATTCAGGTAGACCAGGGGCAGCAGGTTGCCACGCAGTCGGTAGACCGGCGTCCCGTGGATCAGCTCGATCCCGTTGCGGGCCACGTCGCCCTCGAGACGCAGCAGTTCGATCAGGCTCACCTGCGGGATCGCGAAACGGTTCTGCGCGGCCGCGACGATCTGCGCCGGGATGATCGCGAGTGTGAGCGGAATCTTGATCCGGAAGGTCGTGCCCTGTCCCGCGCGGGTCTGGATCTCGATGGTGCCGCCGATCTTCTCGATGTTCGTGCGGACCACGTCCATGCCGACGCCGCGCCCGGACACGTTCGTCACCTGCTTGGCCGTCGACAGGCCGGCCTTGAAGATCAGGTTCGCGACCTCGCGTTCGCTCATCGCCTCGGCCTGGTCCTCGGTGATGAGACCGTTGCGGACCGCCTTGGCGGCGATGGCGCCGGTGTCGATGCCGCCGCCGTCGTCGGCGATCTCGATGTTCACCAGCCCGCCCTCGTGGAAGGCGCGGAGCAACAGCACTCCCTCGGCGGGCTTGCCGTTCGCCCTGCGCGTCTCGCAGTCCTCCACGCCGTGGTCGACGGCGTTGCGGACGAGGTGGGTCAGCGGATCCTTGATCGCCTCGATCAGGGTCTTGTCGAGTTCGGTGTCCTTGCCCTCCATTTCCAGCCGGATCTTCTTGCCGCAGGAGTTGGCGAGGTCGCGGACCACGCGGGGAAGCTTGTTCCAGATGTTCCCGATCGGCTGCATGCGCGTCTTCATGACGTTCTCCTGCAGCTCGGAGGTGAGAACGTTCAGCCTCTGCGTGGTCGAGGCGAAGACCGGGTTCTGGACCTGGGCTCCGTACTGGAGGATCTGGTTGCGGGCGAGGACGAGCTCGCCGACCAGGTTCATGAGCTTGTCGAGCAGGCCGACGTCGACCCGGATCGCCTGTTCGGTGGCGCTCCTGGCGGCGGCATCGGCTCTCGCCTGGGCCTGTTCCGACGGTGCCTGCGATTCGTTCGTCGGTGCCGCCTTGCTGACCTGCACCGTCGCGGCGTGGACCTGATCGACGGCCGGGTCGGCATCGGCCGTCCCGGCGTGGTCGTCGCACGCGTCGTCGGCCCCGGTCTCGTCGGGCGCCTCCGTCCCGTCCGTGACGTCTTCGGTCTGCACGTCGGTGGCTGCGTCCGCGTCCTCCGCGCCGTCCTCGAGACCGCCCGTCTTCTGCAGGCGCTCGAGCTCGGCGATCAGGGCGGAGTAGTCGGTGTCCCCTTCGGTCTGCGTCGACTCGATGTGTCCGAGCATCTCGCGCACCGCGTCGCCCATGTGCAGCAGGGTGTCGGTGATCGGGCGGTTCACGGCCCAGTGGCCGTCGCGCAGCAGGCTCAGGAGGTTCTCGCCGGTGTGGGTGACCTTCTCGAGCTTGCCGAAGCCGAGGAACCCGCAGGTACCCTTGATCGTGTGGATCGTCCGGAAGATCGACGCGATGATGTCGGTCTCCTGCGGATTCTCCTCGAGCGAGACCATGTCCTGCTCGAGCTGATCGAGGTTCTCGTAACTCTCGACGAGGAATTCCTGGAGGACTTCGTCCAGTTCGCTCATGCCACCGGCCTCGCGATTCGTGCTCCGATGTCCCGCACGCGGCGGGCTCGATTCGCTCTACGGGGCGGATATCGGTCGTCTCCGGGCCCGGCTTTAGGCGGGAATCCGGCGGACGGTGGCTCCCGGAGCTTCCCGGCCGCGGGTCGGGACGGGTGGTGGATCCACTCGGCGTGCTGGTGGACGCAACCCTCGGTGCTTTCTATACTTGCCGACTCCGGCCAGAGGACGACCGCGCGCACCACCAGACGGTGGCCACCGCGACGCGGTCCGCGAAAGGTGATCGATGAGCGAACGAGTGCTTCGGATCGGGAACGCGAGCGGTTACTGGGGCGACGACCTGACCGTGCTGCGGCGCCAGATCGAAGGCGGCCCCCTGGACTTCGTCACCCTGGACTTCCTCGCCGAGATCACCATGTCGATCCTTCAGAAGCAGCGGGATCGCGATCCGTCGGCCGGCTACGCCCGCGACTTCGTCGACCAGATGGACGAGGTCATGGCCGCGGCGCTCGAGCGCGACGTGGTGGTCATCAGCAACGCCGGCGGCGTGGCGCCCCGGGCCTGCGCGGACGCGATCCTCGAGCGCGTCCGGGCCCGTGGTCTGGACCCTCGGATCGGCGTGGTCGCCGGCGACGACCTGCTCGATCGCCTGCCGGGCTGGCACGAGGAGGGAGTCGACCTCTCCAACATGGACGACGGTCGGAGCTTCGACACGATCGTCGGGCGCGTGAGCAGTGCGAACGCCTACTTCGGAGCCGCTCCGGTCGTCCGGGCACTCGAAATGGGCGCGCAGATGATCGTCACCGGCCGCGTCACCGACACCGGGATCACCCTGGCCCCCATGATCCAGCGCCTGGGCTGGGCCGCCGACGACTGGGATCGTCTGGCCGCGGGGATCGTCGCCGGTCACATCCTCGAGTGTGGAGCCCAGAGCACGGGGGGGAACTTCACCGACTGGCGCCGCGTGGGCGACTTCCACCGCATCGGCTACCCGATCTGCGAGATGCACGAGGACGGAAGCTTCGTCCTGACCAAGCACGAGGGCACCGGCGGTATGGTGTCGGTCGAGACCATCAAGGAACAGTTGCTGTACGAAATGGGGGATCCGCACCGCTACCTCACGCCGGACGTGGTGGTGGACTTCTCGAGCATCCGTCTCGAGTCCGACGGCCCGGACCGCGTGCGCGTGTGGGGCGTGCGAGGCGCGCCGCCGACCGAGTTCCTGAAGGTCTCGGTCAGCTACTCCGACGGGCACAAGGCCTCGGGCGCGGTGATCGTCTCGGGCCCCGAGGCCCGCGACAAGTGCGAGGCCTTCGCCGACATCCTGTGGAAGCGACTTCCCGAGTACGAGGAATCGCTCACCGAGTACGTGGGTGCCGATGCGACCTGGGGTCCGCTCAGTCCGAGCGCCGATGCGAACGAGATCTACCTGCGCTTCGGAGCGCGCGACCACGACGCGGCGAAGCTGGGCGAGTTCAGCAAGATGCTTCCGGCGCTGATCCTCTCGGGGCCGCCGGGAGTGGCCGTCACCGGGGGGCGCCCACGGGTGCAGGGGGTGGTCGCCTACTGGCCGCTGCTCGTTCCACGCGAGCGCTGCACGGCGCAGGTGACCGTCGTCGCGGGAAGCGGCGAGGAGAGCGCCGAGGTCGGGTTCACCGGACCCACCGGACCCGGTGCCTGCGAGGGGACCGCGGCGACCCTCACCGAAGCGCCGGCTCCATCGGGTGAGACGGTCACGGTTCCCCTGCGGCGCGTGGCCCACGGGCGCAGCGGCGACAAGGGCGACACCTGCAACATCGGCGTCATCGCGCGGCATCCCGCCCTGTACGGTTGGATGCGGGACACCCTGACCGCGGAGTGGGTGAAGGAGCGCTTCACCGGAATCGCCCACGGCGACGTCGAGCGCTTCGAGGTGCCGAACCTCGACGCCCTGAACTTCCTCCTGCACGAGTCGTTGGGTGGGGGCGGGACCCTCGCGCTGAAGATCGACGCCCAGGGCAAGACCTTGAGCCACGCATTGCTCGGCTGCGAGGTCGAGATCGACCGCGCGCTGCTCGACCTCGTGGAGGACGCGTCGTGAGCCGTCTGCGTCTCGAGCCGTCGGGTGACGTCCTGACGATCGTCCTCGACCGCCCCGACGCGCGGAATGCGCTCGACGAGCAGGCCATCGCCGAACTGACCGAGGCCCTGCGCGGACCCGCGTCCGATTCCGGCGTGCGCTTCGTGGTGCTCCGGGGCGAGGGCAAGGTCTTCTGCGCCGGGGCCGACCTCGACTACATGCGCCGCCTGGCGGCCGCCGACGACGAGACGAACCAGGCCGATGCACGCCGGCTCGGTGCGCTGTTCGACGCCATCGCCGGCTGTCCGCATCCCGTGCTCGCCGCGGTGCACGGCGCGGCGATCGGGGGCGGTATCGGACTCGTCGCGGCCGCCGACCTCGTGGTCGCGACCGAGGGCACGAAGTTCGGCTTCACCGAGGTCCGCCTGGGCATCGTGCCCGGTGTGATCTCGCCCTACGCCGTGCGTCGGCTCGGACCGGCCGTCGCCCGCCGCCTGTTCCTCACCGGCGAGATCTTCGCCGCACCCGTCGCGCGGGACTTCGGCCTGGTCGACGAGATCGTCGCCGACGGCGCACTCGATCCGGCGATCAGCCGCTGGGTCGAGCGGTTGCGGGTCGGGGGCCCCGGGGCACAGACCGCCGTGAAGCGGCTGCTCGACGACGTGCTCGACGCACCCCTGGCCGAGGCGGTGCAACGCACGCCGGCGCACATCGCCCGCCAGCGGGCCACCGACGAGGCGCGCGAGGGATTCGCCGCCTTCTTCGAGCGGCGCCCACCCTCGTGGTCGCCGGAGGCGAAGTCATGAGGGCGCGTCCGTTCCGCCGCGTGCTCGTGGCCAACCGCGGGGAGATCGCCGTCCGCGTCCTTCGCGCCTGCCGACAGCGAGGACTCGAGACCGTGGCCGTGGTCAGCGAGGCCGACCGCGCGTCGCTGGCCGCTCAGTTGGCCGACCAGGTCGTCGAGATCGGTCCGGCCCCCGCCGCCGAGAGCTATCTGCGTATCGACGCCATCCTCGACGCCGCGCGGGGCACCGGCGCCGATGCGATCCATCCCGGCTACGGATTCCTGGCAGAGAACGCCGCCTTCGCCCGGGCCTGCGACGACGCCGGGGTGGTGTTCATCGGACCGGGTGCCGACGTGATCGATGCCATGGGGGTGAAGACCGAGGCCCGCCGCCGCATGGAAGAGGCCGGGGTGCCGGTCGTGCCCGGGGCGCTGCTCGAGGGCGACGACCCTGCGGCCTGGGAGGCCGCCGGCTCCGGCGTCGGCTATCCGTTGCTCGTGAAGGCCGCCGCCGGAGGTGGGGGCAAGGGCATGCGCGCCGTCCACGGAGCGGCGGATCTGGTCGACGCGATCGGCGCCGCCCGCCGGGAGGCGGCCAGTGCCTTCGGCGACGCCACCGTGTACCTGGAACGACTGCTGATCCGGCCACGCCACGTGGAGGTCCAGGTCCTCGGCGACACCCACGGTCACGTCCTGCACCTGGGCGAGCGTGATTGTTCGGTACAGCGTCGGCACCAGAAGGTGGTGGAGGAGTCGCCCGCCCCCGGGCTGAGCGACGACCTGCGGGCGCGCCTGCACGACGCCGCGGTGCGTGCCGCCCGGGCCGTGGACTACGTCGGCGCCGGAACCGTCGAGATGCTGCTCGACGCATCGGGGGACTTCTTCTTCCTCGAGATGAACACCCGTCTGCAGGTCGAACATCCCGTGACCGAGAACGTCACCGGGGTCGACCTGGTGGAGGCCCAGTTGCGCGTGGCCGCCGGCGAACGGCTGGCGCTCACGCAGGACGAGATCCGCGCCCACGGTCACTCGATCGAGGTGCGGCTGTACGCCGAGGATCCCGCCCGGGGCTTCCTGCCGCAGACGGGCACGCTGCACCTCTTCGAACCGCCGGCAGGTCCGGGCGTGCGCGTGGACACCGGCGTGACGACGGGCAGCGAGGTCACGCTGCACTACGACCCGATGATCGCGAAGCTGTGCGCGTGGGGCGCGGACCGCGAACAGTCGCGCCGGCGTCTGATCGAGGCCCTGAGCGAGACCACCGTGCTCGGTCCGACGACGAACCTGTCGCACCTGCTGGCGATCCTCGGACACGAGGCCTTCGCCTCGGGTGCGGTGCACACCGGATTCCTCGAAGAGCACCTGGCCGACTGGAGCCCCGACGGCGAGGGGAACGTGGACACCGACGAGGCCCTGTGGCTGGCGGCGGCGGCGAGTTTCGCTCTCGACCCGGGGGGCGGGACGGCGCGCCGTTCCGACCGCGACACGATCGGCGAGGCGCCGGGACCCTGGGAGGACCTGGGTCCGCTGCGCCTGGTCCCCGCGCGGGAGGACGGATGATGGAGATCGATCTCGAACGCGACGGCCGCCGTCGACGGACAAGGGTCCATCGCGAGGGCGACGACACCCTGCGCGTGCAGATCGACGGGGGCGACGCCCGCACGGTACGGGTGATCGCGCGCGACGAGAACACGCTCCTGCTCGACGTCGACGGCCGTCGGCATCGCCTTCGCTGGGTGCGGCGGGGGCGCGAGCTCCACCTGGGTCTGCGCGGTCACTCCGCGCACTTCCACTGGGTGGAGGAGGACGAGGTCGACGAGACCGTCGGGGCCGCCTCGCCGGTGGTCCGAGCGCCGATGCCCGGCAGGGTTCTCGAGGTGACCGTGGCGGCGGGCGACCCCGTCGCGGCGGGGCAGGTGGTGGCGCGCATCGAAGCGATGAAGATGGAGATCGCCCTGTCGAGCGACGTGGCCGGGCGGGTGTCGACGGTCCACGCCGGCAAGGACGCTCTCGTCGAACCCGATCAGCCCGTGGTGACGATCGAGCCGGACGGCGAGGCGGATTGAACCGCGAGACCCGCATCCGCGCCGACCTGGCGCTGGTCCTGGTCACGATCTTCTGGGGAGTCACCTTCCCGCTGATCCGCAGCGCACTCGCCGACGTCGGTCCGCACCAGTTCATCGGGTGGCGCTTCGCGCTCGGCACCGCGGCCTTCCTGCCGCTGGTGGTCCTCGATCCGGGGGCCCGCGCCGGGCTGCGCCGGGCACTGCTCCCCGGCGCGCTGCTGGGATTGATCGCGTGGTCGTCCTACGTGTCCCAGACGATCGGCCTGCAGACCGTGCCGGCGGGGCGTGCCGCCTTCATCACCGGCACGGCGGTGATCATCGTGCCGCTGCTGGCTCCGGTGTTCCGGGCCGGTCGGCCCACGGCGGTCGACTTCGCCGCGGCCGTGGTGGCGGCAGGGGGGCTGTACCTGCTGACCGGAGCCGGCGCGACCGGCGTGTCCGGCTTCGGGGTGGGGGATCTCTGGGTGCTCGCCTGCGCCCTGGGTTACTCGACGTACGTGCTCGTATTGCAACGTGTTCTGACGGTCGAGCACCACCCGACCAGCCTCGCGTTCACGCAGGTGGCCACGATCGGACTGATCGGGGTCGCCGTGCTCGGCGTCCGTGGGAACGTCGCGATCGAGCTCTCGGGGGACGTGGTGCGCGCGCTCGGCTTCTGCGCGCTGGTGGCGACGGTGGGGACCTTCTGGTTGCAGACCCGGTTCCAGGGCTCGACGACGCCGCAGCGGGCATCGCTGATCTTCTCGCTCGAGCCCGTCTTCGCCACCTTCTTCGCGTGGTGGCTGCTGTCCGAGGTCCTCACGCCGTTGGGAGCGCTGGGGGCGGCCCTGATCCTCGCCGCGGTGATCGCCTCGGAGACCTGGACCGGGCGTCGAACGCACCGATCCGACGCGACGGCTGGCCAAGGCGGCGTGACCCCGGTAGACTCGTAGGACCATGAGCTCTTCCGCCGCACGCGAACGTTTCGGACGACTGGCCGCCCTCGAGGACGACCACATCGACCTGCTCGAGGGTGCCTTCCTGATCGCCCAGGAGGAGTACCCGGAGCTCGTGCTCGACGAGCAGATCCAGCGCGTCGAGGCGATCGCCCGTCGCTGTTCCGAGCACCTGGCCGGGGCCGAGGACTTCTTCCACGCGGTGTGGGTGATCAACCGTGTGCTCTTCGACGAGATGGGCCTCCGTGGCAACGTCGAAGCCTTCGACGACCCCGAGAACAGCTACCTGAACCGGGTTCTCGACCGTCGCACGGGCATTCCGATCACGCTGTCGGTACTCTACCGCGAGGTCGCGCGCCGCTGCGGGTTCCACGTCGAGGGCATCGGCCTGCCCGGTCACTTCGTCGTGCGCGTGACCGACGACTGGGGTCATACCTACGTCGATCCCTTCCACGGCGGCAGCGTCGTGACGCGCGACGATCTGTCGCGTCTGTTGCACGAGCGATTCGGCCCGCGGGCACGACTGCTCGAGGAACACCTCGAACCGGTGTCCTCCCGGCGGATCCTCACCCGCATGCTCCTGAACCTGAAGCGGATCTACGTGCGCAAGCAGGACGACGAGCGGGCGGTGCTGGCGAGCGAACGGATCGTCCTTCTGCAGCCCGATGCCGCGACCGAGCGCCGTGACCGCGGGCTCCTGTACCGCCGGACCGGTCGCCGCGCCGAGGCGATCACCGATCTCCGGTGGTACCTCAACGACCGGCCGCAGGCGATCGACGGACCCCGCATCCGGCGCGTGCTCAACGAGCTCCTGCACGAGCGCGCCGCCGAGGGATGATCCGGCGCGGGCGCGTCTCCGCCTTCCTGTTCGCGCTCCTCCTCCTCATCGACGCGGTTCCCCCCGCATCTGCGGCCGAGCGCGAGGGCTTCGCGTTGGTCCTCGGTGGCGGCGGGGCCAAGGGCCTCGCGCACATCGGCGTGATCCGGGTGCTCGAGGAACTGGACATGACCCCTTCCCTGGTCGTCGGGACCAGCATGGGGGCGTTGGTCGGCTCGCTGTACGCGAGCGGCCTCGACGCCGACGAGCTCGAGAGTCTGGTGGTCGATCGGAACTGGCTGCGGACCCTCCTCGACTCCGACGCCCCGGCCCAGCCGGTCCAGGGCGGGTGGAGCAGCCTGCCGCGCGCACAGCTGCGTCTGTGGCTCGACACCTGGCCGCCGAGTCTGCCGCCGGGAGCCAGCCAGGGACACGCGGTCGAGGGACTGATCGGCCGCCTGACCGCCGACGCGGCGTACCGGGCCGGCAACGATCTCGACCGGTTGCCGATTCCCTTCCGGTGCGTGTCGACGGATCTCATGACGGGTGAGGCGGTGGTCTTCGACGAGGGATCGGTGGCGCGCATGGTGCGGGCCAGTGGGGGACTGCCGCTGGTCTTCGCTCCGGTCGAGTACCGTGGCCGTCACCTGGTCGACGGTGGTTTCGTCGACAACCTGCCGCTCGGCGTCGCCCGGTCGATGGGATTCGAACGCGCGATCGTGGTCGACGTCAGCAATGCCTTCGTCCCTCCCGACTCGCCCCCCAGCGACCTGTTCGGATTGTTGCAGCGGTCGACGAGTCTCGCGCAGCTGGCCGAGAACACCGTCGAGGCCGGCGCGGGTGACGTGGTGCTGCGCCTCGACCTGCGCGACCACTCGTCGCTGGGTTTCTGGGCCTCCGAGGACATCGTCGACGAGGGCTACCGTCAGGCCTCGGCCCACCGCGAGGAGTTGCGCGCGGTCGGAGAGGCTGCGGGTGCGGCTGCGGCGCGACCGCAGCCACCGAAGGTGACCGTCGGTCCGTTGCGTGTCGAGGCGGTCGAGGTGCGCGGAAACCGGCGTCTGTCGGGTTGGTCGATCCGCAAGCGGTTCGACCTCGCGGCGGGCGATACGGTGCAGGCCGAAACGCTGTGGACGCGGGCGGCGGACCTGGCCCGACAGTCGATCTTCGAGAGCGTCTGGGTCGAGGCGCTGCCGCGGCCGGACGGAACGATGCGGGTGGTGACGCACGTCGACGAGCGCGATCGCCCCGAGCTGGAGCTGGCGGCGAACTACCGCGACGACATCGGGCCCGCGGCGATGCTCCGGTTGCGGCTCGACAACCGGCTCGGCGCCGGGGGTGGTCGGACGCTGACCTGGAAGGTGAGCGACGAACGGGCGAGCCTGGCCCTCGACACGTCGGTCCCGATCCGTGGTTCGAGGCGCGTCGAGTTCCGCGCCGGAGGACGGTGGGTGAACGAGCGGGTCGAGATCGAGGAGGGACCGCGCGGTGAGGACGCATGGTCGTTCCGGCGCGTCGGCGGCCATGCCGACGTCATCGTGGGTCGCGAGGTGGGCGAACCCGCCCTACGGTTCGGCTTCGAAGCGCTCGACGGCCGCCGTCACCTCGAGTCGCGCGCGCCCTCCGGCAATGGAGAGTCACGGTGGCGGGCCGTCCGTGTCCGGCTCGAGACGTGGACGGGAGGCGGGCTGAACCCGTGGCCGGGGCAGGGCTTCGCGGTCACCGGGCGGTGGGGACTGCGAACCCTGGGTGGGCGCAGCAACGCGTGGTCGGTCGAGGGCGGATGGACGCATCGACTGTTCGCGACCCGTTGGTTCGGCGCGACGTCGGTCGGCGGCGCCGCGTGGTCCGCGGCCGATTTTCCGCTGCAGTTGCTCCCGCGCGCCGGTGGGCCGCGGGGCTGGGTCGGTCAGGACCCCGACGCGATCCTCGCCCCGAAGCTGGCCTGGTCGCGTCTCGGACTGGATTTCTTCCTGAACCGCGAGATCCGCTTCGAGCTCGCAGGCGCGGTGGGTTGGTACGGTCGGGAGGGGCTGGACGAGCACCGTCCCCGCCCCGGAGTCCAGCTGCAGGTGATCTGGGAATCGGCGCTGGGGCCGGTCCAGCTCGGCTGGGCGGGAGGCCGTCGCAACGAGCCGCGGGTCGTCTTCGACGTCGGTCACGAGTTCTGAACCGGGCCGCCCGTCGTCTGCCTGCGCCAACTCTCTTCGCCAGAACGAGTTTCCGGATCGGGCGCTCCTCGGGTGAAGGTCGGGGTCGGGCCGGGCGGGCGCGGGACGGAGGTGGTGCGCCGTCGGTCGCGAGTCCCAACTGAAGTTTTCACAGGCACTTGAAACGAAAATTCGAACGGGCGCGAAAAATCGGTTGAGGCCCCCATGGCTTGTGGTAGCTTGCGCACGTCGCCACCAGATCTTGTGGAGACGGGCCCCAACCGCCTGCGGCACACCGACTTCCGGCGAACCGTGCGGTTCCGTCCTCCCCGGCCCTGGCGACGGCCACCGACGCGCGGTGTCGCGCAGTCCACGTCGAGCATCGGAAGCCCGACGGAAGCGGCGGACGAAGAGGTCCGCCCCGGGGATCCGTCGTCCCCGAAGAGTCGAGATCGAGAACCGTCGGGTGTGCGCGCGACCGCGTGACGCTCGCCCCGACACCCCAGCCCATGGACGGAAGGAGCCGAACGACCATGGCCGACGACCTCAGCCTGCACTCGGAGAAGGACGCCACCCGCACGGTCGCGAAGGACGCGACCACCCGAAAGGGCGTCCACGTCACTCGACACTTCACACGCCCCGGCGAGTCGGTCTTCGACTCCGTCGAGTGGGAACTCCGCACGGCCACGATCGCCGACGACAAGGGCGAGGTCCTCTTCGAGCAGACCGACGTCGAGGTCCCCGCGAGTTGGAGCCAGCTCGCCACGAACGTCGTCGTCTCGAAGTATTTCCGGGGGTCGGTGGGGCGGCCCGGCCGAGAGACCAGCGTTCGTCAGCTGATCGGACGGATCGTCGACACACTCACCGCCTGGGGGACCAAGGACGGCTACTTCGCGACGAACGACGACCGCGACGCCTTCCGGGACGAACTCACGCATCTGTTGCTGTACCAGAAGCTGAGCTTCAACTCGCCGGTGTGGTTCAACATGGGCGTCGAGGAGACACCGCAGTGCTCGGCCTGCTTCATCAACTCGGTCGACGACTCCATGGGTTCGATCATGGACCTGGCCAAGACCGAGGGCATGCTCTTCAAGTTCGGCTCGGGGACCGGGACCAACTTCTCGGCCCTGCGCGGAAGCCAGGAGACCCTGCACGGCGGCGGCGTGGCGAGCGGCCCGGTCAGCTTCATGAAGGGCTTCGACGCCTTCGCCGGCGTGATCAAGAGCGGCGGCAAGACCCGCCGCGCCGCCAAGATGGTGATCCTCGACGCCGACCATCCCGACATCGAGGAGTTCATCGAGTGCAAGGTCAACGAAGAGAAGAAGGCCTGGGCACTGATCGACGCCGGCTACGACGGCAGCTTCCGCGGAGAGGCCTACGGCTCGGTGTTCTTCCAGAACAGCAACAATTCCGTCCGTGTGGCCGACGACTTCATGCGCGCCGTCCTCGAGGACCGCGAGTGGCACACGACGGCGCGTGTCGACGGGCGTACCGTCGGAACGCATCGCGCCCGTGATCTCATGCGCAAGATCAGCGAGAGCGCCTGGCACTGCGGCGATCCCGGCATGCAGTACGACACCACGATCAACGACTGGCACACCTGCAAGGGCACCGACCGCATCTACGCCAGCAATCCGTGCAGCGAATACATGTTCCTGAACGACACGGCCTGCAACCTGGCCTCGCTCAACCTGCTGAAGTTCCGCGCCGACGACCTGACCTTCGACGTCGAGGCCTTCCGCCGCGCCGTCGACGTCACCATTCTCGGCATGGAGATCATCGTCGACAACGCCAGCTACCCGCGGGATCGCATCGCCGAGAACAGCTACCGCTTCCGTCCGCTCGGACTGGGCTACGCGAACCTCGGGGCCCTCCTCATGAGCCGGGGGCTCGCCTACGACAGCGACGAGGGTCGGGACTTCGCGGCGGCCGTGACCGCGCTCATGTGCGGCCAGGCCTACCGCCGCTCCGCCGAGATCGCGGAGTCGACCGGACCGTTCGCGGGCTATCCCGAGAACGAATCGTCGATGCTCGACGTCATTGCCAAACACCGTGCGGCCGTATCGACGATCAACCGCCAGCGTGTGCCGGCCGACCTCTTCGAGGCCGCCGGGCAGAGCTGGGACGAGGCCCTCGACCTCGGTCGCGAGAACGGCTACCGCAACAGCCAGGTCACCGTGCTCGCACCGACGGGGACGATCGCCTTCATGATGGACTGCGACACGACGGGGATCGAGCCCGACATCGCGCTCATCAAGTACAAGAAGCTCGTCGGTGGCGGCTTTCTGAAGATCGTCAACCGGACCGTTCCCGAAGCCCTGCGCCGCCTGGGATACTCGGAGTCGCAGATCGAGGAGGTCGTCGCCTACGTCGACGACCAGGAGACGATCGAAGGCGCTCCGCACCTCCTCGACGACCACCTCACGGTCTTCGACTGTGCCTTCAAGCCGCAGAACGGGGTCCGCACGATCGAGCCCATGGGCCACGTGCGCATGATGGGCGCGGTGCAGCCCTTCCTGTCGGGCGCCATCTCGAAGACCGTGAACCTCCCGGAGGAGGCCACGGTCGAGGACATCGAGAACGCCTACATCGAGAGCTGGAAGCTCGGTCTGAAAGCGGTCGCGGTCTACCGGGACGGCAGCAAGCGCACGCAGCCCATGAACACCAGTCGCAGCAAGACCGACGACGCGGTCCGCAAGGAGGCCAGGGCTGCGGCGGAAGAACTGGTCGGTCCGCAGCGTCGCCGTCTGCCCGACGAGCGCACGGCGATCACGCACAAGTTCTCGATCCAGGGCCACGAAGGCTATCTGACCGTGGGTCTGTTCGAGGACGGGACGCCGGGTGAGCTCTTCGTGCGCATGGCGAAGGAGGGCTCGGTGATCAGCGGGCTCATGGACAGCTTCGCCACCGCGGTGTCGATCATGCTGCAGTACGGCGTTCCGCTCGAGGTCCTCTGCCAGAAGTTCAGCAACAGCCGGTTCGAGCCCAGCGGCTTCACCCGGAACCAGCAGATCCCCATGGCGAAGAGCATCACCGACTACATCTTCCGCTGGTTCGGGATCAAGTTCCTGGGGCACCGTCCGGCGAATGCCGATGTCGTCGAGGACGAGGTCGAGACCGCGGCGGGTGGCTCGCTGCCGCAGCTCGAGAAGACCGAGACCCCGGCGGGGCAGTCCAACGGACGCAGTGTCGGGGCCGCGGCGGTGGCGGACTCGCCACAGGGGACCACGGCGAGCGACGCGCCGCCTTGCACCGAGTGCGGTTCGGTCATGGTGCCCAACGGGAGCTGCTACCGCTGCGCGAACTGCGGGTCGACGAGCGGCTGCTCGTGATGCAGACTGGCCCGACGCCGTGATCGCGAACGGGCGTCCCGGACGGGGCGCCCGTTCCGCTTCCGCCTCCCGAACACGGAGATCGCACCATGACGAAGACTGCGCTCGTCACCGGAGCCAATCGCGGAATCGGGGCCCGGACCGCCCAGTTGCTGAGCGAGCGGGGACTGCGGGTGATCCTCGCCGTCCGTGACCGTGCCGCCGGCGAAGAGGCGCTCGGAGCACTGCACGGGGACGGACACGAGGTACTGGAGCTCGACGTCGGTGATCCGGCATCGATTCGGCGCGCTCTCGACACCCTGTCCTCGTCGTCCGTCGACGTCCTCGTCAACAACGCCGGAGTGTTGGAGAGTGGTGATGCCCTGGAGGTCGATCCCGACTCCATGGACCGCAGCTGGCAGGTGAACGTGCGGGGTCCGTGGATGCTCGTGCAGGGGCTGTTGCCAGGAATGATCGAGCGGGGCTACGGACGCGTGGCGAACGTCTCGAGCGGTGGTGCGTCCTTCGGCGAGGGCAGTATGATGACCGGCCAGGCGGTCTACGCGGTCACCAAGGCGGCCCTGAACGCGTTGACGGTCTGTACCGCGGCGCGGGTCGAGGGCGACGTGAAGATCAACGCCGCGTGCCCGGGCTGGGTCCGCACGCGCATGGGTGGTGACGCCGCGCCGCGATCGGTCGACGAGGGTGCGGCGGGCATCGTCTGGCTGGCGACCCTTCCTGCCGACGGCCCCCACGGGGGATTCTTCCGCGACGGCGAGTCCGTTCCCTGGTGACGTACGTGGCCGGGTCCGACCCACGGTCTTGAGGGCCGGGCCCGCCTCGACTAGCGTATCGCGGAACGCCTCGCACCGCGGGGCCACCGTCCCTCCTGCGCCGTTCCCGATCCCGACGAGGAGAGCTCCGTGGACCCGCTGCCCGAGGACATCACCGTCGAAGAGCTCGCCCGCCGTCGTCGCGAGGGCGACGGTCCGGTCGTTCTCGACGTCCGGTTGCCCGAGGAACTGCAGATCGCCGCGCTCGACGGCGACGTCGTGCACATTCCCCTCCATCTGCTGCCGCTCCGGATGGAGGAACTCGATCCGGGACGCGAGTACGCCGTCCTGTGCCACCACGGTGCCCGGAGTTGGCAGGCGGTCCGCTACCTGCGCTCGCGGGGATTCGCGGGGCCGCGCAACGTCGGCGGGGGCATCGACCGCTGGTCGGCCCTGATCGATCCCGCGGTCCCGCGCTACTGAGCGGCCGGTTCGGTACCGGTCGTCGAACGGAGGTCCCTTGAATCCTGCGCTCCGCCGCACCCGCATCGTCGCCACCGTGGGTCCCGCGTCGTCCGAACCGGAGCAGTTGCGTCCGTTGCTCGCCGCCGGCGTCGACGTGGTGCGCCTGAACGCCAGTCACGCCGACGCGGAGTACTTCCGGACGATGGTTCCGCGCATCCGCGGGCTCGCGTCCGAACTCGACCGGACGGTCGCCGTCCTGCTCGATCTGCGCGGACCCAAGATCCGCATCGGAGACGTGGAGCGGCCCGAGGGGGTGACGCTTCCCGCAGGATCCGAGGTGGAGATCGCGCCGGGCGACTTCGTCGGCACCGCCGATCGACTGCCCTGCACCTACGCCGACCTGCCCGCCGACGTGGGCGCCGGAGACGTGATCCTGATCGACGACGGGCTCGTCGAGCTCGAGGTGCTCTCGGCCGACCCGCCCCGTTCGATCCACTGCCGGGTGATCGTGGGCGGAGCCGTGAAGGCCAACAAGGGCATCAACGTCCCCGGGCGCCCCCTGTCGACACCGGCGTTCGGCCCGAAGGACCTCGCCGATCTCGACGCCGCGCTGCCGCTGGGCGTTGATTTCGTGGCGCTCAGCTTCGTGCGCCAGGCCGCCGATGTCTACGCCCTGCGCCGCGAGCTGCACGAACGGGGGTCGATCGTCCCGATCGTCGCCAAGATCGAGAAACCCCAGGCCATCGACGCTCTCGAGGAGATCCTCGAGGCCGCCGACGCCATCATGGTCGCGCGCGGAGACCTGGGCGTGGAGGTCCCGCCCGAACGCGTTCCACGTCTTCAGAAACGGATCATCGCGCGGGCGAACGCGCGGGGGCTCCCCGTGATCACGGCCACGCAGATGCTCGAATCCATGATGGAGAACCCGCGGCCGACCCGGGCCGAGGCCAGCGACGTGGCCAACGCCATCTTCGATGGCACCGACGCCGTCATGCTGTCGGGCGAGACGGCTGTCGGCCGGTATCCCCTCTACGCCGTGCAGATGATGGACCGGATCGCGCGCGAGTCCGAGGCGTCGCAGTTCTACGGATCGACGGGCGTGTCCGAGGAGGAGCTCGAGGCCTTCGAACTCGAGCGCCGCGAAGTCGCCGTGGCCGCCACGCGGATCGCACGGCGGATCGACGCCGATTCGATCGTGGTCTACACCCTGTCGGGTACGACCGCCCGACTCATGAGCAAGCTCCGTCCACGTCGGCCGATCTACGCCCTGTGTCCCGACGAGATCGTGTGCCGGCGCATGACCCTGGAGCACGGGATCATTCCCCTGCGCGTGGACTACTACGCCGCCACCGACGACATGCTGCGCGAGGGCGACCGGTTGCTCACCGAGCTGGGAGTGGTCGAGCCCGACGATCGTGTGGTCGTGGTGGGAGGGACTCGGCAGTTCGCCGGGGTCAGCAACATGATCCAGATCCGCCATCCGGTGGGAGATGCCACGCCGGCCGACGGGGACGACGACTGATGGCGAGGCTGCTCGCGATGGCCGTGGTGCTGCTCGCGGCGTGCGGCAAGGAGTATCCGCCGACGCCCGAGGGCCGCTACCTGGCGCGGTGTGTCCGCTGCCACGAGGTCGACGGGAGCTCGATCACCGCGAGCGAGCAGGCCGGCGAGCCGGTGAGCATTCGCGATCCCGAGTTCCAGCGTCTGGCCACCGACGAAGACATCGAGCGCATCGTCACCCGTGGCAAGGGGCAGATGATGCCGGTGTCGGGTCTCTCGGCGGCGGAACTCGATTCGATCGTCCTGCACGTACGGCGCCTCGGCGCCCGCTACGCGGCCGCGCTCGACAGCGCGCGCGTCACCCCCTAAGCTGCCGCGCGTCGCACGAGCCGGTTCCGCCGCCGGGCGTGCACTGCCAGGAGGTCCTCGTTGCTCCGCATCCTCGTCGCCACTCTCTCGATCCTGCTCCTGGCCGGCTCCGGTCGTGCCCAGGTCGACGCGCAGGGTCACTGGAACCAGGAGTACGACCCCCACGTGGCCGCGCTCGGCCTCGCGGCGGGTTACACCTCGGGCACAGGTCTCGCGCTGCGCTGGCCGGCCTTCCCGCAGACAATGGTCGGTGTCGCGGGGGGCGCCTGGGGTCGGAGCGACGAACTCGACTGGAACTTCGGGGTCGAGGCCCACTACGTGCTGCGGCAGAGCGGACGGACGCGGGTCTTCCTGGGACCGGGCATGGGTGTCTACAGCGATCACGACGCCGACGACACGAACGTCAACGCATCGTTCGACGTGGGCTTCGAACACCTGCTCCAGCCACGCCTGTCGGTGAAGGCCGACATCGGCTTCACCTACCTCGGCGACGACGACGCGGTCTATCCGATCCCACAGATCGCGGTGTACTACTACTTCTGAGTCACGTTCTGAGTCACGACCGCCCGACGGGGCTCGTCAATCGACGAACTCGACCGTCTCGATCCGTGGCACGACCCCGGCGTCGGCGCCGCGTTCCAGCAACAGCGAGATGGCTTCGCGGCCGCGATCGCCGTAGTCCAGAGTCCACTCGTTCACGTACATGCCGATGAACTCGTCGGCCGTCGACACGTCGAGCCCGCGTCCGTACTGCATGGCGTGCTCCACGGCCTCGCGACGGTGCTCGAGTCCGAGCTCGATGCTCTTCTTCAGGACCGAGTTGATCTCGCGGTTGCGTTCGAGCCCGAAGCTCTTGCGAATGGCGTTGCCGCCGAGGGGCAGGGGCAGACCCGTGTCCTGCTGCCACCACACGCCGAGGTCCTGCACCAGTTCCAGGCCGTCGGCCTCGTAGGTCAGCTGGCCTTCGTGGATCAACAGTCCGGCCTCGAAGTCCCCGGCGGCGACCCGGGCCGGGATCTCGTCGAACATCACGACCTCGTGTTCGAAGTCGCCGAGCAGAAGCCGCGACGCCAGGTACGCGGTGGTCATGGTGCCGGGCACGGCGACCTTCTTCGACTTCAGGTCGTCCACACCGAACCCACTGCCCTTCTTCGCGACGAGCATGGGTCCGTAGCCGTCTCCCATGCTGCTGCCGGTCGGCAGGAGGGCGTAGCCGTCGTGGACGTGTGCGTAGGCGTGGATCGAGATGGCGGTGATGTCCAGTTCACCGCGCTGTGCACGCTCGTTGAGCGTCTGGATGTCCTGCAGGATGTGCTCGAAGCTGTACTCGCCCGCGTCGAACTGGTTCGTGGCCAGGGCCCAGAACATGAAGGCATCGTCGGGATCGGGGCTGTGGCCGAGGGTCAGGTGCATGGAACTTCCTCGAGGGTCGAGGGGGAGGGCGGGGGCGTCGAGCGGGGGTGTCGGGCCGGCGACCGAGGGAAACTAGTCGCCGGGCGCAGGCCCGGCAAGCGGGTGTTCGGGGCGAATCCGGCCAGGGACTTGCATCCTGTCCCGGGCGCGGTAGCATGCGCGCGCCGCCGCGGCATCCCCCTCCGACGGAACCGATGGCCCGAGTCACCTTCCACAACGACGACCTGACGGTCGACGCCGAGCCGGGCACCACGCTCTCGCTCGTGGCCTTCCAGAACGAGGCCGGGCTGCCCTTCGGCTGCCGGGCCGGTACCTGTGGTACCTGCGTGCTGACGGTGGTCGAGGGAGCCGAGGGCCTCGACGAGCCGGGCTTCGTCGAGGACGACACGCTGGCGGTCTGCGGGGAGATCGGACCGGGGCGACGGCTCGGGTGTCAGATCATCGTGCGCGACACCGATCTCGCCGTCGAGTGGTGACGCGACGCCGCGCTCAGGATTCGCGCTGGAGGTGGCGGAGTTCGCGCTCGAGCTGCTGTTGCTTGCTCGCCATCCGGCCCACGTAGCCCAGAAGGGCCACCCAGATCACTCCGTAGGCCGCGAACAGCCACCAGAAGTTCTCCTTGGGGCGCCATTGCTCGTCGTCGGTCGCGGCGTAGGGGGTCGAGGCGTCGTCGTCGGTCTGCGCCTGTGCCATCGGAGCAACGGCGAGCACGAGCACGCCCAGCACCAGCGCGAACAGGACGTACAGGCGGGACTTGCGGTTCATCGGGTCAACCCTCCGGTTCGGTGCGTGCGCCGCGGCTCAGCTGCGCTGCAGGTGGAGTTCTTCGATCTGGTCCTCGATCCGCGATTGCTGGTGCCGCAGGCGGAGGAGCAGGACGTAGGTCACGGTGAAGGCGAACACGCCGATCAGCAGCGTGGCCAGGAACTCCGGCGCCAGACCGCTGTCCTCGCCGCCGCCGACGACGGGGGCCGGGTGCTGGCTGGCCTTCACGCGGTTGGCGAAGTAGACGATCGGCACGTCGAGGAAGCTGATCAGACCGACCACGGCGCTCAGCTGTGCGCGGCGGTCGCGGTCGCCCACGCTGCGCCGGAGGATCAGGTAGGCCAGATACAACAACCACAGGATGAACGACGTGGTCAGCCGCAGGTCCCAGGTCCAGTAGATCCCCCAGATGGGCTTCGCCCAGAGGGGACCGGTGATCAGCACCAGCGTGATGAACACCACGCCGACCTCGGCGCTGGCAGCCGCGATGCGGTCGTGCTTCAGGTCGCGCGTCATCAGGTAGCGCAGGCCGTTGTAGCCGGTCACGCCGAAGGCGAGGAAGGCGACCCACGCCACGGGGACGTGTACGTAGAAGATCTTCTGCACGAAGCCCTGGGCGGCTTCGCGGGGGATCGTCATCAGCATCCAGCAAAGGGCCAGCATTCCCACGGTGCTGAGGCCGAGCAGGACGCGATTGGTCATGGACATGGCGACTATTCCTCGAGAACGGAACCGAAGAGCAGGAACCCGGCGGTCAGGAAGATCAGGTCGAAGACGGCGGCCAGCTGCACCCAGTCGCCCAGACCCTCGTCGGGGCCGGGAGTGAAGATGATCGCCGTTCCCTCGACAGCTCCGAGCAACAGGGGGGTGAGTACCGGCAACAGGAGCACCGGCAGCATCACCTCGCGCAGGCGTGTCTTCTGCCCGATCACGGCGAAGACCGTGCCCACGGCGAGGAAGCCGAGCGTCCCCAGGGCCAGGAGCAGGAAGAACATACCCGTCAGATGACGTTCGTCGAGATCGAAGAAGAAGATCGCGAAGACCAGGACGACGAGTTCGCCCACCGCCATGAAGACCAGATTCGACAGGATCTTGCCCACGTACAGCGCGCCGCGGTCGGCGGGGCTGGTGACGACGCCGCTGATCTGGTCGTCCTGTCCGTCGCGGCCGGCGCTACGATTCAGGCCGAGGATACCGGCGAAGAAGAACGCCGTCCACAGCGTGCCGGGCACCACGTCCTCGCGGGCGTGGCGGGCGGGATCGAAGGCGAACACGAAGACCACCACGGTGAGCAGGCCGAACATGACGATGGTGGTGAAGATGTCCTTCCGTCGCCACTCGGCGCGGACGTCCCGCGCGAGCACGGCGGCGACCACGCCCCAGAACGAACGCATCAGGCCTTCCCCCGGACCGTGGCGACCGCCGCGCGCTCGGCTGCGACCTCGGTCAGATGGGCGGCCCAGCCGCGGTCGTCGTAGGTCTGTGCCGGCAGTTCCTCGACCTTGCGGCCCAGGTGCAGCACGAGGACACGGTCGGCCCACTGCAGGACGTAGTCGAGCTGATGGGTGGCGAGCAGCATGGCCGCTCCTCGCTCCTTCTCCGCGCTCAGGCGCGTGGCCAGGTCACGGCAACCCGGGGCGTCGAGGCCGGTGAAGGGCTCGTCGAGCACCAGCAGTTCGGGATCGTGCAGCAGGGCGCGAGCCAGGCTCAGGCGCTGGCGCATGCCGCGGCTGAAGCTCTCGACGCGATCCTGGGCACGCTCGCCGAGGCCGACCTCGTGGAGGCGCTGGCGCGCGCGTTCGGCTGCATCGGAGACGCCGAAGAGAGCCGCGTAGTAGTGGAGGTTCTCCTCGGCGGTCAGCGCGTCGTCGAGCAGCGTGTGGTGCGCGACGTAGCCCATGCCGCCGCGCACGGCCGCGGCCTTCTTCGTGGGGTCCAGACCGTTGATGGTCAGGCTTCCCTCGGAAGGCCGGGCCAGGGTGGCGAGCAGCGAGAGCAGCGTGCTCTTGCCGGCCCCGTTGGCCCCGAGCAGGGCCACGGCTTCACCGGCGTGGAGGGTCAGGTCGACGTCCCGGAGCGCCCAGAATCGACCGTAGCGCCGGGACAAGCCCTGGGCCTCGACCACGACCTCCACGTCAGTTGGAGTGGGCTGTGGTCGAGGCACGGCGCACGGCGTCCTTCGCCTGGCCGTTGTGCGACGCCTTCTGGTTCCGGCTGTCGAGCAGCCGATCGCGCTCGGCCTCGAACTGCTCGCGGGTCAGCTCGCCGGACACGTAGCGGTCGGCGAGACGCGACAGAGCCAGTCGCTTCGAATCGATGCCGCCACCGCCGGTCGCGACCGTCGGACGGCGCGAGGCCCCGAACAGCAGACCGAAGAGCAGCAACGCACCCACGAGCACCATGAGGATGATCCGCTGGTCGGCGAAGCGGTGCGGGCGCACCTCGACCCGGGCGACCTGTTGCGTGCCACCGTGGTCGTGGGGATCGCCCTGGGCCATGGCGGTGCCGCCGGCCAGGCGGACCGACCACTCGGTCCCGGCCTCGACGGGGAGTCCGGAGTACGCCGCGAAGCCCTCCATGGGCGACTCGCTCGGGATCATCGACTCGACCATGACCTGCACGTCGGGCGGAGCCACGAGGACGCGACGGTCACGAGCCCCGTAGACGTTCGTGTTGACCCAGTCGGTCCCGTTCGGGTCGTACTCGATCGCATAGCTCACGAACATGCGCGTGGTGCCGGGCCGTAGCGCACGCTCCACGGCGCGCACGTTCGCCGCGTCGGTCTCGACCACGGGCAAGGTGATCGGGAACTCCCCCGAGCCCACCGAGGCCTGGGGCGCGCCGTGGGTGGGGTTCTCGAACCCGAAGCGCATGGGCAGGGCATCGGCGACGATGGTCATGGGCGGATCGGACGCGTTCTCGAACTCGAAGAGCTCGGTCACGAGCATGTGTTCCGCGTCCCGCCGGAAGATCACGTGGTGACGTGCCATGTCGACGCCGACGAGATCCCGGGTGACCTCGTAGACCTCGAGTTGCACGGGCTGGTCGATCGCCTCGAGGCTCTGCGAGAAGGTCACGTCTCCGCGCACGACCCGCAGCAGCAGGTGGGCTTCGGACTCGGGCACGTCGGCGATCTCGAAGGCGCCGGAGACGTCTTCGACGGTCGCCAGCGGCTCCATGCCCTGGGCCACGTCGATCAGCTCGATGCGATCGGCCACACCCGGGCCACCGGTCGTCCCGTTCAGGAGCTCACCGCGCAGAGTTGCCGCGTCGGCAGCGGTACCGGCGAGGAGCACGAGACCCAGGGAGAGTGCGATGCGGGCGTTCAAGATCCCACCGCCGATCCGCAGGAGGGGCAGAAGGCCGCACGCGGCGGCAACGAGGCGCCGCATGCGGAGCAGAAAGCGGTTGCGGGAGCCGTGGCCGGTTCGCTCTCGGGAGGAGCGTTCGTGTGATCACGGCTCTCGATCACCTCGAGCTGTTCCATGACCTTCAGGGTCTGGCGCTTGAGGTTGTCGCGCAGGGACAGATAGTCGGGCTCGGCCAGCTTGCCCATGGCGAACTCGAAGTCCAGATCGGCAATGTTGCCCACCAGGACCTCGCGCCGGGTGGACAGGCGGCCGGCCGGCGTGTCTTCTTCGCTGAAGATCCACTGTTCGTCGTTGTCGCTCCGCAGAGCGGGCCACAGGACGACCAGTGCGATCAGCAAGGCGGACCCGAGCAGGACGAACTCCATTACCGGACCTCCAGCAGTTCACGGTCGGGGCTCGTGGCCTGATCCTCACGCCGTGACCTCAGGGCGGGTAGCAGGCAGATCGCCGTGCCGAGGATCATCACCGCCCCGCCGATCCAGACCCACGCCACCAGTGGATTCACGTAGGCCTGCACCACGGCCTTGGTCTGGTCCTCGTTGAGCCCGGCGTAGACCAGGTACAGGTCCTCGCGCAGTTGCCGCGCGATCGCGACCTCGCTCGAGGGCTGTTCGCTGGCGAAGTAGAAGCGCTTCTCGGGTTGCAGGCGGAAGACCTCCTGCCCGCCCCGGGACACGGCGACTTCGAGCTGACCCGACCAGTAGTTCGCGTTCTCGCGCTGGGTGATCTCGTCGATGCGCAGTTCGTACTGACCCACCCGCATCTCCTCGCCCACGCCGATCACGCCACGGGTCTCGCGCGTGAAGGCCTGGCCGGTGATGCCCAGGAAGATCAGGACGATCCCGAAGTGCACCACGTACCCCCCGTAGCGCCGGTTGTTGCGGCGCGTGAGGTTCACCATGGCCGTCAGGTAGTTCTCGCCGTGCTTGCGGATCCGGGCAGCCGTGCCCTTGTGGAACTCCTGGACGATGGTCATCGTCACGAAGAGGCAGAGCACCAGGCTGATCATGGCCCAGACTCCGGGTGCCTCGTCGAACATCGCCTGGCTGCCGACGAAGAACAGCGGGGCCGACACGATCGCCACCGCGACCGGCATCGTGAAGTTCTTCCGCAGACTGCTCTTGCTGGTCTTGCGGTACGCGAGCAGCGGACCGGCGCCGGTCAGGAACAGCAGCGCCAGGCCCAGAGGGATCTCGATCCGGTTGAAGTAGGCCTGGCCCACCGACACGTTCCGGCCGGTGATCAGCTCGCTGAAGATCGGGAACACGGTCCCGAACAGCACGCTGAGCGCCGCGGCCAGCAGCAGCAGGTTGTTGAACAGGAAGCCGCTCTCACGGCTGATCATGCTGTCGAGACGGCCCTCGCTGCGCAGGAAGGGCAGACGCCAGACGATCAGGGCGGTGCACAGCACGGTGGAGGCGATCAGGAAGAAGGCGAAGTCACCGCCGATGTTGCTCTGCGCGAAGCTGTGCACGCTGCTCACCACGCCGCTGCGCGTGAGGAAGGTGCCCAGGATCGACAGTAGATAGGTGAGCGAGATCAGCGAGACGTTCCAGACCTTCAGCATGCCCCGCTTCTCCTGCACGATCACCGAGTGCAGGAAGGCGGTTCCGGTCAGCCACGGCATGAGCGAGGCGTTCTCGACGGGGTCCCAGGCCCAGTAGCCACCCCAACCGAGTTCCATGTAGGCCCACTTGCCACCGAGCAGGATCCCGATGCCCAGGAAGATCCACGACACCAGCGTGAAGCGTCGTACCGTCGACACCCAGGAGCTGCCGAGCTGTCGGGTCCACAGCGCGGCGATGCAGAATGCGAAAGGCACGATGAACCCGATGTAGCCGACGTAGAGGATCGGCGGATGGATCACCATGGCCCAGTGCTGCAGCAGCGGGTTCAGGCCTCGGCCGTCGGCCGGTGCCCACGGGGCCTCCTGCCCGCTCTGCGTGATCCCCATCAGTCCGTCGAAGGGGTTCGCGCGGAAGTTGTTCAGGTACAGGAAGAAGGCCGTCGTGCCCATCATGACCGCGATCGCGTAGGGCATCAGACGGTTGTGCTTCTTGCGCTGGGTGAACACGGCGGCCGAGGCGAACCCGACGAGGACGAGCGTCCACAGCAGGAGCGACCCGTCCTGGCCGGCCCACAGGGCGCCGATCTTGTAATGAAGCGGCATGGCCGCGTTCGAATGCCCGGCGACGTAATCGATCCCGAAGTTGTCGTTCAGGATGAGTCCCCAGGTCGCCAGGGTCGCCACCAACACGAGGAGGGTGACGCCGTGCACGCTGCGCTCACCCACGGCCAACAGCCGGGGGTCGAGCCGATGGGCTCCGAGCAGCGAGGCGGCGATGGAGAAGAATGCCAGGACGAAGGCGACGATCAGGGCAAAGTTGCCGATGTCGGCGAGCAGCACGGCTGGTCTCCGTCAGGAAGAGGACAGGGGGACTGTCGGGTGCGGGCAGGGGGCCGGGATGCTGCCGCGCGAGGGATTTCGGCCGCGTTCAGGCCGTGGGCTGGTCCTGGGACACCGACTCGGGGTGTTCCTCGGACTCGTAATCGGTCTCGTACTTCGACGCGCACTTGGCCTGGATCCGCTGCCCCGTGAAGACGCCGTCGTCTCCGAGGTGACCGTCGACGACGGCCTCGACACCGGGCTTGAACGTGTCGGGCACGGGATCCATGCCCACGTACCGGACCGAGTAGCGAACGCCCTCGTACTCGAGGTCGAAGTTCAGGATGTCACCGTCCTGCCGGATGGTCCCGGCGACCACGTTGCCGGCCAGCTTGATGCGGTGGTCCTGCAGTTCGCCCTGACGCTCGGCGACCTCGTCGCAGGTCAGGTAGTAGGCCTTGCCCTCTTCGAAGCCGAGGAACGACAGATAGGCCACCAGGCCGACGATGACGGTGATTCCGATGACGACACGGGCTTGCATGCGAGGTCCTCCGAGCGGGGGGCGTCAACGGGGCGGGGTGAGCCCGATGACGGTGGAATATATAGATCTAGCGGACGCAGGCATCCAATCCCGGAATCCGTGACGTCACGAATTCATGATGCGCACACACCAGAACTGCAGATCCTCCGATATCAGATAGCGTGCCGGTTGTGATCCGCCGTCGCGAGCGGGTAAAATCGATTACCAGGCCGTCTCCCGGGCCCACCTCGTCGACCCGCATCCCATGCAGGCCCATGTTCCACCGACGGATCTCTCGATACGCCATGGTACCCCGCCGCACGGCGCAGGTTCTCGTGGGAGCGCTCCTGATCACGATTTTCGGGGTCCTGGCCGACCCCCTCGTGGGCGCGACGACCCGTGCGCCGGTCCATCGGCTGGACGTCGTCCGGGGCGAGGACGGCCCGCGGCGGACCGTGATCGTCGAGGACTGGGGGATTCCCGCACCGCCCCGGCCGCCGTTCGCCGTGGCCGACCGCGCGGTCGATCCGGATTCCCTGGAGGTGTCGGGACGTCTCCTGCTCGGGGACCGATTGTTCGACGCCGGTGGCTACACAGGCGCCACGCTCGATCTTCCGGTACGGAATTCGATCGTCGAATTACGTACCCTGGACGCCGATCAAGCCCTGGCGCGGGTCTCGACGAACGCGAACGGGTTCTTCGGCCTGCGGGCCGAGGCGGTCCCGGGCTCTCTGGAGGTCGTGCTGTGGACGGAATCACCGATTTCGTCCTCTGACACCCTGCGCGTGGTCGGCGGCGACGGTGCAGTCCACCGGATCGAGCTGGAGCGCTTCGCGACCGGGCCCGGCGTCTCGATCGACCTGGGCGACCGGCGGATCCCCGATCTCTCGGCCTCCGCGCCGGCCGGCGCGGTCCACGTGCTCGACCTTTCCCGGTCCGCGATCGACGCGGTCGAGGAAGTCCTCGGCGACTGGCCGGGGAACCTTCCGGCCGTTCGATACGATCCGGCGGCCGGAGGCGACGCGGCCACCGGTGCCGGAGGTCCCGGCGTCGTGGTCTCGTCCCCGGCCGCCGGGGACGGCGACGCGTGGTCCGACGCCATGGTTCTCGCCGCGTGGGGCGAGCGCCTGCTGCTCGACCTCGGGACGGGGCCGGCCGGTGATCTCTTCCTGGCCGAGGGGCTGGCGCCGCCGACGACGGCCTTCGTGCGGGCTGCGAGCTGGACCTTCGCCGCCGCGGTGCAGGACCGGCGCGCGGAGCTCCGGACGGACGCCGGGGGCGGTCCGCTACCCGGCTCGCCGTCTCTCCTCGTCGACCTGCCGACCGCGCCGCCGCCCGGATTTCCCGTTCCCGCCGAAACCGTCTTCGACCTCGAGGCCGCGACCTTCGGTCCCGGTGCCCGGCCCGTGGCGCCCCGCGGCCAGGTGTCGGCTCCGGCCCTGGCCGCTCAGCTCTGGGAGACCATCGACCCCGTCGACGACGACCCGATCGGGGGCGACCGGGCCGATCACCTCGAGATCCTCACCGGCGTTGCCGGCCCTTCGGTCGTGTTCGAGGACTTCCACGACGCCTGGATCGACGCCTTCGACGATCCGCTGTGGACCGCCTTCGCGGTGGCCCAGGCGGGGTGCGCGTTGGAGGTCGACGCGTTCGAGCCCGACGCCCCCCCCGGTGCACCTCCGCAGGCCGCGATCTGGATCCAGCCACCGCTCGATCCCGCAGCGGGTGTGGTCGTCAACGAGATCCAGCTCGGTGTTCGTGACGGGGTGGAGTTGTTCAACCCCGGGACCGTGCCCGTGGACCTCGGGGGGTGGACGGTGCGCGCGGCACGGTCGGGTTTCGCGGATTCTCCCGAGCGGACGGTGATCCTGCCCGCCGGGACGACATTGCCCCCCGGGCGCGTCGTGCTGGTGCTGGAGGGGACGACGGCGTCGGAGCGATCGCCGTTCGATCTACCGGCGCCCGACTGGAGTGTTCCCTGGGCTGCCGGCGCCGACGGTGCGGTGGTGCTCCGCGACGGCGGCGGCGCGGTCGTCGATTTCGTCCGGTGGGCCGGACAGGGAGGAGCGGCACCGTCCGACGAGCCCGTTCCTCCGGGTACGGGATTCGACGGCGTTCTCGCGGCGCCGAGCGACGAACGCGACGTCCTGGGGCGCGACGCCACCGGCACGGACACCGACGCCGCCGGCGATTTCTCGCTGCGCACGCCGACCCCTGGATGGCCGAACGCCGCCGGTTCCCGCAGCCACACCCTGCGCCCCCGCGGAGAGCTCGACCGCTTCCTGGTGACCACCGTGGCCACGGTCGAGGTGCACGCGCGGCGTACCCGGGACACCGGCGCACCCCTGCTGGTGGCCGACACCCAGGCGAGCGCCGCGCCCGCCGGGATCGGGGCCGACGGGAACGGGTCGGTCCTGGGCCTGCGGGCCTCGTCGTCGGTGCGGCTGCGGACCGAAGGCGCGGCACCGACCGCCACGGGTCTGGAGGTCTTCGTGTGGGAGCCGGTCACTCCCCTCGGGCTCTTCGCGGTCGAGGACCTGCGGGCCGCGGTGAAGGGAACCGGGACGCTCTCCGACAGCGTCCGCGTCCGCTGGACCGTGCCGCTGCCCGCCGATTCGCTGCGGGTCCTCGAGAACGGGACCCGGATCGCGACGCTCGCCGGCGATGCGACGTCACTGGATCTGTTCCGGGACGCCGGCCGCTATGTCTACACGGTCGAAACGGTCGAGTCCGGCGTGGCCGTCGCCGCGCGCTCGACTGGTGTGTTCGTCGGCCCGAGTTCCTGCGACAGTCGGGACGACTTCCCGACGGCGGCCGTGCAGTTCGAGGAGCCGGCCAACGAGTTCTTCGTCGACGTCGACGTCCCCTTCGCCGGCGACGGGACGGTCCTCTGGGACCGGCCGGTGTCCGCCGGCGGTTACGCCGACGCGGACACCGCCACGGCCACGCTCCGAAGGACCACGGTCCTGACGACCGGGTCCTCGATCACCCTGGACCACGCGGTCCATCTCGCCGGCGACGGCGACCGCGCGCGTCTGTTCGTGACGCGGGACGACGGGTGGTCGTGGGAGCCGATCGCCAGCTGGGACGGCACCGAGTACGACGGCAGCAGTGGGGATCCCGCCGATTGGACCGACGGGACGCTCGCGGCCGGCGATCTCGTCGCCGACCGGATCGACCTGTCGGACCTCGCGGGCGAGCGTGTCCGATTCCGGTTGCAGCGGACCAGCGATGCCAGTGGGTCATCGTTGGGCTGGTCGATCGACGCGATCACCATCGAGATCGGCGGGGTCGACGGCGAGTACCACGTGGGCGTCGACGGCAGCGACGACAACGGGTGCGGAGTGCCGGAACGTCCCTGGGCCACGGTCGGCCCGGCCCTCGCGGTCGCGGCTCCGGGCGAGACGATCGTCCTCGGTACCGGGGACTTCGCCTTCGCCGCCGGACCGGCCGGGGCGGTGGTGGACCTGCCCGCCGGGGTCGCGCTGCGCGGCGCGGGTCCCGGTGCGACCCGCCTGCTGGTCGAGCCGGACGCGGTGGCCGTTCGCGTGGGCGGCTCCGGACCGAGCACGCGGGTCGCGGGACTGCGGATCGACGGTGCGCGCACGGGACTCCGGTTCACGGGCGTGGAAGCGGCGCTCGACTCCGTGCACGTCGATCGCGCCGACACCGCCCTTGTGGTCGACGGCGCTCCGGCGCGACTCGACGGGGTGGTGTTCTCGCGTGGCTCCCTGGGGATCTCGATGGCCGAGGGGAGCCTGGATCTCCGGCGGAGCACCCTCGCCGACCTGGGGGTGGGCGTGCTCACCCGGGTCGGCGTCGACTCGGTCCTCGCCGAGCGGGTCCTGATCGCGCGCTGCGACGAGGCCGCGCTGCGGGTCGAGGGGCCCGTGCCGGTGGTGCGCTACGCCTGCGGCGCGCTGTGGGACATCGGCGCGGGGTTCGAGGGTGTGGCGGCGGACTTCGTCGCCCCCGTGTTGATCGTCGCGCCACGTCACTGCGACTCCGTCGGCGGGGTCTACACCCTGGCCGCGGACTCCCCTCTGGCCGACGTCGCCGGATGTGGACGCATCGGCGCACTCGGTGTGGGATGCTCCGAGCCGACGGCGACCGGGGCTCCGCCCGCGCCCGGAGGCCTGCGTCTGCACCGACCGCGGCCGAACCCCTTCAATCCCCGGACGGCGATCGCGTTCGAGCTCCCGCGCACCGGCCCCGTGTCGCTCGTCGCCTACGATCCGCGCGGACGTCGGGTGGCGCGGATCGTCGACGGGGTCCTGGCCGCAGGGCGGCACCGCGTGGTGTGGTCGGGTCGCGACGCGTCCGGGCGACCGGTGGCGAGTGGGGTGTACTTCCTGCGCCTCGAGGCCGGAGGCGAACGACGGACCGTCCGCGCGACCCTGGTGCGGTGATCGTCAGCGGCCGCCGCCGATCTCGAATCGTCCCAGCTCCTGCAGCTCCTCGGTGGGGCGGTCCATCTCGACCGGGCCGGCGGTGGCCGCGGGGTCGACCGCGCACACCGCGTACACGCCGATGGGCAGGCCCCGCAGGGGAATCGTGAGCCATCGGCGGGAGGACGGCTCGGCCTCCTCGATCCAACGGATCAACGGCCGCTCGGGCAGGATCTGGTAGAGCGCCACGCGGGCGGGAGGCGTGGCGCCGAGGTCGAAGGTCACGAAGCCCCCTTCCGCACGGCCGGCCTCCAACGTGTCCGGCACCATCGTCGAGCGCGCCGGTTGCAGCGCTTCGTGACGCTGGGCGGCGGCGCGCAGGCCCTGGATCCACGCCGCGGCGGTCAGACCCACGAGGATCAGCAGCAGCGGCCAGGGGACCGCGATCGAGCGCACGAGTCTTGCCAACGCTTCCCCCTCGGGGACGGACCGGGCGGCCGCTTCTCGGGGGCCAGCCCGTGCAACGCCCTGCAAAGTAGCCGATTGGCGGCGTTCCGGGCCAGCGTGGGTTCCGATCGGATGTCGCCGCCCGGCGGACTTTGCCGGACAGGCGGAAACGGGGGACGCGATGAACGTGCAACAGCAGATCATGATCGGACGCACCGAGGATCACGGTGCGGTTCGCCTTCGGACCGCGGCGTCGACCGCCGGACTCACACCCGAGGAACTCCACGCCCACGAGGAGCTCTGCGGCGGTTGGTCGGACTTCGTGCCGGGCCGATTCGAGCGGTCCCTCGTCCACGTGCCGCTGCCCGCGCCGGACGGAACCGCGATCGAGGCCCACGTGGTCGCGCGGGTCCGCTCCGTGGAGCTCGACGGCGGGCCCGGTGTGTCGATCCATCTGGTGCGAACGGGCCCGGCGGCCTTCGCGGCGCTCGGCGACGACCCCTACCGGCTCGTGCGGACGGGACACCTTCTGGATCGATGGACTCCCGACACGGCGTGGCCCGAGATCGACGTGGATGCCATCGGCGAGGACCGCGAACGCGGGCTGCGTGCCGTCATCCCCGAGCAGTACCCCGTCCTGGAAGCCCTCCTTCGGCACGCGCTGGCCGACGGTCCCTTCGTCCTGGACGGTGACCACGACGACGCCGCGATCGAGGACCTCTTCGAGCACGTCCTGCACCTGCTTCCGCGCTCGTTCCGTCAGCGCACGTCGTTCGCGAGCTTCGTGCCCGGCCCCGACACCGACTTCGACATCGCCGCGCGACGGCGCGAGGGGTCCACGTTCCGCGCCAGCCTGCGGGCACTGCTGACCGACGCGCCTCCCGCGCTGGACAGCGCGCACGATGCCTACGTGCAGGGTTTGTTCGAGGACCTGCGGGACGGGGCATGGGGACGGGCCGGAGCCCGGATCGAGTCCTTCGACGCCGAGCCGGTCGTCGAGCCCGACATCGGCGACGCCGGTGTGGCCGAGGCCGATGCCGTCGAGTCGGCGGTCGTCGAGCCCGCCATCGCGGAGCCCGACATTGCCCCGCCCGCAGCGGTCGAGCCCGCCGGTGCCGAGTCGGACGCGCCCGAGCCGGGCGCCGACGCGCCCGAGCCGGGCGCCGACGCGCCCGAGCCGGGCGCCGACGCGCCCGAGCCGACGATCCGATTCGCCGAGTCCGGGCCGGTGACGCCGGTGGCCGCGGACGAGGTCACGGTGGTCGGGTCGGAGACCGCGGACCCGGCTCCCGAACCGGCCACGACCACCGAGGTCGAGGGCTGGGGCGAGGTCGAACTCGACGACGAGTCCCCGTCGGGCGGGATCCCATCGGGAGTGCGGATCGGAGGGATCCTGTTGGTGGTGCTCGGCCTCGGCGCCGGTGCCTGGTTCGCGCTGGGCGGATCGGTCTTCGGCGGCTCGCCCGATTCGCGGACGGTCGTCGACGTGGATCCCCTCGAGGTGGGGGTCCGCGCCGATCTGGCGACCTATGTGGACGATCAGTTCGCGAGGATCGACGAGCACCGCTCGACGCAGCCACCGCGCTTCGAGTTCCGGCAGACCCTGAGCCGTCGCCGGGCCGGATTCGAACGCCAGCTCGAGTCGACCCTGCAGGCGACGGCGCGCGCGCTCGACGGGGCGATCGCCGGGGTGCTCGCTTCACCCGACGCGCGCGACTCGACGGTCGCGGAGCTCCTGCGGGCCGAGGCCCGCGCCGTGAACGATCTCGTGCCCCGGCTGCGGCGCCTGCATGCGGGACTGGCCGCGGGCCGTCCCGAACTGCTGCGTCGGTCGGGGGCGGGGTCCGACCTGCCCTCGTCGGCCGCCGATTCGACCCTTGCCTGGGCAGAAGCGCTGACCGCGTGGGCCGGGTGGTTCGAGCAGCCCGGGTCGAACGACGTTCCTCCGTCGACGCCGACCGATGGTTTCGTTGTTCTGGCGGCCTCGTTGGAGGCGTCGGACGAGCTCTCGGACGCGCGGGCGCGGGAACGCCTGGTGGAGATCTGGGGCGCTCTGCCCGTGACGCTCCGCGATCCGTCTGCAGAGGTCACCGGGGACGTACCGGCATCGGACGAGGGCGCGGGGAACGCCCGCTGACGGATCCGCGCGGCGGGATGCGTGATCGCCGCGCCGGTGCGATCGTGCACGGGAGCGCTTCCGGTCGCCTTCCCGTTCCGTCCCGGACCCATGCACCGTGAACCCGTTGCCGCAAGTGCCCTGATCCTGCGCCGCGCGCCGGACGACGACCGGCTGTTCATGGCCCGCCGTGCGCGGGGCATGCGCTTCTTCGGATCGGTGTACGCCTTCGTCGGCGGCCGCGTCGACGACGCCGATCGCCGCCTGGGCGGCGACGACCGGACCACGGTGCTCCGCTCGGCCCTCGTCCGCGAGATGTGCGAGGAACTGGGTCTGGACCTCCGCTCCGGGCGTCGGAGGCCGGTGGATCCCGCGTGGCGTCGCGCCCTGATCGACGGGCGCGTGGACTGGAGCGAGGAGTGCACGGTCTCCGAACTCGAGGACGTGGGCGATCCCGTCCTGCGCCTGGTCACGCCTGCGTTCTATCCCCGCCGTTTCGACACCCGGTTCTTCCTCGGCACGCTCGGCGAACGCGCGATGGGGGACCTGCAGCCCGAGGAGCTCGAAGACTCCGACTGGGACACGGCGCACGGATGGCTCGAACGCTTCGATCGGGGTCACGTGGCCCTGGCGCCACCCAACGTCCTCACTCTTCGCGCGATCCGCGGTCTACCCTTCGAGGCCTGGCCCGACGCCCTCACGGCCCTGCAACGCGAGATCGACGGACCGGCGCCGCAGCCGATCTGGAACAACCCGGCCGTGCAACTGCTGGCGCTGCGCACGCCCACCCTGCCGCCGGCCGAGCACACGAACACCTACGTGGTCGGGCGGGACCCGGCCTACGTGATCGATCCCGCGACTCCTCACGCCGACGAACAGCACGCGCTCGCCCTCGCGCTGCGCCGAGCACGGGACGAGGGCCGGCGGCTGCGCGCGGTCCTGCTCACCCACCATCATCCCGACCATGTCGGAGCGGTGCCCTTCGTCCGCCACACCTTCGATCTGCCCGTGTGGGCGCACGCCGAAACCGCGGCCCGCGTGGACTTCGCGGTCGACCGGACACTCGCCGACGGTGAACGGCTCGAGCTCGGGCACGGACCCGACGGTCGCGGTGACTGGTGGCTGGAGTGTCACTTCACGCCCGGCCACGCACCGGGTCACCTCTGTTTCTTCGAGGATCGCTACGGGTCGTTGATCGCCGGTGACATGGTGAGCACGGTGTCGTCGATCCTGATCGATCCCGCCGACGGGAATCTGGATTCGTACATGAGCGGTCTCGAGCGCCTCGCGGAGCTCGACGTACAGGTCGTCTTCCCCGCGCACGGTCCGGCCGACGCGCGGGGGACGAAGGTCCTGGCCGATCAGATCGCGCACCGACGCGAGCGGGAACGGGCCGTGCTCGAGGCGGTGGTCCAGGGCGCCCGCACCGTCGACACCATCACCCGACGGGTCTACGTCGACGTGCCCGACTCCATGCACGAGCTCGCTGCGCGCAGTGTGCAGTCGATCCTCGCCTCCCTGGAACGCAGGCAGCGCATCCGATCGCGGGGCGACGAAGTCCTCCCCGCGTGAGCGTGCTTGTTGCGGCTGCGGCCGCCCGATAGACTCCGCCGGCACCCACCACCGGGAGGAGTCGGTCCATGGAGATCCGTGAACGCATCGAGGCCGTGCGCGAGCAGATGCGCGCGAAGGGGATCGACGCCTATCTGGTGCCCGGCACCGATCCGCACCACAGCGAGTACCTGCCCGATCACTGGAAGCGACGCGACTTCGTCACCGGCTTCACCGGATCGGCGGGCGATGCGGTGATCACGCTCGACGGCGCGGGTCTGTGGACCGACGGCCGCTATTTCCTGCAGGCCGAACGGCAACTGCGCGGCACCGGCGTGCACCTGTTCCGCATGGGAATGCCCGGAGTGCCATCGATCCAGCGTTTCCTGGTGGGTCGTGCTTCCGACGGCGATCGGGTCGGGGTCGATCCGCGCGTGGTGTCGATGCAGCGGGCCCGGTCGCTGGGGGAGGCGCTCGCGGAACGAGGAGCACGCCTGAAGCCGATCGCGACGAACCTGATCGATCGGGTGTGGAAGTTCCAGCCCCGGCTGCCGCGCACGCCGTTGCGGGTGCAGCCCACACGCTTCGCGGGCGAGGGCCTGGCCGGCAAGCTGAAGCGCGTGCGCGCGGCGATGGTCGACGCCGACGTCGACGCGCTCGTGGTCACCGCGCTCGACGCGATCATGTGGACCACGAACCTCCGCGGCCGCGACGTCGACTTCAATCCCGTGGCCATCGCGTATCTGATCGTCGAGCGCGACGCGGCCACGCTCTTCGTCGACCCGGTGAAGGTCACGCCCGAGGTCGAGCGCCACCTGGGTCGCCACGTCGCCGTGCGTCCGTATCGCGAGACCGGGGCCGCTCTACGTGAACTCGGGCGCGCGCGGCGTCGCGTGTGGGTCGACGGCGACGGCACCAGTCGCTGGGTCGTGGATCGCCTGCGTGGGGCGTCGCTGCACGTGACCGCGAGTCCGATCGCGGCCATGAAGGCGCGCAAGAACGCCACCGAGCAGGAGGGCATGCGCGCCGCCCACGTGCGCGACGGCGTGGCCATGGTGCGCTTCCTGCGCTGGCTCGAGTCCGAGGTGCGCTCGGGCGACGTCACCGAACTCACCGCGGCCGCCACGCTCGAGGCGATCCGCGCCGAGGGCGACCACTACCAGGGGCCGAGCTTCCGCACCATCAGCGGCTACGCCGAGCACGGCGCGATCATCCACTACTCCGTGGACGAGAGCACCGACGTCGTCCTGGAGCCGCGGGGGATCTACCTCGTCGACAGCGGCGCCCAGTACACCGATGGCACCACGGACATCACCCGCACGCTGTGCCTGGGCGGGCGCCCCACGGCCGCGCAGAAGGAACAGTACACCCGTGTGCTGATGGGCCACGTGGAGCTCGCGACCGCCTGCTTCCCCGCGGGCACGCGGGGCCTGCGACTCGACACGCTCGCCCGCATGCACCTGTGGCGGGCAGGGCTGGACTACCGCCACGGGACCGGTCACGGCGTGGGCGCACACCTCAACGTGCACGAAGGTCCGCAGTCGATCTCGCCGCGGTGCAGCGGCGCGGCCCTGGAGGCCGGCAACGTTCTCAGCAACGAGCCCGGCTACTACGAGGACGGCTCGCACGGGATCCGCATCGAGAACCTGGTGCTGGTGGTCGAAGACCCGGACCACTCGACCCCCCGGGAAGCCTGGCTGCGTTTCGAGACCCTCAGCCTGTGTCCGATCGACCTGCGGTTGGTGAAGCCCTCGTTGCTCTCCGACGCCCACCGCAAGTGGGTCGATGCCTACCACCGTCGCGTGCAGCGCGAACTCTCGCCGCATCTCGACCGTGCCGATCGTGCTTGGTTGAAGGAGAAGTGCCGGCGGATCGGCAGCTGATCCGGAGTCGATCCGATGTCCGGATCCCGATCCGTGGTACGTTCTACGGGACGAATCCAGGACTGCATCGCGCCCGGCACCCCCTGACCAGGTGATCGCTGATGAATCTCGCCGTACCCACCACGGTTCGTCGTTCCCCGATGTTCCTTCTCGTTCTCGGTTGTCTGTTCGCGTTGCCGACTCCGGCCACGGCGGACGACGAGCGCGTGCTCGACGTCAACGCTGCCGAGATCGAGGAGATGCTCGAGGGAATCCGACCCGGAGACCCCACCCGCTACGGGCTCCTCGCGTTGCCCGAGGACGCCGTCGAAGCCCTCTCGCCCGAGATGCGCGAGATCCGCTCGGCGCTCGTCGCCGAGCAGGACCGGGTGGCGGCGCTGCGCACCCGGATCGAGACCGCTACCGCGGCCCGCGACGGGGCGGCCGTCCTCGCGTTGCAGCGCGAGGTCGAGGCGGCGCGCCGGGCGGCGGAGGTCCGGATGGTCGAGATCCAGATCCGCCACGCCCGCGAGCGCGGCGACGACACGACGGTGAAGGACCTCGAGGCCGCGCTCGAGCGCATGCGCCGCGAGGGCATCACGGGAACCCCGCAGGAGCGACGCGAGCCACCGCGCTGACGCGGTCCGGCTCGTTCCCGCTCGTCCGCGCGCCGTCGCGCGCGGTCCCGATCCATGCTCGCTGCTGCGGAGGTCCACCCGTGTCCCGTCGTCTTCTCGTGTTCGCGTCCCTGCTGCTCCTGTTCGTCCCGACCGGGGCCCGGTCCACCGTCGGACCGCCGGTCGGTTTCACCCTGGTCCACGAGCCCGCCGCCGCTCGCGCCGGCGAGGCCTATCGCGGTGTCCTGCGGGTCCGGGCGGGGCAGCCCCTCACGTTGGCCGACCTCGATCTCGCCGGGACCGGCTGGACGGTGCGCTTCGAACGCGCGATCGCCGATCTCGAACTCGGAGCCGGGGACTCGGTCGATCTGCCCTTCGTCGGTACGCCGAGCGATCCGTCCGCGCCGTTGCGCGTGACCGCGCGGATGGGCGAGCGCACCGTGGGCAAGGCCTTCGACCTGAGCCCGCGCGCCCATCGCGAGCAGGTCGAGGTGAGCGCGATGGTCGAGAACCCGCTGGGGCGCGCGATCCCACATCCCGGCGTGGTCCCGGATCCGGACCTGCGCCCCGCGCCGGCCCCGGAGCGCGCGGCGAAGGATCGCACGCCCTCACTGGCCACGATCGTCGACGAGAGCGGCGACACGGCCCTCGAGCGCTCCACCGGCGAGCTCGGCAAGCGCCGCTCGATCACCATCGAGGGACGCTTCGTCTACGCCCGCGACGACGGGCAGACACTCGGCGTGGACAACGCCACGGTCCGCGTGTTCGACGAGGACAGCACCTTCGACACGAAGCTCGCCGAGGGCCTCACCGACGCCAACGGCTACTACAGCTTCACCTTCGACTGGGATCCCTGCGCGCTGTGCGACAAGCGCCCCGACATCTACGTGGAGTTCGAGCTCGCCAACTCCGAGGTCGTCGTCGAATCGGCGGCCTTCGAGGTGAACTACCGCTTCGCGAGCGGTACCCTCGGCGACTTCGAGGGCAGCTACCACGACTTCGGGTGGCTCGGGCCCTCCGACGAGAGCCTCCAGGCCGGTCCGCACATCTTCAACCACGTCCTGCGCTCGTGGCGCTGGGTCGTGAACAACACGCCCTACGATCCGCCCTCGGTCGACGTGCAGTGGCCCGACGGCGACACCGGGGCCTTCTACCGTCCGTTCTTCGAAGAGATCCACATGTCGAGCGGACGCCAGTGGAACGAGGCCACCTGCGCCCACGAGTACGGCCATCACTTCATCCACAACTTCGCGCAGAGCCAGACGCCGGACTACTGCAACGGCATCTGCGACAGCCCCACCGACTGGTACGAGTTCTGGGACGACGGCTGCGGGCACTGCATCTGGTGCGAGGAGACCGACAACGACGCCTGGAACGAGGGCTGGCCGAACTGGCTGGCCGACGTCGTCACGCGCGACCACCTGTCGACCTACGGCTACGCGGTGATGAACGTTCGCGACATGGAGGATCCGTTGCAGTGCGACGGAAGTTACGACCCTCCGCGGATCACCGAGGGCTTCCTGGCCGCGCTGCTGCGCGACATCGAGGACGCGGACAACGAGGACCAGCCCGACTTCGACGGCGAGGACCGGATGAGCTGGGGCGCCGACGAGATCTTCACGGTGACCGTGCAGGACGATCCGCTCACGCCGGTGGATTTCCTCGCCAAATTCCTCAGCCGGTACGGAACCACGCCGGCCATCCGTGAGGCGATCTGGTTCACCGCGGCGAACAACGGCTACGAGACCGACAACGCGAAGCCGGGCGTCGTGTCGAACCTCACCTCCTCGAGCCACGACGTGAACGTGTCCTCGCCGGACAACACGATCCGGCTGACGTGGACGACGGCGACCGACGACCAGTCGGGCATCCAGGGCTACGGGATCTTCGTGTCGTCCAATGCGGCCTCGATCCCGAGTGCGATCCTCGACATCGACGACGTCACGGAGTACACCACCGACCAGCTCGTTCCGGGGACCTACTACTTCAACATCCGGGCGATGGACAACTCCGGGAAGTGGAGTGACGACTACGTCAGCGCCGGACCGTACGTCGTGCGCGAGCCCGAGCCGGCCAACCTGGTGTTCGACACGAACTCCGGCTGGGGTGCATTCGTGGTTCCCCGCACGACCGCCGACAGCGGGCCCACCTTCGTCCCCGCACCTTCCACGTTGCCCGGAAACCTCAAGGAGACCTACTGGAACAGCCGCACCGAGAACGTCGGCGAGACCTCGGTGGCGTGCTGCCCGCGGGTGAACGTGCGGATCGACGGTTTCAATGCCTTCAGCAATCCCTTCGACCCGAGCGACGTCTACGACATCATCGCCGGCCTCGGGCCGTCGACGGCCGACAACTCGCTCGACCAGGGGCCGATCTACGTCAAGGGTGGGCGCCACACCTTCGGGGCGCACATCGATTCGATCGAGGAGGTGGCCGAGACCTCGGAGACGGACAACTTCACCGCGCAGCAGTGGATCTGGACGCCGCTCGACCTGACGACGGGAGCGATCGTCGAACGCAACCATCCGCCCGATCGCGACGGGGGTTGGGACGAGGCCACCGGGAGCAAGTGGTACAACGTCGACGGGCTGCGCTTCGACGGCGACGGCTGGTGGAACGTGGTCTGGGCGCACCCGACCAACGTCGACCGTGACATCGATCTCCGTCTGCACCAACCGAGCAGCGGGGCGACCGACGGCTTCGACACCAACGTCGGGTGGTCGAGTCGCGGCGCCGGACGCCTCGACGCGGTGCTGGTCAACCGCAACGTGACCGGCGCGCAGGACTGGGACGTCGGCGTGCTGCAGGCGACCGACGACTACGCCAGCGGACTGTACCGGACCGAACACGTCGAGAGCATCGCCTACTCCTTCGGCGACAGCACCGAGAAGCAGTTGCCCTCGGGCGACATGCTGCAGGTCTACGAGGTCTACGTACCGACCAGTGGCGTGGGTCCGGTGAGCGTGACGGTCGAACTGGACCGCGCGCTGGGCCCCGACGACTACCCCGCCTTCCAGGCGGCGTGGTTCGGCCCCACCTTCGGGACCGGCGACCTGGCCGACGCCGAAGGCCTGGCGATCACGAGTGCGTCCGACGGCCAGCTCCGGCTGACCGTCGACGTGCCCGAGGCCGGCTACCACGGTCTGGTCCTGTACCGCGATCCCACCGAGGGACAGGCCCCCTGGGACTACACGATCGAGGTCGACCGGTCCCCGCCCGACTGGTTCCCGCTGAAGCCCGCGAACTGGTACGCGCCGGTGGTTCCGCACCGGGTCGACGCCGACCTCGTGAACCTCGACGCACCCACGACGCTGCCGGGCAACGCCGACGCGACCTACGTCTCCCTGAACGTTCGCAACGGCGGGGGCACGGGGGCCGACGGGACCTTCCGCATCTTCACGCGGATCGACGGTGTCGACGTGACCGGCTCGGTGTGGACCGGCTGGCCCGCGCAGTTCACGCGGACCGTTCTCGGACGCGGGCCGGTGAACGTCGACGGTGGTCGTCATACCCTCACCCTGGTGGCCGATCCCCTCGACGAGTACGAGGAGATCTCGGAGGAGAACAACGTCTTCGGCGAGCAGTGGGTGTGGACGCCGCTGCCGCTGACCCTCGGCACTCCGGTCACGCGCGACCAACCCTCGGCGCGCACCGTCGGCTGGGACGAGATCAGCACCGCCGAGGCGAAGTGGTTCAACGCCGACGGCCTCCGCAGCCCCGTGTTCGAGGCGACCGCCTCCGGCGGGACCTGGGGCATGGTGGCGACGATGCCGGCCAACGGCTCGGACGTCGACATCCGCTGGCACGAGACCTCGACCGGGGCCAAGGACGGTTTCAGCACGAATCTCGCGTACAGCGGTTGGGGTCCGCAGCAGAGCGACCTGCTGCTCGTGAACTTCGGGCAGACCTCCTACCGCGCCTTCGACGTCGGCGTGCTCGACCAGGGCGGTACGGGCTACACGGCCGAGGCCGTGTCGTCGGTCGACATCGGTTCGCCCGTGGCACTCGCGGGAGGTCCGCACACGATTTCCGCCGGACACGTGGCGCGACTCTTCGAAGTCGAGCTGCAGGCGGGAATCCACGTCATGGAGCTGCAGAACCTGTCGGGGGGCGCGAATCTCGGATTCTCGCTGCACGACCCCGAGACCGTGTTCGCGTCGAAGAGCGATGCGCTGGCGGCCTCGTGGTTCGAAGGGGCCGGCGAGAGCGAGTGGATCACGGTCGACGTTCCCGTTGCGGGCACCCACGCGCTCGTGGTGTGGAAGACGACCACCGCGGACCTCGAGCTCGACGCCGAGTTCGCGCTGCGGATCGACGCCGGGGTCACCGACGCACCGCCCGGCCCGGGCGCGGTCACCGCGAGCCGCATCCACGGGGTGAAGCCGAATCCCTTCAACCCGCGCACGACCGTCGCCTTCGACCTGCGCGAACGCGGCACCGTGACGCTGATCGTCCACAACGTGCGGGGCGAGCGCGTGCGGACGCTGCTCGGTGCGACCCCCAAGGACGCCGGTCGCCACGAGGTGGTGTGGAACGGGGCCGACGACGACGGTCGTCAGGTGGCCAGCGGGACCTACTTCGTGTCGTTGCGGACACCGAGCGGATCGGACCAGCGGAAACTCACGCTCGTCAAGTGATCCTCCGGCCAGGAGCCCTCACGCGATCGCGGGGGCTCCTGGCACGATTCCGGCAGACCAGGACCGAGGACCGGTCCACGGAGCCCTCGGGGCTCCCGTGCGGCGTGTCGACCGACCCGACGGCGATGATCTGCCGGCGGGCGGTCATTCCTTCCGTACCGGCGGTCGTCGATGGTCACCGGCGTGCTCGACACACGACTGGGAACTCTCCTCGGACGGCACCAGATCCTGCCGCTGTCCCGGGTGGAGGAACTCGCGGGTCTGGCCCGGGAGCGGGACCAGGGCCTCGAGCGCGTCCTGCTCGACGAAGGCGTCTTCTCGCGACCGCAGCTCCTGCAGTTGCTCGAGAACCACACCTTCTGCCCGTCGATCGACCTGGAGGAAGCCATTCCGGATCTGGAGGCGCTGCAGGTCCTTCCCCGCGACGTGGCGAGCCGTTGCCGGGCCCTGCCGTTGACCGTCGATGGGGACGAACTGCGCGTCGCGATGGAGTGGCCCGACGATTCGACCGTCGTGCAGAAGCTCCAGGCGGCCAGTCGTCACCGGATCGTCGCCCGCGTCGCGCCCGCCTTCGAGATCCTCGACGCGATCGAGGAGCACTACCCGAGACTGCAACTGGCGCCGGGATCGAAGCCGGAACCCGCGACACCGACGGCTGCTGGTACACCCGACCGTGACGTGATGCAGCGCCGCGAACTCCGGGTCTCGACCGGATTCGAGGGAGCGCGCCGGTGGTCCGAGACGAAAGAACCCGCGGAACTGGTGACCGCGGTCCTCGAGGAGGCCGCGCGCAGCGGGGCGACCGACGTCCATCTGCAACCCCAGGAAGACGGCATGTGGTGCCGCCTGCGGCTCGACGGCGTGCTGCAGAACGTGGTTCGCCTGCCGCGCTCGGTGGTTCCGGCCATGGTCTCGCGTCTGAAGATCATGGCCGACATGGACATCGCGGAGCATCGGCTGCCCCAGGACGGTCGTTGTCACCTCGCCGCCGCGGGCAAGGAGCTCGACCTGCGGGTGAGCGTCATGCCCTCGCAGTGGGGGGAGAAGGTCGTCGCCCGCGTCCTGCAGCGCGACCAGCGTCTGCTCGACTTCGACGAACTCCACCTGCCACCGGCGGTCCGCGAAGGATTCTCGGAGGTCCTGCACAACCCGCAGGGCTTCTACCTGGTCACCGGACCCACCGGAAGCGGCAAGACGACCACGCTGTACGCCACGCTCGGCTCGCTCGAGGGCGGAGCCCTGAACATCTCGACCCTCGAGGACCCGATCGAGTACTCCCTGCCCGGCATCTCGCAGATGCAGGTGAACGAAGAGATCGGCTTCGGCTTCTCCGAGGGCCTGCGCGCGCTGCTCCGGCAGGATCCCGACGTGATCCTCGTCGGCGAGATCCGCGACGTGCGCACGGTCGACGTCGCGTGCCGTGCCGCTCTGACCGGGCACAAGGTCCTCAGCACGATCCACACGAACGACGCCTGCCAGGCGATCACCCGCCTGCTCGAGATGGGCGCGGAGCCCTACCTGATCTCGGCGACCCTCAGGGGCGTGCTGGGGCAGCGTCTGGTGCGCGAGATCTGCGAGGAGTGTGTCGAGGAGTACCCGATGAACGAGACCGAGCGGGTGCTGCTCGGTTATCCCGATCCGCGGCCGCTCCGTCGGGGGCGTGGCTGCTCGCGCTGCTCCGGGACCGGCTACCGCGGCCGGCGCGGCATCTTCGAGTACTTCCGCGTGGACGATCAGATCCACGGGCTGATCCAGAGCGGAGCGTCGCCGCACGCGATCCGTTACGCCGCCAAGAAGGCCGGCATGCTGTCCATGGCCGACTTCGCCCGGCACGCCGTGCTCGAGGGCGTGACCACGGTCGCCGAGATCCAGCGCGTGGTCTTGTCGGACGAGCCGCGCGAGCAGCTCTGCACGAACTGTCAGCACGTGGTCGACCTCGACTTCACCGTGTGTCCCTTCTGCCACGAGCGGCTCAAGCAGGAGTGCCCGAGCTGCTCGCGGGCCGTCGAGTCGAGCTGGGAAGCCTGTGCCCACTGCGGTCAGCCGCTCGAGCAGGAGTGGCACCGCGTGTTCTGCAAGAGCTGTCTGGCTCCGGTTCGCCCCGAGTGGGCGGAGTGCCAGTACTGCGGAACGGAGCTGGGATCGTGAGCAACGGACTCGGACGCATGCCCACGGGGATCCCCGGGCTCGATCGACTGCTCGAGGGTGGTATCGTGCGCGGGAACAGCCTGTTGATCGAAGGGCCGCCAGGGAGCGGCAAGACGACCTTCGGGGTGCGCATGATCGCCGAAGGCGTGCGTCAGCACGACGAGCCGGGGCTGATCATCAGCTTCGAGGAGTTCCCGCGGCAGATCTACGAGGAGGCGTGGACCCAGGGCGTCGATCTCGAGGAACTCGAGGCCACCGGAAAGCTGCGGATCGTATGGACGCCGCCCCAGCGCGTGCTCGACTCCTTCAACGGTCGCAACGATCTGATCGACGATCTGGTGAAGCAGATGGGGGTCCGGCGGATCCTCATCGACAGCGTCACCCACTTCAAGCGCGTGTCCGACAGCGAGACCGAGCTCCGTGAGGTCCTGGCCGGAGTGCTCAGCTACTTCAAACTGCAGGGCGTGAACTCGATCCTGGTCAAGGAGCTCGAACGCAACGACGAGCGCGACATCGCCTTCGAGGAGTACCTGGTCGACGCGTCCATACGCGTCCTCAACGGGCGCCGGGCTCGCGGTGGCGAGAACCTGCGTTCGGTCGAGATCCGCAAGACGCGCGGACAGGGACACACCTCGGGCCGTCATCCCTTCACGCTGTCGGCCGAGGGTCTCGTGGTGTACCCGCGACTGCGTCCGCAGGACGTGCGCTTCGGTCTGATCGAGACCCGCGACACGCGCCGCGATCGTGTTTCGACCGGGGTGCCGGGCCTGGACACGATGCTGAACGGCGGGCTGTGGGAAGGCAGCGTCAACGGCGTGAGCGGCTACCAGGCCTCGGGCAAGACGGTGCTCACCTACCACTTCCTCGACGAGCAGATGCGCCGGGGGAAGCCGGCACTCTTCGTGAGCTTCCACCGCAGTCCCGGCCAGGTCGTCGCCGATGCCGCCTCGCTGGGTCTGGACTGGTCGGGATCCGTCGACTCCGGACAGCTCCAGCTCGTGCGCGCCGACTGGGTCGGCATGACCCCGGAGATCTTCCTCAATCGGCTCTTCGAGGCCGTGGCGGCCCACTCGCCCGACGCCTTCGCCCTCGACTCCCTGAACGACTTCGCCGACCTGTGCGAGGACGCCCGTGGGGTGAACGACGACACGGTCGTGCTCGTGGAGATGCTGCGGTCGGTGGGGGCCACCGCGCTGTTGATCCAGCGCCTGTCGCACATGCGCGGCGACGCGACCGTCCACGATCAGGATCTCGGCGAACTCCTCGACGCGCAGATCCAGTTCTCGGTGGCCGAAGGCCACGGGCGTCTCGAGCGCTTCGTGAGCGTGCGCAAGCACAGCGGCAGCAACCACGCCTCCGACCTGCGGGAACTCCGGATCGACGAGCGTGGGATGTACGTGGCCGATCGTGCGACCTCGCGGTCGGGGGTGCTGACGGGATCCTCGCGTCCGGGTTACGACGACCCGGCGCAGGAAGTCCTGCCGCGCATCGAGACGATCCTGGCGACCTTCCGCGAAGTCCTCGAGCAGCTCCCCGGGCAGCTCCCCGAGGACGCGCCGGTCATCGAGCGGCTGGAGTCGGCCCGCAACGAACTCGTGGTGGCCGACGTGGTCATGCGGGAGCACTTCGGCGTGACCGAGTACTTCAAGCTGGCCGACCGCGTCGGCAGCCACGACCGCGACTGATCGACCGGCTTCTCAGCGAGCGAAGGTCGCCAGGAACACGCCGGCGGCCACGGCCGAACCGATCACCCCCGACACGTTCGGCGCCATGGCGTGCATGATCAGGAAGTTCTGCGGGTCCTCCTTGGCCCCCATCATCTGACACACACGCGCCGAGTCCGGAACCGCCGACACGCCCGCCGCCCCGATGATCGGGTTGATCTTGTCGCGCACGACCAGGTTCAGTCCCTTGGCGAACATCACGCCCGCCGCGGTGGCGATCGCGAAGCTCGCCGCACCCAGCATGAAGATCTGGATCGACTGCGGCGTGAGGAACCGCGTCGCGTCGGTCGAGGTTCCCACGGTCAGGCCCAGAAGAATGGTGATCACGTCGACGAAGGCCGTTCGTGCCGTCTTGGCCAACCGCTCGGTCACGCCGCTCTCCTTGAGCAGGTTGCCGAAGAAGAGCATGCCGAGCAGGGGAATCGCCCCCGGCGCGAGCATGGTGGTGAGCAGGAAGCCCACGATCGGGAAGAGGATCCGCGTGCGCTTGCTCACCGGCCGGCTCGGCGACATGCGGATCAGCCGTTCCCGCCGGCTGGTGAGCAGCTTCACGATCGGCGGTTGGATCACCGGCACCAGGGCCATGTACGAGTAGGCCGCGATCGCGATGGCGCCCAGGTAGTCCGGGGCCATCTTCGACGACAGGAAGATCGCGGTGGGTCCGTCGGCCCCGCCGATGATCCCGATCGCCGCGGCGTGCTCGGCGTCGAAACCCATGAGGATGGCGCCGAGGAAGGTGATGTAGATCCCGGCCTGCGCCGCGGCCCCGAGCAGGACCAGGCGGGGATTGCCGATCAGCGAGGAGAAATCGGTCATCGCGCCGATGCCCAGGAAGATCAGCGGCGGGTACCACCCCTGGCTCACGCCCAGGTACAGGATCGACAGCACGCTGCCCGGTTCGTAGACCCCGATCCCCATGCCCTCGGACATGGGAATGTTGCCGACGAGGATCCCGAATCCGATCGGGACGAGCAGCAGGGGTTCGTAGTCCTTGGTGATCGCCAGATAGATGAACACGCAACCGACGATGAGCATGACGAAGTTGCCCCACGTCATGTTGCCGATCGCGCCGGCCTGCAGGAAGTCCAGGAGGATGTCCATGGCGGGCCCGCTCTACCCGATCTCGACGAGCGGCTGGTTCTCGCGCACCGCATCGCCCACGCCGACCTTCACCGCGGCCACCTTCCCCGCCAGCGGCGAGGCGATCGACGTGTGCATCTTCATGGCGTCGACCACGATCAGCACCTGGTCCTTGTCGACCTGATCCCCGACCGAGCAGCGGACCTCGACGACCGTTCCGGCGATCGGCGAGTTCACCGTTCCCTTGCTGTCGCCCGACGGGGCGGGGGTGGCCTCGGCCGGCTTCGGCGCCGCCGGCGCGGGATTCGACGGCGCCGGAGTGGGGCTCGTTCCCGGGCGCGGAGCGACGGGAGGCAGGGCCGAGGGAGCGGCGAATCCGTCTCCGGCGTCGAGGACTTCGACCTCGACCTCGTAGGCGACTCCGTGGACGGTGATCTTCAGCTTCATCGACTGGTCTCCTGGTTGCGGCCGGTGTGCCGGGTCGCGGCGTGTGCGCGCGGAGTGGCCGTCGGAATCGGATGGTCCGGAGGGTTCATGGGTGACGCGAGGAACCGTGGCGGCCGGAGATCGCGTGCGAACCGAGCAGGGTGGCGCGACCCTGGGCCGACCAGGTGCTGGGCTCGCCCGCGGCGGGGATCAGACGCCGGACCGAGCGGATGCGTGCCCGGCCCCCGAGGTACGTGGCGACGGCGGCCGCGATGATCACCGCCGTGGTCGCGTCGATCGTGGGCTCGCGGTCGGTCCGCTGCTGCTCGGTGACCTGCTCGTGGCGTTGCCACCGGAGGTCGAAACGGCCCACCAGCCAGACCAGGGTCGCCGTGAGGGCCAGCACCATGAACACGATCAGGAAGCCGACCACGGCCAGGGTCACGGCGTCCGAAGTGCTGGTGATCGCGGTGTGCTCCATGGGCGTCCGATCTACAGCTGGATGAGGCCGTGCTTCTTCTGCGGCCGCAGCTCGCGTTTGCTGCGCAGGACCTGCAGCGAGGTGGCCAGGTACAGGCGCGTGTCGGCCGGCTCGATCACGTCGTCCACGAGTCCACGCCCGGCCGCCACGTAGGGATTCGCGAACAGCTCGCGGTACTCGGCGATCCGCTTCGCCCGTTCGGCCACCGGGTCCTCGGCCTCGTTGATCTCGCGTCGGTACAGGATGTTCACCGCACCCTCGGCGCCCATGACCGCGATCTCGGCGGCGGGCCAGGCGCAGATCCGGTCGGCACCCATGCTCTTGGCGCACATGGCCAGGTAGGCCCCGCCGTAGGCCTTGCGCAGCACCACGGTCAGCTTGGGGCAGGTGGCCGAGGCATAGGCGAAGAGCATCTTGCTGCCGTGTTTGATGATTCCACCCTGTTCCTGCGACACCCCCGGAAGGAAGCCGGGCACGTCGACGAAGGTGACCAGCGGAATGTTGAAGGCGTTGCAGAAGC
>Ga0209949_1000026_pt1 | contig 93059 bp, 73 predicted proteins | sample SalPonC_black_MG_FD_185711 | JGI IMG/M metagenome (GOLD analysis project Ga0209949, IMG submission 185711) | Salt pond soil microbial communities from South San Francisco under conditions of wetland restoration - Salt Pond MetaG... | ecosystem: Environmental > Aquatic > Marine > Intertidal zone... | reverse complement strand
CTCCTAATAATCTGCCTGCAGGTAAAACAAAAAATATTTTTGAAAACCTTTCTCAGAAGGGCTTAATCAAACTTATCGAAGTTTCAACAATGGAAGGCATCACTAGAGAACAAAGAGAGAAAGGTATAGGCTTCAAAACAACTGAAAAAGGGGAAAAAATTCACAGAGCAATTGTTGATGCAATTTATCGAGACCTGATACAAAATAGAGTTTCAAATTTACAGTCTAAACCTAAATAGTGGATGGTATGATCCATCGCTAAGCTGAAAAGTCCTTGCCCTTTTCAATTGAATTAAGTATTAACCACCTATCCCATGGCGAAAGGCATCCACACCGAAGAGACTTTCGAACAAGCCATCGAGGAACACCTACTCGAACACGGCGGCTACATCCGCGGCGAGGCTGCTAACTTTGATCCGCGTTCTGCTCTCGACCGCGAAACCTTACTGGCTTTCCTCAAAGAGACCCAACCGAAGAATTGGGAGCGCATACAGACGATCCACGGCGCTCAGGCGGAAGATAAAGTCGTCAACCGGCTGGTCAAAGTACTTGATCAGCGCGGTCTGCTGGATGTCCTGCGCAAGGGCTTCACTGATTACGGCGTCCAATTCGACCTCGCCTACTTTCGTCCCGAAACCAGCCTCAATCCCGACACCGAGCGCCTCTACGGCTTGAACCGGCTGACGGTGACCCGCCAAGTGCACTACAGCACAAAGTACCCGAGGAAATCACTCGACATGCTGCTCAGCATCAACGGACTGCCGGTGGTCAGTATAGAGCTTAAGAATCAGTTTACCGGGCAAAGTGTTGAAGACGCCAAAGAACAGTACCGCTATGACCGTGACTTCCGCGAGCCGCTGTTCCAGTTCAAACGCGGCGCGCTCGTCCACTTCGCCGTAGATAGCGATGAAGCCTATATGACCACCCGGCTAAAGGGCAAAGACACCTACTATCTGCCCTTCAACAAGGGACACGACAACGGCGCCGGTAATCCGCCCAACCCCTACGGCTACAGCACCGCCTATCTCTGGGAAGATATCTGGACCAAAGACAGCCTGATGGAGATCATCGGTCGTTTCGTTCACCTGCAAACCGAAGAGATCAAGATCGGCGGCAAGGTCAAGAATAAGGAGATCCTGTTCTTCCCCCGGTACCATCAGCTCGACGCAGTGCGGGAGCTTCACGCGCATGTTAAGCACGAAGGAGCCGGTACGAACTACCTCATCCAGCACTCCGCCGGTAGCGGCAAGAGTAAGACCATCGCCTGGCTATCCTACCGCCTCAGCAGCCTCCACGACGCCCGGGACAAGCGCATCTTCCACTCCGTGGTGGTCGTCACCGACCGGCGCGTATTGGATCAGCAGCTGCAGGATACCATCTACCAGATCGAGCATAAGCAAGGCGTCGTGCAGAAGATTGACAAGCACTCCAGCCAGCTCGCCGAAGCGCTGGAGAAAGGCGCAAACATCATCATCACCACGTTACAGAAGTTTCCCTATGTCATAGGCAAGATCGGCGATCTGCCGGCACGCCGCTACGCCGTGATCGTCGACGAGGCGCACAGCTCCCAGGGCGGTGAGACCAGCAAGCAGATGAAGGAAGTGCTTGCCGGAGCCTCACTTGAAGAAGCCGCCAGGCAGGAAGCGGACACCGAAGAAGACGACGCCCAGGAGGAAGTCATCCGCTCGATGAAGCTGCGCGGTAAGCAGGATAATCTGAGCTTCTTCGCCTTCACCGCCACACCCAAGCACAAGACACTGGAGCTGTTCGGCGTAAAAGGGGAAGACGGCAAGCCGCGCCCTTTCCATCTTTACTCCATGCGGCAGGCGATCGAAGAAGGCTTCATCCTGGACGTGCTGCAAAACTATACGACCTACAAGACCTACTTCAAGCTCTCCAAAGCCATCGAAGATGACCCCGAGGTCAACAAGAAGAAAGCTGCCAAAGCCATCGCTCGCTTCCTGTCACTGCACCCGCATAATCTCGCACAGAAGACCGAAGTGATGGTGGAGCACTTCCGGCAGGTGGTGCGCCATAAGATCGGCGGTCAAGCCAAAGCCATGGTGGTGACGCGATCTCGCCTGCACGCCGTGCGCTATAAGCGCGAGTTAGATCGCTATATCCGCGAGAACGGCTACACCGATATCAAGACCCTGGTCGCCTTCTCCGGCACGGTCGTGGACGACGGCGTCTCCTTCACCGAGCCGGAGATGAATAAATTCGGCATGAAGGAGCTGCCCAAAAAGTTCGGCACCGACGAATACCAGTTACTCATCGTTGCCGACAAGTACCAGACAGGCTTCGATCAGCCGCTGCTGCACACGATGTATGTCGATAAGGTACTCTCCGGCGTCCGAGCCGTACAGACGCTCTCCCGCCTGAACCGCACCCATCCCGGCAAGGAGGACACCTTTGTTCTCGATTTCGTCAACGAAAGACAGACGATCCTGGATTCCTTCCAGCCCTACTACGAGATCACCACGGTTGACGAGACAACCGATCCCAATCACCTGTACGACTTAAAGAATCAGATCGAAAGTCACCAGGTCATCTGGCAGTCGGAGATCGAGAATTTCGCCAAGGTGTTCTTCCGGGAAGCCCACGCCCTGAAAGCGAAGGATCAGGCGCAGCTCTACGCCGCCGTACAGCCCGCCGAACAGCGCTTCAGAGCCTTGTCGGAGGAAGAACAGGATGAGTTCAAGAACTCGGCGCAGTCATTCGTTCGCCTCTACTCCTTCCTCTCTCAGATCATGCCGTTTCACGACGCGGAGCTGGAGAAGCTATTCCCCTACTTGCGTTTTCTGCTGAAAAAGCTGCCGAAGCGGGATCAGTCGGAGCGTTTCTATCTATCCGACGAGGTGGCGCTGGAGTACTACCGCCTGCAGAAGGTGGAAGAAGGGAATATCGAGCTGGAGAAGTACCGGGAAGGTGAATTGTCGGGGACGAAGGAGGCGGGGATTCGAAAAAGCAAAGAAGAGCATGCTCCGCTGTCGGAAATCATCAAAGTGTTGAATGAGAAATTGGGTAAAGATTTCACTGATGCCGATCGCCTGGTCTTTGAGCAAATGAAGGAAGACATGGCTCGGGATGATAGTCTCGCCTTACAAGCCAAGAACAATACCTTTGACAATTTCATGTATACTTTCAAGGACCGGTTTCTTGACGTTTTAATTAGCCGGATGGAACAGAATGAGTCTCTGTTCACAACATTGATAGATGATGATAGAGCAAGGGAAATAGCCGAGCAGATCATGGCGCGCCAGGTCTACGAAGACTTCCGGAAGCAAGTGAGATAGGAGATAGAATTATCTCCGAGAATGGTAATTGGTTTTTTTATAATCATTGGATAATTGATGGAAAATGCAATCGAAGTATTAAGAGTACTTCAGGCCGATGGAAAACTCTCTATTCTTGTACTCTTTCTCGTATTTTTAGTTGGGGGATTCTTTTTTCTCTCGGCATCTCAAGGAATTCTTCTCAAGGGAAGTGCTGATGAAAAAGGAGTTGATAGAAAAAAAGCAAAAATTACAGGAGGCATTTTATTCAGTCTGTCAGGAATTTTTTTATTATTATATTTTTTTCTTTTACTTTTTAATTTCGACAACGAATGTGACCTTCTGGAAGAAATCCAATCTTCTACTAATCGAATTGAGACTATTCTTAGTCAGCAAGAAATATCTGAAGAAGAGGAAATAATTCTTTTTGCCTTTAAGGAAAGGTTTGAACAATACCTGAACCGAAAGGACTTTTGCCAGAATGAAGAAGCAAAAGCGATTGCGCGAGAAGAACTAGATAAGATTCAAGATTACTACTGAAAAACCAACTTAGAAATGAAATGGATTTTCTGGGGCATTTTGCTCCTTTTGGTTGTTCCTACATTTTCTCAAAAAAGTAACCTTGTCAAACTAGCCGAAAAAGTTGAAGAGCTTAAAAAGGAGTCGGAAGATAAGCAGGTATTAATTCAAATGCTGGAAAATGAGGTTCGCCAATTATCCAGTCAAAATTATGCTCAAGGCAGAGAAGCTGCAAAATTAAGAGAAGCTATACAGGAAAAAACCGAGCAAATTTTAATTCTAAGAAATGAGTTGAATAGCTTAAAATTTGATTATCAAGAATTAATAGAAGAGCTGGAATTATCTGAAATTCGGTCACAGGAGGTTGAAAAGAGAATGCAGGAATTGCAGGAAGGGAAAAGGAATCTTCTAATGGATTTACAGTATACAAAAGACAAAGTAAAGAAGTTGACCGATAGTCTGGAAAACATTGGTAAGGTAGATTCTATCAAAAAAACAACGAGGTTCTCCAGAAACGGATATCAGATATTCTGAATGTCAAACAAAAAATGTTCTTTTTAGAATTCGGAGGTCGTTTACCTCTCGGTTTTGAATTGAACTTGTCATATGGCTCCCTTTTAAAGGGAAAAACCTTGTTTATTGGGCTGAAAAGTGGTTATATCGGAATTTCAAAAACTCCAAATTCCATTAGTAATTCCACTATTAGAATGGCTTTATTGCCGGTAAGCGCTCAGATTAGAATTCCAATATCCAGAAGAGATTTAGGATTCCAGTATGCCTCACCGTTTGAACCGATTCATGAAACCGCGAAATATTTCCTTTCTATTGATCCTGGTTTCACTATTCCTTTGTCTGTTTCAGCGATTAGTGATTATAACAGAGGGGGAGCAATGATTTCACTTGGTGTCGGGGGGATCTTCAATTTTTTTGAAAGTACGAATGCCGTAGCCTATTCAGGAATCGATGTTCAGCAACTTCGAGTCGTTAATGGCGATTTCAAGGATACCGACTACTTTGTTAACTTCCGGATCGGAGTCGGCGCAAATTTTTAAACCAAGCTTTAGCATCTACCCCCCCCAACAACTTGCATAAAAAAAAGCATTTATTTATCTTTGCAACCGCCTTTGAAAGAAAGGATGAAACCACAATATGTTCGGGGTGTAGCGCAGCCCGGTTAGCGCGCGTCGTTCGGGACGACGAGGCCGGAGGTTCAAATCCTCTCACCCCGACCAAAGCCGTCAAAAGGCCGCCTCGACGCATGGTGTCGCGGCGGCCTTTTTTCACTTAGGGGCCGGAGAAAAATAAGTTCCTCATTTCAGGTTAGATATTTTGCCGCTGAACAAGGCGCGAAGAACGCGCATAGCCTAGCTACGCAAGTGATGAGCAACGCAGTGCAGCGGTAAAAGATCAGCATCAAATGGGGAAGTTATTCTCCGCCGGGCCCTTAGCCATTGCACTCATACCAGCTTTGCGCGAGGGATAAATAAAAAAGTCTTAGTTCTATTCACGCCTCCCCAAGTCTCCTTGTCTTTTTCGGTTAAAGTTGTCCACTGAACTCCCTGACTATCTCCTCCCGCGCCACATCCTCCACTACCCACTTTCGGATCAACTCTCGGGCGGCCGCCGCCGTCTCCCTCGACAAGGCCAGCGCGATGACCAGTTCCGGCACGGGAGTTGAACCTTCTTCCAGTTCGATTTCATCCAGCCAGGCGCCGAGGTCGGGCGCGCCGGGCTCTGGTTCTTCCTGGATAATGCGGACCGCCTTATGAAGTTTTGGGAAACAGCCTCTAAGTAATTGGGGATATTGCAATTTAAGCCCAGGTTTCTTAAAACGCAATTTTTTGCCTTTAAAAAGAAACTCATTTCAACAAGGCTACCTATTACAATACTCCCAGAGGTGTGTTGATTACCCATAAGTCCGGTTTTGGCTACTTCTACGGTTCATCTGTTTGTCAGTTTTACTGTTCTGCGGTTCTGAATGTCTACAAAAAGGTGAAAAACTGTTTCAAACAGGCCGGAACCGCAGAACAGAGGAACAGAAAAACAGAAAAACAGAGGAAGTTTGTACCGGCTAAAGTTGTGGGTAATCGATACTCCCAGAGGTTTCGTAAACGTAAAGTTCAAGAATCTCTACCTTTTTTTCTACATTAAGTCCGTAGTGTTGTTGTTACCATTCGTTCGAAAAACTAACCTAAACACCGACAAGCGATTTATGAGAAGAAATAACTGGCTGGCCTTAGCCTGTCTGCTCCTCAATGCCTGTGGCTCCAACAACATCCTTCCTGGGGTACGCTGAGCGCCATCGATCTGAATGCGGGCGACTACGCCTGGAAAATCCCCCTGGGCAATCACCCTGAACTGCAGCAGGCGGGCGCTCCGCCTACCGGTACCAACAATTAGTGCCTCCGGCACTAAATACTTGACAATTTTCGCGGCCTCTTTTGTCGGTATCCTGCGTTGCTCGTTGGTCAGGTAGCTACGGCTGAATGTCGTCAGGTTAAGGATTTTGGCCCGGTGTATTCAGGGGGCCGCCCCAAAGCGACCCCCTGAATTTCCTGACCTTCCGAAAGAAACCAGGGTTTGTGTTTTAACAACAGATAGCTTAACCTGACGACATTCAGCTACGGCTATCTTCTGATTCAAGAGTAGGGCCCCTGCACCCCACTCTTGAATGGGCGGCTTGGCTACCGCCAAAACAGCCTCTTAGTGCCAGAGGCACTAGGAAAATGAATAACTGCTGTCGTTAGCCTTCAAGTCCTCTATCGTTTCAGGCGGATGCGAATGCCGGTGTATATCGATAGCGTATTCATTCGGTCGTTGGTAGGACCGAAGCCGTGATTGAAGGAGTACACTGTATGTTGGTAGGTCGGTTGAGCGAAGAAGCTCCAGCGGCTGGTGACGAAGCGTTCGAAGCCGAAACCGATATTACCGGTCAGGAAGCTGTTTTCGCGGAAGGTGCCGCCTTCCAGCCAGCCGTTCTCAATGCGTTCGGAGAGCACCGAGCGCCGGGAGCCTTCTTTGTCAATGAAGTAATTGGCCTGTGTGGCGACGTTGAGAGCGGCGCCCGCTATAGCGTACAGCCGCCAGCGATCGTAGTGGAAGATATTGTACCGCAGGTTTAAGGGCACTTGTATGATATTGAGCTGTACGTCTTTAAACTGCTCTACGGTATAGCCGTCTCTGCTGTTGCCGTGGCGCAACAACAGGTTGATAGAGGGATACTCCTTGGCGGTGTAAATGAACCCCGACTGTATTTCCCAATCTCCCAGTCCAAATCCTACGGAGACACCTCCGCTGTAGCCGAGTTCGTAGCGGTCGAATTCGTTGGTCTCTACGTCCAGGAAGTAGTCGGAAGGAGTGATGATCCGATTGTATTCCGGACCTCCAAACATACCGAAGTAGAAATAACGATCGGGACGTAAGGGATGTACTTGTTGCTCAAAGTCACCGAAGGGCAGGCTTTCCGTCAGCGTGGAAGCAGCGGTATTCGGAAGACCGGCCAAAAGGCTGGCGGGGGCCTGGGTTTTTTTATTACCGGAAGAAATCAGCCCGGCGATGGGGGCGGCCTTTGCTTCTGTGGGAGTCAGCGGGATCAATGTCTGTTGACTGGGAAGCTGTGGCAACTGAACGCTGCCGTTCAGGCCGGGGCCGGCGGGTGGCCAGGCAGTGTCGAATCCGGTGGCACGGTCAAGCTGGGAGGTCCTTTCTGCCTCTGACCAGGAAGCGGAAGCACTTGAGAGGTCTTCCGCTACGCTGCCCGCCGGCGCTTCGCCGGATGGGGTTGCCTTCTTTTCGTCGGTATGGATAGCGGGTGGAGAAGAGGCGACGGACCCGGTAACCGGGGGCTCGCCGGCAGGTGGCGTAGGTATGAATTGCCAGAAGGTGACGGCGATCAGTAAAATAAGCGTCAGTTCCATTATTTTGTAGCGCAGTACCTGTTCGGGGCGAACGAACTCTCGATCAAGCCGTTCGGACATGCGCGACCAATGTTCAGAGTGATATGGGCTGTCCAATTGGTGGAGCTTATTGAAAACAGCTTCGTCCAGATCTGCTTCGCGAGGCCCAGGTACGCCACTATCCTGTGCATCGAGCCGCTGTTCGAATTGCTCCCAGGTGTGCGGCTGGTAAGGAACGTACAGTCCTTCCAGCTTTCCCCGAATAATATCATCCAAATGCTTATCCTTCATAGCCGTAATATCTCGACGATAATAGATCCTTTAGTTTCATGCGTGCTTTGACCAGGTTGGACCGGGAAGTGCTTTCCGTGATGTCCAGCATGGCAGCTATCTCTTTATGAGAATAGCCCTCGATGACGTACAAGTTAAATACTGCCCGGTAAGCGGGGGATAGTTGCTGCACCGCTCCCAGGATCTCCTGTTCTGTACACTGACTGACGGCGTCAGCCGTATCAGAGCTGATGTCATAGGCTTGTTCAATATCCTCCGTTCTTCGGCGGATGTTTTTGCGGTAGTAGTCGATAGCCGTATTCACCATGATCCGGCGAATCCAGGCGCCAAGGGAGGTGCCGGCCTGATATTGCGCAATGTTTTTGAATACCTTTATAAATCCTTCGTGAAGGATATCCAGTGCTTCGTCCTCACTGCTTGCATAGCGCAGGCAAATCCCCATCATTTTGCTGTAGTATTCCTCATAGATCAGTTTCTGCGCCCATCGTTCTTTTCGAACACAGGCCTGAATGAGGTCCTTTTCCGTCAAATTTAAAGGCAATGCGATATCCATTGAATGAATATTTTCTTAAAAATAGCTCAATTGCCTCAAATTCACAACTCAGGCCTATTCCTTTAAGATGTTTTGACTGCATACTGACAACGTTGATCCCCACCCTTTTGCTGCCTGCAAAGCATATAAGACAAGCATTTAACCCTTTTTATTCCAAATTCTTTTCGAAGGAAGAGAAATTCAGAAAATAAAATACAAACAAATTATGTTAAAAACTTTATTTGAAAATATTTTGTTTTCAAGGAAAAATATTTTTGATTATCTTTGTCAGTAAAATCAGCTGAAAAATTGAGATGCCGGTAACCGGAAATGTTGAGGAGAATGATCGCCACCGGTTACTGAAGTAGAAATCATTGTGAAAATATGAGTGAAAAGGATGGAGATATCCTCGAACACGGCAACGGCCAGGAGGATAACGTAATCACCCTGAAAGGCATGTACCAGGATTATTTCCTGGACTACGCCTCCTATGTCATCTTGGAGCGAGCGGTACCCACCGTGCTGGACGGTCTGAAGCCGGTGCAGCGCCGTATTCTATACGCCATGCGTGAAATGGATGATGGTCGTTACCATAAGGTGGCCAATATCATCGGCCAGACGATGCAGTACCATCCGCATGGTGACGCCGCCATCGGTGATGCACTGGTTAATATGGGGCAGAAAGAATTGTTGATTGACCCACAAGGAAACTGGGGGGATGTGCGTACCGGAGATTCCTCCGCCGCATCGCGTTATATCGAAGCCCGCCTGACGAAGTTCGCACTGGACGTTGCCTTTAATCCACAAACAACCAACTGGCAACTTTCCTATGACGGCCGCAAGCGGGAGCCGGTCACCCTGCCGGTCAAATTCCCGCTCCTGCTGGCACAGGGCGCCGAAGGTATTGCTGTGGGCCTCTCTACCCGCATCCTGCCGCATAACTTTATCGAACTGATCAAGGTTTCCATCAAGTTGCTGCAGGGAAAAACAGCAAAGATCTATCCCGATTTTCAAACGGGAGGAATGATCGATGTAAGCGATTATAATTCCGGAAAACGCGGCGGACGCGTGAAGGTGCGAGCCCGGATCGAACAGGTTGACAAAAACACCCTGGCCGTCCGCGAGCTGCCCTACGGCGTGACCACCTCCTCCCTGATTGACTCTATTCTTAAAGCGAATGACAAGGGGAAGATCAAGATCAAAAGGGTTACCGATAATACCGCCGAATTGGTGGAAGTGCTCATCGAACTGGCCAATGGCGTCTCTCCTGAACTGACCGTCGATGCCCTCTATGCCTTTACTCATTGTGAAGTGTCGATCTCTCCCAATGCCTGCGTTATTATCGACGAGCGGCCACACTTCCTTTCGGTCGCCGAAATCCTCGAGATCTGTACCAACAGCACCAAGGAATTACTCCGGCTGGAGCTGCAGATTCGCCGGCGGGAACTGGAGGAAAAGCTGCACTTCGCCAGCCTGGAAAAAATATTCATCGAGCAACGGATATACCGAGACATCGAGGAGGCCGAAACCTGGGAGGCCGTTCTGAAAACCATCGATGCCGGACTGCGCAAGTACGTGATCGCCCCCGGTGAAAAAGCCAAAAAAGGAGATAAGCGACTGCTCCTGATCCGGGATATTACAGAGGAGGACCTCATCAAACTCACCGAAATCAAGATTAAACGGATCTCCAAATACAATACCTTCAAGGCGGATGAAAAAATTGCCGAGCTGGAATCCGAACTCGAACAGGTCAAGCACGATCTGGCTAACTTGACGGACTACGCCGTTGCTTACTTCCAAGGCCTGCTGGAAAAATACGGCAAAGGAAAAGAGCGAAAGACCGAGATCACTTCTTTCGAAACCATTCAGCGCGCGGAAGTAGCCGCCAATAATGTCAAACTGTACGTCAACCGCAAAGAAGGCTTCATCGGCTCAGGATTGAAAAAGGACGAGTTCGTCACTGATTGCTCGGACATCGATGATATTATCATCTTCCGGGCCGATGGGAATTTCCAGGTAACCAAAATCGAGGATAAAGTCTTTGTCGGCAAAAACATTATCCACGTTGATGTATGGAAACGGGGCGATGAACGCACCACTTATAATATGGCCTACGTCGATGGTAAAAGCGGACGTTCTTACGTCAAGCGTTTTAACGTCAAGGCGATCGTGCGTGACCGGGAATATGACCTGACTACCAGCGCCAAAGGTTCGAAAGTGCATTATTTCAGCGTCAACCCCAACGGTGAAGCCGAAATCGTACAAGTACAACTGACCCCGGGCTGCCGCGCCCGTAACAAGCAGTTCGATTTCGATTTTGGAGAGCTCGACATTAAGGGACGCAGTGCGAAGGGCAATATCCTGACTAAGTACCCGGTCCGGAAAGTGTCGCTCCAGGAAGTCGGTAAATCTACCCTTGGCGCCCTGAAAGTATGGATGGATGAAGCCAGCGGTCGCCTCAATACCGACGAACGGGGGAAATACCTCGGCGCCTACGATACCGGTGACTGTATGCTGGCCCTCTATAAGGAAGGCTCTTATGAGGTGGTCGAGTTGGACCTCAGCAAGCGTTTCGATCCGAAGGAGTTGATGCATATTGATAAATTTGATCCCGAATCGGTAATCAATGTTATTTACTACGAAGGCGAGCGCGGCTGGACGATGGTCAAACGCTTCCAGGTAGAGACGACTTCAACCAACCAGCGTTTCCCCTTCCTGACCGAACACCGGCGCACGCAGCTGCTCTACGTAAGCGTCGGCGAGGAAAAAACAGAGGTAGACTACAAGTATCGCGTAAAGAACAAAACCGAAGAAGAGGAGGTGGACATTGCCGAATATATCGATGTCAAAGGTTGGCGCGCTATCGGTAATAAGCTGACCGAATACAAGCTAAGTAGCGTCAACCCCATGGAAAAGAAAAAAAACCCGGCGGTAAAAAAAAAGTAAGTAATACCAAAACGGACCAAAAGCTCAAGGCCGGCGACAGTATCGAATTTGATCTGGGAGATAAGGGACAAGGCAAGTTGTTCGAGGATTGAGGGAGGTTCTGGATGCTGGATGTTTACCCCGTGGAATAGTCGCTTTGCAAATTCCACAGGGTTTACCCGACCCGGGACAATGAGGGGCGGGCTTGATACTGGCTGCTGGGCCGAGTGATAGTAGCGTAGTGGCCTGATTGAGTCCAGTCCATCCGGGCTACTACTGACTGCCGGCTGGAGAATATTCCGGTCAAATCAAACAGTAATCCTTATCTTGCAGTTAAGAGAGATGAATTTCTTACGTAAAATAACTCGCCATGTCTTCCGCACAAAGACTGCTGGATATTGTAAAAAATAAGGGCCTGCAAGGTATGGCGGGTGCCCGTCTCGATGCCGAAATCCCCCTGTCGGAGGCTCTGCTTAACCGCCTGGCCAACGAGAAAGCCAGATCGATGGAAACCCTGGAGCATCTCCAGATTCTGTTGCCCGGCGAAGATACCCTCGTCGTTGATGCTAAAGCTAGGGTTTCGACCAAGCTCTTTGGGATCAAGGTGCCGGTTCGCCGGCAGGTACACTTTTTGATTAACCGGGAAGTATCGCTTTCTCCCTCCCCCCGGATGCAACTTCGCATTCGCGACGGCCTCAGCGGCCTGGAAAAGAAGTTCATTCACTGGTTCGAAAATCTCATTTCGAGGACCGTCCCCGGGGATATCTCCCTTGAACAGGACATTCTTACCATCGATCTCGGTCCCGTACTTCGCGAACAGGGACTGGAAATGTTTGCCGGACAACTGGAGCAGGTACGGGTGGAGGGCCAGGCCGGCCGGCTCCTGATTAAAGTGCGGGCGAGCGCCTGAACAGCCTGCTTAAATGTTTTTGTCAAAATCTTTACCTACCCATGGAAGAACTCATCAAACATCTGCTGGATAACAATTTGCGCGATTTGAAGGGGATGAAAGTCAGTGGGAAAATACCTGTGGATCCGGCTTTTCTCAACGAGCTTATTGAGGAATGGCTGCGCGCCGGCAGCACACCGGAACCGGGTGCTTCGGCGCCTTCTTCGACTGCTCCCGCTTCCTCGGGCTCTGGCATTCCTATGGATAAATTCCCAAACCTGATCCGGCGCCATGTGAAAAAACTCGAGCTCGGCGTCGAAAACGGTAAGATGGTGCTTGCCTTCGAGTTTCGGGTGGAGGAGTGAACGGTAAGATTGCGACAAAGGGGCAGCTCACCCGTAGTGAACTGCCCCTTTCTTTGCAGCAAAAAGATGACAAGCGTTCCCGATAGCTGTTATTCTTCGGGCGGAGCGCTTTCCATTCCACCCTCTTCGGCCGTTTCGGCTTCTTCTTCTCCTTCCGGAACACCGGCCTCTTCTTCGGCGACGGTGACTGTTTTCAGTGCCCGCGGCACCTGCACCGTGGCAACCGTTCGGCTGGGGGAATCGAGAATTTCAAGGTTTTCGATCTGTTGCAGGTCGCGAATCCGGATAGCGTCGCCCATATCCATCTCGGAGATATCCAGAAGCAGCTGGTCAACGAGGTTTTCCGGTAGTGACTTCACTTTAACCTTGCGGATGTTCTTGATCAGACGGCCGCCGTTTTTCACACCGGGAGAAACTCCGGTAAAGCGAACCGGCAATTCGACCTTGATCGGTACACCGGTCGTCATTTTCAGAAAGTCAATGTGCAGGATCTCTTCCGTGACCGGATGCCATTGAATGTCTTTTAAAATACAGCGGTGCTTTTCTCCATTCACGGAAATTTCGGCCGCGTGGAAATCTGCCGTGAAAACAATATCTTTCACATCCGTTTCCGTGGTGGTGAAGTGAATCGCTTCGCCACCGCCGTACAGCACGCAGGGAATCGATCCGGCGTTTCTTACCGCTTTGGTTGCTTTCTTACCCAAATCGGACCTTACTTGTCCTTCTACAGCAACTATTTTCATGGTTGTTTTTTCTTTAACGTTTGCTATCGAGTTGGCTCAGAGGCGCTTAACCCCGATATTACGAGCCCTAAACGGCACGCAAAGATAAGCTTTTTTAGTGAAAAAAGAGAAACCTTTAGCCGGCAAAGTTCATATTTTTGTCATCCTTCTACAAACAATGCAGATATTGAGCGGTGTTCGTGGGTGTTCCGGATAGCACGGGCGAATAATTTGGCGGTAGACAATACCTTGATTTTCGAGGCTTTTTGCTTGAGCGGAATGGTATCACAAACGATGACCTCCTGCAACAGGGAGTTTTCTATGTTTTCGTAAGCATTGCCGGAGAGTACCGGGTGCGTACAGAGTGCGCGCACACTGCGCGCGCCTTTCTCCATGAGGATTCCCGCCGCCCGGCAAAGTGTTCCGGCGGTATCTACCAGGTCGTCAACGAGGATGACGTCGCCATCGGTAACGTCTCCGATGACTGTCATTTCGGCTATTTCATTAGCCCGCTTTCGGTATTTGTCGCAAATGACCAGGTTGCGTTCAAAATGCTTCGAATACACGCGTGCCCGCTTGGTGCCCCCTACATCAGGAGAAGCAAAAATCACATTCGACAGATCCTGCTCCAGCAGGTAGGGGATATAGATCGCTTCACTTTTAAGGTGATCAACCGGTATGTCGAAGAAACCCTGAATTTGGGGGGCGTGGAAATCCATGGTCATAATACGGTCGGCGCCGGCTGCCTCCAGCAGATTGGCGATGAGCTTGGAAGAAATCGGGACCCGTGGTTTATCCTTCCTGTCCTGACGGGCATAGCCGAAATAGGGAATGACCGCTGTAATATAGCCGGCGGAGGCCCGTTTGGCAGCGTCTATCATGAGCAGTAGTTCCATCAGGTTTTCGGTGGGTGGATAGGTCGACTGTATGAAGAAAACATAAGCTCCCCGGACCGATTCGTTAATGACGGGCTGCATTTCTCCGTCACTAAAGCGGTGAACATTTATATCACCAAGCGTGTCACCGTAGAAGTCTGCGATCTTTTCAGCCAGATATTGGGAGGTGGTTCCTGAAAATAATTTTACATCAACCATGTTGTCTCAGACATTTAGCGATTTGACGCAAAGGTAAGACATTTTACTCATGTTCTGAGAGATCAATACGCTTTTACCTTTTCCATTCAGCTATGCGATATTCCCGTTCTGTTGGTAAAGTACTGTAGTTTGCCGAAAAGTTTTCCCGCTTTGTCGAAGCCATTCTTTTTAGTACGGAAACTGTTTTAATTTTAAGGTAGGCCCTCGGAATTGTATTCTTATTAGCGGCAGACCGTAGAATCGAGTTGAAGGACATTAAATCCAAGCGGATACACAAATGATTTTATTTTCAACCTGGTGGATAGAACTGGAAGCAACTCAACAGATATTCTGGAGCCTTGCTATCGTCGCCAGTATTCTGTTATTCATCCTGCTTTTTGTCAGCCTGTTCGGCTGGGATTCAGATCAGGAGCCTGTTTCGGGGAATAAAAAAAAGCGACTTCGCCCAACCGAACCGAAAGCGGTGCTTACCGCCTTTACACTTTTTGGTTGGCTGGGTGTTCTCACCTCTTATCTTACGGATAATCTTCAAGTCATCTTAATTAGCGCTCTCGTCGCCGGTCTGTTTGGCGCTATGTTGCCGTGGATCCTAGCTCCTTTACTTCGCTATCCACGCTTCGAGGCCGACCGGGCCCTGGAAAGTACCGGTCGGGTACTTCAATCTATCCCTCCTCATCGCAATGGTTTTGGCAAAGTACAGCTCCATATGCGCGCCGCTCCTTACGAAATGGACGCCGTTACTGCCGGTGGAGAGCTTCTCCGGGGGGCTCCCGTACGCATCGTGGAAGTCATCGATGAGCGGGTACTGCTCGTCGAGGCGCTTGAGGACAGCCCCGAAGCTCAGCCAGGAGTCGAAGATCCCGCTGCACCGAGTACCGGACGGGGAGACGAGCCAGCCTGAAAGAGAATAATCCGGGTTAACCTGTGGGTCAACGCGCAATAGATTAGTCTACAAATAATGCGGGTACTTATTTTTTTCTTTCCGTGACAAAGAGGACCAGATCCTCTAGCGACTGGCGCACGAGCGAATTGGGAAAAGTGTGTAGAATCTCAAAGGCCTGCTTGCGGTAGTCGTACATCGCCTTGCGAGCGTATTCCAGGCCGCCGCTCTGGTGTACGAATTCAATAACCTCCTGCACTTTATCGGGCTGATCACTATAGCGGCGTATATTGTTGATGATCCGGCGTTTTTCCGCGCGGGGAGCGCGGTCGAGCGCATAGATAAGGGGGAGGGTCAATTTTTTTTCTTTGATATCGATGCCGCGGGGTTTGCCGATATCCTCAGTTCCAAAATCGAGCAAATCATCCCGGATCTGAAAAGCGATGCCGATCTTCTCGCCAAACTGGCGCATGCGTTCAATGTGTTCCTCATTTTGAGTGGTGGAAGAGGCGCCGGCGCAGCAGGCGGCAGCGATGAGGGATGCTGTCTTTTGGCGTATGATTTCGTAATAGATGTCTTCTTCTATATCCAGCCGGCGGGCTTTTTCAATTTGGAGCAATTCTCCTTCACTCATTGCCTGTACGGCACTGGAAACGATTTCCAGGAGGCGGTGTTCCCGATGCCGGAGTGCGAGCAGCATACCCTGAGAGAAAAGATAATCGCCTACCAGTACGGCGATTTTATTTTTCCAAAGCGCATTGAGGGAAAAGAAGCCCCGGCGTTCGTAGGAGTCATCCACCACGTCATCGTGAACCAGGGTAGCGGTATGCAGTAGCTCCACGAGCGAGGCAGCCGTATAGGTAGCATCCCCGATTTCTCCACAAAGTTTGGCGGAGAGAAAAACAAAGATAGGGCGCACCTGCTTGCCTTTGCGGCGAACGATATAAAAGGTTATTTTATCTAAAAGGGGAGCCGGGCTCCGCATCTCTTTCCGGAATCGCGACTCGAACTGCTTCAGTTCCTTTTCAATAGGCCCTTTGATGGTGTCAATAGACTTGACCATGAAGCTGCTTTTGGTTATTGGCCTCCAAAGCTACGAAGAACTTTGGAGAACGGAAGGCGTGGCGTTGCCACACAATAATTAGAGGGTAAATCTAAAAACAGGCTGGGTTGTTCACGCAAGTAAAATTAAAAGCGTTTTAAAACCTGGTATTGTTCTATGATTTTGTTGTTGGCTTCGATAAGCAGCAGGTAGTTGCCCCGGTTCAATTGCTTGATGTTAATAATTTTCATTTGCTGACCGGTGGAGAGGCCGGGAAAGTCTTTTCGCAAGAGCTGCCTTCTGTTCTGATTGAGCAGGCGAAAACTGACATTTGCCGGGCCGGGTAAGGAGAAGACAACGCGCAGGTCACCGGAGCTGGTTTCCGGCATAATCTTGGCCGGCGCCGGAGCAACGGTGGAAATGGAAGTGTTTTGCAGTGGAGGGGCGGAAACACGCACCTTGAAAAAGGTAGGCGGAGCGTTGGGCGCCACGCACTTAAGCCGGTAGTCCAGGCCGCCGCGGATAGATACACTGCCGGCATCGTGATAAGAGTAAGAGTTTTCGGCGCCGCCCTGTGCACGACGGGTTTCAATAGGGCTGTAATTTTGGCCGCCGTCGGTAGAGCGCTGAATCTCGTAAACCATGGCAGGATGCTCATTGCTGCTCGACCAGCGTAAAACCACTCCATTGCTTAGAAGCGTTGCTGTCAGGTCACTGACTTCGGTGACCGGCCGATTGGAACCGGTGATGGCGGAACTCGCCGTCCCCGGCTTATTGATTGTCACGACATCTCCGTTGCTGGGAGTCCAGAGTACCAATCCAATCGGTGGCTTGAAAACATTTTGAGGGTCTACCTCTCTTACGGCGGCGGAAACGTCTGTCTTGACGGTGCGTACTTCAATTTTGTTCTGGTCGACAAATATCCACTTGAACTGATTAAAACTACCGGAATTGCGGGTCCAGGGTTTATCGTCGTTGTTGCTGCGCAAGGGGGCGCCCCAGCCGCCCTCGCCGACAAAGACGATGCCCTTGGCGTCATCCCGAATAAACCCTTCGTAACTTCCGGGTTCATTAGACGGACGAACGGGCCAGGTACTTTTCACCACATGGGCATCACACTCCACCACCATGTTGATCCCGTACTGGTAAAAAAGTGGAGCCCAGTTGATGACCAGCTCGTCTTTTTCGGCCTTTTTTCCCGTGTGAGGCCGCATGGGATGGTGGTACTGCGCCACCTTCCAGGTGACCTCACTGCTGGCGCGCAGGTCCCGTTCCAGCCAGTCGCGCTGATCGCCTCCCGAAGCAATAAGCGTATTGAGCGAATATAAGCGCAACAGGTTGCCGCCGAAAGTGAAGCCGTAGTAAGCATCCGGATTTGGAATGTCAAAAATTTCAATGAGTGAAGCACTGGACATTTCGTGATTGCCGCGGGCGACGACGATAGGAAACAGGCGACCGTCACTGCTTATAGTGTGCTGCCAGTCGTCCAGCCACTCGCGCCATTCCGGAGCGGTATCTCCACCGGTAAAGTCACCGCCGAAGAGAATGAAGTTGGGACGCAGTTTGCTGACCAGTACGTTGGCATTGATCCGGGCATCCCGGTAATTTCGCGAATCGCCACCGGCAATGATGGACAATCGCGTGGCGGGGTTGGCCGGGGCCGTGCGAAAGGAAAGCCGGCGGCTCACGCCTTCATTGTCACGGATGATAAAAAAGTAAGTGGTGTTGGGGCGAAGACCGGTTAAGCGGACGAAATGGTTATTCATTCCACGCGCGGGTACAATCCGGTCGGGACGCATGGACATCCGATAGGCGTTGATGTTCTGCCCGTGATCCTCAGTGTCGTAATAGAAAACGGGGGCTCCTCCGCTTATTTGATCCCAGCCTACCACCATGGAGGTGGCCGGATCTTCCCGCCACATACAACGGAAGCGACCGGTGCGGGCCTCTGCCGTAAGGAGCAGGCTGCACAGAAAAAAAACGGTTGCCATTAACTTCAGAGGATTAGTCCGCATCACCCAGTATGGTTGGATTTTTTTTTAAAGGTAAATAGCTCCTTTCGCTTATTCTTTTCATTTTTACAAAACTGTTTTGGAATGTAAAAGGAGCGGCGATCAGAACAATATGGGTTTTACTAAGAAAGCGTTTCTTATTAGAATTATTGTACCTTTGTATGGCTTTAAGTTGAATTTTACAGTATCACGACTATTAAAGCGACTCCATTGTTTAAAGTCTTGCCCACCACACTTATTTTTGCAAATCACAAACAGCTCCGGCTGTCTTTAATTCACCACAACCTTAAAAACGTCACAATTCTGTTTCAATGACAAAAGATACAGCAATTTTCAACCTCATACAAAAGGAACTGCAGCGTCAGCAGAAAGGTGCGGAACTCATCGCTTCTGAGAATTTTGCCAGCCCCGCCGTCATGGAAGCCACCGGCAGTGTGCTGACCAATAAGTACGCCGAAGGCTATCCCGGGCGGCGCTACTACGGCGGCTGCGAAGTGGTCGATGAAATTGAACAATTAGCTATAAACAGATTGTGCGAACTCTTTGGCGCCGAGTATGCCAATGTGCAGCCTCATTCCGGCTCTCAGGCCAATGCAGCTGTTTTCCTCGCTTGTCTGCAGCCGGGAGATCGCATCCTGGGCTTTGATCTTTCTCACGGCGGTCACCTCACGCACGGATCTCCGGTCAATTTCTCTGGGAAAACCTACCAGGCACACTTCTATGGGGTGGAGCAGGATACAGGTCTGATCGATATGGACAAGGTGGCGGCCAAAGCCCGCGAGGTCCAGCCCAAACTCATCATCTGCGGCGCCTCGGCTTATTCCCGCGATTGGGATTACGCCCGCTTCCACGCTATCGCCGAAGAGGTTGGCGCACTGCTGCTCGCCGATATCGCCCATCCGGCAGGAATTATCGCCGCCGGACTCTTGCGCAGCCCTATGGAACACTGCCACATCGTCACCTCCACCACCCACAAGACGCTCCGTGGCCCGCGCGGCGGCATCATCCTGATGGGCAAGGACTTCGAAAACCCTTGGGGGCGTAAAACAAAAAAGGGCAACCCTATCAAAATGTCCGCTGTGCTCAACAGCGGCGTCTTCCCGGGTATGCAGGGCGGCCCGCTTGAACACGTCATCGCCGCCAAGGCCGTAGCTTTTCGCGAGGCCATGCAGCCTTCTTTTAAAAATTACGCTCGCCAGGTAGTCGCTAACGCCCGCGCCATGGCCGATGCCTTTCTCGAAAAAAGCTACAAAGTCATCAGCGGAGGCACTGACAATCACCTGATGCTGATCGACCTGCGCTCTAAAGGCGTCACCGGGAAAGCCGCCGAAAACACGCTGGTCAAGGCCGATATTACGCTCAATAAAAATATGGTGCCCTTCGACGATCAGTCGCCCTTCGTGACGTCCGGTATTCGCGTAGGAGCTGCCGCTATTACCACACGCGGCCTCAAGGAAACGGATTGCCGTGAGATTGTCAACTGGATGGACGGCATCCTCTCCAATATCGATAACGAGGCCCTCCTCAAGCGTACGAAAAACGAGGTCAACGAATTTATGGAACAGTTTCCTCTCTACGCCGAGGTGGAAACGGCGCATTAGTAAGCTGAAAATTAAGTAACAGCGCACTAGTACACCGTGTACTAGCGGTGAAAAGTATCCGAGCAGGAAAACTAAAGTCTGTTCGACTGTTTAACGCATGGCGCTGGGCGGCTTCCCATAGGTTTGTGTAAATATTCTGGAAAAATAGGACGGATCCTGAAAACCGGTAGCGAAGGCCACTTCGGAGACATTCATGTCCGTATTCCGAAGGAGCTTCAGGGCTTTTTCCATGCGTATTTGCCGGATGAACTGAACCGGAGATTTCTCGGTGAGATAAGTGAGTTTGCGATTTAGTTGGGCCCGGCTCAGGTTCATTGCTTCGGCAAAGTTTCCCACACCGAAGGCTGAATCTGCGATATGCTTCTCCACGGTATATCTGGCTTTTATGATAAAGGAATCTTCCGGTGTGCTGGTCATATCGGCGGGAGGCGAGAGTTGGCTGTACCGTTCGCGCAGGCGGCGGCGCAGTTCGAGTAGTCGATCAATGCGCACCATCAATTCTTCCCGCAGGAAAGGCTTGGTGAGGTAAGCGTCGGCGCCCTGGCGCAGCCCGGCCAGCAGGTCTTCCTCGCCGGCCCGGGCGGTAAGCAATATAATGGGAATGTGGCTGGTGCTATGACGGGCTTTCAGCACCTTACACAGCTCCAGCCCGTCGGCTTCGGGCATCATCACATCACTAATGATGAGGTCAGGCGTCAGGGCGGTAGCTTTTTCAATTCCTTCCCTTCCGTTATGAGCGAATTCCAGGCGGTATTGGTCTTTCAGGCAATAACTCAGAAACCGGATCAGGTCCTTGCTGTCCTCAACGATAAGCAGCAGGGGCTGCCCCTCTTTAAAGCCGCTTTTTTCCGTTTTAACGGCCGCAGGGGCTTCCGGCGCTTCTACCGGTGCGTAGTTGAAAGATTTCATAGGCGGCGCCTGGCGCGTAATGGGCAACAGGACCATGAAGGTACTGCCGGCTCCATCGCGGCTGCGCACCCATATCTCGCCTCCCAGCAGGTGAACGAATGCGCGAGTGAGCGTTAAGCCAATACCGGTACCATTACGGCGCCGGGTAATAGAGTCCTCGATCTGATAGAAAGATTGAAAAATGGATTCCTGTTCTTCGGCAGCGATACCGATGCCGGTATCCTGTACTTCCAGCTTCAGATGCGGTCCGTTCCGGTCGATTTCATCGGCCGACACGATCACTTTTCCCCCTGCCGGCGTAAACTTCAGCGCATTGGATAAGAGATTTCGGACGATTTTCTGCATTTTGTCCTGGTCGAAGTCCATGATCAGTTTTTCTTTCGGTGATTCAAACCAAAGGTCAATCCCCTGCTGCCCGGCCTGCGGCTGAAAAGCTTGTACCAAATAACGCAAAAAAGGAATGAGATCGCCCTGTTCCCGGTTCGGGGGAAGGGTGCTGGTCTGAATGCGGCTCAGGTCGAGCAGTTGGTTTACCAGGTTGAGTAACTGCTCGCTATTTCGTCGGATAATGTTGACCGCCTCTATGATTCGCTCACTTTCGCCCTGCCGGTGGAAGTCGGGAAGTTGCTGGATCAGTCCCTGTATAAGGGTCATCGGGGTGCGAAATTCGTGGGAAAGGTTGGACAAGAATTGGTTTTTGACCCGGTCCAGCTTTTTCAGTCGCTCTGCTTCCTGATGTTCTGTTCTCAATTGGGCCGTGAGTTCCAGTCGCCGACGTATCACGTTATAGGTTACGGCGCCGGCGCCTATCGTCAGCGCCAGAAAAAGCAAAAAAGCCCAGGTGCGTTGCCACCAGGGCGGGCGAATGATGATGGGCAGCTTTGCCGGCCGCTCACTCCAAATCCCGTCTGCATTGGCCGCGTCTAAGAGGAAAGTGTACCTGCCGGGCGGTACGGTATTGTATCGAGCCTCGCGTCGTCTGCCGGTATACACCCAACCGGAATCGATACCCAGGAGTTGATAGCGGTATTTATTTTTGAGCGGCTCTGTGAATTCGAGCCCGGCGTACTGAACGGAAAATGAATGCTGCCGGTGGCTAAGCCGGACTTCTTCCGCCACCTCGATATTTTTTCTCAGGGGGCCTTGATCAGCGGGTTGAAGCGGAGCGTTAAAAAGTTCGAACCCGGTGAGGACGACTTTCGGCAGTACGGCATTATCCTTCACAGCCTCCGGATCGAAAAACTGAAGCGACCCGTTCACGCCGGCATAGATTAGCAGGCCTTCCCTGGTTTTAAAAAAGCAGCGTTCCGGATCGAGGTCGCGGATGCCGTCCTCCCGGTCATAGAACTGGTAGGTTTCGGTGTCCGGATCATAGCGGCTTAGCCCCAGGGAGGTAAACCATATGCGGCCGAGGCTGTCCTGTTCGATGCCTGTTGCCGTATTGCGCAGTAAACGGTTGTCCATGGTGAGCAGGTCAAAGGTGTCGCGCCGGTTATCGAAGCGCACGATGCCGTAGTTCATCGCGGCCATCCAGATCGTATCGTCTATCTCCTCAAAGTCAACAATATAGAGGCCCTCAAGAAAACATTCGAAAGAGGCATCGGAGTCGCCCCCCGGCAGGCGGCAACATCCGCCCATATTGGGGCTTACCCAAACATCGCCCCGGGCATCGGTGAATACTGCCTGGACAAAAGAGGAGGGAAGTTCCCCGGTGGTATATTGCCTGAGCACTTTTCCGGACCTCAGGTCGAAGAGCAGAAGGCCCTTGGTTGCGGTACCGATCCATACTTTGCCCTCTGCGGCATCAACGATAGTGTTCACTCTGGTGTCGAGTAATCCGTTCGCTGTTTGCAAGGGCCGGAAGGCGGTGGGCGGCGGTGGCGATTCGCTGTTGGGCGCAACCGCAAGCAGGTCTATACCTGCTTCGTGACCAATCCAAAGCTGATTACGGCTTTCATCGAAATAGAGGGTATAAATATTCTGATGCCGCAGCCCGCCCGGCGCGGGGCCGTAGCTGGTCCAGCTATCATCGGGAAGATTCAGCCGATGAAGACCGCCATTGTAGGTGCCGAGCCAGAAAACTCCCGGGGCGGCTTGCCACACTGCCCGCAGGTTGGTGGGCAGATTGGGGTCGGCATAGGTGCGGGGCAGCTCAAAATTCATTAACCTCGGGCGATTGGCATGAGCGTCGGGGTCGAGTTTGAAAAAGCCAAGGTAAGCACCCAGCCAAAGCAACCCGGAGCGATCCTCCAGGACGCTTCTGATGGAAGGGAAAGGCTGACCGGGACGCAAGGGATGTTCGGAGAAATAGCGGGAGGTATTGCTGGCGGTATTGAAATGCTCTATTCCACTTATGGAAAAGTAGTTATCACTGCCTCTGATCTGAATAGTGGGAGACATACCCAGGGGCGTTATCCACAGGTTACCCTTTTGGCCGGCATTAATCGTTTGCATGCGGGAGCGCAGCGACGTTTGTACCGGTACGCTGCTGGAGATTTTCAACTCATAAGATTGATGATCCTCAGTGTCTAATTGCAGGCGATGCAGCCTGGTGGAAGAGAACCATAGCTCTTTTGAATTGCCGGCCGGCTGCCATAGGCTCAGCGGTGCGGCATCACCGCTGCCGGAGGTCGAAAAAAGCCGGTCGCTGCGTAGAGTTGGGACGTGAAGCCGGTAGATAGCCCCCTGGCGCAGATCCTCGGTGGCAGCGGCAATCCACAGTATATCTTTCTGAACAGGAGAAGCGTAAATGTTTATGATCTGAAGCTGGGTGTAAGTAGTAAGCGCCGGGGCTTGTAAGGGGCAGCGTATAAAAGTGTCCTGCTCCGGGTCATAGTAATGCAGTCCCCGGGTAGTGCCTACCCAAAGGCGCCCCCCGGAATCAAAAGCCATCGGATGCAGGTTGGCGGCTGGCTGCGCAATCAGGGCCGGCATACCCCCGGCGAGCGCATCCGCGGCGGAGTAGCGGTTGATTTTTCCGCTGCCGGGGTCGAGCTTATTCAAAGCGAATTCGCCGTCCGGCTGCTGTACAATCATCCAGAGATCGCCGTCCGGAGCAAAAAGCAATTTCAGGACCATGTCACCGCTGAGAGTCTCAGGGTTTCCCGGCTCATGCCGGTAGTGGGTGATCCGGTCTTTTTCCCGGTTCCAACGGTTGAGGCCGCCACTGTAGGTAGCAATCCAGATATTTCCTTTTTCATCTTCGGCCAAATCCCAGATCCAGTCAGAAGAAAGCCCCGTGGGACGTGCTGTGTATTTTTTGAAGAAGGTGAAATCGTAGCCGTCATATCGGTATAAGCCATTGGTAGAGCCCAGCCAAAGAAATCCTTTCTGATCCTGTAACATCTTGTTGAAGGACATGCCCATTCCGTAGGCAGGACCGAAGTATGTCCACTTATACTGGGATTGGGCGCCAACTTCCGTAGCACTGGTCAGTACCACCAAAATCCAGATTACCAAGAAATAATGGTCAAGACCAGCCAAATTGAAAACGGGCGCGCGGCGCTTCCTCGTCAACATGTGTTTTCACTCATTTCTTAAGCACGGAAAAGGCTTCTCCGTCAAACATATTTTTGTAAAGTCAGCTATAAAGATAAGGAACCGGCTGAAAATAATTTTCCGTTCTGGCGGCATCTTGCGCCTCCTTTATGTTTCTTCTTTCGGATTTTCTATCTCACCACGCTGATATTATCCAGTTGAAACGTTGACGTATTCCCTCCACTGCTTCCCTCGTAGCGGAAGGCGATGTAGGCTTTGCCCTGGTGGTCGGATGGATCTATCTCCCCGGAAGGCGCCCATTCGTAGTTATCCTTGACGGCGCTTTCCAGGTAGCTGTTAAAATTGAAGCGCCGGACATCGTAGCGCCGGTCTTCCAGGATATACCTGGCGCGGTTGCCGGAGACCGTATTGCCCGGCTTTGCGGTCGCATTTTTCACGACCTCGAAATTGCTGCAGTTGACCTGGTACATCAGGTTCCGGTTGATTTGTCGTAAGGCTTCATCTTCAGGCAACAGCTGTTCTACCTGATGCGCCTCGAAGGTGTGGGCGTTCCGTTTTTCACCGTTCTGATATCCCCAGAAGGGGTGCAAAGAAAGTAGTTTGAGATTGTTTGATCGTTCCAGGCAGTCCAGTCAACTTTGGGTGAGAAAGTGCTTACCGGGTTTAGTTTTCTTTGGCCCTTTCAATGTCAAACCCGGCATCTTCCACCGCTTCGATTACCTCCTCGACGGTTACTTCTTCCCCTTCCACAGTCAGAATTTTATCCGGGTTATCGATATCCACCTGCCAGTTTTTGACGCCTTCCACATCGTTCAGGAAGTTGGTGACGGCACGTACACAATTATTGCAATTGATATTGGTCTTGAATTGTAAAACTTTCATGATTCTGTTTTTATCATCAAGAAACATTAGACCCGTCCGGATAGTTGAATGGCCGGCGGCAGTGCAAAAATAATTCTATTTTTGCAGCGCTGAGTTTCCTGCTGAGCATGTTTTTTCAAACAGCTGCCCAGAACGCTCAGGAGAGAGAATTGACAAGTTCCAAACCAGCTGACACAAGCATAAATGACCATACATGCGGACACTCTCGATTTTGTTCCTTTTTGCGATAAGCACCTTCACCCTGAGCGCCCAAATTCGCGTACAGGGGAAAGTAGTGGATATTGACACCGGCGAGCCGCTCACCGGCGCCACCGTACGGGGCATAGGCAGCGGTGAAGGCACCTACACCGATGCCTACGGCAAGTTCAACCTGCGTACCTACGCCGAGGAGATCCGCGTTTCTTTCATCGGGTATAAGCAACATACAATTACCAATTTTGAGGACGGCGACAACCTGCTCATCAAGTTGTCGCCGCTGAAGACAACCCTGGAGACGGCCGTCGTCACCGCGCGGCCTTCGCCGGTGGAGATGCGCACGCCCGCTCCCATGATGAAAATTCCGCCGCAGGCGCTGGAACGCGATAATGAAACGAGCATCCAACCTGCGCTAAATCGTGTTACCGGCGTTTACATGCAAAGCGGCGCCCTTAATACCAACCGCATCACCATCCGTGGGGTCGGCAACCGCTCGCCTTTCGCCACCGCCAAAATCCGGGCTTACCTCGACGACATCCCGCTGACCAGCGGAGTGGGGGAGACTACCATCGAGGATCTCGACCTGAGCATTATTGACGAGGTCACCGTCTGGAAAGGGCCCACGGCCAGCACCTACGGCGCCGGGCTGGGCGGCATGATCCATCTGCATACGATCAAGGACCGGCCCGACCGGCAGTCTACCGCTTCCCTTACCACCACGAGCGGATCCTACGGCCTGTTTCGCGGCGTAGCCGACATCGATTATGTCAGCCCGGATAAAAGCGCCAATCTCTACCTCAACTACAACCGTACCCACAGCGACGGCTACCGGGAAAACAATCAGTACGATCGTGAAGCGCTGACTGCCTACGGCCGCATCAGAGCCGGCAAGCGCGATGTGACGAGCTTTATCGCCAATTTTACTTCCCTCAAAGCCTTCATCCCCAGTTCCATCAACCGGGAAGATTTTGAGAACAACCCCCGGATGGCGGCGCCGAACTGGGCGGCTATAGAGGGGTTTGAGGATAATAATAAGGTGCTGGTCGGCTTGTCCCACCGCCACGATTTTGTACGTGAGCCCTACGGCAAAACGCTGAGCAACGTCACCAGCCTTTTCACTACTCACCAAAACAACTACGAACCCCGTCCTTTCAATATACTACGGGAAGACAGCCGGACGGTGGGGTTCCGCAGCACCCTGGAGTATCGTAATACCTACAAACGGCAACGCCCCAACCTGACGCTCGGCGTCGAGTTCTTCAACGAGCGCTACGACTGGCAAACCAACGAGATCGACGATAATGCGCAGCTGGATACCTTGCTGAGTGACAACGAAGAGATCCGCCAGTACTACAACATTTTTGCGGAAGCCAACTACGACATTACCAAGAGCCTCTTCCTCACCGCCGGCGTCAACGTCAATGATACGCGGTACAACCTGACGGATCAATACCGACAAGACGGCATCAACCAATCGGGCACACAGGATTTCGACCTCGTCGTTTCACCCCGCGTCGGTCTCGGCTTTTATCTCATGTCGCGCATCATGGCCTTCACTACCATTAGCCACGGCTTCTCCCCGCCTACGCTGGAGGAAACGCTGAACCCCGACGGCTCCCTTAATAAAAGCATACAACCCGAAAAAGGCTGGAATTACGAGCTGGGGCTGCGCACCGACTACCTGCTGGATCGCATCACCTTTGAATTCACCTGGTACACTATGAATATCCGCGACCTGCTGGTCGCCCGCCGTACCGCCGAGGATCAATTCGTCGGTATCAACGCCGGCCAGACCCGGCACCGCGGTCTGGAAATGCTGTTGCGCTACCGCCTCAACGACTATCTCGAACTGTGGGGCAGCTGGACCAAAGCCAACTATACCTTTGAGGATTTTGTCGACGGCGAAGACGACTTCAGCGGCAATCAACTGACCGGACAGCCACCCCACCACGTCAACGCCGGGATCGACCTGAATACGGAGTTCGGCCTCTACGGCTATCTCACCTACGAATTCGTCGATGCCTTTCCGCTTAACGACGCTAATACGACTTTCACGGACGCCTACCAGGTGATGAACCTCCGCCTGGGCTATCGAACCGATATCGGTCGCCGCTTCGGCCTCGATCTCTACGCAGGGCTCAATAACCTCTGGGACGAAAAATACGCTTCTATGGTGCAGATCAACGCCGCCGGCTTCGGCGGAGCCGCTCCCCGTTACTTCTATCCCGGCCTGCCAATAAATGGGTACGGCGGGGCGAAGTTGAAGTACCGCTTTGGGAAGTGAGGCAAAGTGGAAGTCGGAAGTCGGAAGTCGGAAAGTTTATTCGTCCCGGCGCCCCAGGGCGCGGAAAAAGTGGTTCCAAACCGACTTATGGGGAATCAGTACGCTTTTAGCAGAGCCTGAAAACCCTTCTCCTCCTTACTTGTTAGTACTGGGATAGTCAATACAACTACAACGGACAAGTACTACGTTCATGGACATACGCTATATCGAGGGAAAAGACATTGACAAGGTGAAGTGGAACAGCTGCGTGCACTACGCCAACAACGGCAACATATTCGGCTACATGTGGTATCTCGACTTTGTCGGGAAGCACTGGGATGCGCTGGTGGAGGGCGATTACGAATCCGTCTTCCCATTGGTCTGGCGTGAGGGTTGGCTGGGGCAGCGGGAGTTATACCAGCCGGAGCTGATGCGGGCGATGGGGGTGTACAGCATTAACGTACTCTCACAGGCAAGGCTGCGGCATTTTCTGGAAGCCATCCCCGATGAGTTCCGGCTGATAGATATCAATCTCAATGAACAGAATCAGCCGCCGGAAGCGCTGGATTTCAAAAAGGAGGAGTACATCAATCATCAGTTGCTGCTCAATAATCCGTACGAGATACTATCGGAAGGCTTTTCAGATGAGATGAAAAAGCAGTTGGAAATTGCAGAAGATGCCGGCATTGTCACTACGACTAGTTTAAAGCCGGAGACCATCGCCGCTTTTTACCGGCAGCACACTACGGACCGGAATAAGGAGCGCAATTTTCACACCCTTCAGCGCATCATGTACAATGTGCTGCACCGGGGCTGGGGCTATGCCGTAGGTGCCTACCTGCCCGACGGAGAGTTGGTGGCTGTCAATTTTTACATCTACAGCCACGGTAAGGTCATGAGCCTGACACCGCTGCAATCGCCGGCCGGCGCAAAGGTTCACGCCCTGCCTTTTCTTTTCAACATGCTGATCCGCTCGCACGGCAACCGCCCCCTGGTCCTCGACTTCAATACGGAGGAAGCGAATAAACTGGCGCGCGCTTTCGGAGCGCTGCCGAATAGGTACTACCGGGTCCGGCGGAATAAGCGGGTACTGGGGATTATTTAATCCGGGGTCCCGGGCTTTTTTCCATTATTCCATTCCACTATCTTTTAATCCTTCGATCCCCTTATACCGGACCTCACACAAGTACAACCCCTCCGGTGGCGCACTTTCCGCCCTTTGCAGCAGCTTCTGCCGGTTAAGTGCCTGCCGGACGGTATCCAATTCAATTTTTCCCGTACCTACATTGATGCACATGCCTACGATGAGGCGCACCATGCCCCGCAGGAAGCGATCGGCGGAGATGTGGAAGATCAGATTGTGTAGGTCTACCTGTTCCCAGTCGGCACGGGTGAGATCGCAACGCATGGTTTTGGCGTCGGTATTGCTGCGGCAAAAGGTGTAGAACGCCTCGTATTGGAGCAGCAGTTGCGCAGCAGCCTGCATGCGATTGAAATCGGGACGCTGGGGGTAGGGATAGTAGGTGACGGTCTGTTGGCGGAAAGGATCCTTGCGGAAGCTGAGGTAATAGGCATAGCTGCGGCGCGTGGCGTCGAAGCGGGCGTGGGCCCCGGACGCTACTTTTGAAATCGTGTAGAAAACGATATCCTGGGGTAAAACTTTATTTAAGCGGTGCAGGAAATTTTGGGGGAAGTCGCCCTCGTAATCGAAATGCAGGAAATACTGGCTGGCGTGTACACCGGTGTCGGTACGGCCACAGCCGACTACTTGGATGGATTGCCGCAGTATTAAGGAGAGTGTTTCCTCAATGACCTGCTGCACGCTGATCTGCCCGGGCTGTCGCTGCCAGCCGTGATAGGCGGCGCCGTTGTAAGCAATTTCTGCAAAGTAGCGCATGGTGAAGGTAGCAGTTATGTTTGCAGAAGCAAAGGTACTGATTACCGGGGGAGATAGGAAGTCAGTATAGAAAGCACCCGTGAGGCCTCACGGGTGCTCCCAGGTAAGTCTATCGTTTGGGTTTAGGCTTTATGCAAATCAACCGATAACGGCGGGGTCTTTCGAAGCGCTGCGAGCGTACATCATGGCGGCGCCGGCCAGGGCAAGGTCTTTGAGCATGCTACTCATGGAAGACTGGTCACCGTCCATAGCGCCGGGCAGGTGCACCAGCAGGGCGGTCAGCAGTAGGAAGAGGGCCAGTAGCGTACCGGCGAGCTTGTCGAGCTTTCCGATGAGTATACTAATGGTAGCGGCGATAAGAGCTACGCCGGTGAGATACACCAAAAAGGTGCTGCCGAAGGCCATACCGGCCATTCCCTGGGCATTCATAAAGTGAAAAACGCCGAAAACAGCGAAAGGAATCGCGTACAGGTACTTGCCAATGCTTAGAATCGCATTCATAAGTAATGTTTTTTGTTTGATTAATGCAATGTTTGTTATGTAGACACTTAATGTTTAAAAGTACAGTTTGTCTCGGTGTTCAGGGAATATAGCAGAATTTTTTTTGGCATATGACCTTTTTGGCGACAGTTAAGATAATAAAAAAAGAAAAACTCCTTGCAGAATTTTAAATCTACAAGGAGTTTTCGGTGAAAGGTCTTAAAATAATATCCGGCCGGGATACGTGCTTATGCCGCTTTAAGTTTGTTGAGTTTGGAGCGGCTGAGTTTTTTGGCGGCGTACTCGGCGGTAATTTCGTAAGTTTTGACACTTCCTTTTTTGGAAGGCAGATCGAACATAGCGTCGGTCATGATCGCTTCGCAAATGGAGCGCAGACCGCGGGCACCCAGCTTGAAATCGAGGGCCTTTTGTGCGATGTACTCGATGGCGTCCTGGCTGAAGGACAGCTGAATACCCTCCAGTTCAAAGAGTTTTTGATACTGGCGCATCAGCGAGTTCTTCGGCTCGATAAGGATGCGTTTCAGGGCATCGACATCGAGGGGGTCCAGGTAGGTGAGCACGGGCATGCGGCCGATGAGTTCGGGGATGAGGCCGTAGCTTTTCAGATCCTGATGGGTAATATACTGTAGGATATTCTCCCGGTCGATCTCTTCAATGTCCTCGGATTTAAAGCCGATGACCTGCGTATTGAGCCTGCGGGCGATATTTTTCTCGATACCATCAAAGGCGCCGCCGCAAATGAAGAGGATGTTTTCGGTATTGACTTTGACCAGCTTCTGTTCGGGGTGTTTGCGTCCGCCCTGAGGGGGCACGCTGACATCGGTTCCTTCCAGCATTTTGAGCAGTGCCTGTTGTACACCTTCCCCGGACACATCGCGTGTAATCGAGGGGTTATCGCTTTTGCGGGCGATCTTATCGAGCTCATCGATGTAGACGATGCCGCGTTCAGCGGCTTCGACATCGTAATTGCACACCTGCAACAAGCGGCTGAGGATGCTTTCCACATCTTCCCCGACGTAGCCGGCTTCGGTGAAGACGGTGGCGTCCACGATGGCGAAGGGCACATTGAGGAATTTGGCGATAGTTTTCGCCAGCAGCGTTTTTCCCGTACCGGTGTGGCCCACGAAAAGGATGTTCGACTTTTCAATCTCTATTTCATCCTGTCGGGGTTGCCGCAGGCGTTTGTAGTGGTTATAGACGGCAACGGAGAGGTATTTTTTAGCTTCGGTTTGTCCGATGACGAACTGATCGAGGTGCCCTTTAATTTCATGGGGCGTGACATTCTCGGGTAGCAGAAAGTCTCCATTCTTATCCTCCGGCCGTTTGCGGCCGTAGAGTTCTTCTTCGATGATTTCTCCGGCCTGCTCAACACAGACTTCGCAGATGTGCCCGTCAATGCCGGCAATCAGGATGAGGGCCTCTGCTTTATCTCTTCCGCAAAACGAGCAGCGGTAGTTCTGCTTATTACTTCGTCGCATCATTTCTCTTTTGATCTTTAAACCGCCCGGTTGTTTTTGAGGGACGCCTGCCTGTGTTGGTGTTCTGCCAGGCCAACCGGTGCGAAAGAAGGCGTCTTGTGTGAGGTGGGCGCAAAATTACGGACTTTTTCGGGCAAGGGCCCAGGGAAAGATGTACGGAGTTCAGAGTTTAACATTTACTTGTCGAACTCCGAACACCTTACCTGCAAGATTTATTCCTCTTTTTTTGCACTGCTGCGCTCCAGGACTTCGTCGACGAGGCCGTATTCTTTGGCTTCCTTAGCTTTCATCCAGTTATCGCGGTCGCAGTCTTCTTCAATTCTGTCATAAGGCTGACCGGAATGTTCGGCCAGGATTTCGTACAGCGCTTTTTGCTGTTCCTTAATGAGTTCGTAGTAGATCTCCATTTCGGTGACCTGCCCCTGCATGCCGCCCAGCGGCTGGTGGATCATCACGCGGCTGTGATGCAGACAGGTGCGCTTGCCTTTGGTGCCGGCAGCCAGCAGCACGGCGCCCATGGAGGCGGCCAGCCCCGTACAAATGGTTCCGATATCAGGCGATACGTACTGCATGGTGTCATAAATGCCCAGCCCGGAGATAACCGAGCCACCGGGGCTGTTGATGAACATTTGCACATCGCGCTTGGGATCCGTGGATTCCAGGAAGAGCAGTTGCGCCTGCACCACGTTGGCGACGTAGTCGTTGATCGGTACGCCCAGGAAGATAATGCGGTCCATCATCAAACGGGAGAAGACATCCAGACCGACGATATTCATCTGGCGCTCTTCGATAACATTAGGGGTAAATGCGTGAATATTAGGAACGGTAGGGGCTGTTTTTTCCGCGTACTTTTCCAGGTGCATGCTACTCATACCAAGGTGCCTGGTAGCATACTTCATGAACTCGTCTTTGTGAAACATGGTTTTTCAAAATTTTAGTTTGGTCTTAAAAATGCGTGAGCCTACTGGGAACCTGCTCCGATACGGAAATACCACTTTGTGTTCCTGTTATTCAGAACCGTCCTGGCCGGTTTCGCAAATCTCAAACATAATAACAACTAGCCTGTAAAGGGGTTGAATACATTGAAAATTTTCCTGAGAAAGCGCGAAATGCGAGGACTGCTGCCCAGGCGCCGGCTTTCTTTCCAGCTTCCGGAAACAGTAACAGGAGGTTTTCACCCGGTGAAGCCTCCTGTTTTTCCTTTCATTCTCTGATCCCTAAGCGTATGACTGCTCAGTCGCTACTCCTCCTCTTCCTGCACTGCCGGGTTGCGTTGTGCCTCGGCTTCGGCCTGCGCTTGCTGCATGACCTCTTCGAATGCTTCGACAGTGATGGGGTTGGGTTCTATCGTGACGTGGTCTTCGATAGCTTCGGCGACTTTGTCAGTGATGATATCTTCGTAAGCTGATTCGAGTTGCTTGCGGTCTTCCATCAGGCGCATGGCCATACTATTGAGCAGGTTCTCATCGGCCTGCCCACCGAAATAACCCCGGACCCGGTCTTTGAAGTATTCTGTGATTTCCTGCTGACCGACTTCCAGTTCGAAGCGCTTGACCAGCTTATTGCGGATGAGCGTCCAGTTAAGGTTTTTGGCAAAGCCCTCGTATTGTTTTTCAATTTCCTCTTCCGGAACTTCTTCGTTGGAAGCTTTCAGCCAGCGCTTGAGAAAGTCGTCGGGCAGGGGCAGTTCATTTTCTTCCATCAATTTTTCCTGGATATCGCGGAAGAGCAGGGCGCCTGCCTGATTCTCGAAACGAGCGACGATATTTTCGCGGATTTTCGCTCTGGCTTCTTCTTCGCTGCTCACTTCGCCTTCGCCGAAGATGTTATCAAAAAAGGCCTGATCGAGCTCGGCCGGCTCGACGCGGCTGACCTCCTCAATCGTCGCTTCAAATTCGGGGTTGATCTCGCGCTCGTCTTCTTCCTCCAATTCGAGTAAGTGTTTACGGACGAATGCTTCATCGGCGTTTTTTTCCAGTTCGAAGATGTTGAAGCGCAGCGTGTCGCCTTGCTTGCCGGTGAGGACCTCTTCTTTCAAGGTTTCGCTGGCGATATTATCGACCAGGATGCTGAAGCTGTTTTCCACTCCCTCTTCCTTGGGTTCTCCGTTTTCGAGTTCCACGACATGGAGCCTGAGCAGGTCGCCTTCCCGTATGTCCTCTTCGGAAAAGATCCGTTCTCCTTGCTGTTTGCGCATCCGTTCTATTTCCTCGTCGATCATCTCATCGGAAACTTCCACAGCGTATTTCTGATAGGTGGCTTCTTCCGATACGCCCTCCACTTCAACCTCGGGGCTGAGACCGATATCGAACTTGAAGGTGTAATCCTTCAGATTTTTGACATCAAAATCGATCAGTTCCTGGTCTTTCGAAGGCAGGGGCTGGCCAAGAATGTCGATATTTTCTTCTTGCAGGTAATCAAACAGCTTGCGCTGTAGCATATCATTGACTACTTCCGACAATACTGGCAGCCCGTACATCTTGCGGATCATGCTCATTGGGGTCCTTCCTTTACGGAAGCCCTTCATATTGGATTGCTGGCGGTATTTATCGAGTTCCGACTTGTATTTCGGTTCGTAATCCTTCTTTTCCAGCGTCACCGTCAATACAGCGGTTAAATTGTCAACATCTTCTCTGACAACGTTGGACATAATTTATGATTTGGATTGGTTTAATTTCGAAAAAAAACAGATGGGAATATATAGATTTCCGCAGCTTCACAGGAAAAAACCGGAATCTGTTCCTCCATCCTGAATTCCGGTCAATAAACAAAAAACGGTTTCTGTTTGCTCAATTAAAAGCCGTCTTGCAGTATAGGTGCGGGTGGAGAGACTTCCCGGTTAAGAAAAGCTGAGGTTGCGATGCTTCCAGGTTTTCCTAAGTCGGGATAAACTTCTCGTCGCTTCCCGCAAATGAGAACCAAAGCCGTTTAGTGCGGGTGGAGGGACTCGAACCCCCACGCCTTGCGGCACTAGATCCTAAGTCTAGCGCGTCTACCAATTCCGCCACACCCGCAGATAATATTTCAAATAAAAGAGCTCCGTCGGCTCTTTTGGAAGACTTGTAACACCCCTTTTGTCAAAAGCGTTGCAAAGATAGTATCTTTTTTATAAAAAGCCGGTGTTAGCGCGTATAAAAAATTAAAGCCGGAGCAGCGCCCTTAACCCGTATTATTCGTGGGTTCTTCGTCGTGAGAAGCCATAATGGTTGCCAGGCTTGCATTCCCCTATGCTGCGGTCGGGACAGGCGCGCAGGAAGGCGATACGCAACCGTATCCCTAGTGCCGGGCGCACTAGCTACGGTGAGTATCGACGGACGAGCCAACGTAAGAATGGCGGGCAGTTTGGCTTCGTAATAGATTAATCCACGAATAATCCGGGTTAAAGTAGATATTTTTATTAGATTTGTTTAGAACGAAGTATCACCAGTTCACAGAGAAAACGCATCATCGCCTTATCATCCCGGGATACGCGGCGCCTAAGTGAAGTGCGCCGGGCACTTTTTTGGTCAACTTTTTGTTACTAACATTTAGTAGCAACAATGTGCTAAGCCGAAGTACAGGGCGGGCCAGAAAATGTAACCCGGCGATCACAACAATTCTTCGCCGTAAATGATTTAATGAATGGATCCGGTTGTGCGGGAAAAGATTACTGATTGCAGTACCGGCCGGCTCAGGGGTCCAGTATGAATATTCTGCATCTAAGGAAAACTACAACCTTGCCACCCGGAACCCAATTCAAAAGACTATTCCACGAACGAAACGATCAGAACACATGCCGGAGGCTTTAGTCATACGAGAAGAAGAGAAAAAGCTCATTCAGAATGCTTACCGCAGGCTGTTGCGTTCTATTCACGCCGAGATGGATGAAGAGGATAGCCGTAACATCCGCAAGGCTTATGAGCTGGCCGTGCAGGCGCACAGTCAACAGCGCCGCAAATCGGGGGAACCGTATATACTGCATCCGATTGCCGTAGCAAACATTTGCGCCGAAGAAATCGGACTGGGGCCTACGGCCATCGTTTGTGCCCTGCTGCACGATGTAGTAGAGGACACCGACGTCAGTCTCGATCAGATCCGGGAGCAGTTCAATGACCGGGTGGCCAAGATCGTCGACGGGCTCACCAAGCTCGACGGGGCATACAACGCCGAAAGTCCTCAGGCGGAAAACTTCAAGAAGGTGCTCAGTACCTTGGTGGAGGATGTGCGCGTCGTTCTTATTAAAATGGCCGACCGCCTGCACAACATGCGGACCCTGGGGGCGATGCCGCGGCATAAGCAGCTCAAAATTGCTGCCGAAACCAGCTATATATATGCTCCGCTTGCCCACCGCCTCGGTCTGTATAATTTCAAGACCGAGTTTCTGGATCTGTGTATGAAGGTGACGGATCCGGATACCTACTTCGATATCGCCCGCAAGTTGCAGGAAACCAAACGAGAACGCTCCCGGTATATCAACGAATTCATCACGCCCCTGAAGGAGCGGCTGGAGGAAATCGGGGTGCCCTATGAAATCTTTGGCCGTCCCAAGTCCATCTACTCCATCTGGAACAAGGTCAAATTGAAGCGGGTGCCCTTCGAGGAAATCTACGACCTTTTCGCCGTGCGGATTATCGTAGATGTACCGCCAGAGAAGGAAAAGCTGATCTGCTGGCAGTTTTATTCCATCGTTACAGATGTTCATACGCCTATTCCGGAACGACTCAAAGACTGGATCACGACGCCAAAATCAAATGGTTATGAGTCTTTGCATACTACCGTCATCGGACCGAAGGGGCGCTACGTGGAAGTGCAAATCCGCAGTGTACGGATGGACGAGATCGCGGAGCGGGGATATGCGGCGCACTGGAAATACAAAGGCGGCAACAGCCAACCAGATGTTTACGAGCGCTGGCTCGACAGTGTGCGCGAAATCCTCGAGGACCCCAACAGCGACGCGGTAGAGTTTCTGGGTGACTTCAAAAACAACAGCCTCTTCAATAAGGAGGTCTATATTTATACCCCTCAGGGCGATATGAAAATTTTGCCGAAAGGCGCTACCGCTCTCGACTTTGCCTTCAGCATACACACCGACCTGGGGTATCACTGCACCGCAATCAAGGCTAACAACAAGCTGGTTCCGATGGGTTACAAGCTCAAGAACGGCGATCAGGTGCAGATTATCACCAATAAAAACCAGAAGCCCAGTGAGGATTGGCTCAAGATGGTTGTTACGGGGAAAGCCCGCTCCAAGATTCGCTCCGCGATGAAGGAAAGCCGTCGCCGGAGAGGGGAGCTGGGCCGGGAGGCTCTGGAACGTAAACTGCGGCATCTCAAGGTGGCCGACTTCGAACGCAGTGTAGAAATACTGGTCAAACACTTTGACCTGAGTTCCCATGTGGACCTGTACTACGCCATTGCTACCGACAAACTCAGCATTCAGGACATATTTAAGAACTTCACTACCGATGCCAACAACCGGCTGGTAGAAGCAGAACCGGAAAAAGTGGCTCTTCCCGCCCCTGCTCCGGTGGAAAGCAGATCGCCTCGCCGCAAGCGTAATAAAATCACCGGAAAACCGCGTCTGCTCATCAACGGCGAACCGGGAGAAAGATATCAATACACCTTCGCCTCCTGCTGTAATCCGGTACAGGGGGACGATATTTTCGCTTACCTGTCGGCTAACGCAGGGCTGAAGATTCACCGGACCAATTGCCCGAATGCCACTAACCTCATGGTGAATTACGGTTACCGGGTCATGAAAGCCGAATGGGTATCTACCACAGATGCGTATTTCGTAGCTGACCTGAGAATTGCCGGTATCGATGACGGCCCGGGGGTTATCGAACGCGTGACACACGAAATTTCCTCTCTGCTCAACCTCAATATACGCTCTTTCTCCATGGAAGGAGATGAGGGCTACTTCGAAGGGAAAATCAGCCTGCTGGTCAGCAATATCGATCAGCTCAATATCGCCATCCGGAGTTTACAAAACCTTGAAAACGTTTCTACTGTTTCAAGGATAGATTGATGAAAAGGATTTAGAGTAATAAAACCTGGCGCCCCTGGCGTGGGATTTATTTATTATCTTTGTTAATTACACGAAAAGCTAGTGCACGGCGCGCTAGTGGAAAACGAGCTGCTTCACGAGTAGCGGTTTTCCTTCATTACATTTGAATACTATTTGGCATGGGTGTGCAAAGAAAGCAGGAAGATATCATTAAGGAAGTCAAGAATATATTTGCTTCTCATCTGGAGAAAAACGGTTTTCGTAAAACACCGGAGCGATTCGCCATTCTGGAGGAAATCTACCGGCGCACCGATCACTTCGATGCAGAGGCCCTTTATATTCATATGAAAAACCAAAATTACCGGGTCAGCCGGGCAACGGTGTATAATACGCTGGAGTTACTCGTCACCTGCGATCTGGTTAAGAAACACCAGTTTGGGAAGAATCTCGCTCAGTATGAAAAGTCCTACGGATACAAGCAGCATGATCACTTGATTTGTGTCGACTGCGGGAAAGTGTTGGAGTTTTGTGATCCGCGGATTCAGCAGATCAAGGATATGATGGGCGAATTGCTGAAATTTAAGATCATCCACCATTCTCTCAATCTATACGGACAATGCGACGGCGCCTGTCCGAAAACTGCCGGGGGGCGCAAGGAAGAACCTGTCGAGTCTACAGAGCAGGAGCATTGATCAGAGGTATCGGATAACAATCAGTTTTTAGCAGGTATTCGTAAAATCAAACGGCGGAATTGAATGCCGTTTTCTTTTTCAAACACCTTCTCAATCCGGCTTAGTCAGGTTGATAATCTGCCACCTTGCCTGGATGTACCTCGCAAGCAGTCGCTTGCGGAACAGTATTGAGAAAAAAACCCAATTGTCGAAGCGTAAATGAAAGAGCTTTTTCAAATATCCAAGGAGCAAGACATTTATATCATACAGGTTCGGGATCTGCTCAGCGAAACGGCCAACCGTAAAATGATGGTAGCCGTGGATGACAAAATGACGGACGATTTTGCTAACATTATCGTCAATTTAACAGATATTGACTATATCAACAGCGTCGGGATCAATTTTCTTATCCAGCTGAGGCACCGGGCTAGGAAATCAGGAGGACGGGTGGTCATTGTGCACGCCTCCGGCAAAGTGAAGGAATTGCTCGATATTACAAAGCTGCGCCCCATGTTTGCGCTGACAGATTCTCTGGAAGAGGCAAAGGGCTTATTGTCGGCTTGATATTCCCAACCGGTCGCTCAAGATTAGCGGGTTCCCATTCCCTGCCTTGACGCGGATTTTTACTAGATTAGCGGCCATAAATCAAATCACCAGTAAAAACCAACAACTTTGACAAATAAGTCAAGGCGCAAAAAGAAATATATATGGCAATTGATGTTATTCTCGGCTTGCAATGGGGAGATGAAGGGAAAGGTAAGATTGTAGATTATCTTGCAGAACGCTACCATATAGTCGCCCGTTTTCAGGGTGGCCCCAATGCCGGCCATACGCTTAAATTCGATGGCCTCAAAGTAGTATTGCACACGGTGCCTTCGGGAATTTTCCGGGAAGGCCTGCTCAATCTGATCGGTAACGGCGTCGTCCTGGATCCGATTACGCTCTCCAAAGAAATCGATCAATTGCGCGATATGCAGGTCGACTACCAGCGCCGCCTGCTGGTGGCCAAGAAGGTCCATCTAATCCTGCCGACCCACCGCTACCTGGATGCCGCATCCGAACGCGCCAAAGGAAAAGAAAAAATAGGTTCCACCCTCAAGGGCATCGGTCCCACTTATATGGATAAAACGGGGCGCAATGGTCTGCGCGTCGGGGATATCCTGCGTCCTGATTTTCTGGAAAAATACGAAGCCCTTAAAGCTAAGCACCTGCAACTCGCAAAGATCTATCCCAACATTGACTTCGATCTGGAAGGGGAAGAGGAAAAATGGTTCGAAAGCCTGGAAGTGCTGCGCAGTCTGCAAGCGGTAGATGGAGAATACTACCTCAACGAAGCTCTCAAGGCCGGAAAGCGCATCCTGGCCGAAGGCGCGCAGGGATCCATGCTGGACATCGACTACGGCACCTATCCTTATGTAACCTCTTCCAATACCATCACTGCCGGAGTATGTATCGGCCTGGGGGTCTCTCCCGGAAAAATCGGTGAGGTAATCGGTATTACCAAAGCCTACTGTACCCGCGTAGGGTCGGGTCCTTTTCCTACCGAGCTGAACGATGAGACGGGCGAACGCCTGCGCTCGGAGGGCGGAGAATTCGGCGCTACTACCGGCCGGCCGCGCCGTTGCGGATGGATTGACCTGCCGCAGCTGGAGTACACGACCATGCTCAACGGCGTTACCCAGTTGGTGGTCACCAAAGTGGATGTACTCAATGACTTCGAATCTGTACGCGCCGCGACCGCTTATCGCTACGATGACGTCAGCAGCAGGCAACTGCCTTTTGATATCAACGACCATGACATCGAGCCAATCTACCAAACTTACGGTGGCTGGCAACAATCGCTGGACGGCATCACGGACTACGATGAGCTGCCTGCTCCCGCGCGAACTTACCTGGAAGCTCTGGAAGCGTACCTGAACGTTCCGGTCACCATGGTTTCCACCGGTCCGGAACGCAACAAACTCATTCTGAAGGAAAAGGTGAATGTCGGCAGAACGGTTGTGGGAGAGTAGAAGGAGCTTCCTGGAGGTGCTTTGTTGCGGTTGAGATCGCCGGAGGCACTAGTGCCTCCGGCACTGCGGAATACTGCAGGTTTGGTGCAGTGTTCTCATGTACCCCGCGGGAAGTCCATTTCCTTTTTCCTCATTTTCTTTCCAATCACTTCTCTGCAAAGATGATATACTGATAATCCAGGGCGGTATCATTGGTTTGGATATTCTCGTAACCGGCTTCGATCAGTTCTTCCTCGACCTGATAAAGGGGGATGCGGTACGTGGAGGGGGGGCCGAGGGGCGTGCGTTTTTTCTTGAAGTCGATGATGAGCAGGGTGCCGCCTTCCTTAAGTCCTTCTTTCAGGTTTCTGAGATAGGGCACCCGGTTTTTCATGTACATATAGGTATTAACGATCATGGCGATATCGACTTCCCCCGGGCGCAGGTGAGGGTCGTCGGGTTCGGCGAGGCGGGTTTCGAGTTGATCCTGCATATCTGCGGGCAGCACCTGCCGTTTGAGGCTGTCGAGATACTGGGTGAAGCGCGGGTCGATATCCACGGCGATGACTTTCCCGGCTTTGGGGGCCAGGCGCAGAGCGAAGAAGCCTTTGCCGGCCCCGATATCGGCTATGGTTTTATTTTCCAGGCTGCCCAGCAGATTGATGATCATCTCAGGTTTCTGCCAGATCAGGCGATTGGTGTTGAGGTAATCTTCCGTAAAACCCGGTTTACGGTTGGTATTTTCCGTGCGGTTGGTATCGGCGGAGCGTTCGTTTTGCGGAGGGACTGGAGCGGAAGGCTGCCGTTGATCCGGCTGGCAGGCAGCAAGCAGAAGCACCAGGATGTTTAGGGCCAGGATAATACTTTTGTTAAACTCCATACAGTTGTATTCTGACAAATTTGAGTAAAGTTAACGCTTCCACCAACAGCAGCAAAGGGATTAGGATAGTAAATAAATTTTTCAGACTTTTATTTCGTCATGCGCAGCATGAGTTGTTGGAGCTGCCGCCGCATGGCGCCTCCTGAGCCATCGAAGTTATTGGCGATGAGCGCGAAGGCGTGTAAGCGTCCGTTGCGGTCTCGGGCATACCCGGCATAAGCCCGTACATGACCCAGGGTGCCGCTTTTGGCGCGCACCAAACCGTTGCCGTTACTCCGGTCGGGAAGTGAATCGTACAAGGGCTGAAAGAGCCGTTGATCTACTGCGCTCTTACGCAGCACCGCGGCCAGAAAGCGGGCTGTGATGACGTTGCGTGATGACAGCCCGGAGCCGTCGTAGAGGCGTACGCCGTCGAAGCGCACCCCCCGGGCCTGCCATTCTTCGGCCACCACCCGCAGTCCGTTCTTCAGGCTTCCCTGTTGTTTTTTAGCTTTGCCCAATGTTCGTAGCAAGCTTTCGCAGTACAAATTGACGCTGCGGCCGTTGGCGCGGGCAACGATGTCGCGAAGGGGCGGGGAGTAGTGTGTCATCAGGGTCGTTCGCCTGGAATCGCCATGCCCCCGGCGGCTTAGGTCGAGTTGAGAAATGGGACCACCATCGTTTTGTATTCCCACTTTTTCCAGTTCTGCGGAAAGGTGATAAGCAGCGAAAAAGGGCGGATCGGGCAGCGATCCCTTAATGTCAAAGAGCCCGCTGCCTGCCGGAATGGTGCCGCGCACATAGCGCAGGGTGGAATAAGGGGCGCCGTAAATGTAGGCATTGTCGCCGGTGTTGTGTCCGGCCGTTGTCACCTCGTTGTGGAAGGTAAGGCCGGGCACCTCGGGGTGGATATGGGCAATAGACGGGGTAGAACCGATTGAACCGTTTTGCTGAAATCGCAGGAAGTACAGGTTTTCGTGTAGGTTGAGCCCCCAGCTTCCGGCGGCGTAGTAATTGCCGAGGTCGTTCCACTGCCAGCTCGGCACTTTCACATCGGTAGGCAGGGCGGAACCGTCTCCTACCACATGCCCCTCAATGTGTTTGATGCCCCGCTGCTGTACGGCCAGGCGAAAGCGCTCCAGGATGCCTTCCAGGCCGGGGGTGGCTTCCATTTCTCCCGATCCCAAGGTTGGATCTCCTGAACCCAGCAGGTAGAGGTTGCCGGAAAGCCGCCCCCCGCTGCCGATCATGCCGTCGAACTGCAGCTCGGTGGGGTAGCGGTGATCAGGGCCCAGGACCGCCAGGGCAGTAGCGGTAGTGAGTACCTTCAGGGTAGAGGCCGGAGTCAGGCTGCGATCGGGATCGTAGCTGGCAATCACTTCTCCCGTTTCCACGTCCATAACACAGACGCCGAAGCCGGCATGCCGGAGTTCAGAAGACCGGGCCAGCGCATTGATGGCCTGCTGCAGACTAGCTTGGCCGATCAGCAGGTTGGGAAGCGATAGCAGGGGAAGAAGCATAGTGAAAATTAAAAGGCAGTGTTTCCGGGATTCCATAGAGAACATAGACTTTGCACTATCGTTGGTAAAAACAAATTATTCAACTCCCCCTCGAACAACTTTTTTAAGCTCCGACAATCGTCCCTTCCGTCTTCCCAAATCCGATACGCAGGTCGTCTTTCTCGCACCAGCCGTGGAGTATGACCGTGTCGCCATCCTCCAGGAAGCGGCGTTCCCCGCCGCCGGGCAGGCCGATGGGGCGGGTCCCGCCCTGTGTCAGTTCGAGCAGGGAGCCGTAGCTGTCGGGGGTAGGACCGCTGATGGTGCCGCTGGCATAGAGATCGCCAACATTGACGTTGCAACCGTTGACCGTCTGGTGGGCCAGTTGCTGGCATATATTCCAATAGAGTTGCTTGTAGTTGGTCCGGGTGATGCACCGGGGGGTGTCTCCCTGTGTTTGCAGTAATACCTCCAGATTGATGTCAAAGCTGTGTTTCCCTTCGCATTGCAGATAGGGCAGGGGCTTTGGCTCTTGCTCCGGTCCTTTACAGCGGAAGGGTTCCAGCGCATCGAGGGTGACGACCCAGGGAGAGATGGTGGAGGCGAAGCTCTTGCCAAGAAAGGGGCCGAGAGGCCGGTACTCCCAGCGCTGTATGTCGCGCGCCGACCAGTCGTTGAACAGCATCAGCCCGAAAATGTAGTCTTCTGCTTCTCCTGTTGAGATCGATTCTCCTATTTTCGTCGATTTTCCCAGTACGAAAGCCACCTCCAGCTCAAAGTCGAGCTGCCGGCTGGGGCCGAAAACGGGATAGCCTTCATCGGCAGGCGATTGCTGCCCCTTGGGCCGACGGATGGGCGTACCGGAGATTACGATGGAGGATGTCCGGCCGTGATAGCCTGCGGGCAGGTGGCGCCAGTTGGGGTTCAAGGCATTTTCCGGGTCCCGGAAGAGGGAGCCTACATTGGTGGCGTGTTCCAGGCTGGAGTAGAAATCGGTATAGTCCCTCACTTTGACCGGCATCATCATCTGTACACGTGACCGGGAATGCAGGAAGTACTCGGCCAGCTCGCTGGCGTCCCAGTCTTCCAGGTCATTGTCGAGGATTTCCGACAGGCGGTCGCGTACGGCGCGCGTCTTTTCCCGCCCCAGGGCCATAAAATTATTGAGACAGGGTTGTGCAAAGACGGACTTCGGAATATTGAGGTCATCAAAAAAGCCATGCTCGGACAGCACCTGCAGGTCGGCCACCTGATCACCGATGGCGGTGCACAGGCGGGGCGATAGCCCGGGGGTGCGGAATACGCCGAAGGGGAGGTTCTGAATGGGGAAGTCGCTGTCTTTGGGCACGTCTACCCAGGAACTCAGTTTCGGATTGTTGGCTTTGATCATGTCCTTGTACTGTTTCAGGAACGCAATATAATAAGCTTTTACAATTAACCCCGGCAGGAGGGAAGGTGATGTTTGCCGGAGGCCTTTTTACCACCTTTTCTAAAGAACGGGTATTCAGGTTTACGCCATCCTGATCACAGTATCGATTACCCATATCTTTGGTCGGTACTGAACTTCTGCGGTTCTACGGTTCTTCTGTTCCGGCCTGTTTAAAGCAGTTTTTTACCTTCTTATTGACATTCAGAACCGCAGAACAGTAAAATCGATGAACAGACGAACCGTAGAAGTAGCCAAAACCGAACTTATGGGTAATCAACACATCCTGATCACAGATGTTAGCCGGACTCAGGATAAAACACCTTTTTGCTGTCCGCCGTTGCAGGCGACCAGGAATAATATCAAGATCAAAGCGAGTGGGTAAGTGATCGTTTTCATAATAGGTGGTATTGATCCTCTTTAAATTTAATGCCCGGCAAGCCTTTGCCAGCTTCGATTGTAGAACTGCCATGAGGCGCTCATTGTTGGATCAATACCGTCTTCAGCGGAGAAAATTCCGCTTCACCGTCCTTCCAGGCAAGTAATGCACCGTCCTGAAAGGTGGCGAGGACGGGGAAGCCGGCGTAAATTTTGTCGCTGACTTCGGCGATCGCTTCTTTATGCAGGATGCGCCCCTTCGTTGTTACGGCTGCTACAAAAAGGCGGGCGCTGTCCGTTTCCTGTTCTACCCAGCTGACCAGTACCCGGTCCCGGCCTGCCAGAACAAGGTCCACTTTGCCCAGCGGCTGGCCGTTATCGATCCGGACCGGTGAGGAGAAAGTGTCTCCGTCGTCATCCGAAAAAGCGACCTTTACCTGGGCCTGATTCTGTGGAGCGCTGTACCAGGCGACGGCAACCTGGCTTTGCTGAGCGTCAACAGCAGGGCCCTGCATTGTGAAATAACTCACCTTCCACTTATCGCGACTAATGATCCGAGGCGAGGACCAGGCGCCGTTTTCATGTCTGATAAGAGCAATATCCCGGATGTTTTCTTCCGTGGCATTCCGGTATACGATAAGCGGACCTTTACTGCTCATTGCCAGGTCGAAAGGGCATAATTCACTGATCATTTCGTCGAGTAGCGCCGCATCGGACACCTTGCCGCTTTTATCGAATTGGGAGGCTCGGAGGGATATTCGTCCGTGTATGTTGGGAACGGTGCGTCCGCTGTGCGGAATTTCAATCATGGTTTCTCTGCCGTCTTCCCACACTGCCATCATCTTGCCGTCCGGGAGGGGTAGCAGGCGGCACAACCCGTAGAAAGCGGGGGTGCGAACCTCATAGGGCATAAATGCAGCTCCCCAGGTTTGCCCCCCATCGGTCGACTGGCTGATCATAATGTGATGGTCATAGGGGTTCCGGCCGTTGCGCTCCAGCCAGAATGCTGCCAGTGCCGATGGGGCATCCGCATACTGGGCAAGCCGGGGCATGTCGGCCCAGTTGACGAACCAGTTCCTCCCGCCTTCGGCGATGAGCAGCGGTTCGGACCATCCCGCTGCTTCGAAGCGGCTAAACTGAAACCGGTAAGACTGTTGGCTGTCGGCTTCGATCCAGGAGGCGTATACCTCTCCCTGCTCATTGTAGAACAGGCTCGGTGCTTCCCCTGCGCGGACCGGAAGTGGGTACGGCGTAATCGAAAAGGCGCTTTCCTGATCCTGACGACAGGTTCCCAGCAGCAGAAGGAGCATCAGTAAGCATAAAATCTCTTTAGATACCATGGCTTTTAGATACTTTTATAGCCGGAAGCTTCATCCTTTTCTGGCAGCGAAAGAGAACGGCTTTTTAATTAGGATGAAACGCCCGGTTCCGGAATTTTTTTCACCTCAGAAATACCGCATTGCTAAACAAAAACTTACCATTCTCCCAGAAGGCCCGATAAAGTGGATTATCGATCAGATACACCACGCTGCCGCGGCCTCGCTCCTGCACCCCGTAGATGAGGGTGTTTTTTACCTGCTCGCGGGCGCGGGCGCCGGCGAATCCGGAGACCAGCAATTCTTCGCCCAGTACGCCGACGTTCCAGCCACGCTTCATCGGGGCGTAGCTCAGCTCGTTGGTTTTCAGAGAGAAGTAGTAATCATTCAGGCCGAAGGCCAGGGGATGGGAGTTATCGATATCCACTTTAAAGACTGCTCCGGGGATATTGTCGCTGATGTATTGTCGCTCCTGATCGTCGTAGTTGCTGGGTCGGGCGCCACCGCCGTTGCCATTCGAGTCGCGCTCTTCCCCCTTTTGGCGAAGGCCGAGACCGTTCACTCCTTCCAGCGAGCGGACCGCTGAGCCTATGGCGATGAGGCGGCCGCCGTTACTAATCCATTCGCTAAGCTTATCGCTGGTCGCGTTATTGATACGGTAGCGCCCTTCCGGCATAATGATGAGGTTGAAGTCTTGCAAGTCGGTGCCGCCCAGGTCTTCAGCCGGAATAATATGGATGGGAAAGCCCAGGCTTTGCTCAAAGTAGTGCCACACTTGTCCAAAGGAGTTGGAATAGGTTCCCTCGCCACCGAGTATAGCTGCTTTCGGCCGCCGCAGTACTTCCATGGCGCTGGAGCCCAGATCGTGACCGCTGTCGGAAAAGCCAGTCTGGACACCCGTTATCTCCTGCTGGTGATCGGTGGCTGCCTGACGGACAATATTGAAAAATTCATCTCCCAATTGCCGGTTGTCGGCATGGGTGATGACCAGGGTGCCGGGTTCGTAATTTCCGTTTTCTATGCCGAAAGCCGCTGTCGCGTATCGAACGGTAACACCTTTGACCAGCAATTCGCTCAGGAAGCGCGCATTGCGCAAGGAATTCCAGGTAGCGAGATAGGCATAGGGCCGGCCGGCATCAGGAGCCATTTCCGGATACTCAAATTCGTAACCGGGCGTAACAGCTACCCGCTCTTGGGCGGCGTAAGTTTCGAGGCCGTAGGCGTAGGGCAGTGACCAGGCGGTGATGTCATAGGTCGCCGAATCCTCCAGTGCGGATTCGGGCTCGAGCAGGACCTGGGTGAGTACGCCCCTCGGCTGATAGGCACTGATTACCAGGTCGTTTTCATCGACCTGTACCGACTCCTCCGTTCCGCTGGTGTAGTGGTAGGCGCGCAGGTTGGTATTCCGGGAGGCCTTGCCGTAAGTGATGCCGTTTTTGTCGAGCAGCTCGCAGAAAGCGCGAAGGCGGCCTTCGGGATTATCACCTTTGATGATAAACGTTTTGTAAGGTCCGGGAGGATTGTTGCGGGATTCCTTGAAGAAGGATTCGAAATTGCTGATCAGCCGTTCTGCGTTGCGCGAAGCAATTTCTATGGTAGCCAGGGAAGTCGTTTTATGATGGGCAACGCGGTCGTAGAGCGTCAGGATATCGCCGCTCTCCGTTTCGATGGCCCGGCCGGCTCCAATACCCGCCTGCTCATAGGTCATGCCGATGGCGCCGTTATAGGTCGGATAGGTATCGCCATAGCTGGGGTAAAAGAGGTCGAAGCGCTCGCGGGTGAAGTAGAGCCAGCCTTCCCGGTCGAAATAACTGGCGTTGTTTTTGCCGATCTCGGTTTGAAACTGCCGCTGCCACTGCGTGATGTAGGGGTGAAAGGGCTTGGCGGCGGGAGCGAAATAATAAGGGCTGTTGTAGCCTTGTTCGTGCACATCCACGTGAATATGCGGGAACCATTCCTGGTATTTGGCCATGCGCTGTTGCGATTCGGTCTGCGTTTGCCAGGCCCAATCGCGGTTCAGGTCGAAGAGGTAGTGATTGGTGCGGCCGCCGGGCCAGGGTTCGTCGTGCTCCCAGGTGTCGGGGTCGGGATTGGGGGTGCTGGGGGATATGCCGCGGTACCAGGAAGTGTAGCGGGAATAGCCGTCGGGGTTGTAGGAAGGATCGATGATGACCAGCGTATTCTCCAGCCAGGCCTGGCTACGCTCATTATTGGGGTTGGCAAGTTCATAGAGTACGGCCATAGAACTTTCGGAGCCGGCCGCCTCGTTGCCGTGTACACTGTAGCCCAGCCAGACGATGGCCAGATCGAGCGCGGAATCGGTTTCGCCGTTTAGCAAGCCGGTGCGTCGCAGGTTGTTCTGCCGGATGTCTTCCAGTCGGGAGAGGTTCTCCGGCGTAGAGATATAGGCCAGCATCATGGGCCGGCCTTCGTAAGTTTGTCCGTATCTTTCGATTTGCACCGAGGGGCTGTTGGCTGCCACGTGTTTTACATAATCTATCAGCATATGATGAGGGGTAAACTGCTCGCCGAGCGCGTGTGGCAGAAAATCACTTGGCGCCTGCAACTGTGCCTGCAGGCCGCTGATGGTAATAAACAGTAAAGCGATTAAACAATAGTGTCTCGTCATTGGATTAAATAGTTGATGTATACGAGGATTGAATGAGAAGGAAATAAAATTTAAAAAGGATGGAATAAGCAAAAGAGTGCCTGAATAAACTCCATCTTCCATTTCCTCAATTTTTTCCTCCAAAGCCCGCTAGGATAGTAATTTTTTTTCAAAAAAAACAAACAAACACATGTATACCACCCTGATCAGTACGGAAGAATTAGCGAAAAGGCTCGACAATCCTGACCTGGTTATCGTCGATTGCCGCTTCAGTCTGGCAGAAACGGAGGCCGGGCGCCAGGCTTATAAAGAAGGCCACATTCCCGGCTCCTTTTACGCTCACCTTGACGATGACTTGTCCGGCGTGGTAGAGCCGGGTAAAACGGGCCGTCATCCCCTGCCGGACCTCGACGCACTGGTGGATACCTTCTCGCAGTGGGGAATAGGTCCAGGTACGCAGGTGGTTGCCTACGATGACCTGTCGGGCGCTATCGCCGCCCGGCTTTGGTGGATGCTGCAGTGGCTTGGGCATGATACCGTCGCCGTGCTTGACGGCGGATGGCAGAAATGGCAAAGGGAAGAGCGGCCGGTAAGCACCAACCCCCCGAAGCCTTCACCGAAAAACTTCAATCCCCAGATTCGCGAGGAACTGCTCGTCGATGCCGACTTCGTCGACCGTATCCGGAAAGAACCGGGCTTCCGTCTGGTGGATTCCCGTACCGCCGAGCGCTACACAGGAGAGGAAGAACCCATCGACGAGGTAGCCGGTCATATTCCGGGCGCGCTCAGCTCTCCGCACACCGAGGTGGTGACCTCCGAGGGCGACTGGCTCAGCCCGGAGGAACTCAGCGAGCGCTTCGAAAAACTGCTCAACGACGTGGAACCCGGCCAGGCCGTCTTCTACTGTGGATCCGGCGTCACTGCCTGCCGTAATATCCTGGCGGTAAAGCACGCGGGCAAAGGAGATGTAAAGCTTTATGCAGGATCCTGGAGCGAGTGGATCACAAATAAAGAGAGAGAAGTAGCGAAAGAGGGGGAGTGAATGGAAGGTAAGTCAGGTGAAGTCAGTAACCGGGGTGACTTGTCTGACGGCCGTCAGGAGGTGCGACTGTAAAGAGCGGGTGTCATCTCGTTGGAAGTGAAAAAAGCCAGGAGAAACCAAGGAGTATTGGTCGATATTCAACCTGTCGTCTGCTTCGAAGGCATTGACATGATGGAAGCCGAAGAAGGCTTTTAGATAGATGATTTTTAACCATGTGGGAGCGGGAGGAAAAAAACGGTGTGACTTAATGGCTTCCCCTTAATAAACCTGCTCCACAATCGCCTTAATGGTATCCGTATCGCCCATCGTGTAGTAGTGCAGGCAGGGCGCGCCTGCTTCTTTGAGCTCTTTGGATTGCTGGATACACCATTCGATGCCCACCTGGCGGCGGCCTTCGGCATCTTTGGCTTTCATCATTTCCTTGGCCAGGTCGTCGGGCAGGTCGACGTGGAAGATGCGGGGAATAGAGTTGAGCTGGTACTTTTTCGTCAGCGGTTTGAGTCCGGGGACGATGGGTACGTCAATACCGTCATTTCGGCAGGCCTCGACAAATTCAAAGTATTTTTTGTTGTCGAAAAACATCTGGGTAACGATATAGTCGGCGCCCGCTTCGATCTTGGCTTTGGTGAACTCCAGGTCGAGGTTCATGTTCGGCGACTCGAAATGCTTCTCCGGATAACCGGCGACGCCAATGCAGAAATCGGTACGCAGCCCGTTTTCGATATTTTCATCCAGGTACTTACCGCTGTTCATATCCTCAACCTGCTTGACCAGGTCGAGCGCGTAGGCGTGACCGCCTTCTTCGGGGATGAACTTGCCCTCGAATTTGCGGGCGTCGCCGCGGATAGCCAGTACGTTGATAATATTGAGAAAGTTCAGATCGATGAGCACGTTCTCGGTGTCCTCCTTGGTAAAGCCACCGCAGATAAGGTGGGGCACGGCATCTACACCGTAGCGATGCATAATGGCCGCGCAAATGCCTACCGTGCCGGGCCGCTTCCGGATAGCCGACTTCTCGTAGTAGCCACTACTGCGCTTTTTATAAATAAATTCTTCCCGGTGATAGGTCACGTCAATGAAGGGCGGTTTGAATTCCATCAGCGGATCGAGCGTGTCAAAAATAGTTTGCATACTCCCCCCTTTCAGCGGCGGCAGCACTTCGAAAGAGATGAGGGTCTTTCCGTTGGCTTTTTCAAAGTATTCGGTAACTTTCATGGACTTGTCCTTGCTGTATCTTTTTTGTCGGGCCACCGGTAGAAAGCGTTGACTTTTCCCGGGGCCGATATTCTGGAATTTTGAGTCTAATGATAATTAAATCAGGGCAGATGCAAATCAAAAGATAAAACTACAAATTCGGATGCTTTAATTCCAATTAGCCAGACTTATGGGAAAAAATTAACGCTGAGATTACAAAACACTTCAATAATCCATGATTCCTCTCTTTCATCGAACATCTTTCCTGTTTCATCGATAAAATCATTGAATAATAATAACCCCTCTTGCAACGTAATGATTTATGTCATATTTTTGACTGAACGTTTGGTCAATAAAATAGAGTATGGCGCCCAAAACAAAGAAACAGTACGCAGAGATCCGCAGAAAGAGTAAAGAAACAATTAAGGAGGTTGCCCTGGAGCTGTTTGCCTATCAGGGATTTCACAGTACTTCCATCAGTAAGATTTCGAAAAAAGCCGGCGTTTCCAAGGGGTTGATGTACAACTACTTTGAAAGCAAAGAAGCTCTTTTGCACGACATTCTCATGGACGCAGTGGAAGTAGGGGAGCGTCTGATGGAAGAAAACCTGGACAAATCGGGCAGCGTACGCGAACAGCTGCGCGCCCTGACGGAAGCCACCCTCAATATGATTCGTGATAATACACATTACTGGCAATTACTGACTTCGCTGGCCTTCCAGCCTAACATCCTGGAAGGCATGTCTTCGGTGCTGGAAGGAAAAACGGAGGCCACGCTTCGGCGTATCCAAAATCTTTTTGAAGCACTTGGCGCACCGGATCCCGAAAAGGAGGCGCTGCTATACGGCGCCGTGCTGGACGGCATTGTCATGAACTACTTTCAGATGGGAGAGGAGTATCCCCTGGAGGAAATGAAACAATACATTCTGAAAAAATTCGACTTAGCATAAAACAGACGAGCATATGAAACGCCTGACAGTAATATTTTTTTGCGCATTAGCCGGAGGGCTGTTCTTTTCCGTCACTCCTCTGGCGGCGCAGGAACTCACGGCTACGGAAATTGTAGAGCGCGCCGACCAGAAGATGCGCGGCGAGTCCAATAAAGCCGAAATGAAAATGACCATCGTTCGTCCTACCTGGGAACGGCAGGTGTCGATGAAAAGCTGGAGTAGAGGGGATGAGTATGCTCTGATCCTCATCACTGCGCCGGCCCGCGACGCCGGCATCGCCTACCTGAAGCGGGGCAACGAGATTTGGAACTGGCAACCCAGCATCGACCGGGTCGTCAAACTGCCGCCCTCCATGATGTCCCAATCCTGGATGGGATCCGATTTCACCAACGACGATCTCGTCCGGCAGTCTTCCATTGTGACGGATTACAAACATAAAAAAAATGGTGAGGAAAAACTCGAAGGGCGGCAAACCTGGAAGATCGAACTGACGCCAAAAGAAGAGGCGCCTGTCGTATGGGGAAAAGTCCTGATGTGGGTTGATCAGGAGGAGTTTCTTGAACTGAAAACCGAATTCTACGACGAAGACGGCGAATTGATCAACACCATGTACGGCCGGAACATACAAAAGATGGATGGCCGCGTTATTCCCGCGAAACTGGTGGTGGAACCGGCGGACGAACCGGGCCATCAAACCATTATCGAATATGAATCGATCGATTTCAACATTGATATCGATCAGGACTTCTTCAGCATTCAGCAGATGAAGCGCCTGCGACCACAATGACGAGCATCCAGCATCCAGCATCCAGAAAAAAACCACCAATCCATGATCTTCAAATTAGCTTGGCGCAATATCTGGCGCAACCGTCGGCGGACGTTTATCACGGCGGGTTCCATCCTCTTTGCCGTGCTGTTCGCCACCACGATGGAAGCCCTGCAGAAGGGGGCCTGGAACAATATGATCAGCAACGTCGTCAATTATTATTTCGGCTACGTGCAGATACACGAGGACGGGTACTGGGATGATCGCTCGATCGACAAGGCCTTTCCCCTGGTCGACAGCATTCAAGCACTCGAAGGACAGGTGCCGGCCATTGCCAACCTGCTGCCACGACTGGAATCCTTCGCCCTGGCTTCTACCGGCAATACGACCAGCGGCGTGATGGTGGTGGGCATCGAACCGGAGGCGGAGGATAGCATGACGGACCTCAAAGACCGGCTCACCCAAGGAGAATACCTGCAGCACGGCGCCCAGGCCGCTCTCATCGCCGACGGAGTTGCCAAAAAGCTGGGATTAAGTGTGGGCGATACGATTATCCTGATCAGCCAGGGCTTCCACGGCGTTAACGCCGCCGGAAAATACCCGGTAGCCGGGCTGGTACACTTCGCTTCGCCCGACCTCAACCGGCAGATGGTGTATCTGCCACTGCCCGAGGCACAGTGGTTCTATGGCGCCCAGGGGCGTGTCACCAGCCTGGCCCTCCAACTGGAGGACAAAGAAGATACCCGCCCGGTGGTGAAAACCCTGAGGAGCCGGCTGGATACCAGCGCCTACGAGGTGATGGACTGGCAGGAGATGCTGCCCGACCTGATGCAGGCCAAGCAACTCGACAGTGCGGGCAATGTCATCGTATATATCATTCTCTATCTCGTCATTGCCTTCGGCATCTTCGGCACTATTCTCATGATGACTAAAGAACGGGAATACGAATTCGGCATCCTGATATCGATCGGCATGCGGCGCGCCCGGCTCGGCGCGGTCATATGGCTGGAAACGATTATGCTGGGCCTGCTGGGAGCTTTGGCCGGTATCCTGGCCAGCGTGCCTATTGTTTATTACTTCCACGTCAACCCGATCCGCTTCTCCGGGGATTACGCCGGGGCCTTGGAGAAATTCGGCTTTGAACCCATTTTTCCCGCCGAATTCGCACCCCACATTTTCCTGACCCAAGCCATTGTGGTGTTTGTTGTCACTTCGTTGCTGGCGCTGTATCCATTATTGAAAATCAGAAAGTTGCAGCCGGTGGAGGCAATGAGGGATTGATAGAAGGCGGAAGTGGGCCATACGGCTCTTCGCTTCGCTTCGAGAAGTCGGAAAATGCCCAGCTTCGGCGGGCAGAAAAAGCAGCGGTAGTTCTCTGCTAAGTACACTGCCAAAATGCCAAGTTACTTAGGTTACAGTGTACCAAGCCTGCGAAGAGCGAGCAGCGAAAAGCAAAAAGCTGATAGTACAGAAATAACCGATAAGAACAAAAAACAACTAATATGATACCCATTATGGCCTGGCGCAATATCTGGCGCAATCCGACGCGTAGCCTGGTGGTGATTGCGGCTATTGCGATCGGCATCTGGGCGGCGATTTTTATGAGCGGCTTTGCGACGGGCATGTCAAAGAGCTACGTCAACAACGCCATTGCCAATATTGTGTCGCACATTCAGGCTCACCATCCGAAGTGGGAGGAAAATTATGAGGTGAAGTACGATATTCCAAATGCCGCCATCGTACTGGATACCTTGCGCAACGATGCGCGGGTGCAATCCGTCAGTGCCCGCACCCTGGTCACCGGCATGATCTCGTCGCCGCAGGGCGCCCGGGGCATACAGGCAAAAGGCGTGGTGCCGGAAGACGAGGCCGACGTCAGTCAACTGCGCAAAAACATAGTGGAAGGGGAATACCTGAGTGGGGAACGCCGCAATGAACTGCTGGTAGGGGAGGAGCTCGCGCAGACCTTAGACCTGGAGTTGAAGAATAAGGTCGTACTTACCTTTCAGGACCTGGAAGGCGAGATTACGGCCGGCGCCTTCCGGATCGTCGGTTTTTTTGAAACAGGTAACGACGGTTTTGATGAGGGGCACGTTTTCGCAATCCGGGGAGACCTCAATCGCTTGCTGGGTGCTGCTCCGGAGGGGGAAGAAGAGAGCAAGCGGCTTTCCGGACGGGTAGACGGCGCCGTCATCCATGAAATTGCCGTCATGCTCCAGGACCGCGAGCAGTCAGCAGCCTACAACGCGGAGTTGGCCGAAGAGTTTCCCGGTCTCAAGGTGCAGACCTATCGCGAGGTGTCGCCCGACCTGGATCTTTACGAGTCACAGATTGAATCGATTTCTCTCATCTACCTCATCGTCATTATGCTGGCCCTGATTTTTGGTATCATCAACACCATGCTCATGGCAGTGCTGGAGCGCGTACGCGAGCTGGGGATGCTGATGGCCATCGGTATGAACCGCGTCAAGGTGTTCTTTATGATCGTGCTGGAAACCATTGCACTGGCTTTGGTGGGTGGCCCCGCCGGCCTGCTCATCGGCTATGTCACGATTCTTTACTTCGGAAATAACGGCATTGATCTGTCGGCTTTTTCCGACACCTTGCAAATGTACGGCCTGTCGGAGGTAATCTATCTGCAACTCGAGCCAGTCGTCTACTGGCAGGTACCGATCTCGGTAGCTATCACGGCCATACTCGCTTCCATCTATCCGGCTTATAAGGCCATACACCTGCGGCCGGTGGAAGCGATGCGGACGATCGGGTAGGGGTAGTCGGCAATCGGCGCTTGGCAGTTGGTGGCCGGGTATTCAATCCTATAATCCCTCAATCCTTAAATTAAACATAAGCATTATTATGAAAGTCATCATAACCAGGGGTATCGAGAAGGTATACAATCCCGAGAAGGTACCCGTACACGCCCTGAACGGGGTAGACCTGGAAATCCAGGAAGGCGAGTTTACCGCTATTGTCGGACCTTCCGGATCGGGGAAGACTACCCTGCTGAACATCATCGGCGGGCTTGACCGGCCTACGGAGGGTTACGTGGAAGTCGGCGGTCAGGATATCTCCAAGCTGTCGGACAATGAGCTGATCGACTTTCGTAAAAACCACATCGGATTTGTATTTCAGGCCTATAACCTGATTCCCGTACTGACGGCCAGAGAGAATGTGGAGTTCGTCATGTTGCTGCAAAACCGCTCCAGGGAGGAGCGTCAGCAGCGGGTGCTTGAACTGTTGCGCGCCGTAGGGCTGGAAGACAAGATCGACAAGCGACCTTCGGAACTTTCCGGCGGACAGCAGCAGCGCGTGGCCGTAGCGCGCGCACTGGCGCCCAAGCCGGCCTTCATACTGGCCGACGAGCCAACTGCCAGTCTGGATTCCACCTCCACAGCTAACCTGCTCGACCTCATGGCGGAACTCAATCGCCGGGAGAATGTCACCTTCATTTTCTCTACCCACGACCAGCGCGTCATCGACCGGGCCCGCCGCGTGGTGACCCTCGTCGACGGGGCGGTGGACAGCGATGAACAACGGAGTCCCGAGGAAATTAAGACAGGAGAGGCCAAAGAATGATGCGTATCCACAAGACACTGATCATGAAAAAAATCATCCTGCTCTTTACGCTTTTATGGTGTATTCATGGGCTTTCCGCACAGGAGGATCAAAAAAGCTGGCGCATTAACGGCTATATCAAAGACCTTCAGTCGGTATTCCTTTTCAACCAGTCTTTTCCAGAGTTCGGCCAAAACGGATTTCAACTGGTGGATACCTTCCTGGCGGATAACCTGATCCACAACCGCATCAATTCCTGGTGGTACATCAACGAACACTTCACTTTTAAAGCGGACCTGCGCTCCCGCATTTTTTACGGCGACCTGGTTCGGGCCTCGGCCGATTTTGGGCAAATGGTCGGCGACGCCAATAATGATTATTTCGATCTGTCCGTCAACCTGATCGATAATCCCTCCTACCTGGTGCATAGCATGCTGGACCGGCTATATCTGCAGTATGTCAATAATGACTGGGAAATCCGGCTGGGCCGGCAACGCGTCAACTGGGGAATCAGTACGGTCTGGAATCCGAACGATATCTTCAATGCCTTCGATTTTACCGATTTCGACTACGAAGAGCGTCCCGGAAGCGACGTGCTGCGCATTAAACGCTATACAGGCTTTGCTTCCAGCATCGAGGTCGTCAGCAGAATCTTCGATACCTGGGACGAAGCCGTCATAGCCGGTCTTTGGAAGTTCAACAAGTGGAACTACGATATACAATTGCTCGCCGGCCTGGTCAGGCGCGACCTGGCCTTCGGTATCGGCTGGGCGGGCAACCTGGGAGAAGCCGGCTTCAAAGGGGAAGCCACTTACTTCCGCCCGATGGAAGAATGGTTCGATGACTACGAAGATACCGAGTCCAGTTTTGCTTTTACCGCAGGGGCCGATTATACTTTCCCCAATTCCATCTACCTCAATGTAGGGTATCTCTATAACAGCAATGGCGAAACGGATATCAGCTCCAGCCGCCTCTTTGCCTTCCAGTTGTCGGCAAAAAATCTGTACCCTTACCGACACGCCGTCTTTACTCAGGTGATGTATACCTTCAATCCCCTTCTCAGCGGCGGTCTCGCCCTAATCTACAGCCCCGTAAAAGTGGATGCACTCTTCCTCAACCCAACGCTTACCTATTCCATCGCTCAAAACTGGGACCTCGACTTCGTCGGCCAGATTACCCTCAACGACGAAAAGCGCGGATATGTAAGTCCGGTCCAAGCCTTGTTTCTGCGGATTAAGTGGAGCTTCTGAAGAACAGAGGAACAGCAGAACAGGGGAACAGAGGAACAGGGGAACAGAGGAACAGAGGAACAGAAGAACGAGGTTGAGAAAGAACCGGGGAAGGCAGCCTGGCCGGCCGGGAATAATAGTACACTGATTAATTATGATTGTTTATGATTTGCTTTATGTTATACTCGACGTAAAATGGTTTGAGAAACTTCTCAAACCATTTTGATGTCAGTATAGATTTGAAATCATGACAAATCATACAATGATCATAACCGATCAGTGTACTGTAATCGGGATATCCTCCCGAACGATCCCAAACAATTTCAGGATTAGGCCTCACTCGCTTGCAACAACATGCTTTCTGATAAAAGTCAATCCGGCCGGTTGACAAAAGTCACCTCATTCCGGCTGTTGAGCACTTACTTTTGATATAGTTGATCATTGAAAAGCAAGCGCCATGAAAATTCTGCTGAAAACCGCGATCCTTCTGGTACTGATGGCCTTTACTTACAGCAGTGAAGTGACGGACATCAAGAAAGACATGGTGCATTTTGACCAGGCTTTTATTCCACTCTGGCTTTACGTTCATCAGGGAAATATGACAAAAGCGAAATCAGCGATATTTGTCGTGGAATTCCGATGGCAGCAGCTCAGGAGCAAATACGAAAATGCGGTGGAGGAAGAGGATTGGTCGGAAACCTTCCGCCGGGCCAATGACTGGCTGGGCGATGCTTACTTCGCCATAGACGCCAACCGCCCCCAAATGGCGCTCAATCAACTGGATCACGCCCGCTACGAGATGCAGCATCTCCGCGGACGCTATCGTATCCAATACTACCTGGATCACATCTACGACCTTCAGGATGAGATATACGGCCTGAGCGAAATCGCCAACGACAGAACACTCTGTATGATGGCCTGGCCGGAAATCGAAGTGTTGGCTACTTCCGCTCTGCAGCATTGGCGCAATCACAAGAACGATGCTATAGATGCGGCGCTTTACGAGTTGAATGCCTTGGAAATGCAATTGCTCAAAGCACGCCAGCAACAAATGGAAAAGGCGTTGCAGGACTTCCTGGCTATCGTAGAGACGGCTGAACGGGAGGCCATCGCTGCCGAAAGCAGCAAACTGGAAGACGCCTATCTGCAATTGCTGAGTGTTTTTGGCAAACTGGACAGCGAACAAAGCTCTTTTGCAAGGGAATTGTAAGCTGCGGCAAATGATATGAGCAATGTAGACGAGAAAGACTAATTCCTCACTAAAAATTTATAAGCCATGAATGCAGACACAGCCATTCGGGAAATCATGACTACCAATCTGGTGACTGTGACGCCTACCGAGAAGGCCAAGCGCATCAAGGAAGTATTTGAATCCAATGGGTTTCACCATATTCCAGTGGTAGATACGGGAGAAAACCTGGTCGGCATCATCTCCAAGGAAGACTTCTTCAAGGTTTCCTACATTTTATCGATGCAAACCACGGGCCGCACCTGGTCGGAAAAAGAATACGAATCGCTGCGCGCCCAGGATTTTATGACCGAATACCCTTTGTTCCTCGACCCTGATGATACGCTCGGATTAGCGGCCGACATCTTTCTGGCCAATAAGTTTCACGCCCTGCCTATCGTGGAAGACGGACGGCTTCTTGGGCTGGTAACCACCCACGATTTGCTGAAATTCAGTTTTAACTCCCGTTTTATCAAAAAAGAAGAGGAGGAGTATAAGGGCTGATACCTAAGCGGCAGGTTCGTACGACCACGCAGGGGCGTACCTGCCCGACCCATTCCCGCCTGAGCAGCGGGAGATCGCCCTGCCCGGAGTTCATTATCATTTGGTAGCCAGGATAAAAAAGTCATTATGGATAAACAAATAGCAGTAGGAAAAATTATGACCGCACCGGTCATTACCGTTGGTACGGATGAGACCATGGATAAGATCCAGGATATTTTTCGCAAAAACAAGATCCATCACATCCCTGTCACCGATGGGGGGAAAGTGGTGGGTATGATCAGTGAAAAAGACTACCTGCGTCTGTTGCATGGGTTCACCCTGTTCAAAACCCATAAGAGCGAAGAGTATAATGATGCCATTCTGCGTTCATTGCTCGCCGGCGAAGTCATGTCTAAACAGATTGCCGTACTCAATCCGGAGGATCCGCTGGAGATGGCGGTAGGCTTTTTCCGAGAGAATCTCTTTCACGCTTTACCCATCGTAGATGAGGAAGAGCAAAAGCTGGTGGGCATCCTGACCACCTATGATGTCATCAGTTACGCCTTCAGCGAGGAAGCGGTCAAAAGCTGAAGAAAAATCATTGGAGCTTGTTGGTGGTTTGCTTTTGATGCCGGAAATGACCAAGATTTAGGTTCGTAAGAGTTTGTCCAGACGGACCCGTATTGGGGCAGGCCGAAGGGAGAAATTCTAACAAGCTCTTATAACCCCACAGAGCAACCCGGGTCGCTTACGGCCCGTTTTTTTTACTCAGTGTCATTCGTGAAAAACCAGCAGTGGCAGCTTCGTCTGAAAGGTCATCTTTTTAGTGAAGCTGGTATGAAAGAGCCGTTCCCAGAGGCGCCGGTGTGGAATGAAGAGCGCCAGTAAGTTTATTTCCTTCTTCTTGATATAGTTTTCCATCCCCTCCACGGCGGAAGGATGCTGGACAACGGAAAACTCGGTGAAGTCATAGGGGTAATCATCCAGATCGAACTCCTTTTCTTCTTCCCGGGTTTTTTCCTGGATGTCGATATGTACAAAATGAACCGATGCGTCCAGGTCTCCGGCCAATTCCATGAGCTGATCCACGGCCTGCTCATCAGTGGGCAGAAAGTCGGTCGCATAGGCAATATGCCGGATAGGCTGGAAAGAGCCGTCCCGTGGCACGGCAAGCACCGGGCAGGAGGCCTGCATCATGGTCTGAGTGGTAACGCTGCCCAGCATTTTTTCAAGAGGGTTGTGCTGCCCCTTGGTACCCATCACGATGAGATCAAAATGCTCTTTCCGGGCGGCATCGGTAATTTCCTGTGCCACAAAAAGGCCGTAATCGGCCCGCGGTTCGTCGAGCCGCTCTGCCGGAGCCGATTCGGAAAAGGCTTCAATCTTTTTTAAGATTTCCTGCTTTTTTTCCTGCAGCATCTGCTGAATATAGTCCGGTGGCACCCTGCCGGCATCATTTAGCGGCAAATGATAGACGGCCATTACTGTTATACGTGCATCGAGTTGCTTGGCGAGTTCGCAGGCATAGGAAAAGGCGCTGGACGCCGTGTCTGAAAAATCAGTAGGGAATAATATTTTCTTCATGCTGATATAGGTTGTCGGTTGTTCGTTGCCGGATTAACAACGAGGCATTCACTGCCCGTCATCATTCAATCACTTTTTTCTTTTGCCTGATAATCGATCGTCAGTACCGGCACATCTGCGTGGTTGATCAGGGCCTCTACTTTACTTCCGATGAGCATTCTTCGCAGCGGGTGGCGCTGGTGATTTGAAATGCCGATGAGTTGGGCCCCCAGGTCTTCGGAGAAGCGACGGATGCCGCGCTCCACGGTAAAGTCCTTGAAGATATGAGTGGTACAGGGAAAGGGGTTGCTGAGGGTTTTAAAATCTTCCATGGCCTCTTTTGTTACGGTGTAGGGCGGATCGAAGAACGAGGAGGTATGGATGGCGACGAGGTGGATTTCCGGAAGGAAGTGTTTGACAAAATCCTTGAAGTGCCGGAAAGCTTCTTTCTCATTTTCATTAAAACTGGAGGCGAATACGACTTTCCGGAACTCCAGTTCGCCGGGGGGATTTTTCACGATCAGGGTAGAACAGTTGACCATCCGGATGACTCGCTGAGTGTTGGATCCGATAAAGTACTCACTCTTGCCGCTGATACCGTGTGATCCCATCACGATCAGATCTATGCCATGGTCCGAAGCGAAGGCTTTGATGCGTTCAGGCAGGCTGCCTTTGACCACATAATGGCTGTCGGTATTGACTTCCGGGTACCGCTCGCGCCGTTCGCTTAATTTTTCCTTAACCGCCCGGAGTACCCGGTCTTCTTCTTCCGGCTGCGCCCACTCTTCCGGTACATCCATCAGGTGGAACAGATGAAGCCTGGCGCCAAAGCGAAGCGCCAGCTGTGCGGCGGCTTCCAGGGCATAATCTGCACATTCCGAAAAATCAGTTGGAAGGAGTAGGTTTTTCATCTGTTGGTGTTAGGATGGATGGCGGCTCCCGTTTCTTTGCCGGCTAAGATAAGAAAAAGGCAGCCACTGGTCGTGACTGCCCTCGTCCTAGTCGCAAAAGCCAATTTGATTGTTTTTTAAGAAAGCGGCAGTGAAAATGTTACAGGTGGTTAATGAAGGTCAAATCATATCGCCAGGGATAGGGAATGCCGCTATTCATATCATTCTTCAGTATCGTATTTTTCCTGATAAGCCCGTTCAGAGGAACCGCCTTTTCTGTTTTGCTCGTTCAGGGTCCACTCATCGGTGGAAGTCGTTTGGATCCACAGATTACCTGATTTGCGAAAGACCTGAACATGGAGACCGTACTTCTCGGAGAAATTTTGTTCGAGGGTCTTCACCTTCATATTGCTTTGGACGCGCAGGTCACCCTCCTCGTGCGTCTGACGAGCCTCTCCGATTGTCATTTCCGAATCCAGGCGTTCTTGTACCGGGGAGCCTTCGCCCGGTTCGTGATGAGTTTTGTAAAACTCAATTTTCAGATAAGGGAACTTATCATTGAACTCCCGTTGAATATCTTTGAGTGTTTTGTCGTCTGATATGACCATAATCGTGGAGCTTTTTCCGGGATAACCAATAGTTCAAAGGTAAAGAAGGAAGCGGGGCGGTCGGCTGATAAAGATCATGCGACACTTATGATTTTTGTCAATTGAGGGGTGAAAAAAAGACCGCCGAAGACAAAAGCTCCGACGGTCTCCCGAAAAACTAACCTCACTATATAGAAAAAGAGTTCATCACGATTGCTAGATCTAAGATTACCGGTCTGCTGAAAGAGCGGACTGGTAATCAGCGATCTTTGACGACAAGTGTAGGTATCCGTTCGTTAGCGGAGAGGAGTTTTTCGGTTACGCTACCCAAAAGGAGCAGCTCTACTTTGGAGTGGCCGCGGGCCCCGATGACGATCAGGTCGGCTCCATATTCATCGGCCTGCTTGAGGATGTAGGAAGATACCCCCGGGTTTTCCCGTTCGACGAGGGCGATCTCTATAGATTCCGCTGCTTCGGGCGCATAGGTATGCAGGAAGCTTCGGAACGCTTCGTGGCGGTCTTCCTCCATCATCTTCTTAATTTCTTCGCGTGACTTTTGGACACTATAGAGGCTGAAATTGGGCAGGTCGTAGATGTTCAGGCAAATCAGTCGTACCTCTTCTTCCAGCTGTTGCTGCAGGCTGATAGCACTGCGCAGCGCCTGTACGGAATTGTGGGAAAAGTCTATCGGGACCATTATGGTCCGGATGCGATGTGGAGCGTCTTGCGGCACGATCAGTGCATTACACGGTGCTTTGCGCGCCAGATTGCGCGCCAGGATACCGTGGTGCTCCTTCCCGCTTTTCTGGCCAATGATGATCAGGTCGGCCCCCAGGTCCTCGGTGTCTTTTAAAAGCTCTTCCAGAGCGTCACCTTCCCTGACATCGAAGTTTACCTGATTGGCCTCCAGCGTCGTCAGCCGGTCTTCGATGCTGATCCTCATCCGGTCGACCACTTCCTGGTCGAGTTGATAGTTGCTGATTAAGGACTCTTGCTCTTTTTCGTACAAAGCATTGTACAAATCGAACTTGGGCAGAATGTGAACAAAGTAAGCCGATCCTATCGGCACGTGTGAAGCCAGGAAATCGACGTAACCCAGTAAGGTTTCATCTATCCCTCCCAATTCGAGGGCAATGATAGCCTGGTTTACCTTAAAGGGCGTTACCGGTTTCAGGTTTTGATTCGATATGGATTGGCTTACTTTCATGTGGTTCTTTTTTCAATCAGGAGTAAGGTAAATGACCAATATTTATATCCCAATGACAATTATCACGGTATCTCCTGATTTAAATCAATGGCGGCTACTTCTTTTTCCGTGGAAGCAGGCGGGCAAGATCTTTCACGGCTCATCATACCATTTGTCAGAGAACGTTCGGTCACTTTCTTCCTTGGAGCGAAGAATGACAAAGGCTTGTATTGCGACGAGCAGGGGGGCTGCAACGATGCCTATACCGATCACCAGCGAAGTGGGAAAAGCGAACATTAAGGCTATCAGCAGCATCAGCAATACAAAGATCCAGATCGTAATTGACTTTAAATGCATAGCAGTTCGGGTAGTACTTTAATTGCTGCCCTGAAATCAGGCCGCTTCTTCAAGCTGATCAGGAATTAGTTTGCGTTCTCGGTCTACATCAATCCAGCGGCCGACGTTGTAAACCTCTTCAAAACCGAGCATTTGCAGGGAAAAAACCACTAAGCCGGAGCGAAAGCCTTCTTCACAGCAAAACATCCAGGGTTTGGGCAGCTCCGCCAGGTCATCGAGGTAGTAGAGGTGGAGGTCCCATGGGATTTGAACAGCCGCCGTGGGATGTCCTAAATCATATTCTTCACGGGTGCGAACGTCAATGACGGTGCCCCGACCGGCGTTTGGAATTTCCTGCAGCAGCATAAGTGATGGGTTTAGGCTTTTCTTTACAGAAGATTGAATAAAACGTGGAAAATCCCACGTTACCTCAACTAATATTTTTTCTTCCGAATAAAAGGTGACATTGATCACCAAATGACCGGTTTTTTGTCATTAGCTGGAATTGTTTCACATCTTTTTAGGAAAAAATAATGTTGTCAAGAGGTCGGCGCTGTGGGATGCAATAAGGTCCGGCGCGTTTCGTCTATGAAAAAAAAACAGTATCAGAAATGAAAAGATTATTCTTCTTTTTACTTGCAAGTATTACCTCCCTGGCAGTGGGGTTCACCCAGCAAAAGGCATCCGGCAGCCTGGCGCCTACGGCGGCGGAAAACACCCTGCTCTGGGAAATCAGCGGGAAGGACCTCGATCAGTCTTCTTTTCTGTACGGGACCATTCACATGATCAATAAGAACGATTTTGTCATGACGGAAGCCACCAAATCGGCTTTTGAAAAGGCCAAACTGGTGACTTTTGAGATCAACCTCGAGGAAATGACCAATATGGCCGCCATGATGCCCCTCATGATGAAGGCCTTTATGGCCAATGATACCACACTGCAGGATTTGTTGTCGGAAGAGGACTACCGGCTGGTGTCCGGCCATTTTGAAAAGCTGGGGCTGCCCATGATGCTCCTCAATCGCATCAAACCCATGTTCCTGTCAGCCCTCACCTCAGAAGACGCTCTTAAAATGAGCGAAGAACCGGGAGAGGTGGTTTCTTATGAAATGGAGTTTATGGAAATGGCCCGCCAACAGGGCAAAACGATGGCAGGCCTGGAAACGGCCGAATACCAGATGAGCATGTTCGATAGTATCCCCTACCGGGCACAGGCCGAAATGCTGGTGGAAGGCATACAGACCGGCGATACTGGCAATGATCAGTTCAAAAAAATGATTGAGCTCTATAAAAGCCAGGACCTGCAGGGGCTCCAGGAAATGCTTTCTTCCGATGAAAGCGGCGTGGCCGAATACGAAGACCTGCTGCTCCTGCAGCGCAACCGCAACTGGATACCGGTGATGGAAAAAATGATGGCCGGACAGACCGTCTTCTTCGCCGTCGGCGCCGGACATCTCGCCGGAGAAGAAGGGGTAATCGCCTTGTTGCGAAAAGAGGGGTATACCCTGAAGCCCATCAAGTCGTCGGGCAAATCCCGTAAACGCGGGAAGCTGTGAGCAGCGTGGTGATAGGGGAGAACCGTGAGTTGCTTAATGCGTCTGGTCAAACTGCTCCACAATATGCAGGAGCAGATTGACATCCTCGAAGAACTCGCGGACCAGCTCGAAGCTGAGGTTGGAACGCAGGATATGCGGTTCCAGAATATCTTTGGGTTCCGTAACGGCGATGTAGATTTCCTGATCGAGGAAGGAGACGTAGATTTCCTTGCCGGTCTGTTCCATATACTGGACGATGGCCTCCTGCATTGGCGCTGTCAGAATGCTTATCACGTGTGTTTCCTCCGTAGCGTAGGTGAGGAATTTTTGCCGGAAGCGCTCATTTAATATCTCGTGATCGACATTGACGGCGCCGGCCCAGGTGAATTCGCGGATGGCTCTGGTGTGATACTGTTGATATTCCCGGGGCCAGACGATAATCTCGCCTTCGGTTTCCTCGGGAAATATGGCGTAGAGAAAAACGCCTTTAAAGACGAAGTTGAGCCGGTTCACCACCGGAGAAACTTCGCGTACGTCGAGCTCGCAAAGCTCAAAGTCCATTTCGCCGACGCGCCCGGCGATGTAGTCTTCTCCCTGGTAATAAGGAGCAGGGCTGACGAAAATCCGGCTGTCCAGAAATTGCTCTTTACTCAGCTTACCTTCGGCCTGGTAGCTGAGCGTGCCGCGGTTGGGCCCGTCGTCGATGAAGTCGAGCACCAGATTCATGACATTGGGTTTGAAAGTTTGTACGAATTCGCGAATCCGGTACACCAGGTAAAACATGTACACGGCCAGCGGAATAAATAGCAGCAGCGTGACAAGCAGCAGGTTGAGGTAGATCTCAAAAATGATTAAGCCGATAACGATTAGTGCCGAAAAAAGCAATAGTCGCAGCAGGCGCCGGCGCCGGCGCTCCATCCGGATCAATTCCGGATGAATGGTTTGGTTGTAATAAATGCGAAATTCTTCCAGTCGCTTCATGCGGAAGTAAATTTAGTAAAAACCAACCATTTCGTCTCTTCGGGCCTCTTTGGTACACAAATGAAAAGCAGGTATGTATTTAAAGCATTGCCTGGTTGTTGAAAAAGTTGTAATTTTGCATCCTTATGGGAAAAATGTCAAGAATAATCTTTTTGCTGACCGGACTTGTTTTTATGCTGGCTACTTCGTGCAAAAGCGAGTTTGAAAAGATTCGCACCGGCGGAGATCCGGAAGCCATGTACAAAAAAGCCTTCGAGTACTACGATAATGAGGATTATCAGAAAGCCCAGACGCTTTTGGAACTGGTCATCAGCAATTATCGCGGCCGAAAGGAATCCGAAGAAATATACTTTCGCTACGCCTACACCTACTACAACCTGGGGCAATATCTGCTGGCGTCCTATTACTTCAAAAATTTTTCGCAGACGTACAGCACGAGCTCTTACCGGGAAGAGGCGGATTTTATGGATGCTTATTCAAACTATCAGCTGTCGCCGACCTTCCGGCTGGATCAAACATACACGCAAAAAGCGATCGACGGTTTTCAGCTCTTCATCAATACCTATCCCAATAGTGAGCGGGTGGCCGAGTGCAACCGCCTGATCGATGAAATGCGGGCAAAACTGGAAAAAAAAGCTTTTGAAGAGGGGAGGCTCTATTTTGACCTCCGGCAATACCAGGCGGCAACCCACACTTTTGAAAATTTGCTGAAGGATTTTCCGGAAACAGCTAACGCGGAGGAGATACGCTTTATGATCATCCGGGCGAATTATCTGTTGGCGGAGAATAGCATACTACTGAGGCAGGAAGAACGCTACCAGGAAACCCTTAAACTCGCCAATGAGTTTCTGGATCGTTACACCGGTGGCGAATACGAACGGGAAATAAGAAGTATTAAAGAAAATTCAGAGAAAAAATTAAACCAGATCGATAATGTCTGATATCAAAGCTAAAGTCCAGGGAATGGATCCCGAAATGCGTGCCCGTAACCTGAAGCAGGTTGTTAAGGAGACCGGTAATGTTTACGAAGCGCTGGCCATCATTACCAAGCGCGCCAAACATCTGTCCGTGGATCTGAAACACGAACTGCATCAGAAATTGGAGGAATTCGCGGTTTCCAGTGATACGATCGAGGAGATCAGCGAAAACAAGGAACAAATTGAAATTTCCAAATTCTACGAGCGCCTGCCTAATCCAACCCTGATCGCGACAGAAGAATATCTCAACGGAGAACTTTACCACCGGTACAACGAGCGTAGAAACCGCTAATCCATATACCGGACTCACCACTGCATCGTGCTACGAATTTTGGTGATTCGCTATTATGATTGACGGGGCAGCTACAAGGCCGCCCCGCCAATCATTCCTCCGGAACTCTTATCACTTTGTACGATTACCTTCTGAACAACTATGTCCCACCTGCGAGGCAAACGCATCCTACTGGGTATCACCGGCAGCATCGCGGCCTACAAATCAGCCACCCTTACCCGGTTGCTCATTAAAGCCGGTGCTGAAGTACGCCTGCTGATGACGCCCGCGGCCACCGCTTTTATTACTCCTCTTACCTTATCCACCCTCTCCCGGAACGAAGTATATACGGAAGTTAGCTCCGGCGGCAACTGGAACAGCCATGTTGAGCTGGGCCTGTGGGCGGATGTCCTGCTCGTGGCGCCCCTTACGGCAACTACGCTCGCCAAGATGGCTAATGGCCTCTGCGACAATATGATCGTGGCCACCTATCTGTCGGCTCGTTGCCCCGTTTTCTTTGCACCCGCGATGGACCTGGATATGTGGCGCCACCCGGCTACCAAAAAAAACGTGGAACAACTGCAGCGCTACGGCAACCATCTCATCCCGGTGGAACACGGCGAACTGGCCAGCGGTCTGGTGGGAGCGGGCAGAATGGCGGAACCCGAAGATATCATCAGCCTGCTCGATAAGTTCTTCACCCGCCGGCAGTCCTTTGCCGGAAGGCATTTTCTGATCACGGCCGGCCCGACCTACGAGCCGATCGATCCGGTTCGCTTTATCGGCAACCATTCCTCCGGCCGCATGGGACTGGCGCTGGCAGAAGGCGCCGCCCGGCGCGGCGCGAAAGTGACGCTGATTATGGGCCCCTCTGCGCTGGAGAGTGAACAGGCCGGCCTGGAAATGATCCGCGTTCAGACGGCCCGGGAAATGTACCAAGCGGCACGAACGCATTTTCCCGGCGCCGATGTCGCTATCCTGGCCGCCGCCGTCTCCGATTACCGCCCCCGCGAAGCAAAGGAACAAAAAATCAAAAAACAGGAACAGGAAGACCTGCAGATCGAATTGGTGAAAAATCCGGATATCGCCGCCACCCTCGGCGGAGAAAAAGAAAAGGACCAGCTGCTGATCGGCTTTGCACTGGAAACGGAGAATGAAGAAAGCAATGCCCGCGAAAAACTATCCCGAAAAAACTTCGATTTCATCGTTCTCAACTCCCTGGCGGAAAAAGGAGCCGGTTTCGGTTATGATACCAATAAAATCGCAATCCTGTACCCAGACAATAAGATCAAGGATTTTGAGTTAAAGTCTAAAACCGCCGTGGCCGAAGATATCCTCGATGAACTAAGCAATTTACTGACGGATACACAGGCGGATAAAGGCCATGCATCGTAAATAAACACTATGAAAAAATTTTTCAGCTTATTCTTCCTCCTCCTTCCCCTACTCGTGCAGAGCCAGGAACTGAATTGCACAGTAAAAATCAATATCCAGAAATTGCAGACCGTGGATCCTCAGGTGTTTGAAACCCTGGAGCAGAGTATTGCAGAATTTATGAACAGCACCAAATGGACCAGTGACGTGTTCAATAATCAGGAGCGCATCAACTGCAACGTGCTGCTGACTGTACAGGAAGAACTCTCGCCGACCTCCTTTAAAGCGGACCTGGCAATACAGGCTTCGCGGCCTACTTACAACAGCGATTATCAAACCGCCCTGGTCAACCACATCGACCGGGATATGACCTTCGAATATGAGCAGTATCAGCCCCTGCGCTACAGCCGCAACGTATTCAATGACAACCTGTCGGCCGTACTCTCCTTTTACGCTTATCTAGTGCTCGGCCTTGACTATGATTCCTTCGCGCTCTACGGCGGCGAGCCCTACCTGCAGATCGCTCAGGAGATCGTCAATAATATCCCCTCGGCTGCATCCGCTGCCTACAAGGGCTGGCGATCGATCGACGGCAACCGCAACCGCTTCTGGATTATCGAAAACCTGCTGTCTCCCCGCGTGCGGCCACTGCGCCAAACCTGGTACGAGTACCACCGCCACGGCCTCGATATGATGGCCGAGGATACGCCCGCCGGAAGAGCCGTGCTGGCCAAGTCGCTGGAGGCGCTGCTGCAGGTAGAACAGAGCTACCCTAATTCGATGATCGTCCAGATGTTCAACAATACCAAGAGCAATGAAATTATCGAAATTTTTAAGCAGGGCACCCGGGAAGAGAAACAGCAAGTCATTCAGGTAATGTCACGGGTTGACGCTCCCAATGCGTCGGAATACCGGAATATCCGCTAAGTGACGGGCTTCCACCCAGGAAAAAAAGCAGATTAATGTTAATTTTCGTATAATAACAGGATTAAAGTTTTCACAAAGCTCAGGTTGTAGTGAAAAACATTGCCATTTTCGCTTCCGGAACAGGAACGAATGCAAAAAAAATGATCGAGTACTTTGAGGACGTGGACGACATTTCCGTCCGCCTGGTCGTTTCTAACAGAGTAAAAGCACCGGTGCTCGACCTGGCCCGGTCACATGGGATCGACACCTTGCTGCTCGACCGGGATGAATTCTATCACAGCACCCGGACTCTCGGGCAGCTCCGGAAAGCCGGTATCGACTATATTGTACTCGCCGGTTTCCTGTGGCTCATCCCCGACTATCTGGTAGAGGCCTTTGCCGGAAAAATGATCAACATTCACCCGGCATTGTTACCAAAGTATGGAGGGAAAGGAATGTATGGGATGAGAGTACACCGCGAAGTAGCCGAAGCGGGTGAAAAGCAGACGGGAATAACCATACACCATGTAAACGAGGCTTACGACGAAGGGAAAGTCGTCTTCCAGGCCGTTTGCGAAATAGCTCCGGAAGACACGCCCGAAGAGATCGCCCGGAAAGTACAGCACCTGGAACATCGCTACTTCGCTCCCGTAGTGGAGAAAATCATCCGCGATGAGCCGGTTGAGTTTTGCTGAAATACACGTTGCTATTACTAACCAAAAAACTGATTGGAATGAATATAAATAACCTAATACGAAATAATATGGCCAAGAGAATAACTTTTCTCCTCCTCGCCGGCTTCCTGTTTTCTTCCCTTTCTGCTCAAAGCTGGCGAAAGCTGCGTAGAACGGCGGAAGAGCAGTTCGAACAGGGCAATTATGCCGAGGCCGCCGAAAACTACGAGGCCGCCTGGCAGAAGAAGCAAAAAAGAGAAGAACTTATTTACAAAGCCGGTGAGGCCTATTACACGATCCGCGATTACCGCAATGCCGCCCAGGCTTACCAGAACGTCAGAGACCAGTACGATGACTATCCGCTCGTCGGCCTGAAATACGCCCGGGCCCTGAAACAGGATGGCCAATACGATGAAGCCATCCAGGCTTTCCGGGAATTCGGGCAAAACTATACCGGCCAGGGCAAGGCCATTCTGGAAGAGATCATCCGTACCGAAATTCGCGGCGCCGAGCTGGGTAAGCAGCTGTCCGGACAACCCGATCCGGATGTGCGCATGCAGCATCTGGGCTCAGGCATCAACTCCGACGCCAATGAATTCGCTCCCCTGTCTTTTTCCAGTAACATTCTGTACTTCTCCTCCACAATGGGCGGGCGGGCCCGCATCTACCGCTCCGAACAGTTGGAGGCGGGCTGGGATAAAGCCTCCGTGCCCGAGAACTTCCCCGTCATCCAGGGTGATCACTACGCCCACGGCGCCCTGACACCAGACGGCTCGCGCTTTTACTTCACCATCTGCGGCTCCGACGGGGACTTCAATAACCTCTCTACCCGTTGCGAAATCTATGTCATCAAGCGCCTGGCCGGCACCTGGTCCCAACCGGAACGCCTGTCCAATACTGTTAACCTCGACGGGACTACCAGCACCCAGCCCTTCGTCGTTCACGAGGGGCCTACCGAATACCTGTACTTCTCCTCCAACCGCGGCGGCGGCAGGGGAGGCCTCGATCTTTGGTACACTACCCGGGACCTCAGCACCGATAATCTCAAGTTTACCAATCCGGTCAATCTCGGCCCCACCATCAATACCCTGGGGGATGAAATGGCGCCCTATTTCGATGTCTCTACCAATACCATGTTCTTTGCCTCCAACGGGCATACCTCCATCGGGGGCTTTGATATATTCCGCTCCCAGGGCTCTACCACCAGCTGGTCGGTACCCGAAAATATAGGCCTGCCTTATAACTCCAGCGCCGATGATTTCTACTACGTCGAAAAAGATGATAAAACTGGGGGCTTCCTGGCCTCCAACCGCATCTTCGCCGGCGAAAAGCTCACCACCCGGCACGACGATATCTTCGAGTTTGTTACGCAGAGCTTCCAGCCGGTGCTGCAAGCCAGCGTCTTCGATCGCGAGACGAACCAGATGCTCCAGAACTTTACGGTAACGGTATACGAAATGGATGCTAACGGGCAGGAGAACCTGCTCTTTAACCGCCCCTTCAGCCAGGGTAACTACACCTTCGACCTGCCCCCCGGCGGTACCTATCGCGTCGAGGTGGCCAGCCCGGGCTATGAGCCACAGACCTATACCGTGTTCGCTAATGATCCGCAAGTGGCCAACTACGGTCAGTCGGTCTTCCTGGAAAAGGCAATGGGAACGGGTACGGATACGACTTACCCGGAGCCGCCGCCTACTACCCAACCCGAAGCGCCGGAAACCGGCGCTACCGGCCGCGAGGTGCTCGACAGCGGCGGTGAAATCTACACCTCCCGCGGTATGGCGCCCGGCGATCAGTACGAGTTTACCACTACGGCGCCGCGCTACGCCGGCACCTACTATAAAGTGCAGCTCGTGGCGCTGCGCCGCTATAATCAGCGCACCGATAAGTTTAATGAGGTTAAAGCTTTCGGCGATAACATTACCTCGGAGTACGTCATCGAAAAGAATATCAATCGCATCCTGCTGGGATCCTACTTCTCCCTGGAGGAAGCCCGCAGCGCCCTCAATCAGGTGCAAAATAACGGCTGGCCTAAGGCCTTCCTCGTACGCTACGAGGACGGGCAGCGGTACGGACGGGTACGGTTCTGATTAGTAGTCGGCAGTGCCGTGCCGGCAAATGTACCCATTGAGATAAAACGAAAGTTTGGGTTGATTTCCGCGGTAAGGGCAGTGGTAGTTTGGCTCCGCCCATCCTTCGGGTGATCGGATAAAAGCCGGCGTCTTAACTATCTTTTTTTATATTGGGGGATATTGAGGGGGTCGCGCAAGTTGCCTCACGAAGTATCAGGCAGAATTACGGCACGCAGGGCTCGCGGAGGACGCAAAGCGTCCATATTCTTTGCGCACTTTGCGGCTCCGCGTTCAATTAAATTCGGCGCTTTTTTTCGCGCGCATCTTTTAAGACAGCCTCTTCACCTCCCGGAGTTAGGGGATAAAAGTAGTTTTGTCTTGCGGGGATCATATCCACTGAGACTCAGTCTACTCCCACCGGAGTATTTGCAGGCACGGTACTGCCTACTACCCAAACCTTTCCTCAAATCCAGCAATCCCCTGTAATCCACCGGTGTGGATAGCCAGCACTGTACTTCCCCGCGGGAAAAACCCTTTGTGTATCATATCGTATATTCCGTACATCAGTTTCCCCGTGTAGATGGGATCCAGCTGAATGCCGTGTTGCTTTTTAAAATCGCGGATAAAATCAAGCAGGGGCGGTTTGAAGCGTGCGTAGCCCCCGAAGTGGTAGCTGTCTATCATCAACCAGTTATCGTGGATGGCGGAGCCGTGCTGCCGGAGCAGGGACTTTACCTCTCCCTCTAGAAAAGCTCCTTTCAGCGCGGAGAATCCGAGGGCCGAGGAACGTCCCGCCAGTCCGTCGATAACACCGGCCAGGGTGCCGCCCGTACCCGCAGCCAGACAAATATAATCGGGGAGGCCGTCTTTCAGTTGTTTTTCGATTTCCGTTACCATTTCCCGGCAACCACGCAATGCCAATTCGTTGGTGCCGCCTTCGGGAATGAGGAAAGCGGGACCGAAGCGATCCAACAGTTCCCGTAATATTTCCGGTTCTGCTTTGCGCCGGTAAGTAGCGCGATCGACGAAATGCAGCTGCATGCCGCAGCGGCGGGCGTGGCGTAGTGTGGGATTGTCTACCGCCTCTCCCCGGATAATGCCTACCGTTTCGAATTGAAAGAGTTTACCTGCGCTTGCCATCGCCGCGATATGGTTGGAATAGGCGCCGCCGAAGCTGAGCAGGGTATCGTAGCCCTGCGCCCGCGCCGCCGTCAGATTGTACTGCAGCTTGCGCCACTTGTTGCCGCCGAAGGCCCGGTCGGCGGGGTAGGCGGCGAGGAAGCGCTGCTCGTCACGCTTGATAAGTAGCCGCAGGCCCCTATCGGCCGGCACTGGGTCCTGCAGGTCCAGGATGGGGCTGGACGGGGCGTTGAGATGATGGAGAAGAGTCATGACTGTAGGGCTATTGTCAATATCCGAATACCTCTTCCATCGTCACCTCCTGCACTTCACCAAAGGCTTCCAGAAATTTCCGGTCAATCTGTTTTTTATTACCCAGTAACAGGAAAGTGAAATTTCGGCCTTTGATATAATCCCGGTGAAAGTCGACCAGGCCTTGGCTACCGTCCTGTTGGAGATGATTATAAAGATCGCGGCGCAGGTCGTAGGAGTAGCCCAGGTCCCGGAAGCTGCGGGCAGTCCAGTACAGACGCTTGGGGGTGATGCGCTCCGTTTCGATTTTGCGGAGTATCGATTGCCGGGCCTGTTCGACCTGGTCTTCCACCACCGGCATATCCTCGATAATGTCTATCATGGCGGGCACGGCGATCGAAAGTTTATCGGGCTGGGTGCCGACATAAGCCTGCAGGTAGTGAGCCCGGTCTTTGCGGCTGGGCGTGCTGTAAAAGGCGTAAGTTGAATAAGCCAGCGCTTTCGCCTCCCGGATCTCCTGGAAAACGATAGAGGAGAGGCCGTAGCCGAAGTAGTCGTTGTACAGGTCTCGCATCAGGTATTCCTCCAGGTTGAAGTGAGGGGTGCCTTTGGAAACCAGCATGACATCGGTCTGTACGATCGGGAAGTCGAGCAGCAGGAGCCGGTTCTGATTGGTTTCCTGTTGAACGAAAGATTCAGCGGTAAGCACCGGTTTCAGGCGGTCGGGGGTTTCGTGCAGCTGATCCAGCAGCAACGCCACCTGTTCCAGTTTGCGTGGACCATAGTAATAAATCTGATGTTCGTAGCTGCTCAGCTCGCGGATGCGGCTGGTGAGTTCGGAGGGGCGCAGGCTGCGTAGTTCTTCTTCTGTCAGGCGGTGTGTGAAGGGCGAATGATTGCCGTAGCGGGCGTAGCTGGTCATGGCCCGGCGCAGAACAAAATTGCGATTGTGCTTTGCGTGTTGCCGCTTGGTCAGCACATCCGAGATGACATTCTGCAGGGCCCGCTCGTTGTCCTGCACATCAGCCAGCACGTGTTCGAAGAGCCGGATGCCCGACTCCAGATTTTCGTCCAGCCCCTGCAAGGTGATATAGCAGCGGTCGTTGCCGCTGTGTACATCGAAGGTCAGCCCGAGCCGGAAAAATTCCTGCTGCAGCTGGGCTGCACTATAGCGGCGGGTGCCGAGGTAAGGCAGATAGAGCAGGGCGGCGACCAGCCGCCGGTCACTGGTTTTGCCCATCTCGAAGATATAGTCGAGGCGGAACAGCTCATTGTCGCGATTATGCACATAGTCGAGCCGCAGCCCTTTTGTCAGCGGCGCCGAACGGATTTCGGTGTCGAAGTTGGGAAATTCCGGCGGCAGGTTTGGCGATGATTTGGATAAAAAAGCTTTGCCGTATTCCGACAATTTTCCCCGATTGAGCTCTACCGGCGAAATAGGTGGCTTTTCTACCTTGATAACTTCTTTGTCTTCTCCCTGCCTCTTGTAAACCGCCACATAGTTATCGTCGCGCAGCTGGGTGCGCGCCCATCCTGCGATCTCCTGCTTGCTCACCCCTGCCATCCATTCAATCCGGTTAGCGAAGCGCTCCCAGTCGACGCCAAGAATAAACATGTTGGTCATGGCGCCGGCCCGGGCCTGATTACTCTCGCCGGCTTCCAGGTCTTCCACTTTCAGATCGTTGATGACGGCCTCCAGGAGCCAGTCCTCAATTTCTCCACGCCGGATTTTGTCAAGTTGCTCCAGTAGCAACTGTTCCACCTCCTCCAGCGACTGCCCCTCACGGGCTTTCCCATACATGCCGAAGACGGAATAATCTTCGTAAGTCCAGCTCCAGGCTTCTGATTCGAGGACGCGCTGCTCCTGGTTGAGTTCGATATCGAGCAGGCCGGCCTGATCGTTGTGCAGCAGGTGGCGCAAGAGCGTGAGCATCAGCGGATCGTCGCTGCGGCTATTGCCCAGCCGCCAGCCGAGCTGAAGGTAAGAAGCTTCTTCCCCATACACCTCGAGCAAACGCCGTTCGGTCAACGGCGCCTGTTCCTCGTATTCGAAAGGGGGCAGGGGTTTGGCTTTCAGATGCTCGAAATGTTGGCGGGCAAAGTCCACTGCCTCATCCGGATCGAAATCGCCGGCGAGGATAATAGCCATATTGTTAGGCACGTAGTAGGTTTCAAAAAAGCGCTGGATATTCAGCATGGAAGGATTACGCAGGTGCTCGGGCGCCCCAATGGTGGTCTGTGTACCGTAGGGATGCGTAGGGAACAGCGCTTTGCGCAGAGCGTTATTGACTTTGCGAAAATCGCGGTCCTGGCTGATATTAAATTCTTCGTACACCGTTTCCAGCTCCGTGTGGAAAAGGCGCAGGGCCAACATGCGGAAGCGCTCGGCTTCCAGTTCCATCCAACGATTCAGCTCATTGGAGGGAATATCATTTACATAAACGGTTTGTTCCACCCAGGTATAGGCATTGGTGCCGCCGGCGCCAAGGGAGGCGACCAGCTTGTCATATTCGTTGGGTGCGACGAGCTTGGCGGCTTCGAAGGAGAGCTGATCAATCTGCCGGTAGATTTCGCGGCGCTCCGCTTCGTCCTTGGTAGCCCGGTGCTGCTCGTACAGTCCGGCGATGCGCTCGAGGTATTCTTTTTCGCGTTCCCAGTCCAGCGCCCCGATGCGGCTGCTGCCCTTAAAGAGCATGTGCTCCATGTAGTGGGCCAGCCCGGTGGTGTCGGCCGGATCCATTTTGGACCCTGCCCGGAAGGCGATGTTAGTTTGAATGCGCGGTTCGTTGGGGTTGACGCTGAGAAAGAGCTTCAGCCCGTTTTCCAGCGTGTATTCTTTTACTTCCAGATGGTCATTCGGGACGCTGCGATAGGAGTAGCGATTCGTCTTGCTTACCTTCATATACTATTACGGTTCCTTGAAATTGTTTTGATGCTTCACTGCCGGGGTGAGCCGGCAAATGGGAATATAACGCTTTTTACCCGCCGGCAGTTTCAGAGAGAAGTAGTTTGTAAAAGGAATGGGAGGAAAGGCCGGCGCTGCCGCCCCTTCACTTTGCGTCCTCTGCGGCTCTGCGTGCCATTTACTGCCGGCACAGCTGCCCTTCGCGCGCCATGCTTGCAGAGGTTCCACGCAGAGGCGCAGAGATCGCAGAGTGTTCAGGTCGTTAGAAGAAGAAAGGCCGGCGCTGCCGCCCCTTCACTTTGCGTCCTCTGCGGCTCTGCGTGCCACTTACCTCAGGCATAGCCGCCCTGCACGCTTTGCGCGCTCCTGCGTCACCGGGAAGTGTAATCCGAAGCTTGGAGTCTCCCTTCTTTCGCCGCTTCGCGCATCTCTTCATCGGCGTAGATGGCGATTTCCACGCGGCGGTTCTGCTGACGGCCCTCCGGCGTTTCGTTGGTGGCTACCGGCTGGTTTTCGCCATATCCTTTGATGATTAAGCGTTTTTTGGAGACGCCCTGCGATTTCAGGAAGTCAGCGACCGATTCCGCTCTTTCCATTGAGAGTTCCTCGTTATATTCTTCCGGGCCTTTGGCGTCGGTATGCCCTTCGATAAGAATTTTTGTGTCTTCGTACTTTTGAATGGTCTCCGCGAATTCGTCGAGGTTGTCCATCGTCTCTCCACGAAGTGCGTAGGAGTCAAAATCGAAAAGCAATCCGGAATCAAAATTAATCAGGATGCCCTCGCCAACGCGTCTTACCTCGGCGTTTTCCAGGTCGTCTTCAATTTCTTCCGCCTGATTGTCCATGATCTCGCCGATGATGGCGCCGGCGGTTCCGCCGATGGCCGCACCGAGAATAGCACCGACCGCCGTATCTCCGCTGCCGCTGCCGATGGCCGCTCCGGCCGCGCCGCCGACAGCTGCCCCGATGGCGCCGCCTTTCACCGCTTTACTTGTATCACAGCTGGGCATTAACATAAAGGAGACAGCTGCGAGCAACAGCACCCAAATATTTATTTTCATTTTAAATGTACGCATAAGTATTGAATTAAGTTTCTGAATTTCAGTCACTTATTCAACATAGGCTGACTCCCGACATGTTCATTCCCAATGGGTGAAAGACTGAATAATAAGGCGTAATTCTACTGTATCCGTTTCGTATAAAACGCTCATTGTCTGAGCACCCAGCACCCAAATCGAAGTGGGAAGTGGGAAAGCGGAAGTCGGAAGGGGCTTAACGGGGCTTATCCAGGGAATATTCCAGGCTAGTGCCGGAGGCACTAGTGCCAGGCCCCCCCAGAATCCAGCACCCAGCACCTCTACCCCCTTTCCCACATTTGTAGTATCTTTCCCGGCACAGACAAAAACCGGTGTACTATGATCAAAGAAAGATTGATTGCCCTGCTGGTGCTTATCCTGCTGGCGGCTATTCCGACGAATGCCCAGCTGCATCAGCGTTTTTATACCGCCCACGATAATTACAGAGAACCTGTCATTAAAGACCGGCGCTTCAAACACGCCGACATCACCCCCATCATTCGCGCTTTACCGGCCCCTTTCGAAGTCCGGGAAGCCGGCCATTCAGTTGAGGGACGTGAAATATATCAGGTAAAGCTCGGCAACGGACCGGCCACCGTGCTCATGTGGTCGCAGATGCACGGTGACGAGCCCACCGCCACCATGGCGCTGATGGATATCTTCCGCTTCTTCCAGGCTTCCGGCGACGGATTCGACGATTATCGGCGCGACATCCTCAGCAAGTTGACCCTCTACTTCGTTCCCATGCTCAACCCCGACGGCGCCGAGCGCTTCCAGCGCCGCAACGCCCTGGGGATCGACCTCAATCGCGACGCCCTGCGCCTCACCAGCCCGGAAGCGCAGCTCCTCAAGCGCATCCGTGACGAGACGGACGCCGATTGGGGCTTCAACCTGCACGATCAGAGCCGGTACTACGCCGTGGGAAGGGATAAAAAGCAGGCCTCGATTTCTTTTTTGGCGCCGGCCTATAATTATAAAAAGGAAGTCAACACCGTGCGCGGCAACGCCATGAAGCTCATCGCCGGCCTTAACGAGGTGATCCAGGCTTACATCCCCGGCCAGGTGGGCAAATACTCCGACGCCTTCGAACCGCGCGCCTTCGGCGACAATATCCAGAAATGGGGCACCAGCACCATCCTCATCGAAACCGGCGGCTACGTCGGCGACCCTGAAAAGCAATTGCTGCGCCGCCTCAACTTCGTCGCCTTGCTTTCTTCCTTCGATATGATCGCCAACCGGAAATATCAGCGTACGGACATCGCCGGCTACAACGATATCCCCTTCAACAACTACGGCGCCTTCGACGATCTCATGATCCAGGGTGTGGAAATTGAAGAGGAAGGGAAGTGGTACAAAGTGGATATCGCCTTCAAACGCCTGGAAATGGAATACGACCGCCACCGCTTCTTTTTCTGGGAAGGCAACATCACCGACATCGGCGACCTGTCCACCTCCTGGGCCTTTAACGAACTGGACGCTGAAGGCTACCGCGCCGTGCCCGGCAAAATCTATCACGATGTGCTGGAAGACGTCGACGACTTCCGCCGGCTGGATATCCTCTCCCTGCTCAACCAGGGCTATACCGATTTCTTCATCGAAAACTGGCCGCAGGACAACCGCTTCCACACCCTGCCCATCCGCCTGCTCAAAGACTTCAAGGCCGCGGAACGGCAGGTGCAACTGGGCGGAAATCCTTCCCTGCTACTGCAAAAAAACGGCGAGTACCACTACGTGGTCGTGAACGGGTTTCTATATGATCTGCGGGACAGAGGAGCCCTGCGACAGGTGTTGGAGCAGGCGCGGTGAGTACCGTTTACGAAACCTCCAAAGGTGTATCGATTACCCATATCTTTGGTCGGGTCTAAACTTCTGCGGTTTTGCAGTTCTTCTGTTCCTCTGTTCTGCGGTTCCAGACTGTTTGAAACAGTTTTTATCTTTTTCTGGACATTCAGAACCGCAGATCAGTAGAACAGACGAACCGTAGAAGTTACCCCAAACCGACTTATGGGTAATCAACACACTCAAAGGTTTCGTAAACGTATCAAAGTGGAAAAAGAAGAGTAGAGGGACGAAGAAAGTGCATCCGTCCCTCTACCATTATCCCTCTACCCTCTACCATTATCTCTCTACCTCCTACTCCACCACCACCCGCATTGTCCGCAACCTCCTTTCCCCATTCACCAGGTGCACGAAATACACCCCCGCCGGCCAGCTGACTGTCGAGAGGGAAAACCGGCCGCTTTCCTGTCGCTCCGAAAGCCGGTGCGTCTCCATCAAATGCCCGTGCACATTGTAGACCAGCAGGCGCCAGTCTTCCGCAAGGGATAACTGGTACTGTACGTTCAGCAAGGCTCCTTGATGGACAGGGTTTGGGGAAAGGCTGAATTGAATGTTTTCCTCCCTTGGCGAAGCAACAGAGGTGCTGAGAGGAGAGCAGGCGGAATCCGATCTGCTGTAGAGGACGGAGTCGCGGGTTTGGAGACATCGGACATAATGCCGACCATGAACACAAGGAGGAGAAATGGTTCCCGTGAGGAGGCAAACGGCGGCAGGAACCGGGTGCAGGTTGCTGCCTATGCCTTCTATCCACAGGAGATTTACGTCCGTGTCATTTCCATACCCGTAGGAATAGTCCATTTCCACCCGCAGCACCTTTCGTTTAATGCCTTCAAACTCCTCGTGATAAGTATCCCGGACGACGTGCATCATTGAATCCGCAAAGGGATAGGATTGATTGATGGGCAGGTAAACCGTGTCGCCCGGTTCCAGAGAATAATCGTACATCAGCCATTCCCGTTCTGAGCAGTCGGTATGGTAGCGATAGTAAACCTGCCGGCCTTCAGACCGGTAATAGCCCAGCAGGCGGGGCGACTGGTCAGGCAGACCTTTCTCCACGGCTTTTGTCCAAAGGTAACCACAGAAAGTAGTGTCTTTTTCGGCAATGATTTCGTAGTGATTCTGATGGAAAGCGGCCGGTGCAAACACCATATTCCACACGGCCTGATCGGAAGCGGTGGGTAGGAGGGATTGAGTGAAAAGGTCGACAATGCAACAGATTGTCAGTGTCAAGGTGATCAAGTATTTCATGGGAATTGTTTTTGTTCGCTTTACCAGAAGTAGAGGGACAGATGCACTTCATTAGTCCCTCTACTATTATCTTTCTACCACCTACTCCACCACCACCCGCATTGTCCGCAACCTCCTTTCCCCATTCACCAGGTGCACAAAATACACCCCCGCCGGCCAGCCGGCTGTCGAGAGGGAAAACCGGCCGCTGTCCTGTCGCACCGGCAGCCGGTGCGTCTCCATCAAATGCCCGTACACGTTGTAGGCCAGCAGGCGCCAGTCTTCCGCAAGGGGTAACTGGTACTGTACGTTGAGCAAGGCTCCTTGATGGACAGGGTTTGGGGAAAGGCTTATTTTCAAATCATCTTTATCCGGGAAAACAACAGGAGTTGTCAACGTAGAGCAGTAGGGATCAAATGGATGGCGATAGAGGATGCTGTCTTGAGTTTGGATGCATTGGACATAGTGGCGTCCCTGGCCACAGGGTATAATCGTGCCTGTCATGAGACATACTGCCGCAGGGACTGGGTATTTAGTACTTCCTAACCCTTCCACCCATACTACTTCACCGTCAAAATCATCAAAAAAAGCAAAATTATTATCCATTTCTAGCCGCAGGACCTTTCGTTCTACGCCCTCGAAATTGGCATAATAAACTTCTTTGACTACGTGCAGCAGCGTATCCGCATACTGAGGATAGGATTGGTTAAAGGGTAGGTAAACTGAATCACCAGACTCCAGGGAGTAATCGTACATCAGCCATTCCCGCTCCGAACAATTGGAGTAATAACGGTAGTATACCTGTTGGCCCTCCGAGCGGTAGTACCCTAAAAAGCGGGGACCATCGATGGACAATCCCCGTTCGATTGCCTTTGTCCATTGATAGCCGCAAAAAGAGGTATCCTTTTCCGCTATAATTTGGTATTGAGTTCTGTAAAATGGCGGGGATTCATTCGACATATTCCACACCGCCTGATCAGCGGCGGTGGGTAGGAGAGACTGGGTGAAAAGATTGACGACGCAACAAATTGTCAACATCAAGATGATGAAGTATTTCATGGGAATAATTTTAGAAAAATTAAGAGCTGACAATTTGTGATCAATTGTCAGCTCCGAAAAAATAATTTTTAAATCTTAATGAATTGCCCCGAGAAAGTTTCATTACCAATTACAATCAGGTAGTTGATGACACCCGATTGCAAACCAGATAAGTTCTGAATGGAAAGGGGGTGTCTTCCCTCCTGGAGATCATATTCTTTGGTGACAGAGTTGTTAAACTGGTCTGTAAGTTGAATAGAAAGGTGGCTAGAGGTTTTGAGCCAAAGTTCAAAAGTTACACCATTCTCAGTCGGATTGGGATACAATTTTTCTACAGCATGAGCTTTTTTATCTTCCTTCACTTTCAATGTCAATTCTATATCCTCCAATCGCTCATTCCAGTTATAAAATTCATTGCTCAGAATCTCGTCTTGCAGTTGAAAGTGTTGCTCTATCAAACAAATTTGTTCCTTCGCTCTCATCTTTATTTCAAAAAGCCCTTTTTCGCCTGCCAATTTGATATCTCCTCCGGCCGGGTCGAACCAGACTGTTCTTAGTTGACCGGCGCCGTCATTCAGAACAGAAAATCCTTGCGGATCAAAAGGTTGGACCTCATTTGGTTCAATACCCAAAACTTCTACAATATCCGGGTCAAACTTAATACCCAACTGATAACCTGCTATAGTTAGATTACCTTTTACCGGCTTGGCATAAACGGAGGATATAAAAGTCTCTCCCGGCTCAATACATTTTTTCTGGTCTGATTTAAAGGAAAGACGTGTTCCCCCTCTCATATCAAGGGTATTGCTCACTAGCTGACTTGCCGTACCTATATCGTAGGAAAAGTTAACATCACCTGACTTTACACCTTTAAATGACCAGGATGTGGGAGATTTTAAAAGAGGATCCGCGAGATTCGATGCGGGATCATCCAGATAAGTATTACAAGGATTTGCGGTTAGGCAATTATAGGGCCGTTCTTCATTTGAGATTTTCCATTCCGCTTGAAAGGGACTCTGGTTATAAAAGGTATTATCAAAGTAGTATCTTGTGTTATTGAAAAAATCCCACCTTGAAAATTCCGCAAGCTCAGGTATAAATCGCCAGCTTGGAACCTCGTTAAATGGAGTGCCGGGATAAAGAATCGCATGTTGGATTTCATCTTGGTCTGCAGTAGATATTACACCGTCATTCGTCACATCCGCCGCAATCCAGGCGAAGGGCTTAGGCAACTCTTCAGTCGCCTGTAAATGTTTACTTATTTTGATTAGATCAAAAGTGGAAACGCCATTAGTTGTATTAAATACAACTGAATTTGTTGCCTCATCCGGACCGAATATAATTGTTTCATTATTTGAAGGTAAATTAAAGGACGAAATACTAAACTGACCATTGGCATCGGTAGTCACGGTAGAGGGGCTCCCGTTTCTAATTAAATTAAAATCAACATTTGGAAAGGCTTCGTAATAAAATGCCCCTGCTCCATCTATTTTTACACCTTGTACAAGTCCATGACTGGGAAAGGCAACTGAACAAACTGGAACGTTTGAGTCGGTGAGGAATGCTCTTTTTGGATGATTTTCCAGAATGTTAAGCATCATAGTGAGTTGATCTTGAGAAAAATATTCATGCGTAGTATTATAGTATGACATTATATTGTAAATATCTGGATAGTAAGTATAATCAAAACCATCAATGTTGATCACACAAGGCCCTCCACTGAAACCGCAACCAACGAAGGATGGATCGACTGGCGTATCAGGGATATAATCTCCAGTGTGCCTTCCTGAACTACAGTCTGCATTAGGGTTGTCAGGAGTAGGACATTTACATACAGTGGCATTGGGAACACATGTATTATCCGGAAATATTTGAGGAAGTGGTGTTCCGTCAAGTGACTCATAATAGGTAGCCTCATGAGTATGTCTTAGATTAAAATAATGACCTAACTCATGGGCAATTACAGTTGGAACAGCTCCTGAAGCTATTGATATAGCTCTTTCTTGCTTATCTGGAAAGGTAGCTCGACCTGAGGCATTTCCATCTAAATTCCTTACTAAATAAATACAAATGGCATTATCATCGGAATAACTTGTATTCAAATAAAGATTTCTGAGATCATCTCTACCAACTGGATTGTTAAAATAATTGTTGTCATAAACAAAATCCACCTGACATAGATGGAACTGCATTCCATTAGTGAAGGCGTTATTGGCAATTTTTATACCTTCGGCAATTCTATAAAGTGGATTTTCCATCGGGTAGGTTCCATCTTCTGCACACATTACGTAGAGATGTATGGGCAAGTCATATTGAATACCTGAGGCCACTTGACCATCACTATTGTAGTAACCGATTTCCTGTAGAGTTGCGGTATACGTGGAGTCATCCGGCGCTTGCGCACCACAAAATTCCTGAGCTGATAATTGACTGGAGGTAAGGAATAATAAAGCGAATAATGTTGGAAATCCCCTTTTAAATTGGAATAGTCCAGTAGTCCAGTAGTTGCACGATTTTTCATAGAGTAAAATTTAATAGGTTAAAATAACATATGAATACTCATGCAAAATCAGGTGACGATCTTATCAAACAGACCTTTAGTAGCGATTACATGACACAGCTATACCATCTCTGTTGCTGTGTACACGATCTAACAGAGTTTGCGCGAAAATAAAGAATACGCTCCTGCAGTAGCTTCCAGGAAGCTAATTCTACTTTGATAATAAAACTATGGTGGGAAAACACCGGGCGGTCAGCACCACAGTTTTTGGGATAAATGTCATTACCTGTTATCCAGCTCCTGAACAGAGAGACAACAGCTCCATCTCGTAGTACGCTTTGTTCGCAATTTAAAAAGATCCGTAAATCCACGAAATCTTTTTATGTTATTTTTTCAAATTTTAACAATTTAATTTCAAGGCGGGTATTGATGAATGATCTTCTAACGGGTGGGTCAGAATGGGTATCTCCTGGTGGATGGCGCCGGAAATAGAAAGTCAAATTCCGGAAGCGGTCGGTGCTCGCGGGATAGGTGGTTGAGGTCGGAGATTTATCCGACCATACCTGGGCGGACGCTCGACCAACTGGGAGGGTAGAGGGACGGGGCACTTTGTGAGTCCCTCTACCATTATCCCTCTACCCTCTACTATTACCTCTCTACCTCCTACTCCTCCACCGTCACCGGCTCGTAAGCTTTAAACAGCGACATCTGCACCGCTTCCACTTTTTCGCGATACGGGGAGAATTCCTCTTCGAAGAAGCCGTTCACTTTGGAAAGTACTTCTTTGGTTTCCTCTTCCGCTTCGTTCAGCATGATCTGCGCCGCCTGGTTGGGGGCGCCGTCGGAAGCGCTGAGGTAGCGGGAGGCCAGGTAATAGGCGCCGACCAGGTTATCGCTGGAGCGCTGTATGCCTTTCAGCCCTTCCGGCATCATGTACAGTTTCTCCAGCTCGTCGATCTGTTTGATCAGTTCCTTACCCTGTTTGGCGATAGCCTGCTTCACCGAGTCGGGCGCATTGACCAGTGCCTCGTCTACCAGCTTGATGGTTTTGCGGACGTCCTGCAGTTGCTTCCAGGCTTTGTTGCCTTTTTCCACCAGACCGGCAAACTCGTCGTATACCTCCATCTTCGCCATCAGGTCGGCTTTGCTGATCTCCAGGCGCGGATCGGTGTGCACTGTCACTTCCGTAGAGTCCTTATGGTCGCCGTAGCTCAGCACCAGCTTATAGGTGCCGGGCAGCACTTCGGGGCCGCTTGGTGGATCGGCATCCGGGCGCTCGGGGCGCCGCGTGGGATAGCTGATGCCGTCGCGGCGCAGATTCCAGCTAATGCGCACCATGCCGGTGTCCACCTTTTCGGTAAAGGTACGGATGGTGTCGCCTTCCATGTCCACGATCTGTACTTTGACCTTTTCAGGACGCTTCTTCGCTTTCGGCTTTTCATCTCCGTTTGCGGCTTCCGCCTCTTCTTCACCCGTTTCCCACGTCGGATTCACCCACAGGGTGAGTAAGGCGCCGTAGGGCCGGTTCTCCCCGCTGTAGATCGCATCGGCGGCGAAGCGCGTGCCCTGGTACGATTTGTACTCCGCCAGGTAGGCGTCGGGTGCGTCGAAGGCGGCGAAGGGTCCGTCGAGCACTTTGCCCTGCGTGGCGGCCAGTTCGCGCAGCGGCCGGATGTCGTCGAGAATCCAGAAGGAGCGGCCGAAGGTGCCGATGATGAGATCGTGCTCGCGCGGGTGGATCTTCAGGTCGATCGTCGGGACGGAGGGGTAGCCCTTGTCCCACTTGGTCCAGCTATCGGCGCCGTCGATGGAGAAGTACAGGCCGTGGTCGGTACCCAGGAAGAGCAGGTTGGGCTCTACGGGGTCCTGCACGATGGCCAGGGCGGGGCCGCCGGCGTCGGTTTCGTCGACGATGCGGGTCCAGCTCTGGCCGAAATCGGTCGTATGGTAGGCCATCGGCTGCCAGTCGTTACGGCGGTAGTCGTTGACGATGACGAAGGCCTCGCCGCGGTTGCGTTTTGACACCTCGACGAAGGGAACCCAGGAGCCGGCGCTGAAGCCGGGAATGCGGTCCGCCACATTCGTCCAGTTCTCGCCGCCGTCGCGGGTGATCTGCAGGTTGCCGTCGTCGGTGCCTACCCAGATGATGTTCTCGTCCACCGGGCTGGGGGCGATGGCCAGGATGGTGGTGTGATTTTCGGCTTCGGTATCGTCGATCGTCAGACCGCCGCTGCGGGCCTGTTGCTGCTTGAGGGTGTCATCGGTCGTCAGGTCGGGCGAGATGATCATCCAGCTGTCGCCGCAGTCGGTACTCTTGTGTACGTACTGGCTGCCGTAGTAGATGGTGCAGGCCTCGTCGGGGCTTTGCGCAAAGGCGGCGTTCCAGTTGAAGCGCAGCTCGCCCCCCTCGGGATGAACGGGCCGCAGGTATTTGGTCTTCCCGGTCTGCCGGTCGACCCGGCCCAGGTTGCCGCCCTGCGACATGGCGTAGGCGTAGCGGTTATTGTCGGGCTGGAAAGAGACGTCGAAGCCGTCACCGAAGAAGATTTCCTGCCAGTTGGCGTTGCGGATGCCGCCGGCCTCCCACACGTAGGCCTGCCCGACCCAGGAGCCGTTATCCTGCATGCCGCCGCCGATGTTGTAGGGGATGTCCATGTCGTAATCGACGTGGTAGAATTGGCCGAGGGGCAGGTTTTCAGCAAACTGCCAGCTCTGCCCGCGGTCACGCGTCAGGTAGAAGCCGCCGTCGTTGCCGTTCATGATGAGGTTGGGATCATCGGGGTGGATCCACAGCGCGTGGTGATCGGGATGGACGCCCTCGTAATATTGGAGGAAGACATCCCAGTCTTTGCCGCCGTCTTCACTCTTCGACACCAGCGAATAGAGGCTGTAGACCCGGTTTTCGTTCTGCGGATCGACGAAGATGTCGGAGTAGTAAAAGGGCCGGTTGCCGATATCGTCGTCGGTCGACCACTTGCGGAAGGTCTTCCCGCCGTCGAAGGATTTGTACAGGGCATTCTCTTTTGCCTCTACCAGTGCGTAGACGATATTCGGTTTGGAGGGCGCGATAGCCAGTCCGATACGGCCCAGTTCGCCTTCCGGCAAACCGTCCTTATGGGTTAGCTCCTTCCAGTTTTCCCCGCCGTCGTAGGTGACGTAAAGGCCGGAGCCGGGGCCGCCGGAGTTGAAGGTCCAGGGTTTGCGGCCGTGTTCCCACATAGCGGCAATGAGCTTATTGGGATTGGTGGGGTCCATCACCATATCGGCGACGCCGGTTTCGTCGCTGACGTAGAGGATCTTCTCCCAGGTCTTACCGCCGTCGGTGGTTTTGTACACGCCGCGCTCTTCGTTGGGGCCCCAGGGCGAGCCCAGCGCGCCCACGTAGAGCGTATTGGGATCATCGGGGTGGAGGAGGATGCGGTGGATGACTTTCGTCTCTTCCAGTCCCATGTGCTCCCAGGTATTGCCCCCGTCGAGGCTGCGGAAGATGCCGATGCCCGAGTTCTGCGAGTTGCGGGGGTTGCCTTCGCCGGTACCCACCCACACGATGTCGGGCGTACGTTGGTTAATCGCCACCGCGCCGATCGACTGCACGGGCTGGTCGTCGAAGATGGGCTCCCAGTCGATGCCGCCGCTGACGCTCTTCCACACGCCGCCGGAAGCGGAGCCGATGTAAATAATGTCGGGATTGCTGACCACCGCATCGATGGACGTCACGCGCCCGCTCATGCCCGCCGGGCCGATGCTGCGGGGTTTGATCCCCTCGAAATGATCGAGGTTGATGGTTTGAGCCGGCAGCGTGCCCAGTAATGCCAGCAAGCCGGAGAAAGTAAATAGTAACTTGAGTTTCATAAGTCAGGAGTGTTTATACAATAGGTTGAAATAAAGGTCGATTTGGGGCGAGAAAACCCAAAATTAGAAAAAATTCCGAATGACAGCGTTGCCTGCCCGTGCCTCGTACCGGCGCATTCATTCGCCGTCAAATGATCCGTGTTAGGTCTTCGGAAGTGGTTTCCGTGTCTCGCAGTCGGGAGGCGCCCTTTAAGGCGCCACCCGACATGTGAGGCGGCGCCTCCAAGGGCGCCTCCTCACTGAGCGCTGCGCTCGTCCGGCCATTCCCATACAAAATTCATTGCGTTTTCTTATTTTCAAGCCAATCAAATATTCATTTATATAATTGAGCGTAAAACCCATTGGTCTTCAGCCAATGGGATGAAAGTGAATGTCTTTTGAATTTTTTTGTTTCAAAAGATTGAATTTTTGAAATATTTTGTGCATATTTGTGGTGTCAGTAAAAGACATAAAAACCTCGTTAGGGACTAGCGAGTACACGGGTGGAGAGAACGTAAGACTCCTAACTCGACTACCTGTCTTTAGGCAGGTTTTGAGCAGTGAGCTATTCTCCGTGAAGCCCGAAGCCCACCTGTCTTCAGCAGGTAGGTAGTTCACTTAATGGTAGTGAATATTATGAGGTATGTCTTGGACGAGGAGTAGTAGAAAATCCAAGTGGTCCTGAATCAAGCATTAGTCGTGTACTTCGCGGTGGTGGCTGGGGTTCCCCTCTGCCGGGTTGCCGAGTGTCCTATCGCTTCGGCGGCTTTCCCCAAAATCGCAATAGTGGTTCAGGCTTTCGTCTGGTATGGTCCCCCAGTTCTTCCCTGAGAAATGACGGTAGCAATATTTCACGGGGCCGAAATTGACAGGAAAAGTTCTTTCTCGACTCTTCAATTATATTCCTGAGACGCCCTGTTCGAAAGTTGGCGCCCGCCACGTCCTACTTCCCACTCCGGAACACCCGCATACAAATTTCCGAAAACACTTCCATCCCGTACTGCCGTTCCGCTACGTCGAGCAGGATGTGAAGAAAGGCTCCTTTTCGGTTCTCCTCTTTAATGGGCAGAATGTGTTCCTCCCAGTATTTTAAATAGAGCGCTATGACCTCCTGGTGATCCTCAATGATCTCCCGGTTGAGGCTCGTCGTCTGATCGTTGTTGACCTGCATCTGGATTGTCTTTGAAAAATTGATCGTTTGTTTGCAGTACTATTTCGAGTAGCGTGAGTAGTTCTTCTGCCAGTTCCTTTTCGGAAGCTTTATGCAATAAGAGTTTTTGCCGAAGCGCTTCCAGGGCGACTTCCTGAGATTGTGTTAAAGGTTCCCCCTCCCGAATTCGTCCGAGCGCATCAAGAAGAACCTGTTTCCAACCTTCGTAATCAAATAGGTTTTTATCAATGGCAGGAATTGGAGCTGGTTCGATACTCATCGGTTGAACCGTCTCAACTGCTCTATGTACAAGAATAAAAGTCGCTACAAAGGCGATCAAAATGATTAAAGCTGGAATTCTAATCGCACCTGTCATAATCTAGGGTTTCATGGATATACAACAAATTGCAAATAAAATGTAAGCAATGCAAGGGAAGTGAAAGAGCATTTAACAAGATATTGAGGCATTGACAGGGCGCCTCCTCACTTAGCGCCGCGCTCAGCCGACCCGGCACCATCCAAAATTCCCCACGTTTTCTTATTTTCAAGCCAACTAAACCATCCACTACCATCACCATGCACGACTTTCCCAACCCCATTGAAGCCCAACTTCCCTACCATCATATGATCTTCGTCGAAGGCGGCGTCTTTGAGATGGGGAGTGAGGATGAGAAAGCGTATGATTGGGAAAAGCCGGTCCATAAAGTACGGGTCACCGATTTTTATATTGCGAAATATCCGGTGACCCAAGCCCTGTGGAAAAAGGCAATGAATACGAATGAAACGCCTTCCCTTTTCACCGGCGACGACCGGCCAGTGGAGCGCGTTTCCTGGGATGATGCTCAGAAGTTTATTCAACGGCTGAATGAGCAAACGGAAAGGAAAGGATACCGTCTGCCCACCGAGGCGGAATGGGAGTACGCTGCTCGTGGAGGAATATATTGGAAAGATGATTATAAGTATTCAGGCAGTAATCAACTCAAAGAATTTGGCTGGTATTCGGAGAATAGCCACGGAGAAACCAAAGCAGTGGGATTGAAGATGCCGAATCAATTGGGCATTCATGACATGAGCGGCAATGTCTGGGAGTGGTGTGCAGATTGGTACGGAGGCAGTGACTATTACGAGGAGTGCCGTAAACAGGGGATAATAGAGAACCCAGGTGGTCCTGAATCGGGCTCTATCCGCGTGACCCGCGGCGGCAGCTGGATCGGCACGCCGCGGCACTGCCGCGTGTCGTACCGCGACGACCTCGCCCCGCAGTTCCGCATCAACGGCCGGGGCTTTCGCCTGGTGTGGTCCCCCAGTTCATCCCGCTGAAATAGCGGCAGCTATATTTCACGGGAAAAAAGAAAGTGAAGTGTGATGCTGTACGGAGCAGGCAAGCTCGCCTGCCCGTAAGGCTGGCGGAGCGCGGCCGGCGACGGGCGGCTTCACACGGAGCGGTGATGAGCAGCAAATTTCTGTTAAACTATCAGAAAAATTTTTGATGAATGCAGATTAAAATTTTCACAATTCCCATTATGGGAGGAGAAAAACTGAACGAGGAGCTGAATACCTTTCTTCGGTCCAGAAAAATACTGCAGGTGGAAAACCAAATAGTGAATAATGCCCAGGGAGCATTCTGGTGCTTTTGTGTAAAGTATATCGACCAGCAGGCGACAAAATCTTTTACGAGAAAAGAGAAAGTGGACTACAGGGAAGTGTTGGACGAAACAAGTTTCAGGCGATTTGTAAAGATGAAAGAAATCCGAAAACGAATCGCCAAAGAGGAATCTATCCCGGCCTACGCCGTATTTACCAACGAAGAGTTAGCGGCCTTGGCAAAAATCGAGCATTTGACTCCGGCAGCTATGGAAAAAGTAAACGGGATTGGGAAAAAGAAAGTCGAAAAGTTCGGTCACTACTTTTTATCTGATACGGATGATCATGAAAAGAGTTAATCATTTATGGGAGGCGGTTGCTGACCCGGACAATTTGCGGCTGGCGTTTTGGAAAGCCCGTAAGGATAAGAATTATTCGAAGCAGGTGCAGGCTTACCGGCAGAACCTGGACGACAATCTGATGAACTTGAGAGAACAGATATCGACAGGCGAAGTGAAGGTGGGAGAATACCGGTATTTTAAAGTGTTTGAACCCAAGGAGAGAAATATTTGTGCTGCTGCCTTCGGCGAGCAAGTACTGCATCACGCGCTGATGAATGTATGCCACGATTTCTTCGAGCGTTTCCAGATTCATGACAGCTACGCCAGTAGAAAAGGAAAAGGTACTTATGCTGCTCTGGCAAGAGCACAGAAATTTAGCCGGACTTATCCTTGGTATCTGAAATTAGATGTTCGTAAATTTTTTGAAAGTATTCATCATGAGGTGGTGAAGTTACAATTGAGGCACATGTTCAAAGATGGGAGATTGCAGGGTATTTTTGATAAAATCATTGACAGTTATGAAGCCCATCCGGGGCGGGGATTGCCCATCGGAAATTTGACCAGCCAGTACTGTGCGAATCATTATTTGGCGGGATTGGATCATTTTATTAAAGAAAAATTAGGATGCAAGGGCTACGTGCGTTATATGGATGATATGGTCCTTTGGTGGAGAGATAAAGCTGAATTGAAAAAAGCACACAAAATTATTCGGAATTATGTACAACTGGAGCTGTTGTGCGAACTCAAACCGGAGGTATTGAATCAGTCTAAGTTTGGATTGCCCTTTCTGGGGTACCGGATATTTCCCTATCAGATCAAGTTAACCCAACAAAGCAAGCGACGCTTTATCAAAAAATTCGGCCATTTGGAGAAACAATATCATTCAGGCGAATGGGACGAAGCTACTTGTCAACGCCGGGTGTTGCCTCTGTTGGCATTTATCAGACACGCGAATACTGAAGGATTGCGGAAAAAAGTTATCTTTAACGAACAAGGTCAATCATCGTAGGGCTCTAACCGCGTGAACCGCGGCGGCAGCTGGAACAACACGCCGCAGAACTGCCGCGTGTCGTACCGCAACAACAACGACCCGCAGAACCGCAACAACAACCGGGGCTTTCGCCTGGTGTGGTCCCCCAGCTCACGGGAAAGCCGGACGGCTACCTCTGAACAGATGATTGTCCCGTCCCGCAATGGGCAAAAAGGCGATCTCCGGATCGCATAAAGCAGTGGTATTAGTAGCGATGGCGAACGTCCTGCTGCTTTTTATTTGTAAGCGACAAAATCGAAAAACTTTTGCCCTGCAATGAAGGACTTTCCCAACCCCTTTGAGCAAGAACTTCCCCATCACGAAATGATTTTGGTCGAAGGGGGCTCCTTTCAAATGGGTAATACGGATGAAGATGCTTATGGTGATGAACAGCCAGTCCATACAGTCCGGGTTCCTTCTTTTTGGATCGGAAAATACCCTATTACACAAGCACTTTGTAAAGCAGTGATGGGTGAAGAGCATAACCCTTCTTTTTTTCGAGGCGATGCGCGTCCGGTGGAAACCGTATCCTGGGAAGACACTCAGAAATTCATACAGCGACTGATCGAGCAAACCGGCCGGCAAGGCTACCGCCTGCCCACAGAAGCCGAATGGGAATACGCCGCTCGTGGAGGAAAATACTGGAAAGAAGACAATTACAAATACGCCGGCAGTGACAAACTCAAAGAGGTGGGATGGTTTGAAGAGAACAGCCACGGAGAAACGAAAGCAGTCGGATTGAAAATGCCGAATCAATTGGGCATTCACGATATGAGCGGTAATGTTTGGGAATGGTGCGAAGATCAATGGCATGATAACTACAAGGGCGCACCGGCCGATGGTTCGGCATGGGTGGACAGGGAAGAGGGCTCTAACCGCGTGTACCGCGGCGGCAGCTGGAACATCACGCCGCTGAACTGCCGCGTGTCGTACCGCAACTTCGACGACCCGCAGATCCGCGCCACCTAC